>Ga0075431_100002023_pt1 | contig 19362 bp, 16 predicted proteins | sample RhiMetdeltSRZDD5_FD_75297 | JGI IMG/M metagenome (GOLD analysis project Ga0075431, IMG submission 75297) | Populus rhizosphere microbial communities from Tennessee, USA - Rhizosphere MetaG P. deltoides SRZDD5 | ecosystem: Host-associated > Plants > Roots > Rhizosphere > Soil | place: USA... | reverse complement strand
TGCACCTGCTTCGCACGCGCCGCCTGCCGCTCGGCGAACTCCTGGTCGTTCAATGTCGCGCGGGTGCCGAACGACTCGGGCCGCTCGTAGGGCGTGCCCTGCATGTCGGATACGGATCGTCCTGAGCGCCGCGTGACGCCGGACCGGAGCCACTTGGGGACCGCGGCCGACTATGCGTTGTCGAAGAGCCGGAATCCGGCAGCAGTGAAATCGGGGTCGAAGGCAAACGCGGTGAGCGTTCTCCGCCGCCGCATGACAAGGAAGCTGATGTGATCGACGAGACTCACACGTCGCTTGGTCGATCTTTCGAGCTGGCGGATGCCGGAGGCATGCAGATCATCATCCACCCATTCGATGACGAAGGCCGTGGAGTCTTTGGCCAGCTTGGTTGCCGCAGCGAGGCCGAGGCGCGCCTGGAGCAAGGCGATCGATTCGACCAACACGTAGTTATGAGTGAGCAGCTCTTCACCGCTGTTCAGGATGGCTTGCAGCCGTTCGACCGCGATGTGATGGTTCGGATCGGCGGCGTCTGCCCACGCGTAGATCGCCGAGGTGTCGAGGAAGATCACTTTTCGAGTGCGGACGCGAGCGCCTGGTCGTGCCGTTCCGAGACCGGCGCCAACCGGCCTTGCCTCGACCGACCCGCGCCGACGGACGCGAATTGAGCGACCTGCGTACGCCTTCGAGGCCCAGCACTGCCCTCGAGGCCCCTTGCGACGAGCTCGCGCACGACGGACGACATCGATCGTTCTTGCCGGAAGGCGTGCTCTCGTAGCTTGCGAAACGTGTCGTCGTCGAACTGTACGAGTGTTCGTCTCATGCATACATGATATCATGATGTTCTCACTCGACCTCTCGACGCATCGTTCATGCCCGCTGGCGCTTCAGGGCAATGGCGGACTCCGCTGGCCGTCGTCACGCAGGCCGTCGTCAATTGACAAGACAATCCGCCAAGGGTAGCGTTCGCGCGTCGGAGCGACTATGAGACTGCTGATATCTCTCGTGTGTGCGCTGTCCTGCGCTGCATCACTCCACGCGCAGGCGACCTCGATGGACGCTGCCGCGTGCGAACGATTAGCGGCTTCGCTCAAGCTGCCGAACGCAAAGGTGACGTTGGCGCAGCCGGTCACCTCGCGCCAATTCATGCCGCCTGCGGCACCGGGGGCGAGCGCTCCGCCTGCTGCCCTCATCGATCTGCCGGCGTTCTGTCGTGTCGCGTTGACGCTGACTCCGTCATCGGACTCCGACATCAAGTCGGAAGTATGGCTGCCGCTTGCCGGTTGGAACGGCAAGTTTCAGCAGGTCGGCAATGGCGGCTGGGGCGGATCGATTCAATATGCGGCGCTCGCTTCGGCGCTCCGCCGCGGATACGCCGCATCATCCACCGACACCGGACACGTCGGTGATACCGCGCAGTTTGTCGTCGGTCATCCGGAGAAATTGATCGACTTCGGCTATCGCGCCGTGCACGAGACCGCCGTTCAGAGCAAAGCGATTGTGACCACCGCGTACGCCGCGGCACCACGTCTCTCGTACTTCGTGGGCTGTTCCGGCGGCGGACGCCAGGCCTTTATGGAGGCGCAACGCTATCCGCAGGATTTCGACGGCATCGTCGCTGGCGCTCCTGGATACAACCGGACCGATCAGAGCTTCCAGTTGGTTGCCGCATCGCAAGCGACGCATCACGATGCGGCGAGCTTCATCCCGCAGGAGAAGCTGGCGGCCCTGCATCGCGCCGCGCTCAACGCCTGCGATCAGCGTGACGGTCTGCTCGATGGACTGATCAGCGATCCGATGCGCTGCAAGTTCAATCCCTCCGTGGCGGCGTGCGCAGGCACAGACGCTCCAGACTGTCTGACTGCTCCGCAGCTCCGGGCTGCCAAGGCGATCTATGCGCCCGTCATGAACCCACGTACTGGCGAAGAAGTGTTTCCCGGAGTCGAGCCCGGCAGTGAGCCGCGCTGGACGGTGAATGCCGGTGGCGCGAGGCCGCTGGGTATGTCGGACGACTTCTTCAAGTACATGGTGTTCAAGGATCCGAGCTGGGATTTCCGCACCCTCGATGTCGCGAAGCACCTCGAGCATGCACGCAAGGCCGACGGCGGCGTCGTGAGCGCCACCTCGCCCGACATTAAACAGTTCATCAACCGCGGCGCGAAGTTCGTGATCTATCACGGGTGGGGCGACACCAACGTTCCACCGCGATCGTCAGTGAACTACTACAAGCGGCTGGTCGAAACCCTTGGCGCGTCCGACACCGATCGATCGGTGCGGCTGTACATGGCGCCCGGGATGGGTCACTGTGGAGGAGGCGAGGGCCCGAACGTGTTCGATGCACTTGCCGCGCTCGAACAGTGGCGCGAAGAGGGGAAAGCACCGGCGGAAATCCTCGCATCGCAGCTCGCCGACGGGCGGGTGGTGCGCACGCGACCGCTCTGCCCGTATCCACAGATCGCGCAGTACAAAGGTGCGGGCAACGTCGACGACGCCAGTAACTTCGTCTGCCGGAATCCATGAGGCCGAACTCAGACGCGGAAGCGCAACGCTGCCCCGACGCCCCCGTGCGCGCGCAATAACTTCGGATCTTCGATGATCCGAATGCGTGCGCCGGTCTGCTTGGCGCGCGTCACGAGCTCGTCGGAGAGGTGCAGCTGCCGCTGATCCGAGTTGACGGGGGTTGCCGTCTGCGTGGCCATCGGCTCGGGCGCGGCATCCTCTGGCAGTGTCTGCACCGGCTTCAAAGCCTGCGGAGTCGCCGCGATCAATAACTCCTCGACTTGGCCCAGCTGCAACGCGCGCAATGTCCCCTCGGGGCCCATAACACCGAGCCCCCCTGCTCGCCATGCGTCGATGACACCCTGGACTTGCTCGCTGTCGGTCTTCGCGTCCTGCTCTCGGAGAGCTGCCAGCGTCGCTTCGGCGATTTCATCGTTACTGGCCTGCCGATCGAGTTTCATGATGTCTACCAGCTTCTCGCTCAGGTGTGCTGGCATCGCGCCCTTGAATATCGGGATGACGACTTCGTCGCCCGCGACGATGATCTGCTGAATGTTGTCGGCGCGCACGATGCGCTCCAGCGTGTCGACCACTTCCTTCACATGATGCAGGTGAAAGTTTTCGACGTGGCGCTGGTATCGTGCCTGAGAGGATCCGCCCATCGAGTGGCGGCGTGTCTTCACGCCTGCCAGCTGCATGCTCTTTTCGACGGCACCCAGGCTGAACACGACGATGCGCGCGCTGTTGGTGTCGAGTAGAACGGCGGCGTACCGTGGGTATTGGTCGATCAGGCGCACGAGCGGATAGATGTGGGGCACTTCGCCGATGAAAAGCCAATGTTCGCCAATCGGCGCCTGGAGTTGAATCGCTTCGAAGAATTCACCCGTGCCCGATGAAGCGAATATCGCGAGCCCGTTCGTCGCCCGGTTGAGCTCGACTGCGAGATACGCGTTGATTCGTTCGACGTCGCGTTCGAGGCTGGCGCGCTCGGCAGAATTCTCGTCGAGCCGTTTCAACTGATCCGCGAATGCCTTGCGCGCGAACACGTCGTAGTTGTCGCGGCCGTGCTGATCCGGCGTGAGGTTCAGGTACAGGCTGACCACCGGCACGCCGTGCGGTTCGAACGCGGCGAGGGTCATCAAGCGATCGTGTAAAGGAGTATCAAGGTCCGGACTTGTTTTCGCCATGTCCGCAGCGCAGTGCAATCGCCATTCCGGCGGTGATGGCGTGGCTTTCGACTCAGCTGCCGGATCGGATCACATTGCTCCTCGCTTGTGTTGGTGAGCTCCGGCTTGCGGTTGGCCTAAATACCTGTCTCATTGAGGGAGACGTAGCCAACATCACCGACAGAAGCGACTCTGTGGGGTAAAGTCTTCGTATGCCAGCTGTTGCTTTACCCGTTCTGGGCGCCGAGGATGTGCTTGCCGGTCTGCGAGCTCTTCGGACGCGTCAACCGGTGAAATTCGCCGCGTTCTATTCCAGTCAGCTCGGGGGTATCGTCACCGACCCCGCGTTGATGATTATTCCCTTCGACGATCACATGGTTCATCGCGGTCACGGCATCTTCGATACCGCTGGCCTGGTGAACGGGCGCATCTACGATCTCGAAGCGCATCTCGATCGCTTCCTGGGTTCTGCCGAACGCTCGAAACTCAAACTGGCCGGATCGCGCGAGGAGATGCGCGACATCATCATCAAGACCGCGGCGGTGAGCCAACTGCGTGACGGCGCCATCCGGTACTGGCTTTCGTCGGGCCCGGGAAGTCTCGAGTTGAGTCCGGCGGCAGGCGCACAACCGGGCTTCTTCGTGATGATCTTTGGTGGCCTGTCGTACCCGGAGCGCTGGTACACCGACGGCTTGCGGGTGATGACGACGACGTATCCGATCAAGCCGCCGCTGTACGCCATCACGAAGGCGACCAATTACCTGCCGAACGTCCTGATGCAGATGGAGGCAAAGGAAGCCGGGCTCGACAACGGTGTCTTCATCGACGAGAACGGCTTCGTTGGTGAAAGCTCCAACATGAACGTGGCGTTCGTAACGCGCGACGGCGTATTCAGGCACCCCCAGTTCAAGAGTGTCCTGCCAGGATGCACGTCGCTGCGGTTGCTGGACCTTGCGAAAGAACTCGTGGGACGAGTTATCACCGCAGTAGAGGTGAGCGACATCCCTGTGAGTGACGCACGCGCGGCACGCGAGATGCTGCTGCTCGGCAGCTCGGTGAAGGTCGCGCCAATTGTCGAGTGGGACCGTCAGCCGATCGCTGACGGAAAGCCGGGGCCGGTCGCCCGGGCGCTGCTCAACCTGCTCGAGGAGGACATGCGCACCGGCGATCGGCTGATCGACGTGCCGTACTAGGTTTTCTCGTAGAGGCGGGTCTTGAGACCCGCCTTGAAGGTCGGGGTGCGCGACGCGGGGCTTCCGCCGTCGCGCGAACATCCCGGGCGCGCGTGTCTTTTAGGCGTTAGCGTCGGCCGTTGCCACCGTTGCCACGTGCTGCACCACCGTTGCCACGTGCTGCATATCGCACGTTGCCGCCGGAGTTCCCAGGCGAGACTTGCACGTTGCCCCGATACACCGGACCCCGGTAGTACGACGCTCCGCCACGGTAGTACGGGGCACCGCCGCGATAGTAAGGCGCGCCGCGATAGTAATAGGGCGCCCCACCGCGATAGTAGCGAGGACCGTAGTAGTAACGTGGGCCGTAGTACGCGCGGCCGTAGACCGGGTAGCCGTAGTAATAGGGATAGGGGTACGGGTACGCGTACGGGTAGTAGTAGGGATAGCCGGGATACGCGTATACAGGCGGTGCACCGATCACAACGCCGGCGGCCACGGGTGGCACTCCGACTCCTACCGACACGCTGACCTGCGCTGACGCCGGGAGGGCAAAGATCGCTGTCAGCAGCACTGCTCCAAGAATCCACACAAACGTGCGTTTCATTGTGACCTCCGTCCGGTGTCCGTGCGATCCGGCGAACAACTCAGCTGATGCAGCGACTGTGCCAGCAGAAGTAGCGATTCTGCCGGGGTCGTCGTCCAGATGAGCCAGCGTCGAACCGTTCACTGTCGGCGACGCCTGATATCTGGCGAGTGCGGGGGTGGGTGTCAGGCAGTGAATCGTGAAAGTCAACGGTTCCGTCCACTTCTCGTTCACGATTCACTGCCTGACACCATAGGCTAGCGATTCACGTAGTGCTCGGTCTTGTGGTTCTCGTTGCAGACATATTCCATGATCTCTTCGCCAGGCGCCAACTGCAGCAGTCGCCGCACCTTCCAGGGCTTCGTGTAGGCACCGGGATCGTCGATCGTGATCTCGAGTTCCATGTGGCCGAGATCGATCCGTCGGAAGCGCTCAATCACATGAAGCTGTTCGGTCTGAGGGCGGCTGCCATCGAGCCATCCTTTGTCGTTGAAGCCGATCGTATCGACCACTAATGTGTCGTTCTCCCACCTGCCAATCGAGTGGCCCAGCCAGTTTGGCTGGAGATTGGCTGGGTGTGGCCGGCCGTCGAGAAAGATCTGACGCACACCGGGGACGCTCAGCTCGACGAGCACCACAATCAGGTCGGGCGTCTGGATGAACTTGGCAAGATCGAGCGCGTGCATGCGGGCGACGCCGGTGGGAAGACAAAGAGCACGCGGATCCTCGCCGGGACGGGACGCACGCTTCTTTGCCTCGGCCGCGGCCCACGGCTGGAAAGATGGAACCTCCGGTTCGAGATCAGGACCCGGGAACCACACTCCGCTCAGATCTGGTTTGCCGTAGGCCGTCTTCGGCGCCGGACCGGTCGGCGCTTTATTTTCCGCGCGCTGGTAGAGGAACGGGATCTCACCAGGCGTTCCCGCGTTGGGATTGTCTCCCATGACACCGTCGGCGCGCAGCGTCGTGCCCGATTGCACGACGAGCTGCCTTCGGGCGAACGCGACGTAACCGACCAGCGCCCCGAACACATCGTAAGTGCCCGGCGCCACGGCGACGGAGTACTCGCCCGTGTCCGATGTCGTTGTGACCTTCACGTCGCCGGTGTCGACGTTCTTGACTCGTATCTCGACGCCCGCGATCGGCCCGCGAGCGCCGGACAGGATGCCCCGTATTTCGCCCAGACCTGTTTGCGCCCACACGAGCGCGCTGAGGACAGTGATTCCTATGACGAGGACAATGATTCGCATGCCGGGGACTACTGACAGGTGGAAGCGGTCTTTTGAATGAACTCAACGAGCAGAGTGGGTGGTTTGTTTGCCGCGGCCTCGCTCGAAGAGTCTGACTTGACCTCTCCCGAGACCTCGACCTTCGTGTTCACGAACGGCGAGAACTGACTGTCGATTCCTTCCAGTCGATACGTGCTGCTCTTTGTGTTCGCCGCCAGCGCCGATCCACCCGTGTCCGGCGGAAGGCGATCGACGCGCTGTGCGCTCGCGAGCACGAAGCGAGCGTCGCTCGGCGTGTTCGCATCGGGCGGCTCCGAGTTGGCCGCGCTCTTCGGTGCGGCCTGCAGGCAGCCGCCCACCGTGATGCGATCGCTCAGATTCGGTGGATCCGGCTGCGGCGTACCGGGAGTCGGATTACCGCCACTGATCGGCTTGCCACCGATCTGCGCGCCGACTACGAGCGATGAGGCCACAAACGCGATCAGGCCGCTCGTCCAGATCACTCGATGCATCAGGCGCCGCTTCCCTGGACGGCAAAGCGACCGAGTTTGAGCACGTCTTTCGGATCGACGTTCGAGTCGATCAGCACACCGAAGAAAGGCGCCATCATCTCTTCCCACGTCATGCGCCCGAGGTACACGGTGCGCTCCGGGTTGGGATTGTGCCGGTTGGCCCTCGAGTTGTCGTAGTACGCGTCGACGTACATTCGAGTCCCCTTGGGAACTCGAATCGTCCTGGCTGGCTGATAGAGGAGCTGCCAGTTGAAGTCGTACTTCGGGACGTTCAGGACAATCTGATCGCGGCCATCCGGATATACGAGGTGATACGTCATGCTCTTGCCGCGTACGTGCATGTGCGGCATGAACTCGACCAGTTCCACGTCGGCGGTGAATGTCAGGTCGAATGCCGGGCTCTTGTAGTTCGCTTCGTTCGGTGGAATCGCGAAGTCGGGCCCACCGCCGACGATGCCGTACGACATCCAACGCTTGGCGGGCGCCTTGTCAGCAACCGTGAAGCCGATGAGCGGACGATCCACGACTTCCTTGCCGGTCGGTGTGTAGTGGACTTGGACCGACAAATCGCTACCTGCCGGAATCAGCTTGCCGGCGCCAAAAGGACGATAGTCGTCTGCCGCCCGTCCCGGCACGTAACAGTTGAATCCGCCGCCCACATCTCCTCCGCCACCGCCGCTGACTGGCCGATTCGCACCGGACGGGTTATTGCCCTTGATCGCCGCACCCTCATCATCGCGTGGCGACTCGGACCAGTTCGGCACGTAATACTTCGCATCAGGCTTGTGTGCCTGGAACGTGAAGCAGATGTGATGTGTCACCGCGAGCACGCTCGGCTTGATCTCGAGCGACGTGATCCAGGTGTCTTTGGTGAATCCGCTCGGGACCAGATACGTGACCCACTCCACGACGTCATTCGGCGTGTGCGCAGGCACGCGGAACTCAGGACCTCTCACGATGATGTCGGGCTTGATCTGCCAGCCATCGGCGGGCCATTCGACTGGCGGCGGGGCGTCTTTCGGATCGCCTTCAGGCGCACCGCTATCGGCCCACTTCACGATGGTGTCGATTTCCTTCTGAGACAGCGATCGATCGTTGGCAAAGGGTCCGTGCGCGGGGTCGGCGAACCACGGTGGCATCTGCCGGCTTTCGACCTTCGTTTTCATCGATCGCGCCCACGGCCGCGCGTCGCGGAATGTCAGGAGTGACATCGGCGCCATCTGTCCGGGCCGGTGACAGGTCTGACAGTTCTTCTGAAGGATGGGAAGAACGTCTTTGCTGAAGGTCACTGGATCGTCAGCCGCTGACGTTCGGTTCGGAGTGGCGTTGGCGGCTACGATCGCGACGAGACAGGCGACGTAAGCGAAGCGGAACATGTCCACTCTCCTGTCGGTGGGGTCAGACCCCTTGATACGACGCATGTCAAGGGGTCTGACCCCCGTACGTTAGCACGACGGTTAGCGCACCGTCCTGAAGAATGCCCGGATATCGTCGGCGAGCAGGTTCGGCTCTTCCATCGCCGCAAAGTGCCCGCCACGCGGCATTTCCGTCCATCGGGTGACGTTGTATTGCGCCTCGACCCAGCGCCGCGGTGCGATGCTGATCTCTTTCGGGAAGACCGCGCACGCCGTTGGAACCTGCACACGCCCCTGCGGGGGCTTCGCTCGCTGGTTCTCGTAGTAGATGCGCGCGGAGGATGCCCCGGACTGCGTGACCCAGTAGAGCATGATGTTGGTCAGTAACTCGTCCTTCGTGAACTTCTGCTCGACGTTCCCGTTGACGTCCGACCACGACCTGAACTTCTCCACGATCCACGCCGCCATTCCGGCGGGCGAATCATCCAAGGCGTATCCGACCGTCTGCGGCTTGGTGCTCTGCTCGAGGAAGTAGCCGCGTTCATTGTCGAAGAACGCCTGACGCGCGCGCGTACGTTCGAGTTCGGTCGGCGTCACGCCTTCATTCGGATCCTTCGCGCCTGGCGGTGGCCCCGCGAGGCAGAAGTTCAGGTGAAGCCCTGCCACATGGCTCGCATCGTTCAAGGCTGTGAAACGGCTGATCGAGCTGCCCCAGTCGCCACCCTGCAGACCGTAGCGCGTGTATCCGAGACGTGCCATCAGCTTCGCCAGGATCCCCGCCATGCGTTCTGGACCGTACCCGCGATCGACTGGCTTTCCCGAAAACCCGAATCCCGGAAGCGAGATCGCGACGACGTGAAATGAGTCGCTTGCATTGCCGCCGTGCGCGACCGGGTCGGTGAGCATCGGGATGATCTTCGTGAACTCGACGATCGATCCCGGCCAGCCGTGGGTGATCGCGAGCGGCATCGCGTTGGGATTTTTGGAACGCTGATGGATGAAATGAATGTCCACGCCGTCGATGGTCGCGATGAACTGGTCGAATTGATTGAGTCGCTTCTCGGCGGCGCGCCAATCGTATTTCTGCCGCCAGTACGTGACGAGCTCTTTCAAGTACGCGAGGTTCGTCCCGTAATCCCAACCCGAGCCGGTGATCTCCCCTGGGAAGCGCGTCCGCGACAGCCGTTCTTTCAGATCGCTGAGGACCGCATCCGGTACCTGAATCTTGAAACTGACGACTGCGTCCGGTCTCGCGGCGTCCTTGCTTTGTGCATGAGTCGCATCCGTCGCGCAGACGATCACAGCCAAGAGAACGCAGGAGGCAAACATGGTCCGATCGGACATTTGAGTGCCTCCTATTTACCACGAACATCGCGAAACCTGGCCAGTACGCTGTCGCGCCATCCTCGTATAATCCAGCCTGAAATCGCATGTCATTGAACGCCGGGGCACGGCTCGGTGCGTACGAGACCACGGCGACGCTGGGCGCGGGTGGTCCCGCCTCCGCTCGCGTGAACCGGGGACATCGCGAACGACGGCGAGGTCTCGCCGAAGCCAGGGAATGGCGATGGAAATAGGCTCGAGAGTCGGCGCCTATGAAGTCATCGCGAAACTTGGCGTAGGCGGCATGGGCGAGGTGTATCGCGCGCGCGATACCAGGCTGAATCGTGACGTCGCGCTGAAGGTCCTGCCCGAGGCGTTTCTGCTCGATGCCGATCGGCTGGCGCGATTCGAGCGGGAAGCGCAGGTCCTCGCGTCGCTGAACCATCCCAATATCGGCGCGATCTATGGCCTCGAAGATTCCAACGGCACGCGCGCACTCGTGCTGGAGCTGGTGGAAGGGCCAACGCTCGCCGATCGCATCGCGCGCGGGCCCGTGCCGCTGGACGAGGCGCTGTCGATTGCGCGGCAGATCGCCGAGGCGCTCGAAGCAGCGCACGAGCAGGGCATCATCCATCGCGACCTCAAGCCGGCCAACATCAAGCTGCGACCGGACGGCACGGTCAAGGTGCTGGACTTCGGCCTGGCGAAGCTGAACGAGTCGGGATTCGGGATCCGAGACTCGGGATCCGACGATCGGCTCCGCTCGCAGTCGCCGACGATCACGAGCCCGGCGATGACGCTGGCGGGTGTGATCCTCGGAACAGCTGCGTACATGAGTCCCGAGCAGGCGAAGGGCGGCACCGCGGACAAGCGCAGCGACGTGTGGGCGTTTGGCTGCGTGTTCTACGAAATGCTGACCGGCGACCAGTTGTTCAAGGGTGAAACGGTTGCCGATACTCTGGCCTCCGTGCTGAAGGAAAGGCCCGATTGGGAGCGCGTGCCACCTACCTTACGCCGGCTGTTGCGGGCCTGTCTCGACAGATCCGAAACGGCGATTGAGTGCGATTGGCAACTGGCCGCTGCTGCTCGACGAGCCGAGCGCCGCTATCCCCGCACGCTGGCAGTCGCGTGCATGGGCGGGAATCGCCGCAGCGCTATTGTCGGTCCTCATTGCTCTCACCACATTCCTGGCCCTCCGCCGACCGCCACTTGAGGCTCACGCGTTTCAGTACGCCATCACGCCACCCGATAACCGCTCGGTTCACAGCTTTGCGATTTCTCCCGACGCCCGCTACCTCGTGATGGCCGCGGGAATAGCCGGCCGGCGCGAGTTGTGGTTGCGGCCGCTCGATGCGCTGCAGTGGCAGTTGCTGCCTTCGACCGAGGGCGCTGCCTTTCCGTTCTGGTCGCCCGACGGTCGTCAGATCGCCTTCTTTGCCGAAGGAGCGCTGAAGAAGATCACGACGATCGGCGCACCGCCGCAAAGGCTCTGCACGTGCGACGGTCGCGGAACCTGGAGTCGCGATGACGTTATCTTGATCGCGACCGTCGAAGGGGAGATCAGACGGATTCCGGCGACTGGCGGAATTCTTTCAGACGCCTTCAAGACGGGTGCTCGTACCGTAGACATACTACCGGATGGGAAACGATTCTTGTACGGCGCCAGCCCGCAGCCGAACCTCTCTTCTTTCGTCGACGTCCACCTGGCCTCCCTAGCGGGCAGCGAGGATCGCGTCATCCTATCGAAGGTGTCGAGCTACACGCTGGGAGCCGGTTACTTGCTGTTCACGCGCGAGAATACGTTGATGGCGCAGGCCTTCGATGCCTCGTCGGGGCAGATAGCCGGCGAGCCGTTTCCGATCGCGGATGGTGTCGCCATATCGCCTCGCGGTCCGTACACTGCGGTAGCTGTCTCCCACAATGACGTCCTAGTCCATGTCAACGCGGAGGGGCGCGAAGCGAGTCAGATCGCCTGGGTGGATCGCTCTGGAGGAACGCTCGGCTCTGCGAGCTTCTCTGGCCGGATGCCTGCCGTTGCACCGGATGCCAGGACGATCGCCTACGCGCGACGGGGAAGCGGAAGTTCCTGGAACGTTTGGTTGAGAGACGTGGCCCGCGGAAGCGATCTGTCCCTCACAAGCGGCCCGCGAAGCAACAATGCGCCGTTCTGGTCGCCGGCAGGCGATCGCGTTCTGTATCGCTCCGCCCCGGCCGATGCATCTGAACTGGGGCTGGGCGATCTGTACTGGGCTGATACTGGTGGTGGCCCGCAAGAGGCTCTCGTCACCGGTCCCGTGAACAAGATTCCGACACAGTGGTCGAAGGATGGCCGGTGGATCGTGTACACGCAAACGATCCGAAGACGGCGTGGGATGTCTGGGTCGTTCCCGCCGCGGGAGAATCGCCGGATCGGAAACCCATCCCCTTCATTCAAAGCGATGCTTACGATTTCCAGGGCCAGCTTTCTCCTGACAGCCGCTGGATGGCGTATGCGTCCGACGAGTCTGGTCAGCGCGAGGTCTACGTGCGACCGTTCCCGTCCGGTCCGGGTCGATGGAAGCTCTCGATCGACGGCGGCAGTCAGCCACGGTGGCGTGGCGACGGCGCCGAACTTTACTTTGCGGCGGCGGCGGGAAAGATGATGGCAGTCAGCGTCAAGGCAACTCCGGGCGCGAGACCGACGTTCGAGGCGAGCGTACCGACGCCGCTGTTCGACACACGTCTGTACGACGGCGCATTGGCGTACGAATACGATGTCACCGCGGACGGACAACGATTCGTCGTTAACACGAATGTCGCAGGAGCGTACGCAACACCGCTGACGGTTGTCGTCAACTGGACCGCGCCGCTGAAGAAATAAAGTCCGACGTACTACGTCGCGCTTGTCGACTGTTGCCGCTACGGATTGGACGACGACGCCTTCGCCGCTTCCGCATCGCGCTTACGTCCGAAGCTGAGGGCGTTGGGCAGCGCGTAGTTCCCCTCATGGCAGGAGTACTCGAACATCTCGTAGGTGTCGTCGCGATTGAGCGGCAACTTCACCGTCCAGGGCTGCGAGTACACCTTCGGGTCCGTGATGGTGACGGAGTACTCGATAGTGTTCGCGTCGGTGCGCGTGAAGCGTTCGACGACCGTCATGTTGTCGGTCTGCGGAATGCCTCGCATGCGCCCGGTTGCCGCGCTCGTCGCAATGGATCCCTTGCTGTTGTAGTTCGTGCTCTCGACGACCAGCGTATTGCCTTCCCACCTGCCACGCGGCTCGCCGTTCCACTGCTTGATCCCGGCGCCGAGTCGTGGACGACCGTCGATCGGGATGATCCGTGTTTCGTGAATCATCTCGAACACCATCACGACATATCCGGGAATCTGGATGATCTCGTATGCGTTGTTGTACCCGGCGGGAAACATGCCGGCGGGATAACCACGCGTGATGCAGCGGACCCAGGGCGTCTCGTGCTCGGGCGCATCGGGGATGTGCGCGAGATCGTAGTCGCGCCGTTCTTCAGCCCACTTCATCACCGGCACGCGTCCGTCGGCTGGATCGACCACCATCGCTCGCCGCCGCTCGCTGATTTTGTGAGTGTGATCGGCGAACTCAGACGCGGGGCCCACGCCACTTTCTGCCGACGAACCTCTGGTCGTCGTCGCCGCTTGCGGCGCGGGCGCCTCGAACGGCGTGCTGTCGAAGTTGATCCAGATGCCCTGGATATCCGGCTGGCCGTCCGGCGTTCGCCCCTGCGTCCACTTCTGTGCGTCCACGGTGGTCGCACACCACGTCAGGGCCACCAACGCCAACGCGACTCGTGCTGAACGCCGCCACGCAGGTCTCATATCCCGGCCCTCCTGAAGCGCCCATCTTACTGCTTTCCTCGATCAGGTAGTACACTTCCATCTCTCTAGTCCGGCCGCCGCCTGTGCTGCTTGCGCCTTCGAGGGCAAAGGGAAGCCGGACACTACGACACGACGAGCATCTGTGGCCGAACCCGGGGGAATACAAAAAAAATTCGACCGATCCATCGTTGAGGGTCCCATCGGCCAGGCCGTCTGGAAGCTGGCGTGGCCGACGATGCTGCAGAACGTGATTGCGGGGCTGCAGGGCATCATCGATCACGCGATGGTCGGTCATTTCGTGGGTTACACCGCCAACGCGGCCATCGGCGTCAGTTGGCAAATCATCCTCGTCGTCATCGTCTTCATCAGCTCGCTCTTCACCGGCATGGCCGTGCTGGTGGCGCGTTTTGCGGGAGCGAACGAACCCGCCAAGGTCAACAAGGTCGTCTACCAGGCGTTTCTCACCGCGTTCGGTTGCTCGATCATCCTGGCTGCGGTCGGATACTTTGCGGCGCCATCCCTGCTCGTGCTCGTGAACGCCGAGCCTGCCGTGCAGGCCGAGGCGCTGCCTTTCCTGCGGGCAATGTTCGTGGGCATCTTCGGCATGATGATGTTCTTCATGCTGAGCGGCGCGTTCCGCGCCGCCGGCGACCCGCGGACGCCGCTTCGCCTCGGCGTGACGATGACGGTGCTGACGATCGCCTTCAACGTGATCCTCATCCCGATGTTCGGCACCATCGGCGCGGCGCTCGGCACCATCGCGAGCAGCACCACCGTTGCCATCTACGGCCTGTGGAAGATCACGCGGCCCGATGCCGTCATTCACTTCGAGCGCGGCATGGACAAGAGGCCGGACTTCACGATCATTCGATCGCTCTTCCGGTTTGGTCTGCCGACTGGTGTGCAGGGCATCGCGATGAACATCGGCGGCGTGCTGCTGCTGCGGTTCATCGGCTCGCTCCAGCACAGCGCCGCGGCGCAGGCGGCCTACGCGGTTGGCTACACGGAGTTGTTCTCGCTGATCACGTGGACGTCGGTCGGTCTGATGGGCGCGTCCGCGACCATCGCCGGGCAGAATCTCGGCGCCGGTAATCCCGAGCGCGCCGTGCAGGGTGTACACGCCGCGTCTCGCTATGGCCTCGGTGTCGCTCTAGCCGTGGGAGCGATGTTCCTTCTCATCCCCGGCTATCTGCTCGCCCTGTTCGGCATGACCGATCCACTGGTGCTGTCTCTCGGCCGTCAGCTGCTCGGGTTCCTAAGCATCTCAGGGCTCTTCATCACCGTCGCGTTGAGCTACACGGGCGGATTGCAGGGAACAGGCGACACACGCAGTCCGCTCTACATCTCGATCGTCTCGCAAGTCGTTATTCCTCTGGGTCTCTGCACGCTATTCCAAGCGGTGTACGGACTGGACGCGTTCCACATCTGGACTGCGATCGTGATCGGCCATGCCACTCGTGCCACGCTCAGCGTGTTACGGTTCCGGCAGGGAAAGTGGAGAGGAATCGCCGTCGACATCGAGCCCGCCCGCCCGTAATGAAGTAGGGGCGGGTCTTCCCTGGCCTGAGCCTCGTCGAAGGCAGACCCGCCTTCGACAGAGCCTTATTTCCGTTTAGCCAACCAGCTACCGGTGACGAGCAAAAGGATCGTTGAAAGCGCCATGTCGCACGCGCTGGCTAAGGATGCGGCTCGCGCCCTCACATCGTCCGTGGCCAGTCGCTGGATGGCGACCGCCCGCAGCGGATGCGATACGCCCGTGGCGAACGACAGCGCGATTATCGATGGAATGAGCGCGGCGGGCCACGTCAGCGCGACGCCTGCGACGACTGCACCAGTTGCGGCCAGTGCGACTGGTACGCGCAGGCCCGTCGCGGGCAGTCGCCCCGCCAGCGTCGAGCCTGCTGCGTCCGCGAGCGTGATGATGGCGACGATGAGCGTGACCTCACTGGCGCCGTTCCCACCCGTCGTCTGCATGATGAACGAGCCCGCGGATGTGATGGCATCGAGAAAGGCCAGCGGAAGGATGACGATGGCTGCGGACCTCCAGGGAATCTTCACGCCTGGTTGTGCCGCTTCGTTGTCGTCGGTATTTGCGCACGGTGGCGGTTCGACCATCGCAAACGCGATCGCGCCGCCGATGGCGCACAACATCGTTTCCGCGGCCCACCCGGCCGCAAAGCCCCATGTGCTGACAATCGCTCCCCCGGCGACGATCAGACCGGCCAGCGCGATCACGTGAACGGCGCGCGAGCGCGCTTCGATTCTCTGAAATTCGCTCTCGCGATTCAGAGCGACACACGTGCGATAGAGGAGCGCCTGATCCGCGCCGGACCGGAAAGCGTCACCGACCGCCACCAGCAGGCAGGCGAGGACGAGACCGGACAGGCCGTCTGCCAGCCAACAGCAGATCATTCCGGCGACCTGCACCATGGATCCGAGAATCAGGCTGCGACGATTTCCGAACTTGTCAGCAAACCAGCCGGTAGGGACTTCCAGCGCCATCACCAGGAGGTCGCCGGCGGCCATCGTCGCGGCAACCAGCGCAGGCGACATCTGTTTCTCCTGCACCCACCACAGGAGATAGAGGCCGTCCATCACGCCTTCGACGGTGGCGATTTGGTATGGAAGGTATAGCGCGAGGTTTCTACAGTAGCCGCGGCATCAATTAGGAGGCATGACTACATTGTTGATCTTTGATTGGAGATTGTCGATTCGGTGTTCAAATCTTCAATCGACTACGGCCCTGCGAAAAAGTCCTGGGCATCGCGATATTGAAACCCCAGGCGGCGTGCAAAGCCGGGATCCTGTGGACCAGCCCCCACGTATATGCATTGGGACGGGTCGAGTCGATGGCGCTGGATGAAAACGACGCCGAGCCCAGGCAGTGGCTTTCTGCACCAGCAGACCGGCGGACCCGCGCCGTGTGGACAGTAGAGAACCTCGATGGAAACGCCCAGCAGTTCCTGCATCCGGGCGAAGCTGGCGTCTGCTCGTTCGCTCGTCAGCATCTGTTCCGCAATCTCGGGGCGCCACGACAGGCCGAGCAACCGCCACCCGTCTGCCTGATAGCGGCGAAGCACCGCGCCGCGTTCAGCGATGACGCCGATGTCTTCTGCTGAGAGCGGCGAGCGATCGCCATCGGAGCCTCGACGAATGAGCACCTCGTCACACCACACGATCACGGCCTTGTTTGTCATCGACGAGTCGTGGGTTCGCTCGAAAGCGATCGTTTCGATTCGCGAAAAGCCTTCAGAAGGATCGGGAGGCTCGAGTTCACGCTGATGGCGGAACTGGACGCGCGGGGGAAACGCGCTGATGTCACGCTTGACGGCCTTGCGCATCTCGTCTGGCCCGAGCAGACAGCCGTACTTCGACACCATGCGCCACGCTGCGTTCACTTGTGCCGCTTCAACGCTGGTGGAAAGCCACACGCAGCGCACGGGCAAGCCGAGTCCGGCCGCAGCCTGGACGACGAGAGCGCGCGACGCACGCGAGACATACGTGTTGTCGAGAACGATCCGTGAGCTGCCTGCCGCAACCAGGCGCTCGAGATGTGGCAGGAGCTGGCGCAGCGATCCGCCAGCGTCGTCGCGGTTCAACCGCGCATATCCTCGATCGACGAAAGCGTGCGCGATGGTGCTCTTGCCGGCTGCCGGGAGCCCCATGATGAGCACGACTTCGCCAGCGCGCGACGGCGGGTCTAACCAGCCTCCGCCAAGGCTTCGGCGGTCCGCCGTAGCTTCAGCGAAGGCGGAAGACCCGCCGCTACTTACTCGGGAGGCCTTCGCTGGGTCTAAAGACCTGCCGCTACGTACTGCAGAGCGCAGGGCCTGTCCGGACGGGAAGCGCGAGTCGAGATGGACACGGTCGTCGTCACTCAACTGAATGCGATGCGCTCGAATGACCGACTGTACAGTCTCGAGCCTCGTCGGTCCCGGAATCGTCACTATGGTGTCTGACAGATCCTCGAGCCAGGCGATCGCGATCTCCGCCGCAGTTGCGCCATGACGTGCCGCGACTTCCGCGAGCGCAGGATCCGAGAGCAGGCGTCGCGCCTGCCGCGCGCCGCCGAGCGGCCGGTATGCGATCAGCTGCAACCCATGGTCGATGCAGTACTGGAGCACGCCGTTCAACACGTTCGTGTCCAGCCAGAGACTCAATTCCACCTGCACGCTGGAAATCTCTGTGATGCGACACGCTTCTTCGATCTGGCTGACGTTGACGTTGCATAACCCGATGCGCTCGACGAGCCCCTCGGTTTTGAGCGCCGCAAGTGCGCGGAGACTCGTCGCAAGCGGCGTCCGTGGGTCGATCGCGTGAAGCTGATAGAGCGGAATGCGCTGCGTGCCAAGGGCGCGCAGGCTTGCTTCGCAGGCGGCGCGCAGATGGCGCGCCCTCCCATCAGGTACCCATTCGCCACGTGGTCGAGTCAGTCCACCCTTGGTGGCAACGACGATCCGGGAGGCGTCGCCGTTCCAGGTGCTCAGGGCTCGCGCGATCAGTCTCTCGTTGTGCCCAGCCTCGGTGTCGTCCTGGCAGTAAGCGTCTGCCGTGTCGAGGAACGTGACGCCGCCATCGAACGCAGCGTGCAGCACACTGATGGCGCGGTCATCGTCGCGCTCGCGGTCGGTGGACAGGCGCATGCAGCCCAGGCCCATCGGGCGCTGACGAGGCGACTTCGCGGCAGATCGGGCGTATTCTGAATGAGACACCATGAGCAGAGTGCCACTTCCCGTCAACGATCAGAATAAGGCGTACCTTCCCGGTTCTCCAGAGCGCACGGAGCTCAAAGCGCGGCTCGCGCAGATGGCATCGGAGCGTGTCGACATCCCGCTCGTGATCGGTGGGTGCGAGATCCGAACCAGTCACATGGAGCAGGCCGTGATGCCGCACAACTATCGCCATGTGCTGGGAGACTGGCACAGCGCCGAGGCGGCACACGTGCAGCAGGCGATCGACGCGGCGCTCAAGGCGCGACGCCAGTGGGCGAGCTGGCCGCTGGAGGACCGCGCGTCGGTGTTTCTCAAGGCCGCTGAGCTGCTGACCACGACCTGGCGGTCGACGGTGAACGCAGCCACGATGCTCGGTCAGTCCAAGACGGTGATTCAGGCGGAGATTGATTCGGCATCAGAACTCATCGACTTCTGGCGGTTCAATCCGCACTACGCGCAGGAACTTTACGAGGAGCAGCCGATCAGCAGTCACGTCATGTGGAACAGCGTGGAATACCGGCCGCTCGAAGGCTTCGTGTACGCCGTCACGCCTTTCAACTTCACCTCGATTGGCGGGAACCTCCCGACGGCCCCCGCCCTGATGGGCAACACGGTGCTGTGGAAGCCGGCCTCGAGCGCGATGCTGAGCGCACACTACATACTCGAGTTGCTCGAGGCCGCCGGCCTGCCCCCCGGCGTGATCAATCTTGTTGCCGGCAACCCGGCTCAAATCTCTGAAATCGTGCTCGACTCGCCCGATCTCGCCGGGATTCATTTCACTGGCAGCACCGCCGTCTTCCAATCGATGTGGAAGCGCGTCGGCGAGAACATCGGCCGCTATCGCAGTTACCCACGCCTCGTCGGTGAGACCGGCGGCAAGGACTTCATCGTTGCGCACCAGTCCGCGGACGCGCAGGAACTGGCAGTGGCAATCGTGCGCGGTGGATTCGAGTACCAGGGACAGAAGTGTTCAGCAGCGA
>Ga0075431_100002019_pt1 | contig 19380 bp, 17 predicted proteins | sample RhiMetdeltSRZDD5_FD_75297 | JGI IMG/M metagenome (GOLD analysis project Ga0075431, IMG submission 75297) | Populus rhizosphere microbial communities from Tennessee, USA - Rhizosphere MetaG P. deltoides SRZDD5 | ecosystem: Host-associated > Plants > Roots > Rhizosphere > Soil | place: USA... | reverse complement strand
AGCGCTACGGCCCGCTTGAGATGATCTTGGCGCTGCCAGAGCACCATGACGGGTTCATCGAAGTGCCCCGGTGCGGGGTCTGTGGCCGCATCGCCACCAAGCCAACCGGCGTCCTACCTCGTCACATGTTCTGCCTGGCCTTCCGAAGGCGGCAAAGAGAAACGGCCCCTCGCGTGACGGGGCCGCTTCCCAATCGCCGTCTACGGAGTCGGCGGCTCGTTCGCAGAGCGCCTTCTAGTTTCGACCTAAAGCCTTACGGAGATATTGATGCTCACAATTGATACGGCTCGCATCTTCGAGCCTCTACTCCAATCTTCCCGCTACAAGGGCCCATGGGGCGGCAGAGGCTCAGGCAAATCCCACTACATGGCAGGCGCTGTAGTCGAGTACTGCCTGCTTAATCCAAGCTCTCGCATCGTCTGCATCCGTGAGGTTCAGAAGACGCTCGCCCAATCCGCAAAGCTTCTCAATTCAGAATCCTCTACGACCGCATCGAGACCCCAGGCGGCGGGCTGATCATCTTCCAAGGCATGGTCGATGCTACAGCAGAAAGCATCAAGTCTCTTGAGGGCTACAACATCGCCTGGGTCCGAAGAGGCTCAGACACTCTCCGACCGCAGCCTCGCTCTTCTACGTCCGACGATCCGCGCCGTTGCGAGCCTTTGGGATATTGGCGGCGCCGGTGCCAAGGCCGATGCCATGGCGTTGGATTGTGCAATGAGCGGGGCAGGAAATTGGCGTACTACAACGACGAGAAGCCACTCGGTCCTTTCGCGACAGAAGCCGAAGCCGCCGCTTCAGTTAGGGAAGGCCGTCGGCTCACCTGAGCTTCGCCTAAATCTATTGCTGAGCGGTTAGCGCAAAAGAAAAGCCCCGACGAGGAGAAAGTCGGGGCTAGTTGTCTGTGGGACCGACCCATGCCTGGGTCGCCGACTTCTTCATATCTGATTCGCAGACCTTTGCCTTACTCGCACCCTTAACCGCTCAATCGCCAGCAGCAGGCGCGCGAGATAGAGTCGGAGGAGACGCATTAGTTCTACCGCTCAATCCAGCAGCCGCTCGGGTGGATTACGTCGCAGCGGATAGATTCGAGCATGGCTCGATGACGCGCATCGAAAAACCCGTCATCTCCCGCAGAATCTCCAACTTGTATTCAAGCTGATAGGCATTGACCGCCCGACAACGAATGATCTGCCAGGTAAGGTCGCCTAGCTTGTCCATTAGCTTGTCGATTGTCTTATCGCTGGGATCATCGGTCTTGCTAGGGCGGGTCGCCTTTCCTCGGGCGATTAGATACTCTCCATAGAGTGCATTAAACGCCTCAATCTCTGCATGCCTTTCCCGGTCGTCGTCCTCGGGTGGCGCGCCTTTAGGTTTGAAGGGAATTACGTTGTCTGCCATGAAACCCTCCGTCGTTTGTTACCTCTAGGGTTACCTACGGAGGGAGAAGGATCGGCGTCTAAGGCTGAACTGCTTGAAAATGTTGGTGCCGGCTGGAGGATTCGAACCCCCGACCTACTGATTACAAATCAGCCGCTCTACCACCTGAGCTAAGCCGGCTTTGCCATCGCAAGAGAGATGGAGGAAGCAGAACTGCGCTTCAATTCTTGGCGGGGCAAGTCTTAGCCCCGATCACTCGCTATTTCTAGCCAAGCTCTGAACGGATGCTTGCGAGCCGGTAAGAGCGCAGTTCAGCGGCGCCGGCTGGCCAAAAGCCCGGCGATGAAGGCAATCGCAAGCAGCGTAAGGGGCCCGACTCGCTGCATCGCCTGGCCGACGCTCTGATCGATCAGGCCGACGCCTTCGCCGGTAGCAGTTGCAAGGCCGGGCGCCTGCTTCATCCGCCGCCGTCGCGCCAACAGAGGTAAGGTGGCGAGGATGAGCACCCCGACCAGCACGAGCGCGGCGGCGAGGGTGCCTGCGGCTTCCGCTGGTGCAAAGCCGTGGTTCGAGACCAACACGTTATACAGCGCTACCAGGCCAAACGCCGCGGCAAACAATAGAACAACGATGGCAACGGCGATAACGACCGCTTGCCTGAGCGAGCGCTCGACCGATTCCTTGAGCCGGAGCCCAACCTGCAATGATGAGAGCAGCGCGAGCGCCGAGCGGAGCATGGACGCTTCGCCTAACGGCGGGTGAAAACACCGAACAGGAAGCCTAGACCGACGGCGATTGCCACGGCTTGGAGCGGATTGCGCCTAATAGCCTCCTCGGCTTCATAAGCGCTTTCTCTAGCCCGGTCTTGCGCGCGATTCACTTGCTTGCTAGCGATCCGTCCGACCGTGGAGGTGAGGTTCTGCAGATCGGCGCGGATCGCCTCAATCTGGTTGGCCAAGTCTTCGGTATCGCGGGCGCCCACAGCACGCTTGGCTGCGCCCGCGCGAAGATCGCTTTCCGTGGATGACATGGGTCACTTTCCTCCCTTGGAGAAGCACTGGTTTGGAGAGGCATTAGCAACTCGGCTTGCCATGCTACGTTCCATTTGGCTCATGGGGAACGCTCCGCCGACGGAACATGACGGCCTTGGCGGAGCAACTGTCAAGTGGCGTGTCGCCAGCGAGCGAACCATGCGGCCGCGTGGGTGCCGAAGGCTTGCGCTTGAACCACCCTCCTTCTAGACTTTACGGTTAACGAGGGGGGACAGAGCATGGGCCGTTGCGCGCTGGGGGTGGCCGTCATCGTCGCCTTATGTGTCACTTTTTCCGTTCAGCCCGCGCACGCCTGGGGCGTCGGCCACTTCCGCAAAGCTCAGGCTTTCTATTGCTATCCCCGGAATTATTGGTGGTTCTATCGGCCGTACACCACGGCGCCGCTGAACTATCCCCGCTGCATGCCGTACTTCCATTATCTCGGCCCAAATGACACTGTGCGCGGCAGCCCCGACCGCGTTCTCAGATATAGATAGCCGGGTCGTCTCAGCCTTTCGTCTTAAGACTAGCCCAATGCAGCGCGACCGCCGCAGCATTTGAGACATTGAGGCTCGCTAACGCACTCTGCGTCGAGATGCGACAGAGGAGATCGCAATGCTCCCGCGTGAGCTGGCGCAGGCCTTTGCCTTCGGCGCCGAGGACAAGCGCAAGCGGTCGCGTCAGCGGCGCGTCCTCGAGAGCCTCGTTTGCCTCCTCGGCGAGCCCCACCCGCAAATAGCCGCGCTCGCCCAGCTCCGAGAGGCTTTGCGCGAGGTTCTTGATAAGGATCACCGGCACGATGTCGAGCGCTCCGCTCGCCGCTTTGGCGAGCACGCCGGAGAGCGGCGGGCTGTGCCGCTCGGTCAAGACGAGGCCGCTTGCGCCGAAAGCCGCCGCCGAGCGCAATGCGGCGCCGACATTCTGCGGGTCGGTGACCTGATCGAGTACGAGCAGAATGCCGTTGGGCTTCACCTCGTCGAGCCCGAGCGGCGGCAATTGCTCAGTCTCAAGCGCAACACCCTGATGCACGGCATCAGATCCGAGCAACCTGTCTAGATCTCTTGGGCTCGCCTCCTCTGGCGTCACGCCGCGCTGGGCGAGGAGAGAGGCGAGCCGGTGCGCCGCGTTCTCGGTGGCGATAAGCCTGCCGATCTGCCGTCGCGGATTGACGAGAGCCGCCTCCACGGCATGAAGTCCATAAAGCAAGACACGTTCGTCATTGGACGCGCGCCGGGACCCTTGTCTCTGCCTCTCGCGCCGGTCATGGCGTTGCGGCCTATCAGGCCTTGGTCGGTGGCGCCGCATGGGCCGCTTGTCTCATGTACTGGTGAGCCGAGGGGCCGTCATACCAGCGAATTTCGCTGAAACGTCATGATTTACAGTTGACAGAGCCTAAAGCGCTACCCATAACCAAGTTATGGCGGACCCTGCCGGCCGACGGCGGGGCGTATTTGCTTGGTTAAAACCACCAGTCAATCCATCTCTGAACTCAAGGAGGGGTGCCCGAGTGGCTAAAGGGGACGGGCTGTAAACCCGTTGGCTATGCCTACGTAGGTTCGAATCCTACCCCCTCCACCACCACTCTAGAGTGCAGAATGGATGCGGGTGTAGCTCAATGGTAGAGCAGCAGCCTTCCAAGCTGAGGACGAGGGTTCGATTCCCTTCACCCGCTCCAGTCAGGTGTCAGGTGCCGGGGAATGGCTTGGTAGCTGACACCTGAATAGGAGTGTAGCTCAACTGGCTAGAGCACCGGTCTCCAAAACCGGGGGTTGGGGGTTCGAGTCCCTCCACTCCTGCCAGACCAAGGCGCGAGTTGGACGGGCAAAAGCGGGATGGCTTCTGCGGCAAGGATGATGATGGCAAGGACTAGTCCCTTCGAGTTTATCCAGCAAGTGCGGACCGAGGTCGCCAAGGTGACCTGGCCGACGCGCCGCGAGACCGTCATTACCACAACTATGGTGCTGGCCATGTCGATCGCTACCGCGTTGTTCTTCCTGGCCGCCGACTGGGTGTTGAGCACGCTCGTGACATTCATTCTGGGTTTCGGTCGCTAGGAGCGTAGGTCTTAAGTCCGATGGCAATGCGCTGGTACATCGTCCACGCTTATTCGAACTTCGAGCGGAAGGTCGCCGAATCCATCAAGGAGCGCGCCGTCGCCGCGGGTCTTTCCGACCTGTTCGAGCAGGTGCTGGTCCCGATGGAGGAGGTCGTGGAGATGCGCCGCGGCCGGAAAGTGAGCTCGGAGCGGAAGTTCTTCCCGGGCTATGTGCTCGTGAAGATGGAGCTCAACGACCAGACCTATCACCTGATCAAGTCGACGCCGAAGGTTACGGGGTTTCTCGGTACCGAGAACAAGCCCATTCCGATCACCGAGGAGGAAGCAGGCCGCATTCTCCAGCAGGTGCAGGAAGGCGTCGAGCGGCCGAAGCCGTCGGTCACCTTCGAAATTGGCGAGCAGGTGCGCGTGGCCGATGGTCCGTTCGCATCGTTCAACGGTCTAGTCGAGGAAGTCGACGAGGAGCGGGCGCGGCTCAAGGTGGCGGTGTCGATCTTCGGCCGCGCCACGCCGGTCGAGCTCGAATATGCCCAAGTGGAGAAGCTCTAGACGAGCGCGTAAGATAAGCGTGAAGGCGCGGGAAAGTCAGAATGGCTAAGAAGATCGAGGGTTACATCAAACTCCAGGTGCCGGCAGGGCAGGCCAATCCCTCGCCGCCGATCGGCCCTGCGCTCGGCCAGCGCGGCGTCAACATCCCGGAGTTCTGCAAGCAGTTCAACGCGGCGACGCAGAAGCTCGAGCCCGGCTCGCCGATCCCGACGGTCATCACGGTCTATTCCGACCGATCCTTCACCTTCGAGATGCGCACGCCTCCGGCGTCGTACCTCCTCAAGAAGGCGGCGAAGATCGGCTCAGGCTCGAAGGAGCCGGGGCGCGCTGTGGCAGGCACAGTAACCCAGGCTCAACTGCGCGAGATCGCCGAGATCAAGATGAAGGATTTGAACGCCAATTCCGTCGAGCAGGCGATGAAGATCATCGCCGGTTCAGCCCGCTCGATGGGACTGCAGGTCCAGGAGTAGACCATGAGCAAGCCGGGCAAGAGATATAAGGCCGCGAGTACCGGAATTGACCGTGAGACGCTTTACTCGGTCGAGGACGCCGTGAAGCTCGTCAAGAGCGGCGCCAAGGCCAAGTTCGACGAGACCATCGAGATCGCCATGAATCTCGGCGTCGATCCGCGCCACGCCGATCAGATGGTGCGCGGCGTCTGCGCTTTGCCGCATGGCTCGGGACGCAAGCTCAGAGTGGGCGTGTTCGCCAAAGGCGCCAAGGCGGAGGAAGCCAAGAAAGCCGGCGCCGACGTGGTTGGCGCCGAGGATCTCGTCGAGCAGGTGCAGAAGGGCGTGATCGATTTCGATCGCGCCATCGCCACGCCGGACATGATGCCTCTCGTCGGTCGCCTCGGAAAGGTGCTTGGCCCGCGCGGGCTGATGCCGAACCCGAAGGTCGGCACCGTCACCGCCGATGTCGGACCCGCAGTGCGGGCTGCCAAAGGCGGCGCCGTCGAGTTCAGAGTGGAGAAGGCTGGCCTTATCCACGCCGGTGTCGGCAAGGCAAGCTTCACCGAGGAGGCGCTGGTCGAGAACATCCGTGCCTTCGCCGATGCTGTGATGAAGGCGAAGCCTTCCGGCGCCAAGGGCACATTCTTGAAGAAGGTCGCGGTCGCTTCGACCATGGGCCCCGGCGTGAAGATCGAGCCTGCGAACCTCGTTGGTGGCGCGGGCTGAGTTTTTAGAGTTTCGGGGCTGAGGTTCAGTCCCGAAGGGCCGTTTCCTTTTCGAAGCGGTCCAAACCTGTCCGAGACTGCAGGTGCGGGCGACCGCTTAAGCCTTTCGGGCCTGCATGAGACGGGAGACGAACGGTTCGATGGATGCGGGATGCCCGCAACCTGGAGATCGGTTTGAACCTCGTAGTTGGCTCTAGCGCAGTTTCGCGTGCGAGCTGGACAGGCAACGGAGCGCCGCTTGGAAGAGCGGGGCAGCCTATCGCCTGCCCCTCGCTTCTTGCGGCATGTGCAGCCGAGGTCGAGGGCACGCGCTCTCAACCTCAAGAGACGGAGTGAGCAGTGGATAGAGCAGAGAAGCGCGAAGTCGTGACGGCGCTTCACGATGCCGTCGCCAAAACTGGCGTGGTCGTCGTCGCTCATTACGCGGGCCTGACCGTCGCCGACATGACCAGGTTCCGCCGCGACATGCAAAGCGCGGGCGGGCGGGTCAAGGTGGCGAAGAACAGGCTCGTCAAGCTCGCGCTCGAAGGCACCGATGCCAAGGGTATCGCGGACCTACTGAAGGGGCCGACTTGCGTCGCCTTTTCCGACGATCCCGTGGCAGCGCCGAAAGTTGCCGTCAAATTCGCCAAGGCGAACGACAAGTTCGTGATCCTTGGCGGAGCGATGGGAGCCCAGGTGCTCGATGCCCAAGGCGTGAGCTCGCTTGCCAGTCTGCCATCGCTCGACGAGCTCCGCGGCAAGTTGATCGGTCTCATCCAGGCGCCGGCGAGCAAGATCGCCCGCACCTTGAACGAGCCCGGGGCCCAGCTTGCCCGCGTGTTCGGCGCCTATGGCAACAAGCAAGCGGCATGAAACGGCCGTCAGGACAACTCATACGAGAATCGAACCTACGAGGATAAGTAAATGGCAGATCTAGCGAAAATAGTGGACGAGCTTTCGAGCCTCACGGTACTCGAGGCAGCCGAGCTTGCGAAGTTGCTCGAGGAGAAGTGGGGCGTCTCAGCCGCAGCGCCTGTGGCCATGATGGCCGCCGGCAGCGGTGGAGCGGCCGCTGCGCCCGTCGAGGAGAAGACGGAGTTCACCGTCGTCCTGGCCACGGTCGGAGCGCAGAAAATCAACGTTATCAAGGAGGTGAGGGCGATCACCAGCCTCGGTCTGAAAGAGGCCAAGGACCTCGTCGAAGGCGCGCCGAAGCCCGTCAAGGAAGGCGTGACGAAGGATGAGGCCGAGAAGATCAAGAAGCAGCTCGAGGCCGCTGGAGCGACCGTCGAGTTGAAGTGAGATATCAGTGGGTTGAAAGATGCCCGGGCGACCCCCATGTGAGGTGGTTCGTCCGGGCAGTAACCCACCACAATATGCGACGTTTCGCCAGAATCTCCGCTTTCGCGCAAGCGGGGTTTCCGGTGAGCCGTCGCGAACGAGCTAAGAGGTGAAAATGGCGCAGCAGACAACGAATGGGCATAAGCGTTTGCGGAAGATGTTCGGTCGCATCCACGAAGTGGCCGAGATGCCGAACCTCATCGAGGTTCAGAAGCAATCCTACGATCAGTTCCTGATGGTTGAGGAGCCCGAGGGCGGGCGCCAGGATGAGGGATTGCAGGCCGTATTTCGCTCCGTCTTTCCGATCAAGGATTTCGGTGAGCGTGCCCAGCTCGAATTTGTCCGCTACGCCTTCGACCCGCCTAAGTACGATGTCGAGGAATGCCAGCAGCGTGGCATGACCTATGCCGCGCCGCTCAAGGTCACCCTCAGGTTGATCGTGTTCGACGTCAACGAGGAGACCGGCGCCCGCTCGGTCAAGGACATCAAGGAGCAGGACGTCTATATGGGCGACATGCCGCTCATGACGATGAACGGCACGTTCGTCATCAACGGCACCGAGCGCGTCATCGTCTCCCAGATGCACCGCTCTCCCGGCGTGTTCTTCGACCACGACCGTGGCAAGACCCATTCATCCGGTAAGCTTCTATTCGCCGCGCGCATCATTCCCTATCGCGGCTCATGGCTCGACTTCGAGTTCGACGCCAAGGACATCGTCTATGTGCGCATCGACCGGCGCCGCAAGCTGCCGGTGACGACGCTGCTCTATGCGCTCGGCCTCGAGGATGAGGAGATCCTCGCGACCTTCTACGACCGCATTACTCTCAAATCGACTAAAGAAGGCTGGCGCATGCCGTTCCGGCCGGATCGCTTGCGCGGCATCAAGCCGACCAGCGACCTGATCGACGCCAAGACTGGAAAGGTCGCGATCGAGGGCGGCCGCAAGGTGACCGCAAGGCTCGCCAAGAAGCTCGCCGACGAGGGCCTCAAGGAGCTGCTCGTCAGCGACGAGGACCTGCATGGCCGCTACCTCGCCCAGGACATCGTCAACATGGAGACGGGCGAGATCTATGGCGAGGCGGGCGAGGAGATCGATGCTAAGCTGCTTGTCAAGTTGAAGGAACTCGGACTCAAGGAGATTCCGATCCTCGACATCGACCACGTCAATGTCGGCGCCTTCATCCGCAACACGCTCAACATCGACAAGAACTCGAACCCCGAGGAGGCCCTGCTCGACATCTACCGCGTGATGCGCCCCGGGGAGCCGCCGACGCCTGAGGCCGCCGCAAATCTGTTCCAGGGCATCTTCTTTGACCCCGAGCGCTACGACCTTTCGGCGGTCGGCCGGGTCAAGATGAACATGCGGCTCGACCTCGACGCGCCAGACACGGTGCGCACGCTCCGCAAGGAAGACATCCTTGCGGTGATCAAGAACTTGGTCGGCTTGCGCGACGGCAAGGGCGAGATCGACGACATCGACCATCTCGGCAATCGCCGAGTGCGCTCGGTGGGCGAACTCATGGAGAACCAGTATCGCGTCGGCCTGCTCCGCATGGAACGCGCCATTAAGGAGCGCATGAGCTCGGTCGATATCGACACGGTCATGCCGCAGGACCTGATCAACGCGAAGCCTGCCGCGGCCGCCGTGCGCGAGTTCTTCGGCTCGTCGCAGCTTTCGCAGTTCATGGACCAGACCAACCCGCTATCGGAGATCACGCATAAGCGGCGTCTCTCGGCGCTTGGACCTGGCGGTCTAACGCGCGAGCGCGCCGGCTTCGAGGTGCGCGACGTGCACCCGACACATTACGGCCGCATCTGCCCGATCGAGACGCCCGAGGGTCCGAATATCGGCCTCATCAACTCGCTTGCCACCTATGCGCGCGTGAACAAGTATGGCTTCATCGAGAGCCCGTATCGCCGCGTGATTAAGGGCAAGGTCACCGATGAGGTCGTGTACCTCTCCGCCATGGAGGAGGCGCGCTACATCATCGCCCAGGCCAACGCCAAGCTTGCGCCGAACGGCACCTTCACCGAGGAGCTGGTGGTCTGCCGTCATGCGGGCGACGTCGAGCTTATGCCCCCGGAGAAGGTCGATCTCATCGACGTGTCGCCGAAGCAGCTCGTGTCGGTCGCGGCCGCGCTCATTCCGTTCCTCGAGAACGATGACGCGAACCGCGCCCTTATGGGCTCGAACATGCAGCGCCAGGCGGTGCCGCTTATCACGGCAGAGGCGCCCTTGGTCGGCACCGGCATGGAAGAGGTCGTGGCGCGCGATTCGGGTGCTGCCATTGGCGCTCGGCGTACCGGCATAGTCGATCAGGTCGACGCGACCCGCATCGTTGTCCGCGCCACTGAAGAGACCGATCCATCGAAGTCAGGCGTCGACATTTATAATCTGCGCAAGTTCCAGCGCTCCAACCAGAACACCTGCATCAACCAGCGGCCTCTGGTGCGCGTTGGCGATCACGTGAAGGCTGGCGAGATCATTGCCGACGGTCCTTCGACCGATCTCGGCGAGCTTGCGCTCGGTCGGAATGTGCTCGTCGCCTTCATGCCGTGGATGGGCTACAACTTCGAGGATTCGATCCTCATCTCCGAGCGCGTCGTGCGCGACGACGTGTTCACCTCGATCCACATCGAGGAATTCGAGGTGATGGCCCGCGATACCAAGCTCGGGCCTGAGGAGATCACCCGCGACATCCCCAACGTTTCGGAAGAGGCTCTCAAGAACCTCGACGAGGCGGGCATCGTCTATATCGGGGCCGAGGTCAATCCCGGCGACATTCTGGTCGGCAAGATCACGCCGAAGGGCGAGAGCCCGATGACGCCTGAGGAGAAGCTGCTTCGCGCCATCTTCGGCGAGAAGGCCTCCGACGTGCGTGACACCTCACTCAAGCTGCCGCCCGGCGTATCCGGCACGGTGGTCGAGGTGCGCGTGTTCAACCGCCACGGCGTAGAGAAGGACGAGCGCGCCATGGCGATCGAGCGTGAGGAGATCGAGCGGCTCGCCAAGGACCGCGACGACGAGCTCGCGATCCTCGACCGCAACGTGTACGGCCGTCTCAAGGACGTGTTGATGCACAAGGTCGTGGCGAAGGGCCCGAAGAACATCAAGAAGGACGCAAAGATCACCGAGGCGCTTCTTGATGAGGTCTCGCGTAGCCATTGGTGGGAGATCGCGCTCAAGAACGAGAAGGCGATGGCCGAGGTCGAGGCGATTCGTCGCCAATATGAGGAAGCCAAGAAGGGTCTCGAGCAGCGCTTCGTCGACAAGGTCGATAAGCTGCAGCGTGGCGACGAGCTGCCGCCCGGCGTCATGAAGATGGTCAAGGTTTTCGTCGCGGTGAAGCGGAAGATCCAGCCCGGCGACAAGATGGCTGGCCGTCACGGCAACAAGGGTGTGATCAGCCAGATCGTCCCCATCGAGGACATGCCTTACCTCGAGGACGGCACGCCCATCGACATCGTTCTCAATCCACTCGGCGTGCCGAGCCGCATGAATGTGGGCCAGATTCTCGAGACGCATCTCGGATGGGCCTGCCGCGGCCTTGGCAACAAGATCGGCGAGGCGCTTAACGCGTATTACCAGTCGCACAAGGCGAAGCCGCTCAAGGACATGCTCAAGACCATCTACGGCGAAGACAGAGCCGTGGCGGTCCTCAAAGAGGATCAGGTCATCGAGGTGAGCGAGACCCTGAAGGCTGGCGTGCCGGTGGCGACGCCAGTGTTCGACGGCGCGCACGAAGGCGACGTGACCGGGTTGCTCGAGGCAGCCGGGCTCGATACATCGGGTCAGGTGACGCTCTATGACGGGCGCACCGGTGACGCGTTCGAGCGCAAGGTGACCGTGGGCTACATCTATATGCTGAAGCTCCACCACCTCGTGGACGATAAGATCCATGCGCGTTCGATCGGGCCTTACAGCCTCGTCACTCAACAGCCGTTGGGCGGCAAGGCTCAGTTCGGCGGTCAGCGCTTCGGCGAGATGGAGGTGTGGGCGCTCGAAGCTTACGGCGCGGCCTATACGCTGCAAGAGATGCTCACGGTGAAGTCGGACGACGTGGCCGGCCGCACCAAGGTCTACGAGGCGATCGTCCGCGGCGATGATACCTTCGAGGCTGGCATCCCCGAGTCGTTCAACGTTCTCGTCAAGGAGATGCGGGCGTTGGGCCTCAATGTCGAGCTGGTGCAACCAAAGCCAGAAGAGCAACAGCCGGCCCGGCCGAGATTGCCGCGGCCTGCGGCTGAGTGAGCCCGTTCGGATTGCCTGAAGTGATTTAAGGAATGCGATCGGGGCGGCAGGGCCGCCCCTTGGGAGACCACAGAATGAACCAAGAAATCGTCAACCTCTTCAGTCCTCAGACCCAGCAGCAGAATTTCGATCAGATCCGGATCGGCATCGCCAGCCCGGAGAAAATTCTGTCCTGGTCCTATGGGGAAATCAAGAAACCCGAGACGATCAACTACCGTACCTTCAAGCCGGAGCGCGACGGGTTGTTCTGCGCGCGCATCTTCGGCCCGGTGAAGGATTACGAGTGCTTGTGCGGCAAGTACAAGCGCATGAAGTACAAGGGCGTGATCTGCGAGAAGTGCGGCGTCGAGGTGACGTTGGCCAAGGTCCGGCGCGAGCGCATGGGCCATATCGAGCTTGCCGCGCCCGTCGCGCATATCTGGTTCCTGAAGTCTTTGCCGTCGCGCATTGGGCTCCTGCTCGACATGACGCTCAAGGACCTCGAGCGTGTGCTCTATTTCGAGAATTATATCGTGCTCGAGCCAGGACTGACGTCGCTCAAGCCGCTCCAACTCCTCTCCGAGGAGGACTACCTCAAGGCTCAGGAAGAGTTTGGCGAAGATTCCTTCACCGCAGCGATCGGAGCCGAGGCGATCCGCGAGCTGTTGAAGGCGCTCGACCTCGAGAAGATCGCCGCCGATCTCCGCGTCGAAATCGCCGAGTCGACTTCCGAGCTCAAGCCCAAGAAGCTGGCCAAGCGCCTTAAGGTGGTCGAGGCCTTCCTCCAGTCGGGCAACAAGCCCGAGTGGATGATCCTCACTGTTGTCCCGGTCATTCCGCCGGAGCTTCGTCCGCTCGTCCCGCTAGACGGCGGCCGCTTCGCCACGTCCGACCTGAACGACCTCTATCGCCGCGTCATCAACCGCAACAATCGGTTGAAGCGGCTGATGGAGCTTCGTGCGCCGGACATCATCATCCGCAACGAGAAGCGCATGCTTCAGGAGGCAGTCGATGCGCTGTTCGACAACGGACGGCGCGGTCGCGTCATCACCGGCGCCAACAAGCGCCCGCTGAAGTCGCTCGCCGATATGCTCAAGGGCAAGCAGGGCCGCTTCCGGCAGAATCTGCTCGGCAAGCGCGTCGACTATTCAGGCCGCTCGGTGATCGTGGTCGGGCCTGAGCTCAAGCTGCACCAGTGCGGGCTGCCCAAGAAGATGGCGCTCGAGCTGTTCAAGCCGTTCATCTATGCCCGTCTCGACGCCAAGGGTCATGCCGCCACCGTCAAGCAGGCGAAGAAGCTCGTCGAGAAGGAGAAGCCCGAGGTCTGGGATATCCTCGACGAGGTGATCCGCGAGCATCCGGTGCTGCTCAACCGCGCCCCGACCCTGCACCGCCTCGGCATCCAGGCTTTCGAGCCGGTGCTGATCGAGGGCAAGGCGATCCAGCTGCATCCGCTCGTCTGCGCGGCGTTCAATGCCGACTTCGACGGCGATCAGATGGCCGTGCACGTGCCGCTGTCGCTTGAGGCGCAGCTCGAGGCTCGTGTCTTGATGATGTCGACCAACAACATCCTGCACCCTGCCAACGGCTCGCCGATCATCGTGCCGTCGCAGGACATCGTGCTCGGACTCTATTACCTGTCGCTGGTAATGGATAATGAGCCGGGCGAGGGAATGATGTTCGGCAATGTCGCCGAGATCCATCACGCCCTCGATGCGAAGGTCGTGACGCTACACGCCAAGATCAAAGGCCGCTTCGTCACGGTCGACGAGAAGGGCAAGCGGGTGTCCCGCATCTACGACACGACGCCCGGCCGGATGCTGCTTGGCGAGCTTCTGCCGAAGAACCCGTTGGTGAGCTACGATCTCGTCAACCGGCTGCTCACCAAGAAAGAGATCTCCAACATGATCGACGTGGTGTATCGCCACTGCGGTCAGAAGGAGACCGTCATCTTCTGCGACAGGATCATGGGGCTCGGCTTCATTTATGCCTGCCGTGCCGGCATCTCGTTCGGCAAGGACGACATGGTGATCCCCGAGACCAAGGATGCCATCGTGCAGAAGACCTCGGACCTCGTGCGCGAGTACGAGCAGCAATACAATGACGGCCTGATCACTCGGGGCGAGAAGTACAACAAGGTGGTCGACACCTGGACCGAGTGCACCGAGCAGGTCGCCAAGGAGATGATGAAGCGTATCTCTGCGGTCGAGCGTGATCCGAAGACCAAACGCGAGAAGCCGATTAACTCCATCTATATGATGTCGCACTCCGGTGCGCGCGGCTCGCCGGCGCAGATGAAGCAGCTCGCCGGCATGCGCGGTCTGATGACCAAGCCATCGGGCGAGATTATCGAGACGCCGATCATCTCCAACTTCAAGGAGGGGCTGTCGGTCCTCGAGTACTTCAACTCGACCCACGGCGCCCGTAAGGGCCTGGCCGATACGGCGTTGAAGACGGCGAACTCCGGCTACCTCACGCGGCGTCTCGTCGATGTGGCGCAGGATTGCATCGTCACCGAAGAGGATTGCGGCACGCGCGAAGGCATCACCGCGCGCGCCATCCTCGAGGCTGGCGAGGTGACCGTGTCGCTCGGCCAGCGCGTGCTCGGGCGCACGACCGCCGACAACATCAAGAATCCATCGACCGGCAAGGTGATCGTCAAGGCCGGCGAGTTGATCGAGGAGGAGCAAGTCGAGGCGCTCGAGGCTGCGCGCGTGCAAGAGGTGCGCATCCGCTCGGCTCTGACCTGCGAGACAAGGAACGGCATTTGCGCCAAGTGCTACGGGCGCGATCTCGCCCGCGGCACGCCGGTCAATCTCGGCGAGGCGGTCGGCGTCATCGCCGCCCAGTCGATCGGCGAGCCGGGTACCCAGCTCACCATGCGCACCTTCCATCTTGGCGGTGTTGCGTCTGCCAAGGTCGTCGATCAGTCGTCGCTCGAGTCGAATTTCGACGGCAAGATCAAGATCAAGCAGCGCAATGTGGTGAAGGATTCGCAAGGCCGCCTCATGGTCATGGGGCGCAACACCGCCATTGTCGTGCTGGATGAGGACGGCAGCGAGCGGGCCGTGCATCGGTTGCCCTACGGCACACATCTTCGGGTCGAAGACGGCGACAAGGTCAAGCGCGGCGATCGTCTCGCCGAGTGGGACCCCTACACCCGTCCGGTTCTGACCGAGATCGAAGGTACTGTCGATTTCGAGGATCTGGTCGAGGGCGTGTCGGTCAGCGAGCGGCGTGACGAGTCGACCGGTATCACCAATAGCGTGATCATCGATTGGCGTGCGTCGCCGCGCGGTGCTGATCTTCGACCCGCCATGGTGATCAGGGATAAGAAGGGCAAGATTGCGAAGCTTTCGCGCGGCGTAGAGGCCCGCTACCTGTTGCCCGTCGACGCCATTCTGTCGGTCGAGGCCGGCCACGAGGTGAAGGCGGGCGACGTGCTGGCGCGCATCCCGACCGAGAGCGCCAAGACGCGCGACATCACTGGCGGTCTGCCGAGGGTTGCCGAGCTATTCGAGGCGCGGCGTCCCAAGGACCATGCCATCATCGCCGAAGTCTCCGGCACGGTGCAGCTTGGCCGCGATTACAAGAACAAGCGGCGCATCACCATCGTGCCTGACGAGGATGGGCGCGAGCCGGTCGAGTATCTGATCCCCAAGGGACGGCATTTGGCCGTGCAGGAGGGCGACCGCATCGAGAAAGGCGAGTTCCTGCTCGATGGCCATCCTGCGCCCCATGACATCCTTGCCATCAAGGGCGTCGAGGAGCTCGCCAACTATCTCGTCAACGAGATCCAGGAGGTCTACCGGCTGCAAGGCGTGACTATCAACGACAAGCATATCGAGGTGATCGTCAGGCAGATGCTCCAGAAGACCGAGGTGGACGATGCGGGCTCGACCGAGTTCTTGAAGGGCGAGCAGGTCGACCGCATCGACTTCGAGGATGCCAACACTGCGGTCGAGGCAGCCGGCGGCAAGCCCGCGACGGGTCAGCCGGTGTTGCTCGGCATCACCAAAGCGAGCCTGCAGACCCGCTCCTTCATCTCGGCGGCCTCGTTCCAGGAGACCACGCGCGTCCTGACCGACGCGGCGGTCAACGGCAAGACCGATGCGCTCGAGGGCCTGAAGGAGAACGTGATCGTCGGCCGGCTCATTCCTGCCGGCACCGGGGGCACCTTGAGCCGGTTGAGCAAGATCGCTACGCACCGCGACGAGCTCATTCTCGAGGAGCGGCAACGCACCGCTTCCGAGCAGGTCGAGCAGGAGGACGCGGAGGAGGGTGCCCCGGCGTAGCTGAAGGTCGGAGACTGGAAATCGGAGATCAAAGAGCGCTCATGCTCTTCTGATTTCCGGCTTCCGCCGCTGATTTCTGACCTGAACCCTTGACGATGCAAGAATCAGCCTGATACAACGCGCGCACTTTCGCGGCAGGCGGTAACCCTTGTCTGGTTGCCTTCGAGCGCGGGTTAGACGCTGCCGGACTAACCGGGATCATATCGGGGTCATGATCTTGGGGGCTTGCCCTCCAAGGTCCTCTGTGTTGAGGCGCTGAAGCTTGTGGGGCAACCCGCAGTTCGGCTCTAGATGATGTGGGCTATTTTGCCCTTTGGATAGACGTTAAAGGCAGAGAATGCCGACGATACAACAGCTCATCCGCAAGCCGCGCCGCCAGCCGGTGAAGCGGAACAAAGTACCGGCCATGCAAGCCAACCCGCAGAAGCGGGGGGTCTGTACGCGCGTCTACACGACGACGCCGAAGAAGCCGAACTCCGCGTTGCGCAAGGTCGCGCGCGTCCGTCTTACCAATCAGCTCGAGGTGACGAGCTATATCCCTGGCGAGGGACATAATCTTCAGGAGCACTCGGTGGTGTTGATCAGGGGCGGACGCGTCAAGGACCTTCCCGGCGTACGCTATCACATCATTCGCGGCGTGCTCGATACCCAGGGCGTGAGCGATCGCCGTCAGCGGCGCTCCAAATACGGAGCCAAACGACCCAAATAGCGGGTCGCTTTGCATTCTTAGGAAACGGTCGAACGGCATGTCGAGGCGGCGTAGAGCAGATAAGCGCGAGGTCATCCCCGACCCGAAATTCGGGGACATCGTGCTCACCAAGTTCATGAACTCCATCATGAAAGAGGGCAAGAAGTCGGCCGCCGAGCGGATCGTCTATGGCGCCCTCGATCAGATGGAGAAGAAGGCGAAGTCGAACCCGGTCGAGCTGTTTCACGAGGCGCTCCGCAATGTCATGCCCGCGCTCGAGGTGAGGTCGCGGCGCGTTGGCGGCGCCACCTATCAGGTTCCGGTCGAGGTGAGGCTCGATCGCCGTCAGGCGCTTGCCATCCGCTGGATCATCTCTGCAGCGCGGGGGCGCAACGAGAACACCATGGTCGAGCGTCTGTCGGGTGAGCTGCTCGACGCCGCCAACAACCGCGGGACAGCGGTGAAGAAACGTGAGGACACACACCGGATGGCGGAGGCGAACCGGGCCTTCTCGCACTACCGCTGGTAACGGATTTCAAGGATTAGAAGATGCCGCGAGCTACCCCATTAGAGGATTACCGCAACATCGGGATCATGGCGCATATCGACGCCGGCAAGACCACGACCACCGAGCGGATCCTCTACTACACCGGCAAGAGCCACAAGATCGGCGAGGTGCATGACGGCGCTGCCACCATGGACTGGATGGAGCAGGAGCAGGAGCGCGGCATCACCATCACGAGCGCCGCGACCACGGCCTTCTGGAACGGCAAGCGAGTCAACATCATCGACACGCCAGGGCACGTCGACTTCACCATCGAGGTGGAGCGTAGCTTGCGCGTGCTCGACGGTGCAGTCGCCCTGCTCGACGCCAATCAAGGCGTAGAGCCGCAGACCGAAACGGTATGGCGACAGGCCGACAAATACGGCGTGCCGCGCATGATCTTCGTCAACAAGATGGACAAGATCGGCGCCGATTTCTTCATATCGGTGCAGATGGTCAAGGACCGCCTTGGCGCCAATCCGATCATTCTCCAGCTTCCGCTCGGGGTGGAATCGAGCTTTAGAGGCATCATCGATCTCATCCGCATGAAGGCGGTGGTGTGGGACGACGAGTCCCTTGGCGCAAAATTCCACGACGAGGAGATCCCGGCCGACCTCCTCGATCAAGCCAAGCAATATCGCGAGATGTTGGTCGAGCAGGCGGTCGAGGTCGATGAGGCCGCGACCGAAGCCTATCTCGAGGGCAAGGAGCCCGGTGAGGCCGAGCTCAAGGCGCTCATCCGCAAGGGCACGGTGACCAGCCAGTTTGTCCCGATCCTATGCGGCTCGGCCTTCAAGAACAAAGGCGTGCAGCCGCTGCTCGATGCGGTTGTGGACTATCTCCCGTCGCCGCTCGATGTGCCGCCGGTCGAAGGCATTGATGTCAAGACGGCCGAGACGACGACGCGCGAGCCTAAGGACGACGCGCCGCTCTCCATGCTCGCTTTCAAGATCATGAACGACCCCTTCGTCGGCTCGCTCACCTTCTGCCGTATCTATTCCGGCAAGGTCGATTCCGGCACGACGCTGGTGAATACGGTGAAGGACAAGAAGGAGCGCATCGGTCGCATGCTCTTGATGCACGCCAATCACCGCGAGGACATCAAGGAGGCCTTCACCGGCGACATCGTGGCGCTTGCCGGCCTCAAGGACGTGACCACCGGCGATACGCTGTGCGATCCGGCAAAGCCCGTGATTCTCGAGCGAATGGAATTCCCAGAGCCCGTCATCGAGGTCGCGGTCGAGCCCAAGACCAAGGGCGACCAGGAGAAGCTGTCGGTCGCATTGCATCGTCTCGCCCAGGAGGACCCCTCCTTCCGCGTCTCGGTCGACCACGAGTCCGGCCAGACCATCATCAAAGGCATGGGCGAGCTTCATCTCGACATCATCGTCGATCGCATGCGGCGCGAGTTCAAGGTCGAGGCCAATGTCGGTGCGCCGCAAGTGGCCTATCGCGAGACCGTGTCGAAGCGCGCCGAGGAAGACTACACGCACAAGAAGCAGACCGGCGGCTCGGGCCAGTTCGCCCGCATAAAGCTCGTCATCGAGCCTAACGAGCAGGGCAAGGGCTTCGAGTTCGAGAACAAGGTGGTCGGCGGTAACGTGCCGAAGGAATACATCCCGGGCGTGCAGAAGGGCGTGCAGAGCGTGATCGACTCAGGCGTGCTTGCAGGTTTCCCGATGCTCGATGTCAAGGTGACGCTGGTCGACGGCGCGTATCACGACGTCGATTCGAGCGTGATGGCGTTCGAGATCGCCGGCCGCCAGGGTTTCCGGGAGGGCGCGCGCAAGGCAGCGCCGAAGCTGCTAGAGCCGATGATGAAGGTCGAGGTGGTGACGCCGGAAGACTATGTCGGCGGCATTATCGGTGACCTCACCAGCCGCAGAGGCCAGGTACGCGGGCAGGAGAGCCGCGGCAATGCCGCGGTGATCAGCGCCATGGTGCCGCTCGCCAATATGTTCGGCTACGTGAACACGCTCCGCTCGATGAGCCAGGGCCGCGCGCAGTTCACCATGCAGTTCGACCATTATGCGCAAGTACCGCAGGCGGTGGCTGAAGAGGTGCAAGCGAAATTTGCCTAGGCTCTTAGGGTCAGCAGGACCTTCG
>Ga0075431_100002016_pt1 | contig 19387 bp, 15 predicted proteins | sample RhiMetdeltSRZDD5_FD_75297 | JGI IMG/M metagenome (GOLD analysis project Ga0075431, IMG submission 75297) | Populus rhizosphere microbial communities from Tennessee, USA - Rhizosphere MetaG P. deltoides SRZDD5 | ecosystem: Host-associated > Plants > Roots > Rhizosphere > Soil | place: USA... | reverse complement strand
GTTAGGCCTGCCGCCAGCGTTCGTTCTGAGCCAGGATCAAACTCTCAAGTTGAAAGCTCGATTCTGGTTTGGCTTGGAGGTTAATCCAAGGAATCTCTGCGTAACGGGCACCTTCACACAGTAGCACCACAGCTCAAGCTGCCCGAGGGCCTCCTAAGCGCGGCGCCATGGTGATGGCTTGAAACGCAGAGATCGCCAGAGTTCTTGCTTCGATCCTCCGAGCGCTCGCGCGCCCATCGGATCCGCCAGGACTCCGCCGCCTGCGTTTCCCTTTCTTCTATGCACTTGTCAAAGAGCAAGACCCGAGGGTCAGCGAACCCCACGAACGGCTCGGCCTTTCGCCGCCCCGTTGCGAAGAAAGCGAGACATTGAACCTGGACACAAACCCAGGCATGCCTCGTGTCAAACAGGAGATTTGCTGCCCACTGGCCGCACACCAGTTACAGTGGCGCGCGAGAGTTGGTAAGTAATATCAAAGGCCCGCCGTGTCAACCCCTTCCGTGAAGGATTTTCTCTTGTTGTTTCCTTGGCTAGTCGCCGTGTGACCCGAGGACGCCGCAAATCCGCCCCCTTTGCGACACACTGGAGATGTACGGGCCCAAGCACGCGGGTCAAGACCACGCCGCGGGCCTCGCCGTGACACTGGTCCCGAGGCCGGCGGCGACAGGAACGCGGCGCCGCTGGGCGCTGGGGCTCGAATCAGGGGCAGTCCGGGGGGTCGACCGGGGGAATGGACACCAAGCGCCACGCGCCGCTGGGACGGGCTCGGCCCCGCTTCGAATCGGCTTCCGTGCGCAGCCGGCCGCACGCCTACCTCGGCCGGTCGGGGCGACCGCTGTCGGAAATCTACGCGAGCGACCACGCCGACAGCCGCCGCATCGGCCGCTTCCGCTGGCTATTGAGCACCTGCCTGGCTGCCGCCGTCGGCGTTCTGGCGATCCTGGTGGCGATTGCCGGCTCCATGGACCAGGAGGGCAGCGTGGCCGGGGCCTTGGCCAACCTGGGACAGCGCCTGCGCCAGGCGCCGGTTGCCCTGCCTCTGACGGCCTCGCGCACGGAGGGTCTGCGCTGGGCCCTGCCGAAGACGGACAAGATGGTGATACCGAGCGATGCGGTCGCGGTGAAAACCCACCATCCCGACCGCGTCAAGCAGAACAAGGGCAAGCGCGAATACACCCTCTACAAGTATTATGTGCGACTTGCCACACGTCTGGGCCCGGTATCGAAAAAGCAGGCGCAGTCGGTTCCGGCCTTCGACCCGGTCAGATTCTATGCCGACCAGGGGCCGCTGGGCGGCGGTGACCGGCCGGAAGGCCAGCAGGACCCGGACGCGGAGACCAAGGAGCTGGGCGGCCTCCTTCCCAACGAGGACGGCCAGGAGCTCGACGGGCAGGAGGTGCTTACGCTGGTGATGCGCGCGCAGACGGCCGAGAAGGACGCAGGCACCACCGGCGCCGACCTCCTCGCCGGGCGGGCGCGGCGCATCGACGACGCGCTGGCGCCGTTCACCACCAACCTGCAAAAGACGGTCTTCGAGACGGAGGAGACCGACGGCGGCACCCCGGCAGCGCTCTCCGACAGCGACAAGCTCCAGGACAACAGCCTCTACGCCAGCTTCTACTCTGCCGCGGCCAAGCAGAAGGTCCCGCACGACCTCATCATGCAGGTCATGCGCATTCATGCCTACGGTACGGATTTCCGCCAGCGCGTGCGCGCCGGCGACAGCGTCGAGCTGTTCTTCGACATGAAGGGCGAGGACCAGGGCATCGACGGCGAGATCGGAGACCTGCTCGCGACCTTCATCACGGCCGGCGGCAAGACCCACAAGTTCTACCGTTTCCGCACCCCGGACGGCGCGGTGGACTTCTACGACGCGGACGGCAGCACGGCGCGCAAGTTCCTCAACCGCCGGCCGGTGCGCGGCGAGGACGTGCGCCTCACCTCGAAATTCGGGATGCGCAAGCACCCGATCCTGCCCATCAAGCGCATGCACAACGGCGTGGACTGGGCCTGTGCCGCTGGCACCCCCATCCTGGCAGCCGGCAACGGCATCGTCGAGTTCGTGGGCCTCAAAGGCGAGAACGGCAACTTCGTACGCATCCGCCACGCCAACGGGTTCAAGACCGGATATGCGCACATGCAGAGCTTTGCCGCGGGCCTGACCGCGGGCATGCGCGTGCGCCAGGGCCAGATCATCGGCTACGTCGGCTCCACCGGCATGTCAACGGCGCCGCACCTGCATTTCGAGGTGTGGGTCAAGAACCGCCACGACGACGCATATGCCGCCGTCGATCCCACCTCCATACCGGTGCCCAACGACCGCGCGCTGGCGGGCAAGGACCTCACCGACTTCAAGCGCGAGCGCGCGCGCATCGACGACCTGATGCGCCGCCCGCCCGTGCGCAGCGCGCACCTGCCGTCGTAGCAAAGCCACAGCCGCTGCGGCCCTTGCGGCGCCACCCCCCGGGCCCGTTTGCGGCCGCCCGCAAGGCGCGCTAAACATCCGCGCGTCAAAGGGGAAACGCGCATGGCCAACACCGCACCCAGGTCGCTCTACGACAAGATCTTCGACGAGCACGTCGTCGAACGCCAGCCCGACGGCACCTGCATTCTCTACATCGACCGCCACCTGGTGCACGAGGTGACGAGCCCGCAGGCGTTCGAGGGCCTGCGACTGGCGCGCCGCAAGGTGCGCGCGCCGGAGAAGACGCTCGCGGTCGTGGACCACAACCTGCCCACCTCCGACCGCCGCGCCGGCATCGCCGATCCGGAAAGCCGCCTGCAGGTCGAGACGCTCGCCCGCAACGCGAAGGACTTCGGCATCGAGTACTACGACGAGACCGACGTGCGGCAGGGCATCGTGCACGTGATCGGCCCCGAGCAGGGCTTCACGCTGCCCGGCACCACCATCGTATGCGGGGACAGCCATACCTCCACGCACGGGGCCTTCGGCGCGCTCGCCATGGGCATCGGCACGAGCGAGGTGGAGCACGTGCTCGCCACCCAGACGCTGACCCAGAGGAAGGCCAGGAATATGCGCGTCACCGTCGACGGCACGCTGCCCGACGGTGTCACCGCCAAGGACATCGTGCTTTCCATCATCGGCGAGATCGGCACTGCGGGCGGCACCGGGCACGTCATCGAGTATGCCGGCGCAACCATCCGCGCGCTCTCCATGGAAGGGCGCATGACCGTGTGCAACATGTCGATCGAGGCCGGCGCCCGTGCCGGCATGGTGGCGCCCGACGAGACCACCTGCGCCTACCTGAAGGACCGGCCCAAGGCGCCCAAGGGCAAGGCCTGGGACCTGGCGCGGCGCTATTGGGACACCTTGCGCAGCGACGAGGGCGCCCGTTTCGACCGCGAGGTGAAGCTCGACGCGGCCCTGCTGCCGCCCGTGGTCACCTGGGGCACCTCGCCCGAGGACGTGGTGTCTATCCAAGGCGTGGTGCCCGACCCCGAGCAGGTGGCCGACGAGGGCAAGCGCGCCTCCATGCAGCGCGCGCTCGCCTACATGGGGCTCACCCCCGGCACCAGAATGACCGATATTGCGCTCGACCGCGTGTTCATCGGTTCCTGCACCAACGGGCGCATCGAGGACCTGCGCGAGGCGGCGCGGGTCGCCAAGGGCAAGAAGGTGAACGCCAGCGTCTACGCCATGATCGTGCCCGGCTCCGGCCTGGTCAAGCAGCAGGCGGAGGCCGAGGGCCTCGACGCGATCCTGAAGGAGGCGGGCTTCGACTGGCGCGAGGCCGGCTGCTCCATGTGCCTCGGCATGAACCCCGACCAGCTGAAGCCGCGCGAGCGTTGCGCCTCCACCTCGAACCGCAACTTCGAGGGCCGCCAGGGCCGCTTCGGCCGCACCCACTTGGTATCGCCGGCGATGGCGGCCGCGGCGGCGATCGCCGGGCATTTCGTGGACGTTCGCACGTTCGGGTGAGCCGTAGGGTTGCAATAAGCTGGCATCGATCTGCAGGTGCGACCGATCCGCCACCGCCTGGAGACGCGCGTCAAGGCCCACATCTTCCTCAGCACTAGTTGTTTGCCGTCTCTGGAGGAAATAGACCGGGCATCCAGCGATGCGCGAGCGTTGCAGGGAACATCAAGCGCCACGGTGCCCTCGACGATGGTGACGTAAGAACGTGCCGATCCGATAGTGCATTCACCACTCGGAGGGCTTGCCTATCCGTCACCTGGAGAAGCTTCGGAATATCACCGCGAGGAAGCTCTCCGCGATAAAGTATCGCTTCGAGAACATGCCCAGCTTTCGCGGGGAGAGACCCCACTTTGCTCTCGTCCTCTGCCCAAGAAAGAATGCGCGCCCTCAGCTGGTTGGGCTCCATGAGCTTTTCCATGAAGTCCACCTGGTCAATGCAGGTCTTAAGGAAAAATGACGTGAACTCCGCCAGCGTCTCTTCACTTAGGTTCCCCCTGCCATCGAGGTCGTTTCTGCGCCCAAGGTCGCAGTTGGCCAGATGCTGTTTGTAGGTGGCGGCGTTTCTTCCAAGCCCACGAGCAACGGACCAGAGAGCTCCAGTGTCCAACGTCTCAAGCATCGTGGCATGAGACATCAGGCGGGTAACGCGACCATTCCCATCCAGAAAGGGATGAATCCATAGCAAGCGATGATGGGCGGCTGCCGCACTCACCGTCGCTTCCGCCTTCCCCAATCGAGAATAAGACGCCTGAAACTGCTTCATGAATCTAGGGACTGCGCCAGGGCTAACGGCTTCGTGGTTCCCGACCTCAACGAAGGCCTGCCGCAGTTCACCAGGAACTACGCGCACTTTATCCCCGGCATCTGGAACCTCAACCCAAAGAAGGTCTTCCGGCAACGCCGCACAGAACCTCCTATGTATCTCGCAGATGCCATCGACGGTCGTCGCTCGGCCGGATAGGCCGCCGCCATCGATCCACCTCTGAACCGCGACATGCGCCTCTGCCTCTTTCTGTAAATTTCTCTTCCTGGGGTCGTTGTCGTAGTTCTTCCGCATTGCCCGTTCAATGGCAATTGGATGCGTGTTGTGACCTTCAATCAGGTTGCTGTAGTAGCAGTTCATCACGCGAACGAGTTCGGCTATCGCAGTTAGCGTCCCATCTGGGAGGCTGCGCCTAAGACCTGCTGAGCGAGCGACAAGGTCAATCGTCAAATCGATTAGCTCCGCCTTGCTCTTTGCTTCGTCGGAGAGCAGGGCAGGCATCATCATCATTACGGCTTCGCCGTCATCCTTGATCGCAGGCGCGGCCCGCTCCCTGGCTGCGATCTTGGGCTTGGCTGCCTTCCTAGACATTGGAGGGGCGCCTCGGATGTCGGGTTAGATGTCGGGTTCCATGTCGGCATCTCCTTACGAAGAAATGCCTCATAAATCAACCACTTTGATCACAATTACGTTGGTCCATGTCGCCTAAAATGTCGGGTCATGTGTCGGGTAGGATGTCGGGTTGCGCGTCGCAAATGGTCAGCGCCTCTTGCCCCCCCTCGGCGCAGGTCCAAGCCGTTGTCCCTGGGAACAAACTCAAGCTGAGCGCCATCTTGGGCCGCCTTGTCAGATCGGCGGCGCATCCTCGCTTCCTGCTTCGGATCTGGACCCACGAGTGTGAGCCGCTTGCCTTCCATCTGGTGCACGGCGCGGTTGGTGCGCTCGGCATCGTCAACGCCACGGGCGACACGCCGCACATCTTGCGGAAGCCATAGAGCCACATGGCTAAGGGTAGGCGGCTCTTTTCAAGGATCGTCCCGACGCGGACGGTGAACTGCTGTTGCAGCCGTTGCAGTAGTAGAGACCGGCTCGGCCGGGCGATGCTTGCCGCCAGCCGGTGTGCTCAAAGGCGATGCGCCGCCCACTCCTCGGCGCGGCGGCCGATGGCCTCGCCGAGGCGCACGAGCTTCTCGCGCTCCACGTAAGCGACGAGGTCGCGCTTGATACGCGCGAGCAGGCCGGGGCCCTCGTACACGAGCCCCGTGTAGAGCTGCAGCAGGCTGGCGCCGGCCTCGACCTTGGCAATGGCGGCCGCGCCGGAGTCGATGCCGCCGACGCCGATGAGAGGGATGCGCCCGCCCGTCAGCAGGAACACACGCGCCAGCATCACGGTCGAGCGGTGGAGCAAGGGGCGCCCCGACAGGCCCCCGGCCTCCTTGGCCAGCTCCGTCTCCGTGAGCCCATCGCGGGCCAGCGTCGTGTTGGAGACAGCGATGCCATCGACGCCTCGCGCCACCAGCACCCGGACGATCGGCTCCAGGTCCGCCTCGGCGATATCGGGCGCAAGCTTCACGACCACCGGCCGCCCGGGCCTGCCCGCCGCCATCGAGACCGCCCGCGCATCCATCACGCGCGCCAGCAGATCGTCGAGCGCCGCAGGCGCCTGCAGGTCGCGCAGACCCGGCGTATTGGGCGAGGAGATGTTGACCGTGAAGTAGCTCGCCACGTCCCAGAAGGCGTGCACGCCGGCGACATAGTCTGCCACTCGGTCCTCAGCATCGCGGTTGGCGCCGACATTGACCCCGACCACCCCGACCACCCCGGAGACGCCCGCTTGCGCCCTCCGCTGGAGCCTGGCGAGGGCGGCGGCATGGCCCGTGCTGTTGAAGCCCAGCCGATTGATCAGCGCGCGATCGCGCACGAGGCGGAACACGCGCGGGCGCGGATTGCCCTCCTGCGGGCGCGGCGTCACGGTGCCCACCTCGGCATGGCCGAAGCCCATGCCGAGCAGGCTGTCGGGCACGCGCGCATCCTTGTCGAAGCCGGCAGCGATGCCCAGCGGATTGGGGAAATCGAGGCCCCACAAAGTCAGGGCCAGGCGGGGGTCGTCGGGCGACTGCGGACGCGGGTAGAGCCCAGCCTCCAGCGCCGCCAGGGTGAGCGCGTGGGCGCGCTCGGGGTCGAAGGCGAACAGCAGCGGGCGGGCGAGGTCATAGAGGGCGGGCATCGCTGGTCCGCAGCACATTCCTCCCGCACGATCAATACCACGAGGCGCGAATGTGACAGAGCGCAGGGCCTTGTACCCAGGCTCCCTGTCCACGGTTGCATGTCACACGGAATTCATGCTCTCAATGCCACCCGGCTCGGGCCGGGGGCGCTTGCCCGCATTTTTGCATTGAGAAAACCCGAGAGCGTCCGCACATGTCATCGCCGTTCGTGGCCCAAGCCATGTCGCTCGGGCAGCTGTTTGCCGACCCCAGCTTCATTCACGTTCCAGCCTACCAGCGTTCGTTCGCCTGGACCTCCGACGAGGCGGGCCAGCTCCTGGACGACGTCTCCGAGGCGATGGAGGCGGAGGGGGACTCCGACCAGAGCGGCGACTATTTCCTCGGGCCGATGCTGTTCAGCGAGCCCGATCCTCCGGCGGGGCGGCTCGCCGCCTGGAAGGCGGCCCGCGCCGGGCGCTTCCACGAGGTGGTGGACGGCCTGCAGCGCCTGACGACGCTCACCATCCTGTTCTGCGTCCTGCGCGATCTCGGCGAGGAACGCACCGAGCCCGCCAACGAGCGGCTGCTGGCGGCGATCGGGGGCGCAGGCGCGGGCGCGCGCAACCGCCTCACCTTGCGCGAGCCCGACGAGGCCTTCTTTCACGCCCACGTGCGCGGCCGTGGCGCCACCCGGATCGACCCCGCCGGCAGCAGCCCGTCGCCGGCGGCGCAGCGCATCCTGGAGGTGCGCAATCACCTGCGCGAGACGCTCATCGAATACGAGCCTGCGCAGCGCCGCCAGCTCGCCGACTTCCTGCTCGACAAGTGCCACATCGTGCTCGTGTCGGCGACCGGCATCGACCGCGCCCACCGCATGTTCACGGTGCTGAACGCCACGGGGCGGCCGCTCGCCCGCAACGACATCCTGAAGGCCACCCTGCTCGGCACGGTTCCGGCTGCCGGGCTGCACCAGGCGACCGCCGCCTGGGACGAGGCCCAGGCTCGGCTCGGCGACGACTTCGACAGCCTGTTCAGCCACATCCGCACCATCTACCGCCGCAACTCCGCGCACATCATCTCCGGGATCAAGAGCATTGCCGAGGAGCACGGCGGGTCCGGCGTCTTCATCGCCCGCTCGCTGCGCCCGGCGGCGGCGATCTTCGAGGACCTCCGCGCGGCCAGGCACGCGGGCTCGCCGCACTCGGATGCCATCGTCGCCTCGCTCGAGTACCTCGGCTGGCTCAAGGGCAGCGACTGGGTCCCTCCAGCCATGCTGTGGTGGCTGAAGCGCGGCGACGACCCTGCCGGGCTGGCGTGGTTCCTGGCGGCGCTGGACCGCCTCGCCTACGGCCTGCGCATTCTCGGAGTCGGCACCAAGCGGCGCGTGGCGCGGCTCGCCACGGTGGTGCAGGCAATCCACCAGGGACAGGACCTCGACGGCCCGGCCGGCGCGCTGCATCTCACGAGGGAGGAGCAGGCCAACATCCACTACAACCTGCGCGACCTGCACGCCCGCAGCGCGCCGACGGCCAAGCTGGTGCTGCTGCGGCTCAACGACCAGATGGCCGGCCGGCGGCAGAGGCTGGCGCTCGGGGACCTGACCGTGGAGCACCTCCTGCCGCGCAAGCCAGGCGCCAACAGCCGCTGGCGCGAGTGGTTCCCGGACCCGACGGAGCGCGGCCGCTGCACCGAGTCGCTCGGCAACCTCGTGCTGATGACCAAGGCGCAGAACGACAAGGCCGGCAACCTCGACTTCGCCCGCAAGCAGGACGTGCTCTTCAAGACGGCCGGCGCACCGCCGCTGCCCATCAACGATTGGGTGCGCGGGCAGCCGGAGTGGCTTGCCGCCCAGATCAACGAGCGCGAGGCCGACCTGCTGCGCCGCCTCGACCGGCTCTGGCAGATCGGCCCGCCGCACCGCCGCGCCGAGGCGGCGTAGCCACCCCGCCGCATGCCGCCGGGGCCGGCACCTCGGGCAGGGCTGTGTCGATCCGGCGGCATCGCCGGCGGGCATGACTCGACCGCCATCGTGCCCTAAGCTGCCCGCAACCAGAGGGAACTGCCGGGAAGACTCCAACAGCCATGAGCGAATGGTGAGTAGCGCGTAGCGAGCAGGGAACACACGCTCCAGCCCTTTCCCTATTCGCTACTCCCTATTCGCTGTTCGCTCAGCTCAGCCCGACCGGGCGGAGCGGGAGACGAGAAGGAGACCTTGATGATCGATGCCGCGCTGCTCGAGAAGCTGAAGAGCTACGACACCCCCACCATCTGCAATGCACTCGAGGTGGTCGACCCGGCGCGCCGGCTCACCGGCTTCACGGTCAGGCCGCTGGTGTGCCCGTTCCCCGACCTGCCGCCCATGGTCGGCTATGCCAAGACCGCCACCAGCCGCTCGACGCATGCGCACGAGCTCGACCCTGCCAAGGCGCGCGAGCAACGCATCGCCTACTACGAGTACATCGCCGCGCAGCCTCAGCCCGGCATCGTGGTGATCCAGGACCTCGACGGCACCGACATCGGCTTCGGCGCCTTCTGGGGCGAGGTGATGAGTGCCGTGCACAAGGGCCTGGGGTGCCTCGGCGTCGTCACCGACGGCTCGATCCGCGACATCGACCAGTGGGCGCCCGGCTTCCAGGCGCTGGCCGGCTCCGTCGTGCCGAGCCACGCGCATGTGCACCTCGACAACTTCGGCAAGGAGGTGCGGGTGGCGGGCATGCTGGTGCGCTCGGGCGACATCGTGCACGCCGACCGCCACGGCGCCGTCACCATCCCCGCCACTCTCGCGGAGAAGGTCCCCGCCGCCTGCGACCTGCTCGGCCGCAAGGAGGCGGTGATCCTGGAGATGGCGCGCGCGCCCGGCTTCAACGTGGCCAAGCTGCGCGAGGCGCTGAAGAAGCAGGACGAGATCCACTGAAAGAGGTGAGATGGTGAGTGGTGAGATGGTGAGTTTCGGTCGGTGCAGGTGGCCCGGGAGGGAGCCGGCATCGAGGACGGGCCCAGGCCTCTCAACTCGCTCCACCGCCATACTCACCATCTCACCACTCACCATCTCACGATCTGAACGCACGCCCCAATTCGAGGCACCGAGCGCATGCGCCACAAAGTCATCTGCATCCATCCACTCCACCCCGAAGGCATGAAGATCCTCAACTCGCGCGACGACCTCGAGATCGTCGTGCCCGAGTCGCCGGATCCTGCCACCTGGGCCAACTTTCTGCCCGGCACCGAGGCCATCGTCGTACGCCTCACGAAGATCCCGCGCACCATGATCGAGGCGGCGCGAGGGCTCAAGATCATCTCGCGCCACGGCGTCGGGGTCGACAACATCGACGTGCCGGCGGCCACCGACAACGGCGTCGTCGTGGCGACCGTGGGCCTCGCCAACGCGCCCTCGGTGGTCGAGCACACGCTGTCCCTGATGCTCTCCCTCGCCAAGCGGCTGCCTGAGTTCGACCGCGCCGTGCGCGGCGGCAACTACAACGTGCGCATGAAGCTCGATGCCCAGGACATCGCCGGCCGTACCGTCCTCATCGTCGGGCTCGGACGCATCGGCAGCCGTCTGGCGAAGGCACTGGGCGCACTCGGCATGAAATGCGTCGGGGTGGACCCGGCCTACACGCCGGCGCAGATCGAGGCCATGGGCTGCGAGCCCGTCGCCGACTTCCGCACCGCCCTGCCGCGCGCAGACTTCGTCACGGTGCACTGCCCGCTGCAGGACGATACGCGCAACCTGATCGGCGCCGCCGAGCTGGCTCTGATGAAGCCCACGGCCTATCTCATCAACTGCGCGCGCGGCGGCATCGTCAACGAGGCCGCCCTTCTCGATGCGGTCGACAGCCGCCGCATCATGGGCGCCGGCCTCGACGTTCAGGTCTCCGAGCCGCCCAAGCCCGACGACCCGCTGCTCACCTGCGACCGGATCATCCTCACGCCGCATTCGGCGGCGGGCACCGCCGAGGGCATGGTGCGCATGGCCAGGACGGTGGCGCAGAACGTGCTCGACTACTTCGACGGCCGGCTGCCGGTGAGCCACGTGTTCAATCCCGAGGTGCTCGAGAAGGCCTGATATCCGCCAGGTGAAAGGGGGGCAGACCCCTCGCCTCCAACCGCGCGACAAGAACGAGACCTCTGCGCGAGGGTCTGACCCCCGCGCCACCAACTGGAGACCTCCATGCGAGCCAATGCATTCAAGAAGAAGATCGCCGAGGGCGTGCGCTGCCTCGGCGGCTGGGTCGCCATCCCCAGCGCCTATGCGACCGAGATCTACGCCGCCCAGGGCTGGGACTACGTCAACCTCGACATGCAGCACGGCTCCATCGACCTGAAGGACGTGGTGCCGCTGCTGCAGGCGATCACGGCGGGCAGCGACGCCACCCCGACGGTGCGCGTTCCCTGGAACGACCCCTCCTACATCATGCGGGTGCTGGATGCGGGCGCCTACGGCGTCATCTGCCCGATGATCAACACCAGGGCCGAGGCCGAGGCCCTGGTGCGGGCCGGCCGCTATCCGCCGCTGGGCGAGCGCAGCTTCGGGCCGTTCCGCGCCGCGCAATACGCCGGCGCCGACTACTGGCAGCACGCCAACGACGAGGTGCTCCTGTTCGCCATGATCGAGACGCGCCAGGCGGTGGAGAACCTGCCCGAGATCCTGTCCGTGAAGGGCCTCAACGGCATCTACATCGGTCCCTCCGACCTGTCGCTCAGCCTGGGCAAGCCGCCGACGCTCGACCCCAGCGATCCGGCCGTGCTCGAGGCCATGGGCGTCATCCTGAAGACGACGCGCGAGCGCGGCCTGATCGCCGGCGTGCACACCGACGGGCCGAAGACGGCGGCGAGGCGCTTCGCGGAGGGCTTCCACTACTGCACCCTCCTCAACGACTCGCGCGCGCTGGCGACGGCCGCCGCCAACCTGGTGCGCGAGGCCCGCGGCGAGGCCGCTGCCGCCGCCGCGAAGACCTACTGAGTTGCGCCGACGCGCTCCCTCTCCCCGCAAGCGGGGAGAGGGGGACCGGGAGACGAACGATGCGCCCTGAATTGCACCACGTCTGCGACATCGAGGCTCTCGTCGGCCCCCTCCGCGACCTGGGGCCCACCCCGCACGGGCGCCGCCGCATCGTCCCCATTCTGGGAGGCACCGTGAAGGGCCCCCGGCTCGAGGCCGAGGTGCTGCCGGGCGGGGCGGATTGGCAGTATGTGCGCAGCGACGGTGTGCTCGAGCTGGTGGCACGCTACTCGATCCGCACCCACGACGGCGTCGAGATCGCCGTCACCAACAGAGGCCTGCGCCGGGCCCCGCCCGAGACGATGGCGCGACTGACCCGCGGCGAGGTGGTCGACCCGGCGCTCGTCTACTGCCGCACGACGCCGCAGTTCGAAGCCCCGGCCGGCCCCTACGAGTGGCTCAACCGCAGCGTATTCGTCTGCAGCGCAGCGCGCATGCCCGACCGGGTGCGGATCGAGGTGTTCGAGGTGCTGTAGGGTGTGGCTTTCCCCACCCGCAAATGTCTGCCGCGCTCGCCAATGGCGAGCTGCGGCCGCCCCGGGCTTCTCGCGCGGCCTTACTGCCCTCTGGTCAGGGCCGACGGCATCCACGACGGGCTCTGCTGGTTGACGAGCCAGGCGCCGCCAAAGGCGATAAGTCCCGCCAGGACGATCTGCGGCAGCATGCCGATGAGCGCTGAGACCAGGCCGACGATCGCCGAAAGGATCGACTGCACGGCCTTCAGCAGATCCCTGGCGAGCTTGTAGATGAAGTAGATCAGGGCGCCGATGACGAGCACGAAGACGACTTGCTTCCATATATCCAGGCCGGCGAACGACTGATTGAACATTCGCGCCACCTGTCCAAAAGACCAGTTCCAGATGAACTGCAGGACCTGCCAGATGACCGATACGAGATTCTGGGCGATCTGTCCGACGCGATTGAAGACTTCCTGCATGGCGAACACTCCATTGAGGCAACGACTTCGACCCCAACCCGCCAACGGGGCGCCCGATCGAGCCAGGATGTCGCTCGCAAGGCTCCCCACAGTAGCCCATTGCAAGGCTACGCCCAAGGTAAACGGAAGCGGAGCTGTACGGTTCCGCGATCGCTCCGAATTCTGCGCAACATTCGCCTGGTCTCGATACAGACCTCGCGGCTCTCGACCCCGCCGGGCAGTTCCGCTACCAGTCCTGCATGACCTCGCCCAAGTCCCCCCGCTTCGACACCCTCTCGCTGCACGCCGGGCAGCAACCCGATCCTGCAACCGGCGCGCGCGCCGTGCCGATCTACCAGACCACGTCCTACGTGTTCGACGACACCGGGCACGCGGCTGCGCTCTTCAACCTGGAGCGCGCCGGCCACATCTACTCGCGCATCTCCAATCCCACGGTGGCGGTGCTGGAGGAGCGCATCTCGGCGCTCGAAGGCGGCGTCGGCGCGGTGGCCACCGCCAGCGGGCAGGCGGCGCTGCATCTCGCCATCGCCACCCTGATGGGGGCGGGCGGGCACATCGTGGCGTCGGCCCGCATCTACGGCGGCTCGCACAACATGTTCACCCACACGCTGCCGCGCTTCGGCATCACCACCACGCTGGCCGACCCGCGCAGACCCGAGAGCTTCGAGGAAGCCATCACCGACAAGACCCGCCTCGTCTTTGCCGAGACGCTCGGCAATCCCGGCCTCGAGGTGCTCGATATCCGCGTCGTGGCCGACGTCGCGCACCGGCACCGTCTGCCCCTGATGCTCGATTCCACCTTCACCACGCCCTACCTGTGCCGCCCGTTCGAGTGGGGCGCCGACATCCTCATGCACTCGGCCACCAAGTTCCTCGGCGGCCACGGCATCGCCATCGGCGGCATCGTCGTCGACAGCGGCCGCTTCGACTGGGCGGCGTCGGGCAAGTTCCCCACCATGACCGAGCCCTACGCCGGCTACCACGGCATCGCCTTCGCCGAGGAGTTCGGGCCGGCGGCCTTCATCATGCGGGCGCGCGCCGAGGGCCTGCGCGACTTCGGCGCCTGCATGAGCCCGGCCAACGCCTTCTACCTGATCCAGGGCATCGAGACCCTGCCGGTGCGCATGGCGCGCCACGTCGCCAATGCGCTGAGCGTAGCGCAGTTCCTGGAGAAGCACGCCGCCGTCGCCTGGGTGCGCTATCCGGGCCTCGAGAGCCATCCCGACCATGCGCTCGCGAGGCGGCAGATGCCCGACGGGGCCGGCGCGATCATGAGCTTCGGCATCAAGGGTGGACGGGCAGCCGGAGCCAGGCTGATCGAGCGGCTGCGGCTCTTCTCGCACCTCGCCAACGTCGGCGACGCCAAGAGCCTCGTGATCCACCCGGCGAGCACCACGCACCAGCAGATGAGCACGGAGGACCTCGCCAAGGCGGGCGTCGGCGAGGAGCTGGTGCGCCTCTCCATCGGGCTCGAGGACGTTACGGACCTCACCGACGACCTCTCCCAGGCGCTGGCCGCCTCGCAGAGGTGAGTGGGGGTCAGACTCCTTTCGACTGCCATAGAGAAAGAATCGAAATGTTGGAGGAAAGGGGTCTGACCCCCGCGAGGCGATGGAGTTCATAGTCGACGGGCGGCGCGTGTATGCCGCAACGGGCGGGCGGGCGTTCGACCCCACCCAGCCCTGCGTGCTGTTCGTGCACGGCGCCGGGATGGACCACACCGCCTGGCAGCTGCAGGCGCGCTGGTTCGCCTGGCACGGCCATTGCGTTCTGGCCGTCGACCTGCCGGGGCACGGGCGCTCGGAGGCGCCTGCGACCGGCACGGTGCCGGAGCTGGCGCATTGGCTCGGCCGGGTGCTGGACGCGGCCGGCATCCGGCGGGCTGCGCTCGTCGGTCACTCCATGGGCGGAGCGATCGCGCTGGAGGCGGCAGCCGCGATGCCGGAGCGCATGACGCGCATCGCCCTCCTCGGCACGGCCGCGGCCATCCCGGTCAATACGAGCCTTCTCGCAGCGGCGCGCGAGGCGCCGGAGCGCGCCTACCTGATGATGACGGCGTGGTCGCACGGGCACGCGGCCAAGATGGGTGGCCATCCCGTGCCGGGCCTCTGGATGACGGGCGGCACGCTGGCGCTGTTCGCCCGCAATGCACCCGGTGTCCTTCACACCGATCTGTCGGCTTGCGCCGCCTGGACCTCGGGGCCCGACGCCGCCCGGCGTGTGCGCTGTCCTGCGCTCGTCGTTCTCGCCGCCAACGACATCATGACGCCGCCCGGGAACGGCGCCGAGCTCGCCCGCATCATCGCAGGCAGCCGCGCCGTCACCGTCGCCGATTGCGGCCACATGCTGCTGGCCGAGCGGCCCGACGCCACGCTCGACGCGCTGATCTCCTTCTTTGCCGCGGCCGAGGCGGCAGCCTGAACAATGGAAGGGCAGTAAGGCAGTAGGGCAGTTCACCTACTGCCCTACTGCCCTACTGCCCGCCGGCGCGCCTGCGGCTTGGGCCCCGCGTCCTTGCAGGCCGGATCGGGGCCGTTGCCGTGCGGCTCGTTGCGCAGCACCTGCCTGGCGAGCTTGTCGTAGGTGGCGCGCGCGCTCTTCGGGTAGACCATCTGCCAGCCGTGCATCGACTTGCCGTCGCAGGAGAAGGTGACGCGCTCGAAGAACGCGTTCTCCCCGCGCGTTCCCGACAGGGCAAACCAGTGGGCGCGCAGCGGCGTGGAATCGAACGAGGCGCTGGCATAACGCTTCTTGAGCAGGGCGCTGCGGAAGGCCCGCAGCGTCGTGCCGCGGGGAAGCTTGTCGGCGAGGATGCGCAGCACCGCGCGGCCGTCGCGCGATACGAAGGTCCGGGCCGCCCTCGTGCTCTGCGCGCTGTCGAGCACGAAGACGGCGGCCGGATAGCGCAGCGCGAAGCCGAAGCTCGAGTCGCGGTAGGTGGTCCAGCTCTGCTCGCCGTCCCCTTTTGCCGGCTCGGGCGAAGCCTCCCCTGCCGGGCCGGTCAGGAGCGCCATCTTGTGCGACGGCGCCGCGGCCTCCAGGTGCCGGCGCACCGCGAAGGAGACCGCCGTCATGGTCAGCGCGAAGGTGACGGCCGTGGCGACCCCGAGAACCGCGTAGCGCCGCCTGGCGTCGGACCGCTGCCGGGCGAGGTCGCGATCGTACTCCGCCCGCGCCTCGGGATTGCCCAGCGTCTCGTACGCCCGGTTGACCTCCCGCAGGCGCTGCGCCAACGTTTCGTCGCCGACATTGACGTCGGGGTGCAGCCGGCGTGCCAGCGAACGGTAGGCGGCCTTGATGTCGTCCTCGCTCGCATTCCGGGGCAGGGCCAATACGCCGTACAGATCGCCCATCGAAGCCTCCGCATGACGCCTGCGGCGACCGCGGCGTCGGTGATAAGCGCGGGCCCGGCCGGCAGCCGAGGCTGCGCGGGGCCGGAGGCGGAGCCCGCACCACCGCACCCGAGGCTGCACGATCTGCCAGACGCTGATGGCGGCAGCGTGGAGCGCCGCGCGACCATGTGGATAACTCCGCCGGCTGAGGGCGCGGCTGCAAAGCGCATACGTCTGGGGTGCTTCGAGGGTGTGCAAAGGTCACCCCGGCTGCGCGTCTCGCACCGCAAGGGTGGAACCTTGCAGGTCATCCTGCATATCAATCCCGACCGCCGTCAGGTAGGAAGGTAATAGGGAATAGGGCAATAGGGCGGCCCTACTGCCTTACTGGCCTACTGCAACGGGGAGGAGCGCAATGCTCACCAACAGGAGGCTCGTCCGCGTGCAATGGGGCGACTGCGACCCTGCGGGCATCGTGTTCTACCCGCGCTACTTCGAGTGGTTCGACGCCTCCACCATCCTCCTGTTCGAGAAGGCGACCGGCATGACCAAGATCGAAATGCTGGAGAGGTACGGCGGCGCCGGCCTGGCGCTGCTGGAGGCGCGGGCCGTCTTCAAGGTTGCATCGCACTACGGCGAGGATCTGGAGATCGAGACCGCGGTCACCGAGTTCCGCCGCTCCAGCTTCTACGTGCACCACAAGGTCACCAAGGATGCCGGTGCCACGCTGGCGCTCGAAGGCTTCGAGACCCGGCTGTGGACCGTGCGCGACCCGGAGAACGGCGACCGTCTCAAGTCGGGCCCGATGCCGCCGGAGGTGCTGTCGGGCTTCACCCGCGGGTGATCTGGATCTGCAACCGTCGCCGGGCGCCGCTCGACCGGGGCGGCCTTCCAGAGTGCCGTTTCCCGGGCCTGGGAAGGCCGTACGCCGCGATCGCAGCCTTCCCGGTACCGGAGTGCCCCCCGGGCACAGCTGCAAGAAATCGGGCCGCCCAGGGCGGAATCCGCGGCTGACCGGCTTGCTGCAGCCACACCACGGGCCGCATTGGTTGCCAGCTCAACGCTGCGCCGCCCGGCCCGGCCGCCGTCCGGCAGTCATCATGTCCCGTAGCCAGTACCGTGCGCCCGATCTAGATTTGCTGCCAAAACGAGCCTGAGAGGAGCACGCCCATGCCGGACACCGCCGCCCCCTACCGTGCCGACGAGGTCGGCAGTCTCTTGCGCACGCCCGCCCTGAAGGCGGCCCGCGCCAGGCGCGAGAAGGGCGAGATCACGCCGGCTCAACTGAAGGCGGTCGAGGACGAGGAAATCAAGACGCTCGTCAGGAAGCAGGAGGAGGTGGGGCTCGAGCTCGCCACAGATGGGGAGTTCCGGCGCTCCTGGTGGCACTTCGACTTCTTCGACGGCTTGCAGGGCGCGGAAATCTACAAGGCCGAGCACGGCATCCAGTTCAAGGGCACCGTGACCCAGGCCAGGGGGCTGCGCATCACCGGCAAGGTCGACTTCCCGCCCGACCACCCGTTTCTCGAGCACTTCAGGTTCCTGGCCGCCAACACCAGGGTCACGCCGAAGATGACGATCCCGTCGCCGTCGGTGATGCATTTCCGGGGCGGGCGCGACACGATCAGCAAGGCGATCTACCCGGAGATGGAGGGCTTCTTCGACGACCTCGCCAGCCTCTACGGCAAGGCCATCCGCGCCTTCTACGACGCCGGCTGCCGCTATCTGCAGCTCGACGACACGGTGTGGGCCTATCTCTGCTCCAAGCAGGAGCAGGAGCAGGCCAAGGCGCGCGGCGAGGACGTGGCGAGGCTTCCCGCAATCTATGCCAAGACCATCAATGCGGCCTTGAAGGCGAAGCCCGCCGACATGACGGTCACCACCCACGTCTGCCGCGGCAACTTCCGCTCCGCCTGGATCTCGGAAGGCGGCTACGAGCCGGTGGCCGAGCAGCTCCTGGGCGGCGTGGACTACGACGGCTTCTTCATGGAGTGGGACACCGAGCGCGCCGGCGGGCTCGAGCCCCTGCGGTTCCTGCCCAAGGGCAAGAAGCGGGTGGTGGTGGGCCTCGTCACCTCCAAGAGCGGTCAGCTCGAGAGCAAGGACGACATCAAGCGCCGCCTGGACGAGGCCGCCAGATACGCGCCCCTGGATCAGCTCTGCCTCTCGCCCCAGTGCGGCTTCGCCTCCACCGAGGAGGGCAACATCCTCACCGAGGACGAGCAGTGGGCGAAGCTCCGGATGATCGTCGAGATCGCCAGGGAGGTGTGGGGGTAAGTGACGTTGCGCAGGCATCGACTCCCCGTCGCCTGTCATGCCGGGGCTGGTCCCCGGCATCCAGCCAACCACGAGCGCCGGAGCAAGCGTCGGGCAGGATTCCGGCGACAAGCGCCGGGATGACAGGCGTACGCGCCGTCCCCATCGATTGGAACCTCCCACCCCGGCGGAGATTGCGGTAGATACTTCGGCGATCCCCGCAGCACGCGGGGCCGCCCACCGCAAGGCGCCCATGACCAGCAAGCTCCTCGACGACTGCTTCGCCCATGACCGGAAGCGCCTGCGCCACGGCGAGGCGCTGGCGATCCTGAAGCAGCGGGTGGCGCCGGTGGCGACCAGGGAGACTGTGCCGCTGGCCGAGGCGGCGGGGCGCATCCTGGCCGAGCCGGCGGTGGCGCCGCGGCCGGTACCGGCCCACACCAACGCTGCCGTCGACGGCTACTCGTTCGCCGCGGCCGACTGCGATGCCGCCGGCGGAGCGAGGCTGCGGGTGGAGGGACGGGCCGCCGCAGGCCATCGTCTTGCGGGCCCACCGGCGCCGCAGACGGCGGCGCGCATCTTCACGGGTGCGACCATGCCGGCCGGTCACGACACCGTGGTCATGCAGGAGGATGTCGAGGCCAAGGCAATCGATGGGCAGATCTTCGTCTCCATCCCGCCCGGCCTGAAGCGCGGCGCCAACGTCAGACGTGCGGGCGAGGACGTGGACGCGGGCGAGACGCTGCTGCGCGCCGGCGCGCTGCTGCGTCCGCAGGAGCTGGCCCAGCTGGCCTCGATCGGCATGGCCGAGGTGGCGTGCTTCGCCCGCGTCAAAGTGGCGATCGTATCGACCGGCGATGAGGTGGTGCCGCCCGGCGCCGCGTTCTCGGAGGGCCTCGTCTACGACGCCAATGCGCCGATGCTGACGGCGCTCGTCGCCAGCGCCGGCGCCC
>Ga0075431_100002005_pt1 | contig 19424 bp, 17 predicted proteins | sample RhiMetdeltSRZDD5_FD_75297 | JGI IMG/M metagenome (GOLD analysis project Ga0075431, IMG submission 75297) | Populus rhizosphere microbial communities from Tennessee, USA - Rhizosphere MetaG P. deltoides SRZDD5 | ecosystem: Host-associated > Plants > Roots > Rhizosphere > Soil | place: USA... | reverse complement strand
TGCGCAGCGCCGACCGGACCAGCCTCGACGTGGTCCACGCCTACGGCGGCGGGGGCTGGGGCAAGCTCCGCAAGGTGCGGTTGTGGGCCTGCCTGCCGAGCCTGTTCGCCGGCTTGCGGATCGCAGCCCCCGCTGCGGTGCTGGGCGCCATCATCGGCGAATACCTGGGCGGCGAGAAGGGGCTCGGCATCGCCATGATCGCCGCCCAGACGTCGCTGGTGGTGCCCCGCACCTGGGCCATCGCCCTGGTCGCCACCGCGGCCGCGGCGCTGGCCTACGCGGCGACCGCCCTGGTCGAACGCCTGCTCACGCCGTGGGCGCCACGGGTGGTTCGATGACCGGGGTCGAGCGAGTTCGGGGTCTGGGGGCGCGTGTGGGGTTCTGGGCGCTGTCGGTGGCAGTTGCGCTGGGGGCGTGGCAGCTGTTCCTGGTGGTGTTCGACGTCGACGACTTCAACGGCCGGGGTCCGCTCGACGTGTGGCACCACCTGGTCACCGACCCGAGCTCCCAGACCAACGGTGGCCAGCTGACCGTCGGCCAGAGCCGCCACCAGCTGTGGGAGGCGTCGCTCACGACGCTGCGCGACGCCGCCATCGGCCTGGTGGCCGGCAGCATCGCCGCGATGTTGGTCGCGGTGGCGTTCACGCTGTGGCGGAGCGTCGAGCACACGTTCATGCCGCTGGCGATGGTGCTGCGATCGGTGCCGCTGGTGGCCATGACCCCGCTGATCGCACTGGTCTTCGGTCGAGGCCTGGTGGGCGTGGCGGTGATCGCCGGGATCGTCACGTTCTTCCCGACCCTGGTCAACGTGACCCTGGCACTGCGGTCCACGCCGCGGGAGGCCGTCGACCTGTGCCACGCCTACGGCGCATCCTCGGCCCAGACGCTGCGCAAGGTGCAGCTGCCGGTGGCGCTGCCCGCCCTGTTCTCGTCGCTGCGGATCGCCGCGCCACTGGCCCTGGTCGGGGCACTCCTGGCCGAGTGGCTGGCCACCGGCGACGGCCTCGGCTACCTGATGCTGCTGTCGATGAACAGCTTCGAGAAGGACCAGCTGTGGACAGGGGTGTTCCTGGTGACCGTGTACTCGGTGGCGCTGTACTCGCTGATCGGTGCCGTCGAGCGCCGGGTGCTGGCCCGCTTCGCCGACGGCGCCTGATGGGTTCCGGACCTCGGTTGCTGGCGGCCATACTTCGCTCCGGTGCCCGCTCGACATCCTCTTCTCGTTGCGCTGGCGCCGGTCGCCGAAGCGCTGGGCGCCACCCTGGTGGCGCCGTCCCGGCTGCGGGCGGGCGACATCCCGCTGGAGTGGGAGGGCGCCGTCGTCGGCGGCCTGCGGCTGCCGGGGGTGCACGGGGCGCTCGACCGGATGATCGCCGCGGTCGAGGCGGAGCTGGGCGGCCGGCTGGCCGAGCTCTCACGGGAGGACAAGCAGCGGGCGGTCCACCTGCTCGACGAGCGGGGCGCGTTCCAGCTGCGGCGGTCGGTGGAGGAGGTCGCCGACGCCCTCGGGGTCAGCCGGTTCACGGTGTACAACTACTTGAACGCGGTGACCCCATGACCCTCCATGCCGAGTTCACGGTCGAGCCCTTCGTCGAGGGCGCCCCCGGCCCCCACGTCCAGGCCGCCGTCGACGCCGCGGTCGCTGCCGGCCTGGCCATCGACTTCGGACCGTTCGGCACCGCGGTGTCCGGCGACGACGAGGTCGTGCTCGACGCGATCGACTCGGTCGTGCGGGCCGCGCTGGCGGCCGGCGCCACCCGCATCTCCGTCCAGCTGGAACGCCGCTGATGGACGATCTGGTCGTGACCGGCGCCGAGCTGCTGGTGACGATGGACGACGACCGCCGGGAGCTCGCCGGTGGTTGGGTCGCCTGCCGGGACGGCTTCGTCACCGCGGTGGGTAGCTCCTCCGAGGAGCCGCCGCCGACGGCGAGGACCCTGCGGGCCGACGGCTGCCTGGTGACGCCGGGCCTGATCAGCACCCACCACCACATCTACCAGAACCTCACCCGAGCCTTCCGGCCGGCCACCGCGGCGTCGCTGTTCGATTGGCTCGTCGCCCTGTATCCCCGCTGGGCCCGCCTCGACACCGAAGGCGTCTACCTGTCGACATGGGTCGGTCTGGCCGAGTTGGCGCTGGGCGGGTGCACCACGTCGACCGACCACCTCTACGTTCACCCCGCCGGGGCCGGGGACCTGCTGACGGCCGAGATCGACGCCGCCCGCGAGCTGGGGTTCCGGTTCCACCCCACCCGGGGCTCGATGTCGCGGTCCGAGAAGGACGGCGGTCTTCCGCCGGACTCGGTGGTGCAAGACGACGACGCGATCCTGGCCGCGTGCGAAGCCGCGGTCGCCAAGCACCACGACCCCCGGCCGGGCGCGATGGTGCAGATCGCGCTCGCGCCGTGCTCGCCGTTCTCCGTGACACCCGACCTCATGCGCCGGACCGCCGAGCTGGCCGAGCGCCTCGACGTCCGGCTGCACACCCACCTGGCCGAGGATCCTGACGAGGACAGCTACTGCCTCGCCACCTACGGCTGCCGCCCGATCGAGCACTTCGAGGACTGCGGCTGGGGCACCGACCGGGCCTGGGTCGCCCATTGCATCTACCCGAACGACACCGAGATCGCCCGGCTCGGGCGGTGGGGGACCGGGGTCGCGCACTGCCCCAGCTCCAACATGATGATCGGCGGCGGCGGCATCGCCCGGGTCACCGACTTCCGAGCGGCGGGCGTCCCGGTGGGCCTGGGCTGCGACGGCTCGGCGTCCACCGACAGCGCCTCCATGTGGATGGAGTCCCGGGCCGCGCTGCTGCTGGCCCGCCAGCGGGGTGGGCCGACAGCGTTCACCGCCCGCGATGCACTGGAGCTGGGGACGTTGGGCTCGGCCGCCTGCCTCGGCCGCACCGGCGAGCTGGGCGTCCTGGCCCCAGGAGCGGTCGCCGACCTGGTGGCGTGGAAGCTCGACGGCCCGGCGTTCGCCGGAGCGCTCAGCGACCCGGTCGAGGCCTGGCTGCGCTGCGGCCCGGTCGCCGCCCACCACACGGTCATCGCCGGCCGACCCCTGGTCGAGTCGGGCTCGTTGACCGCCCCCGGCCTCGAGGACATCCTCCGCCGACACCGGACCGCCGCGGCCCGGATGCAAGAGGCCTAGGCCTCCCCTAGGGCTCCCGAGGCAGGTACCTGCCCCACCCCGGTTCGCCCACGAAGGCGCCGTCCCGGGCGACGACCCGGCCCCGCGACAGCACCAGCGCCGGCCATCCCCGGACGACCTGGCCGGCATAGGGCGAGTGGTCGACCCGCATGTGGAGCGCCTCGGCGTCGAGCGACTGGACGCGCTCGGGGTCCCACACCACCACGTCGGCGTCGGCGCCCACCCGCAGGCACCCCTTGCGGGGGAACAGCCCGAACGTCCGGGCCGGCGCCTCGGCGCACAGCCGCACCCAGTCGGCTGCCGACAGGCGCCCGGCCCGCACCCCCTGCCACACCAACGTCAACCGGGTCTCGACCCCAGGGAGCCCGCCCGGCACCTCGGTGAAGTCGGCGAACCCCTCCCGGCGGTCGGCGATCCCGGCCGAGCGGTCGTGCATCCAGAACGGGCAGTGGTCGGTGGCCACCGTGTGGACCCAGCCCCGGGCGAGGCCCTCCCACAGCTCCTCGCGGTGCCACGGGTCCCGCAGCGGCGGCGTGCACACGAAGTGCTCGCCGTCCGGGCCCTCCAGCACGGTGGCGTCGAGGTGCAGGTACTGCGGGCAGGTCTCGGCCAGCAGCCGGACCCCGCGCTCCTGGGCGGCCCGCACCTCGGCCAGCGCCGGCGCCGACGACAGGTGCACCACGTACACCGGCGCCTCGGCCACCTCGGCCAGGCGGCCCACCCGGTGCACGGCCTCGGCCTCCAGCACCGCCGGCCGGGTGGTGCGGTGCTCGACCACTGTCGTCCGCCCGGCCGCGAGGGCCTCACGGCGGAGCGCCTCGATCGCGCCGCCGTTCTCGCAGTGGACGGTGACCAGCCCACCGTGGCGGCCGCAGGTCCGCAGCAGGTCCAGCACCACGTCGTCGTCGACCTGCAGGAGCTGTGGGTACGCGAGGTACAGCTTGAAGCTGGTGACTCCCCGCTCCAGGCAGTCGACGACCGTGCCCTCGGCCGGCGCTTCGGTGAAGGTCATGTGCAGCCCGTAGTCGACGGCCGCCGGCTCGGCCCAGCGCTGCCAGGTGCCCAGCGCCGCCAGCGGCTCCTCGCCCCGGTAGGCGGTGACGTAGTCGACGATCGTGGTGGTGCCGCCGACCGCCCCGGCCGCGGTCCCCGAGGCGAAGTCGTCCGACACCCGCACCGCCCCCACCGGCAGGTGCATGTGGGTGTGCACGTCGACGCCGCCCGGCACCACCAGCATCCCGGCCGCGTCGATCACGGTTTCCCGGTCGTCGGCTGGAACCAGTTCCGGCGCCACCGCGGCGATGCGGCCGTCGGCCCCGATCCGCACGTCGGCCGCCCGCTCGCCGTCCACGTCGATGACCGTCCCGGCCCGGAGCAACATCACCGCAGGCAATCACACCGAGGCGCCGCCGCCACACCCTCAGCGTGCGGTTCATGGACCAGTAACACCCTTGCATTCAACAACGTGTTGAAATCGGGCAACCTCTTGCGGTGACTGTGGTGTCCCCGACACGGCTCGACGAGGCCCTGGCCGCGGTGGCGGTCGATCCGTCGCTGGCCGTCATCGCCGGGGGGACCGACCTGATGGTGGCGCTGAACGCCGGTCGGGAGCGGCCCGCCGGGCTGCTGAGCCTCCGCCGCGTCGACGAGCTGCGTGGCTGGCGCCGCGACGGCGACGACCTGGTCATCGGGGCCGGCGTCACCTACGCCGAGCTGCTCGACCCGGCGCTGGCTGAGCTGGCGCCCGGCCTGGCGCAGGCAGCCCGGACCGTCGGCAGCCCCCAGATCCGCAACACGGGGACGCTGGGCGGGAACCTGGCCACGGCCTCGCCGGCCGGCGACACGCTGCCGATGCTGGCCGCGCTCGACGCCCGGATCGAGGTGGCGGCGGTGAGCGACCGCCGGGTCGTGCCGATCGACAGCTTCCTGACCGGGCCCAAGCGGACTGCGCTCCGGCCCGGCGAGCTGGTGGTGTCGGTACGCATCCCCGTGGCCGACGGCCCCCAGGAGTACCTCAAGATCGGCGTGCGCAACGCGATGGTCATCGCCGTCGCCAGCTGCGCCCTGGTCGTGTGCTGGTCGCGGCGACGGGTTGCCTGCGCCTGCGGCTCGGTCGGCCCGACGCCGGTCCGCAACCGTCAGGCCGAGGGCTGGCTGATCGGCGAGGTCGACTGGGACGCCCGCCGTCTCCGCAGCCGGGCCGCCGCCGAGCGGTTCGGTCGCTCGCTGGCCCGCACCTCCCGCCCGATCGACGACCACCGAGCCCCCGCTGCCTACCGCCGCGAAGCCGTCCGGGTCCTGGTCACCCGCGCCCTGAATCGAGCCTTCCCATGAGTGGTCACGCCTTCGAGCTGGTTGTCAACGGGGAGCGCCGGGTGGTGCCCGGCGACGCCCTTCCCACGGAGAGCCTGCTGTACGTCCTACGGGAGCGGCTGGGCCTGCCCGGATCGAAGAACGCCTGTGAGCAGGGCGAGTGCGGCTCGTGCTCGGTGCTGGTCGACGGGGTCCTGGTGTGCTCGTGCCTGGAGCTGGCGGCCGCGACCCAAGGCCGCGACATCGTGACCGTCGAGGCGTCGCAACGGTTCGCCGACGTGCAGGCAGCCATGGTGGAGGCGGGCGGGGTGCAGTGCGGCTTCTGCACCCCGGGGTTCGTGGTCGCGATCCAGTCGCTGCTCGATCGCGACCCGGCGCCGACCCCGCTGGCGGTGCGCGAGGCGCTGGCCGGGAACCTGTGCCGCTGCACCGGCTACGGCCGGATCGTCGCCGCGATCGAGGCTGTCGTCGGTCGCTCGCCCCGGTCCGAGGAGGCGATGTCGTGACCTTCCTCGCCGACCGCCAGGCTGCCGGCGTCGCGCCCGTCGAGGGCGGTGTCGGTGACAGCCCGAACCGCCCGGACGGCCCGGCCAAGACCCAGGGGCGGTTCGCCTTCGCCTCGGACCTGAACATCGAGGGGATGCTGTGGGGGACGACCCTGCGCTCGCCCCATCCGCACGCCCGGATCACTGGCGTCGACGTCGGACCGGCGCTGGCCATCGACGGTGTCGCCTGCGCGGTGACCGGGGCCGAGCTGGCCGCCCGCCCGACCTATGGCCTCATCAGCGCCGACCAGCCGGTGTTGGCCGTCGACGTCGTGCGCTACGTCGGTGAGCCGGTGGTGCTGGTGGCCGCCGACCACCCGGACACCGCCCGCCGGGCTGCCGAGGCGATCCTCGTCGAGTACGAGCTTCTGGCGCTGCTCGTCGACCCCGCCGACGCCCGTGACCCGACCACGCCCGCCATCCATCCCGACGGCAACGTCGTGCGGCGCATCGAGATCCTCCACGGCGACCCCGACGCCACCGGCGACGTGGTGGTCGAGGGAACCTACGAAGTCGGCACCCAGGACCAGGCCTTCCTCGGCCCCGAGGCCGGGTTGGCCATACCGGACGGCGAAGGCGGCGTCGACCTGTGGGTGGCGACCCAATGGCTGCACAGCGACCGCGACCAGGTCGCCGAGTGCCTGGGGCTCCCGCCTCAGGCAGTGCGCCTCCACCTCGGCGGGGTCGGCGGCGCCTTCGGGGCCCGGGAGGACCTCAGCCTGCACGTGCACGCCTGCCTCCTGGCGCTGCGCACCGGCCGGCCGGTGAAGATGAGCTATCCCCGGGACGAGTCGTTCGTCGGGCACGTCCACCGGCATCCGGCCCGGATGCGCTACCGGCACCACGCCACCGCCGAGGGTGACCTCGTCAAGGTCGAGGCCGACATCCTGCTCGACGGCGGCGCTTACGCCTCGTCCTCCGCCGCGGTCGTGTCGAACGCCGCCCGCTTCGCCGCCGGCCCTTACCGGGTGCCGCACGCTGTGATCGAGGCGGTCGTCGTCCGCACGAACAACCCGCCGTGCGGGGCGATGCGGGGCTTCGGGGCGGTGCAGGTGTGCTTCGCCCATGAGGCCCAGATGGACCGTTTGGCGGCCCGGCTGGGGCTCGACCCCGTCGAACTACGGCTCCGCAACGCCCTGACCAGCGGCGATGTGCTGCCCACCGGGCAACGGATCAGCGGCACCGCTCCGGTGCGCGAGTGCATCGAGGCGGCGATCGCGCACCCGCTGCCCGCGCTGCCGCCGCCCGAGTCCCGGATGCCGCCCGGCGAGGCCGACTGGCTCGAGTGGCCCGGCGGCGTGGGTCGCACTGCGGACCCGGCCGATGTGCGGCGCGGTGTCGGGCTCGCCGTCGGCTACAAGAACCTGCTGTTCAGCGAGGGGTTCGAGGAGAGCTCGGAGGCGACCGTGCTGCTGGCCGACGGCGTCGCCACCGTGACGTGCGCGGCCGCTGAGGTGGGGCAGGGGTTCGTGACGCTCGTGGGGCAGATCGCCCGCACGGTCCTCGGCTGCGAGCAGACCGTGCTGCTACCGGCCGACACGACCGCGGGCTCGGCCGGGTCGACCTCGGCGTCCCGCCAGACCTGGATGTCGGGTGGCGCTGTGCTGGAGGCGTGCCACGAGATCGCCGACCAGGTGCGCAAGGGCTGGGCCGGCGCCGGGGAGGTGGGCGTCGATGTATCGGTGGCGGTGGCAGCCGGCTCGTCGGCCTTCGAGGCGACCGCCGTGTACCGGCCTCCGGCCGCGACCCGACGCCTCGACGCCAAGGGCCAGGGCGACGCCGACGTGAGCTTCGTCTTCGCCGCCCACCGGGCGGTCGTCGACGTGGACGTCGAGCTGGGACTGGTCCGGGTCGTCCAGGTCACCACCGGCCAGGACGTGGGCCGGGTGCTGCACCCGACCCAGGTGCTGGGCCAGATCGAGGGCGGCATCGCCCAGGGTGTCGGGCTCGCCGTCATGGAAGAGCTGGTGGTGCAGGATGGGGTGATCCGCAACCCGAGCTTCACCGACTACCTGATCCCGACGGTCGCCGACAGCCCCGACGTGCTGGCCACCTGCATCGAGCAGCCCGAGCCCGGTGCCCCGCTGGGCGCCAAGGGGGTCGGCGAGCCCCCCACCATCTCGTCCACCGCGGCGGTGGCCGCCGCGATCCGCAACGCCACCGGCGTAGAGGTCACCCGCGTCCCCGTCCGCCCCTGGGACCTGGTGTGACCCCCACGGCTGGGGCCGGGGCTGGGACGCCTGACATCGCGGTCGAGCGCCTGCTGGCCGACATCGAGGCGCTGGCCGAGGTGGGGTCGACCGGCGACGGCGGCAACTGCCGCCTGGCGCTGACCGACGACGACGCCGGCGGCCGCGAGCTGGTCGTCGGCTGGATGCGTGACCAAGGCCTCGACGTCGCCATCGACCGGATCGGCAACGTCGTCGGCCTGCGGGCCGGCTCCGATCCGGATGCGGCGCCGGTGATGACCGGCAGCCACATCGACACGGTCAGGACCGGTGGCCGGTTCGACGGGACGCTGGGGGTGCTTGCAGGTCTGGAGGTGGTGCGGGCTCTGGACGACGCCGGGGTCGTCACCAGGCGACCGCTGGCGGTGGCGTTCTTCACCGACGAGGAGGGCAGCCGCTTCGCCCCCGACATGCTGGGCAGCCTCGTCTACGTGGGCGGCCTGCCGTTGGAAGAGGCGTTGTCGACGGTCGGCATCGACGGCGCGGTGCTGGGCGACGAGCTGGTGCGCATCGGCTGGGCGGGGGAGGCACCGGTGCCAGGGCGCGTGCCGCACGCGCACGTCGAGCTGCACATCGAGCAGGGCCCGGTGCTCGAGGAGGCGGGCGTCACCATCGGCGCGGTGACGGGTGTGCAGGGCATCTCGTGGCAGGAGCTGACGTTGCGGGGCCAGTCGAACCACGCCGGTACGACCCCGATGCGGTTGCGTCGCGACGCCGGCTACGCCGCCGCCCGGGTGGCGACGTTCGTGCGCGGCCTGGTCACCGAGCTCGGTCCGCCCGCGGTCGGTACGGTCGGGCGGCTGGCGCTGCACCCCGACCTTGTCAACGTGGTCGCCTCGACCGCGACGCTCACCGTCGACCTCCGCCACACGGACGAGGCGACGCTGGTCGAGGCCGAGCAGCGGCTGCGATCCTTCGTGTCGGAGGCCGCCGCAGTCGAGGGTGTCCAGGCCGAGTGGCGCCGCCTCGCCCGCTTCGCGCCGGTCGACTTCGACGAGCGGATCGTCGCGGCGGTCGAGGCCGCCGCCCGGCGCCGGGACCTGACGGTGCTGCGCCTCCCGTCCGGCGCCGGCCACGACGCCCAGATGCTGGCCCGGGTCTGCCCCACCGGCATGGTCTTCGTCCCCAGCCGAGCCGGCATCAGCCACAACCCGAAGGAGTACACCGCCCCGGACGACCTGCTCGCCGGCACCCGTGTCCTGCTCGACGTCCTCCTGTCCCTCGCCTCATGACCCGTCGCACTGTGCGGGTGGCCGCGGCTCAGATGGGGCCCGTGGCGCGGGACGAGTCGCGGGCAACGGTGGTCGATCGGCTGATGGCGCTGCTCGGGCAGGCAGCCGACCAGCGGGCCGAGCTGGTGGTGTTCCCGGAGCTGGCCTTGACGACCTTCTTCCCCCGGTGGTGGTACGAGGACGACGATCCGGCGCTCGACGCCTGGTTCGAGACCGAGCTGCCCAGCCTCGACACCAAGCCACTCTTCGAGGCGGCGGTGACGGCCGGCGTCGGCTTCTGCCTGGGGTTCGCCGAGCTGACCCCCGACGGCCGGCGCTTCAACACCGCGGTCCTGACCGGTCGCGACGGCGTCGAGATCGGGCGGTACCGCAAGGTCCACCTTCCCGGCCACGAGGAGCACGAGCCGCGCCGGCCGTTCCAGCACCTGGAGAAGCGCTACTTCGTCCGGGGCGACCTCGGCTTCCCGGTCTACGAGGCGTTCGGCGGCCGCGTCGGGATGCTGATCTGCAACGACCGGCGCTGGCCCGAGGCCTATCGGATGTTGGGGCTGCAGGGCGTCGAGCTGGTGTGCATCGGCTACAACACGCCGCTCCACAACCCGCCGGCACCCGACCACGACCGCTACGGCGACTTCCACAACCACCTGGTCATGCAGGCGGGCGCCTACCAGAACGGCACGTTCGTCGTGGGCGTCGCCAAGGCCGGCCGGGAGGAGGGCGTCAACCACATCGGCGGGTCGTGCATCATCCACCCGTCAGGGACGATCATCGCCCAGTGCACCACGCTGGCCGACGAGGTCTGCGTCGCCCCCTGCGACCTCGACGACTGCACGTCCTACAAGACGACCGTCTTCGACTTCGCCCGCCATCGCCAACCTGACCAGTACCAGGCCCTCACCGACCCGTGAGCTCGTCGTCAGCGGGGTGGCCGGCCGACGATGGCGGCGAAGTTGGCCGGGTCGGTGACCCCTTCGGTCGCCAGCAGCAACACGGTGGCGTCAGGGGCGAGAGGGAACGTCGCGGCATGGTCGTCGACCAGAGCGGCGAGGCCGGCCAGGGCCGCAGCCCCGGTCTCGCCGACGTCGAGGCCCTCCGCCGCCAGTGACCGCACCGCCTCACGGGCGCGGTTGTCGTCGACCGCCAGGAAGGCAGCGAACCCGGCGGCGACGGTCGGCAATGCCAGCACCGAGGCCATCCCGCAGTTGAGCCCGGCCATGATCGACCGGTGCGGCCCGGGCACCTCGACGACTGCGCCGGCCTCCGCCGCCGCAGCCACGCAGGCGGCGTCGTCCGGCTCGACCCCCACCAGCTGCGGCGCATCCTCCGGGGCTCGCCCGGCGCGCAGCGCCGTCGCAGCCGCGGCGCCCAGCGCCCCGACGCCCAGCGGCACCACGACGACATCGGGCTGGTCGGGCAGCTGCTCCGCCAGCTCCTCGAAGACCGTCGTGTAGCCCTCGATGACCCACCGGGGTGGCTGGTCGTAACCGGGCCACGACGTGTCGGACACCACCAGGTCCCGGTCGGACGCCATCGCCGCCGACGCCGCTACCGCGTCGTCGTAGGTCCCGTCGACCACGACCACCTCGGCGCCCTCACCGGCGATGCCGTCGATCCGGGCCGGCGCCGTCCCGGCGGGCGCGAGGATCGTGGCGTCGAGCCCGAGCAACCGCCCCATGTGGGCCACGGCTCGCCCGTGGTTGCCGTCGGTCGCCGCCACCAGCCGCAACGGCCCGAGCTCGGCCGCGATGGTCGCCGCCAGATCGTCGACGGAGGCCCACGCCGGCTCGGAGCCCAGCCGGTCGCACAGCACCCGGTACGTCGCCCACGACGCGCCCAGCACCTTGAACGACGGCAACCCGAACCGCGCCACTTCGGCCTTCACCAGCACTCGACCGACCCCGGCCCGCCGGGCCAGCGCCGGCAGGTCGACCAGCGGCGTCGGCTCGTAGCCGCTCAGCCTCCGATGGAACGCCCTCACCTCGGGTCCGGCCGATGTCCCGTCGATGCGCCGGACACCAGGATTGAGCCACAACCGGGATGTCATGGCCGAGTGCCTAGCGCCTCCACGGCGTGGTCGAGCGCGATTCACACGGTGGTAACGGCTGGGACTTCAACAATTTGTTGAAATCTGAAAGCCTTGCACGGTGGTGGCTTTCACGCTCAACGGTCGTGAGGTGGCAGTCGGCGAGCATCCTCACCTGCTCGCGGCCCTGCGTGAGGAGCTCGACGTCGTCTCACCCAAGGATGGCTGCTCGCCGACCGGGCAGTGCGGCTGCTGCACGGTGCTGGTCGAGGGCAAGGCGGTCGTGAGCTGCAACCTGCCGTTGGACCGCATTGCCGGGAAGGCGGTGACCACGGTCGAAGGACTCGACCAGGCCCGGCGCGACCGCCTGGTCGACGCCTTCGCGGCCACCGGGGCGTTGCAGTGCGGGTTCTGCACCCCGGGGATTGTCATGCGTTGCAGCTACCTCCTCGATCGCTATGGCGACGACCTGACCCGCGATCAGGTCGCCCGTCACCTCGGTGCCCATCTGTGCCGATGTACCGGCTACCAACCCATCCTCGATGCCGTCGACCTCCTTACCTCCGAGTCCGAGATCCCGCTGCCGGCACCATCTTCCACAAAGGGTGTGACAGTTAAGGGAGTCGGTGATCGGGGAGCGCGCTATCAACACGAAGACCTCGCCGTCGGCGCCAAGCCCTACGTCGACGACCTGCGGGTGCCCGGCACGCTCCACGCCGCCGTCGTGCTGGCCGACCACGCCCGGGCCGACGTCCTGGCCATCGACCCCGGCCCCGCCCTGGCCGAGCCGGGCGTCGTCCGGGTGCTGACCGCGGCCGACGTCCCTGGTGACCTGCGCATCGGCCTCATCCACCGCGACTGGCCGGTCTTCATCCCGGCCGGCGGCCGCACCTCGTACACCGGCGATGTCATCGCCCTGGTCGTGGCCGACGACCGCGCCACCGCCAGGCGGGCCGCTGAGCAGGTACGGGTCGAGTACCGGCCGCTCCGCCCGATCGTCGACCCGGTTGCCGCCATCGACGACCCCGAAGACGCAGTCTGGGGCCTGGACGGCAACGTCCTCTCCCGCAGCGCCTACCAGCGCGGCGACATCGACACTGCGCTGGCGGAGAGTGCCCACGTCGTCCACGAGGTCTTCCAGACACAGCGCGTCGAGCACGCCTTCCTCGAGCCCGAGTCCACACTCGCTGTGCCCGACCCCACCGCCGGCACCCTGGAGGTGTTCTCCGGTGGCCAGGGCGTCTGGGACGATCGCCGCCAGATCGCCGAGGTCATCGGTGTACCCGAGGATCGGGTTCTCGTCCACCTGGTCGCGAACGGCGGCGCGTTCGGCGGCAAGGAGGACTGCGCCAACCAGACCCAGACGGCGCTGGCAGCCTGGCTGCTCCAGGCGCCAGTGAAGTGCACGCTGAGCCGGGAGGAGTCCCTGCACATCCATGCGAAGCGGCACCCGATCCGCGTCGAAGCCTGGGCCGGATGCGACGCCGACGGGCGGCTGACCGCCCTCAAGGCCCGTATGATCGGGGACTCCGGGCCGTACGCGTCGGTCGGGATGAAGGTCCTGGAGCGAGCCGCGGGCCACGCCGGCGGGCCGTACACCTGGCCGCACATCGACGTCGAGGCCCTGGCCGTCCGAACGAACAACTCCGTCTGCGGGGCCTTCCGGGGCTTCGGCGCCAACCAAGCCCAGTTCGCAACCGAAGGCCTGATCGACCGGCTGGCCGACGCTTGCGGGCTCGACCGCTTCGCCATGCGAGCCCTGAACGTCGTCATGCCGGGCGACGTCTGGGGGCCCGGCCAGGTCATGGACGACGGCTGTCTGGGGGTCAACGACTGCCTCGACGCCATCCGGCCCGCCTGGGACGCAGCCCACGCCGGTGGCAAGGCGGTCGGCCTGGGCGTCGGCCTGAAGAACTCCGGCCTCGGCAACGGGTTCGTCGAAGTTGCCAAGGCGGTCGTCCGGTTCGAGGCCCCGACCAATGGTGACGAAGGCCTCGTGGAGGTGCGGCACTGCTGGACGGAGATGGGCCAGGGCATCCACACCGTGGCGCTCCAGGTCGCCGCCGACGAGCTGGGCATCGACCCGGGGCGCATCCGGGTGCTGGTCGATACGTCACGCGAGCTCGGCGCGGGCCAGACGACCGGGAGCCGGGGCACGTTGATGGGAGCGGGCGCCGTCGCCGACGCCTGCCGGGCCGCGATCAAGGACGGCTGCCGGCCGGGCGTCGACTACCCCGGCGAGCACCGGGTCGACTGGACCGACGCGCTCGGCAGCGTCGAGCACCCGACGATCCACTCGGCGTTCGGCTACGCCGCCCAACTGGTGGTGATGGACCGGGAGACAGGGGCGATCGAGCGGGTCGTCGCCGCCCACGACGTCGGTCGCGCCGTCAACCCCCTGCTCTGCGAGGGCCAGGTCCTGGGAGCGGTCCACATGGGCCTCGGCTACGCGCTCTCCGAAGACTTCCCCACCGATGCCGATGGCCGACCCACCGCCATGACACTGCGGCAGCTGGGGATCCTCCGGCCCAAGGACATGCCGCCGGTCGAGGTGATCCTGGTCGAGCGGTCCCAGCCCCGGGCGCCGTACGGGATCAAGGGCGTCGGCGAGATCGGCCTGGTCCCGACCGCGGGCGCAGTTGCCGGCGCCCTCCACGACCTCGACGGCCGCTGGCGGGCAACGCTGCCGCTCGACCGATGACCGACGCGGCCGCGCCCACCGGACCCGAGCCCGTGCCAGGACCGCCCAACGTCACCCCCGGGCTCGTCTGCGCCCACCACCACCTGTACTCGACCTTGGCCCGGGGGATGCCGGCCCCGCGCCGCCCTCCGACATCGTTCACCGAGATCCTCGAGCGCTTGTGGTGGCGCCTCGACCAGGCCCTCGACCTGGATCTGGTGCGCTGGTCGGCACTGCTCGGCGCCGTGGAGGCGCTGGAGGCCGGCACGACCGCGATCATCGACCACCACGCCAGCCCGAGCGCCATCGACGGGAGCCTCGACGTCATCGCCGAGGCCTGCGCCGAGGTCGGCGTCCGGGTCGTGTGCAGCTATGAGGTCACGGACCGCCACGGCCCCGCGGGCGCCGAGGCCGGCCTCGCCGAGAACGAGCGCTTCATCCGGCAAGGCGGGCGGGGCCTGGTCGGAGCCCACGCTTGCTTCACGTTGTCGGACCAGACGCTCGAGGCCGTCGCCGGTCTGGCCCAGGACCTGGGCGTGGGCGTCCACATCCATGTCGGCGAGGACACCGTCGACGGTCAGGCCGCCGAGCGACTTCGGCCCCTCGCCACCGACCAGTGGCTCCTGGCCCACTGCGTGCACGTCGACCCGCCGCTGCGCGGCACCGTCGCCCACAACCCGCGCTCCAACCTCAACAACGGGGTCGGCTACGCCCGCCCGGTCCGGTGGGCCGCCGCCAGCAACCGGGTGGTCCTGGGCAGCGACGGCATCGGCGCCGCGATGCTCGACGAGGCTGCGCTCGCGTACCTCCAGCATCGAGCCGACGACGTGACCGCGACCCCCGAGACCGCGTGGCGCTGGCTCGACACCGGGGCCGAGCTGGTCCCCGAGGTGCGGCACGATCGGGTCACGTGGAGCGCCGAGCGCGCCGACCCGTGGTACCTGGCATACACGCCGGGCGTCAGGGCCGAGCGCGTGGAGGTCGACGGTGCGATCGTCGTGGATCGCGGCCGCTGCACACGCGTCGACAGCGAGCGGATCCGGGCACGGGCCTGGGAGGAGGCACGACGACTGTGGTCGAAGCTCTGAGCGACCGGGGGGCCTCGACGCCGGTCGCCCTGTACCTGCAGGACGCCCACCCGTTGCCCGACGCCATCCGGTACGTGCAGCGAGCGGAGGCGCTGGGCTACGCCGCGGTCTGGCAGGCCGACAGCCGCTTGGTCCGCGAAGCGACTGTCCCGATGGCGGCCTTCGCCGCCACGACCAGCACGATCGCCGTCGGGTCCGGCGTGGTCGACATCTGGACCCGCAACCCGGCCCGGTTGGCGGCGCTGTTCTCGACGCTGGACGACCTGGCGCCCGGCCGCATCCTGGCGGGCCTCGGCGCGTGGTGGGAGCCGCTCGCCACCAAGGTCGGCGTCCACCGGGTCCGCCCGCTGCAAGCCATGCGAGAGGTGGTGGGGGCCCTACGAGCCCTGCTCCGCTGCGACGGGCCCGTCTCCTTCGACGGGGATTTCGTCCATTTCGACGAGATCGAACTGGACTACGTCCATCAGGAGCCCAGGCCCAAGGAGCTGCCGATCTACATCGGGGCCACCGGGATGCGGATGATGGCGCTGGCCGGCGAGATCGCGGACGGGGTCGTCCTCAACTACCTGGTATCGCCCGCCTACAACCAACGAGCGATGGAGGCCCTCGGCGAGGGAGCGGCGCGGGTCGACCGCGATGTCGACGCCATCGATCGGCCCCAACTCGTCGTGTGCTCGCTGGCCGACGACCGGGACGCCGCGCTCGACGCCGCTCGCCTGCTGGTGACCCAGTACCTCGGCCAGCAACCGCACATCATGGCTGCATCGGGAGTGCCGTCCAGCCTGCTCGAGCGCATCGGAGAGGTGCTGACCTGGCCGGCCACCCACGAACAGGTGGTGGCCGCCTCGAAGCTGGTCCCGGACGACGTCGTACAGATGCTCTGCGCCGCCGGCACACCCGACGAGTGCCGGGCCAAAGTGGCCGAGTACGTCGCCGCCGGATGCACCTGCCCGATCCTCTACCCGTTAGGCGACGTCGAATCGACGCTGGAGGCCTTCGCTCCCTGACCCCTCTGGCATCATGGCCTGACAACCGAGATGGAGGGATGCCCGTGTCCCCCCTCGCCCACAGAGAGTGGTTTCGACTACGAAGAGGGGCCAGTCTCCGGGTGTGGCGTCCGGGAATGGCGTCGGCTGACGCCGACTCGCTCTTATGCCTCGCCCTCCCGGGCTAGCACCCCAACGGAGTTCCGCGGCCGATCGAGGTGCCGGCTGGCCTCGATGCCGTCCGGGTCACGAAACCCACTGACCTTCGTGACGCGCTCGCTGGGCCCGGGCAGGCCCGCGGCCCTCCCTGGTCGACGTGGTGACCGACCCCGGCCCTTTGTCACGGCCAGTTCGCCACCGCCGCGACCAAAACTGTCCTCACTGGCGGGCGTCGGGAAGATGCTCGACCTGGCACGCTCCAACCTCCGCAACCTACGAGCCCCCCAGGAACCGAGGAGAACCACCCCATGGACGTCGCAACCCTGGCCGACCTCTTGCACGAGACGGCCGAGCACCACGACGCCTTCGAGAAGGCTGCTCCACCGCACGACTGGTGGGAGTGGTACGCCCCCTACCTTGACGCCCGCCTGCAGGGCAGCACGTCCGAGGCGGCGACTGTGGCTGCCGACCGGTACATGGAGGACGTCCACGGTGTCCGACGCGGGTGACGCGGAGGCCGGGCCATCCCGGGGGGATCCATCCCGGCGAGGCGGCTGAGCGGCCGCGGTGCGGTCAAGGTCCTCGATCGGGGGGCTGGCTTTCGTCTTCGCCCTGGTGGTGGAGTGAGCTGTCCGGGAGCTGCCGGGATTCGAGGTAGTCGGTGAGGTTGACGATGTCCTGAGTCTGGGAGCCGAAGACGTGGTGGCAGGTCTCGCTCAGGTAGTCGTCGAGGAGCTGGAGCTGGTGGAGCAGCTCGTCGGCGGGGCTGCGGTTGCGGTCGCCGCCGGGCAGGGGCCGGTCCCGCAGGCGGGTGGGAAGCGCGAGGTGGTGGGCGACGCTGCGGTCCAGGTCCTTGCGGATGGTGGTCGAGAGCACGTGCAGTACGTCGGGGTCGGCCAGCGCGTTGGGGTGGGCGAGCATGTCGACCAGCTGGTGCTCGATGCCCTCGAACCGCTCGAGCGCGGTGGCGGGGAGCTGGCCGTCGGCGACGCTGCACCGCACACGGTCGCCGATCTGGGCCAGGTCGGCCCGCAAGGCGGTCGCTTCGGTGGCGGCGCTGGCGAGCAGTTGCTTGACGACGTCGATGGCTGGGGGGTCGGTGGGCGCCGCCAGGGCGCCCGCGCCGTAGAGGCCCGCGACGATGATCGGCCAGAGCGGCCCGCCGAGCCCGGCGAGGGCGAGGCCCACACCCACGACGCCGCCAGCGGTTCCGGCCAGGTGCTTGCGCGAGGTCAGGTAGCGGACCACCCGCCCGCTGGGATGGTCATTGGTAGCCACGGATCTCCTGGAACGCGGCGTCGAGGCGGCCCGAGCGAGCGTCGAAGGTACGACCGCCGGTCACCCGGGCCACCTCCTCCATCTCGGCGACGTTGCCCTCGCCGAAGAGGATCGTGAAGACCGGTACCGTCCGGAGCCCCACAGGCAGGGCGGCATGCTGCTGGGCGAAGTCCTCGTAGCCGGCCCCGGTGTTGCTCTCGCCGTCGGTCATCAGCACGATCGAGGTGGCGAAGTCACCGGGCCGGGCCCGGGAGGCTTGGTCGAGCAATGTGTACGCCTGTAGCAGGCTGTCGTACACGGCGGTGTCACCTCCGGCGGTCAGCTGCCGGGCGGCGGCCCGGAGGTCGGCGCGGACCCGGTCGGCGCCCTGCTCGGGTACGACGAAGGCCTGGGGTTCACCAGGTGTGATGTCGAAGGGAAGGAGCGTGACCTCTTCCCGACTGTGGAACTGCCGGGACCGGCTGGCCAGCGTGTCGTCGGCGCCGGTGAGCCCGGCGAGCGCGGTGCGCAGGCGGGTGATGCGATCACCTCTCATCGAGCCGGAGACGTCGAGCACGTAGATGGTGCGGACCGGGCGCCGGATCCGGTTGAACCAGGCGTCGATCAGCCGGTTGACGACGTCCAGCTTGGCGGGGAACGGCAGCTCGACCAGCGACGTCGTGCCGAAGCTGCGGTCCAACCCGACGCCGCGGGTCACGGGACGCCGGTGGGTCCGGGTCATGATCGATCGCTGCACATCGGCGGTGAGCAGGTAGTCGACCAGGCGCTGGTAGCCGTCTCGGGCCTGCCGCGAACTTCCGGCCAGCAGCGAGAGCGGGTAGTCGGCGGTGACCACGCCGTCGGAGGGGTAGACGAGCGTGAGCGGCTCGGGAAGGCGGCCGTCGTTCAGTGACAGCAGCACCGACTCGTAGTTGACGAGGCCGTCGACCTTCACGCCCGGGGCCTTCCCGGTGGCCCGGTCGACGTAGGCGTCGGCGAGCCAGCCCGAGGACCCGGCGGTCAGCTTCTGGGCCGAGAAGAAGCCGCGGAGCCGGCCCGCGACGGCATCGACGTCCGCGAGCTCCAGGGCGGCACCGGTCCCGGAGAGGGCGGCGGCCACCCCGACCACCGCCGTGAACCCGGAGTTCGACGCGGCCGGGTTGGTCATCCCGAACGTGAAACGGCCCTGGCCGGCGGCGGTCGCGATGTCGGACCAGCTGACACTGGCGCCGCGGTCCCACTGGAGGGCTCGCGCCTTGGCCGCGGACAGGCCGAGGACCACCGGTGAGGTCATGATCCGGTTCTCGAGGCTGAGCTTGGCTTGGGCCGCCGGGTGGAGGGCGAGGTAGCGGTTCGAGGAGAACCACACGGCGTCGTAGTGGCCCTCGGCCGAGCCGTCCACCACCTTCTGCACGCCCTCGAGGGTGCCGATCGGGTCGAGTTTCACCTTGACGCCGGTGGCCTCGGCCGCCCGGTCGAGGATGGGCTGCAGGTCGGTGAGCTCACTGCCGGCCAGGATCCGGAGGGTGACAGGGTCGCCCTTGCGGACCTCGCGGCCCGAGCCCGGGGTTGACGCCTTGCCGCTCGGGTCGCTGCTGGAGTCGGAGCACGCGACCGCAGCCACCGCGACCAGCGCAGCACAGGCCAGGGCCCCGGCCCGGCGGATGGGTCGCGAACGGCGCCGATGCCCGCGGCCCAAAGGTCAGCCCTCCAGCTCGTTGCGGCTCCGGGCCCGCTCGAGGTACTCGCCGGCGTGGCCCA
>Ga0075431_100001997_pt1 | contig 19449 bp, 9 predicted proteins | sample RhiMetdeltSRZDD5_FD_75297 | JGI IMG/M metagenome (GOLD analysis project Ga0075431, IMG submission 75297) | Populus rhizosphere microbial communities from Tennessee, USA - Rhizosphere MetaG P. deltoides SRZDD5 | ecosystem: Host-associated > Plants > Roots > Rhizosphere > Soil | place: USA... | reverse complement strand
AACGTAGCCCTGTCGGTTGTCTTCAAAACCCGGCCATCCTGGAACTCCTCAACTCTAGTTCCCTAATGCGTCGGGGCCCAGTAAAGCAGTGAGGATATCGCCACGGATTGACGATGAGCCACCAAACAACATCCTAAAACCGCAGATTGACCGTGGGAGTCACGCTGTTGACCGGATGCCTCCCGGAATGGGGCTTCCTTGAAACTCGACGGTTGATATATATTGTCGGAGAATGAATTGCGGGCAGGAAGGGGTGAAAAATATGCTGGCGCGCTTTTGCATTGTGTCGCTCTGTGTTCCTTTTGCCGTAGCTCAGGAATACAGATCGACGATATCCGGGTCGGTAACGGACCCGCAAGGAGCGGCGATTCCCAAAGCAGCGATTCTGCTTATCGAGAGATCGACCGGATCCCGGTTCAAGGCCGACTCGGGTGAAACGGGGCAGTATACTCTCACGCTGATTCCCCCAGGGCAGTACGAGCTGACCGTCGAAGCGCCCGCATTCAAAAAATACCTGCGCGGCGGCGTGACTGTCTCGACTAACCAGAGGATCGTGCTCAATATCGCGATGGAACTCGGCAGCGTGCAGGAGACCATCTCGATTACAGCCGCGGCGCCTTTGGTGGAGACAGGAACTGCGTCGGTCGGGCAGGTGATCACGACGAACCAGGTCGAGAACATGCCTATCAACGGCCGCACTCCGATGGCGTTGGCGCAACTAGCATTCGGCGTGACACCGGCGGGCGGCGGCACGCGCATCCGCCCGTATGACAATTCGGGACCAACGGACATCGCGATGGGCGGTTCCCAGAATCGCGGCAACGAGGTGCTGCTCGACGGTTCTCCGGACATGACGCGTGACCGTCGCGTAGCTTACAGTCCACCAATCGACGCGGTGTCGGAAGTAAAGGTGGAGGTCTTTCAATCGGACGCCGCCTATGGGAATACCAGCGGTGGAACGATCAGCGTCGTGATGAAAAACGGCACGAACGATCTCCACGGCACAGCGTACGAATTCAATCAGAATGATAAGCTGGCGGCGCGGCCTTTTTTCGGTGAACGGCCGACCCGGCGCTGGAATCAGTACGGGGTAACGGCCAGTGGTCCCATCTTCATCCCGAAACTGGTGAACCTCCGCAACCGGGTGTTCTGGTTCTTCGCTTATGAAGGCATCCGGTCGAACGAACCGGAGGTGCTGACGAGTACCGTGCCGACGGACAGGATGCGGCGCGGAGATTTTGGCGAGTTGCTTAGCTTGCCACAGTGCGGATCGAGCGATGCGGCGTGTAGGATTTATGATCCGGCGACCGGTGTGCGCGAAGGCTCAGGGATCCGGCGCCAGTCATTCGAACGCAACGTCATTCCCACGAATCGTCTGAACCCGATTGCGCTGAATTACATGCAGTTCTATCCGCTGCCGAACCGGCCCCAGCTGCTACAAGGCAATTACGTGATGAATGCGAAAAGAGCGGACACCTTCGAGAGCTACCTCGGACGCCTTGACTGGAATGTCGGCGACCGGTTGAAGCTTTTCTGGAATTACCGCTTCAACGACCGGTTGGAGGAGAGAAGCAACCGGTTTAACAACATTGCAACCGGCAATTTCCTGGGACGTGTGAACAATGGGAGCGTGCTCGATGCTGTGTATACCATCACGCCTTCCTTGCTGACGAATTTCCGCTTTAACTGGACCCGGTTCACCGAGTCGAACGTGCGCCCAAGCGACGGGTTCGATCCGGCGAAGCTTGGCTTCCCAGCTTATCTAGCGTCTAGTACGACGCGCCGCCTGCTTCCCTTCATCGATCTCGACCAGCATCAGGATCTGAGTGATTCGGGCGGCAATACGACGCCGTTCGATACATTCCAGCTTTTCGGGACGGTGACAAAGGTTACGGGCCGACATTCGATCAAGGCCGGAACCGATATGCGCGAGCTGCGGGAGAGCGCGGCTAACTACGGGAATTCAGTCGGCAGGTATCGGTTTACCGATGCGTGGACGCGTGGCCCTCTGAATACGTCTCCGGGCGCACCCGTGGGACAGAGCCTTGCGAGTTTTATGCTAGGGCTGCCTGTGAACGACTCTTCGAACAGCAACTACGAAGTGAATTCATACCGGACGCAGAGCGCGCGCTTTTACTCGCTCTTCCTGCAGGACGATTGGCGCGTGAATTCCGCGCTTACGCTGAACGCTGGTCTGAGGTTCGAGAGAGAGACCGGTACGGTGGAGCGGTTCAACCGCACGCTCATAGACTTCGACCCTAACGCGGTCAATGCGGTGTCAGAGGCGGCGCGGGCGGCTTACGCAAGGTCTCCGAACGCGCTGCTGCCCGCATCGCAATTCAACCCACGGGGAGGCGTTGTTTTCGCGACACCGGAAAACCGCAACATCTATTCAACTGACAACGCCTGGGCGCCCCGTTTCGGTTTCGCCTGGTCGCCGGCAGCAAAGGACGCCGCCAAGATGGCGATCCGTGGCGGATTCGGGCTTTTCTACTCGACAATCGGGACGCAGGGCGTCAACCAGCCCGGCTTCAACGCTCGCACGCCGCTTGTAGCCACGCTCGACAATTACCTTACGCCGAACGTGACACTTTCCGATCCCTTCCCCCAGGGTATACGGCAGCCGGTTGGATCGAAGGACGGAACTAATACGTTCCTGGGACAGAACGTTACGGTGTACAACCACGATCAGGCGGCGCCATATACGATGCGGTGGAACCTGAATATCCAACGGACATTCGGGCGCAATTTCGTGCTTGAGGCCGGCTATCTTGGCAGCCGCGCGTTGCACTTGTTTGAAACGCGCGATTCCACGGCGAGCGATATCAACGTGAATTCGATTCCCGCCCAGTATTTGAGCCGCAGCCTCTTACGCGACAACTCGACCATCCAGCGGCTGGGCGCGATCGTCCCGAATCCGTTTCAGGGACTGTTGACGGACACGGCGCTCGATGGCAGCACGATCGCTCTCTCACAGCTCTTGCGGCCGTATCCTCAATTTTCGGGCGATAGCGGCGTGCGCATACAGGGCCTGAACAATGCTTACAGCAATTATCACGCGCTGATGATCCGGCTGGAGCGCAGGTACGCTTCGGGTTTGCAGCTTACCACGAACTTCACATGGTCGAAGTTGATGGAAGCGACGCGGCGTCTGAACGAGTCGATTCCCACGCTCGAGTATCGTATCGCAAATGAGGACCGCACGCGCCGTTTTGTCTTCGGCGGCAACTACGATCTGCCGTTCGGAAAGGGAAAAAAGTTCGGCTCGGGCGCCGGCCGGGCTTTGGATGTACTGATCGGCGGCTGGAGCATGAACGGCATTCTGACACTTCAATCCGGACAGCCGATTTCATGGGACGATCGCAATATCATTTACTACGGCGGAAACCTGAACACAAACGGGCATAACGGCGGGTTGGACCGATCGGTGTTTAATCCGACGCCGTTTGAGCGGAACTCAACTCTGCAGTTGTCCAATAACATTCGTTGGTTCCCGACACGGTTCAACGACGTGCGGCAGGACTATCTCAACAACATCGATTTCTCAGTGATCAAGAATTTCCAGGTCACGGAGCGGGTCTCGGCGCAGTTGCGCGGCGAATCATTCAATCTGACGAACCGGCCTGTATTTGGCGGTCCCGAGACGAGTCCCACGAATCAGAATTTTGGAAGGGCGATGGGACAAGACAACCAGCCACGCTCGATTCAGATCGGGTTGCGATTGAAGTGGTAACCAAGGCGACAGCAGAGCTGCCGGCACAGCCTCGCGACTGAGTGTTGGGTGTGCGAGACGGCTCCACCTCCGAGCAAAGTCAGAGGCATTTTCCGCTACTCAGCGCTGCCGCTAACCCGGCCCTCGCAGCTCAATGCAGAATTAAAACGACGGAAGGGCGAAAGAGTCATGCACGCGGAAAATCGCGCTGCGGACGCCTAGAAATTAGGAACTGACAACTATGCCATGCTCTAAATGCGCGACCCTTATCGAGCAGTTGTTCAGCGCTCTAACATCAGCGTGAACACGATGGAGAAATAGCCTTCACAAGTGAAGCTGTGCAAAAACTGGGACGCCAGATCACGGACCACCAAACTGGCCACGGCTGAGAGAATAATAATTACGGAAGTCCCCAACTCCAGCAACACGCAAATTAGCGCACTGGCCGGCTCAAGAGTTTCGTTGATCTGAAAGGGAATCAATTGGCGAAATGTTACCGTTGTGGCGCCGAAACCGATAGGTACGACAGGGGCTCGCTCACCATATGCTTCGCGTTTCCCGAGTGCATCCGATTCTCCGGTTTGTTCATTCTCATCGGCAAGCTTGGAATCTTAAGGTTACTCCATCGATCACTCGTCCGAAAGGTCCACAGGTTGGCCACAGCGACGGCACGTGAACGCGAGCATCTCCGAAAACCCAGGGAATAGATTTTCCTTTCCGCAGTGCGGGCACGTCGCCGTACACATGTCCAGTGTGAATTCCTTTTCCCGGAGAGTGCGCTGAAGGTCCGAGACGGGAACCGTCTTTATGACTTGTTTGGCGAGATCATCGAAGGGAAGCTTCACGGTACCAGGCTGGCTGCTGCGCATCGCGCCGGAGTCGGCGGCCTCGGATGTGCTCACTCTCACGGTAGCGCGCCAGATCAACCAGAGCTTCACCCTTCCCGGCTTCGGCGGCTCAATCAAACGGAGCCTACCAACTGCTACGACAGCAGACCCTTGATCACTTGGCCCGACACATCGGTGAGTCGGAAATCCCGGCCCGCATATCGATACGTAAGGTGCTCGTGATTGAAGCCGAAAAGTTGCAGCACGGTCGCGTGCAGGTCGTGCACGTGCACGCGATCTTCCTCGGCACGGAAACCGAATTCATCGGTTGCGCCGTAAGTTTGTCCGCTTTTCACCCCCGCGCCCGCCAGCCAGGCGGAGAAGCCGTACGAATTGTGATCGCGGCCCGCGTCACCGTTCAAATTCGAGCCGAAGTCCGCAAGCTCCACTACGGGCGTTCGGCCAAATTCCGGCGAGAAGAGCACGAGCGTCTCGTTGAGCAGACCGCGCTGCTTGAGGTCCTGCAGCAGCGCAGCCACGGGTTGATCGCTTTCGTGCGCCAGACGGCTGTGATTACCTTTAATGTCATTGTGGGAATCCCACGGTTGCCCCGCGCCATGCCAGACCTGCACTACGCGAACGCCGCGTTCCGAAAGCCGGCGAGCGATCAGCATCTGCCGGCCATGCAGTGTATCGCCGTACAAACTGCGAACTGAATCCGGCTCTTTCGAAATATCAAAAGCATCCTGCGCCTCCATCTGCATGCGAAACGCCAGTTCAAACGATTGCAGCCGGGCATGAAGAGCGGGATCGTCCTCTCTGGCTGCCGCGTGCGTTTGATTCATCGCACGCAACGCATCGAGTTCCGAGCGCTGATCCTCGCGCGTCAGCGAAGCGTTCGAGATGTTCTCAACAAGATCCTCAACGCGTTTGCGGCTGGAATCGATGTGGGTGCCCTGGTACGCCCCCGGCAGAAACGCGGAGCGCCAGTTAACGGCCCCTTTGGTCGGCAGGCCATTGGGACATAAGACGATGAAGCCTGGCAGGTTCTGGTTCTCCGAACCCAATCCGTAGGTGAGCCATGAACCCATACTCGGCCGGACCTGCTGCGTTGAACCGCAGTTCATCATCAGGAAGGAAGGCTCGTGGTTCGGGATATCGGTGTGCATGGAGCGGATGACGCAGAGGTCGTCCGCACACTCTCCAATTTTCGGGAAGATCTCGCTGATTTCCGTACCGCATTGCCCGAACCTGCGGAATGCAAATGGGGAAGGGAATGCCGCGCCGGTCTTGCGCTCCGTGCGGAGGTGCACGGGCAGCGCCTTGCCCGCGTACCTATTAAGTGCGGGCTTGGGGTCGAAAGTGTCCACATGGGACATGCCGCCGTTCAAGAACACATGAATAAGGCGCTTGGCTTTGGGCGCAAAATGCGGCGTCTTGGAAGCGAGCGGATTCGGGATCTCCTCGCCTGCCCGCAGTAGCATCGCGAGACCCAGGTTCCCGAGACCGAGTGTGCCGTATTCGAGAAAGCGACGGCGTGAGTACGGATTGATCACCACTTCTCCTTAATCCACGAATGCGAATTCATTCGACATCAGAAGCACTTGCGCGGCTCGGGCGCGCGAAGTCAGCGGGCGAACCGGCGGTCCTCTGAAGTCCTGCTCGGAATCCCAAGCATCTGCCCCCTCTGTATCTTCGATTTTGATCTTCCATGTGAAGGCATCCAGTTCCGGGTCATCGCGCGAATCGACGACGAAGTCGAGCGTATCGCCCGCCTTCAAGCGGATCGATTCCACATTGGCTACGGCTTTCGATTCGTCCAAGTCCACAATCTTGGAGCCTTTTGCCGGACCGTCGATCAGCCACTGACCAATCAGACCACTGCGGCTTGAAACCAGCGAGCCGCGAACGCCATTGGTCCAGTGAAAGCGTTGGGCAAACTGATTGCGCCGCTGGAGGAGCACTGACGTCACACGAACCGTGATATCGCGCGGGGCGGCCCATCGTCGCGATACCGCGTTCTCCAAAGCGTCTCCCGGCGAACCACCCGAAGCCGTAATGGACGCCATGCCCTCTTTCACATCCGGCAGCATGGAAGCTGCCTGCCAGGACGAACCAGTGAAATATCGAAACGCGCGAAACTCTTCCACGCGGCCCGCGACGGCATCAAAGCTTACAGCGCCATAACGCCACGGCAGCTCCGGCGTCGGTTCGGCCGCAGGAGACTGACGCTCCGCGATCGCCGTAATCACCTTGCGTTCTTCCGCAGATGGATTGCGTGCGAGTATCCGCCGGAACAGCTCACCGACGAAGTCCGGAGTCTGGCCAATCAATTGATCGATCCACGATGACATTTCCTGCAGGAACGGGCTGTTCATCAGGAACAGCGCCTGTTGCGGGACCACCGTTTCGCCGCGAGCAGGGGTGTGCTGCTCCGGATCGGCGACATCGAAGATCTTTAAGAGCGGCAGCGGACGTTCCCGCTCGATATACGCATAGACCGTTCGTCGAGGATCCGCTGGGATTGTGGTCAGCGAGATCGGTTTGCCCCCGATGGCCGTATCGAGCCTGCCGGAGAACAAAAGAACGGAATCACGCAGCGATTCGAAATCGAACCGGCGGCGGTGCGTGTGGCTGAGAAGGCGATTCTCAGGATCGTGCGCGAGCGCTTCGGGCGATGCGTTGGAAGCTCGCCGGTAAGCTGCGGTGAGAACGATCGAGCGGATCAGGCGCTTGGTGGACCAACCGTCCCGGCCATATTGCGCCGCAAGATGATCGAGCAGTTCGGGATGTGTGGGCTGTTCGCCGCGGCTGCCGAAATCGCTGACGGATCGAATCAGGGCCTCGCCGAACAAATGCCCCCAAACCCGGTTCACCATGACGCGCGAGGCGATGGGAACAGGGCCGTGCAGGATGGCGTCGGCCAGCTCGGCGCGGCCACTGCCGTGCGTGAAGCAGGCGCGTCGCGGTCCGGAGAGGGCAGTTACGAAGCACGGCGGCGTTTCTTCGCCTGGATCGTAGAAGTTGCCACGGACCAGCACATGCGCGGGGCGAATTATGCGTTCGTCCGCTAATGAAATCACCCTTTCCCTCGACCCACGCCACGCGAAATCGCTCACCATGTCTTCGTATTCCCGGCGAAGTGCGCGCGTTGTATTCGAATCGCCTTCGGTCATCACGAAGCCGAAATCTTCAACCGGAATGTCGGTTGGGTCGGAGTGGGTATCGATCGAGTGGACCCAGCGTTCCAGCATGTAGGCATTGAGGTTATGCTCGCGCGCGTACACGTCTCGGTGAGCGGACGAATACGAACGAGTCTCCTCAGCGGCCTTGCGATACTTCTCAGTCTCGGCAGGCTGGCGATAATCCTCGCGGATAGCCCTGATGCGCTCGTTCCGGTAGTCCTCGCGGGTCTGAGCGCGAAGCGCGATGCGGTCTTCATACCAGGAGGCGCCCGCCATTTTGCCGTTCCGCGCGATCTCCTTCGCGAACCCGAGGAGCTGCGTGTTGGCGAACACGCCATAGAGAGAGTAGTAATCGTGGGTGGGAATGGGATCGTACTTGTGATCGTGGCAGCGTGCGCAACTCACGGTCAAGGCGAGCAGACCGCGTGTAACCACGTCGATGCGGTCGTCCACCCGATCGGGCAGTTCAGTGGCACGATACAGGTCGTTGCCCAACGTGATAAAGCCGAGCGCCGCGACGTCCTGTGGCCGATTGTGAAGGTCGACTTGGTCGGCCGCCAGTTGCAGGGTAACGAAGCGATCATAAGGGACATCGCGATTGAACGCGTCGATTACCCAGTCCCGATACGTGATTGCCAGGGGGAAGCGAATGCCAAGCGTACCGGAATCGGCGTAGCGCGCCAGATCGAGCCAATGGCGGCCCCATCGCTCTCCGAAGGTAGGCGATGCTAGCAAGCGGTCCACCTGACGCTCATATGCGTCGGGTCTCGTGTCGTTCTCGAAGGCCTGCACTTCGGCGTAGGTGGGCGCGAGCCCGGCCAGATCGATCGAGAGGCGCCGAAGGAGTGTGCGGCGGTCTGAGGCAGGGGCGGGCTTGAGGTTCGCGGCTTCTAGTTTCGCCTGGATAAAACGGTCGATCGCAGTAGGCGCTGAAGCGGCATTGCTCACCTCCGGCGGACTGGAGGGGTGAAGCGGCTCCCAAGCCCAACGTTTGGCGGCACGGGCTTTCGTCGCGTCGGCCGGAGCAGTCGCCGGTGCCGATTCGGCAGGCCATGGCAGGCCTTTGGCGATCCATTGCTCGATGAGCGCAATCTGTTCTCCGGGAAGTTTTCCGGACGGGGGCATCTGCGGGCCTTGGTAGCGAAGGGCCTGCAGGATCCGGCTGGACGCAGGATCTCCTGCGATAGCCGCGGGCCCCGAATCGCCGCCTTTGAGTATCGCGGCTCGGGAGTCGAGAGTCAGGTTTGCTGGTGGCGATTTGCGCGAATTCGAATGACACCCCAGACATTGCGACGCAAGCAAGGGCCGAATTTTCGCTTCAAAGAACGCGACATCTTCGATCGAGAACGTTTGCGCTCGAGCGGAGGCGGTGGCAAGCAACACGGTGGCCAGCGATCCCAGCTTCATCCCGGCGTACATGGCGTCATTATACTTTCCGGCGGGCATGTTGGTGGCGTCGTAGGAAACTTCGACCGCGCGACCGCGCGCCTAAAGCCGGCCATTCCTGTTGACTTTCTAACTGGTAACGAGTGACAGATGTCTGAACTATGCAGGTCGAAACGAAATAATCGTGGTAGGCAAGGGAATGAGGCACATCGAATTTCAGGCCCGCGTCATCGCAGGATGGTTTATGCGGCGCTCGCGCAAATAGTTAAAGCCGGTGAGCAGGACGCCGAATCCCACGACGCCGAGAATCACGAGGAACAGCGGGTCGCGCGACTTCAAATACAGGAATAGGAACCCTACTAGGAAGACTACGCGCACTCCTAGGGTCGTGGCATACAGCGGTTGCGCACGGAGCCGAATGATCTGCGCAATCACGATCGCCAGACAGAACATGAAAAGGCCCACCATCCGCGGCATCACGGTCCCATAATCGCCGTTCGAGAGAAGAAGCCTCAACGTCTGCTGGGGAAAAAACCACAGAAGCAACCCTGTGAGGCCCAAGTAGCTCACCACATACCAGAGGCTGAGGCGTGTACGGTTCACTGGCTCAAGGCCAGCGTACCAAGCCCTAACAGCGATGTCCACGGCATGAAGGGTCAACCCTCCAGGCGTGTGAGCAGCAAAGTCACCAACCCATACACCAGACCGAATCCGAGCAAGATTCCGCCGACTAAACGTTCGCTGTGGTGCGCAAGCCAGTGCGTGTCGGGTTGATTATGTCGGGTTATAAAAAGGAGCTAACAAGCGGTCAGGGTGAGTCGCGGCGTTGCGCTGCGACGCGGGATGTGCATATCGTGTCCTTTTTATAACCCGACAGAATCAGCGGTGGACCTGATGGGCGGGCCAATGGTCTGGACCGTCGCGATCTAGACCCTAATGAAATGGCGTGTATCGTTATCCAAGACGCACTGAAAGCCAAAATGGAACGGCGCGAGCGCGAACGATCCCAAATCGGCTTGAGACCTGCGGTCCGCTGAGTACGCTTCAACTGGTCTCCCGTAAATCTTGGCGTAGTCGGACTCGACGCCGATTGACTAAAAGTTTAAGGCGAAACGCAGCCAACCTGACGAAGTTGTCTGCGGATCAGCTGAATGACCAGTTCGTCAACTATCACAAGGTCGTCATGCTTTGCGCTCTCTGGCTGATCAGGAGTTCGCTGGTCGCGCATCTCTTTTTTCGTACAAGTCATGCTCAAGACTATCCTGTGTTGACAGGACAGGAAAATAGGCCGTTGGTACTTATTTAGCTAAGGGGAACGCGTGCCTTTCTAGGGTGAAACGCCTGTCGCCGCCGATGAGCCTCTCCTCTGCCACAAGGTGCAGACGCAGCAAATAGCAATCCTACCGCCTTTCGGAATTGGAAGTTCCGCCCACAGAGCAAACGTCTTCCGCTTGCTGATGATAGGCCTAAAGGGCGAGTATGGGACTAGGTGGTGTGTGACCGTCCCGTCACGCACCACTTAGCCGTTGGGTATTCGGCCTCCACCATCCGGAATTCCGAAAAACATTTCCAATCCGGGACGGCCACTTCTGCAGGTCGGACGTGACACTTCCAACTGACTCGAAGGGGACTAGTCAAACTATCAGGGCGCTCGGATCCGCGGATCTAGTCCATGTTGCATTTCAACATCGATCCTCGCGCGCCGCTGGCCATAAGCGCGCCTCCCCGCTACCTCGCCGTGCCGCACGGCGGCGCTTCTGGTATGATGACTTGCGAAAAGAGAGCATCGGGAGGGTTTATGCGTACTCGCACGCCGCTCGGTATTTTTCCGCTCCTCGCCATCTGGACGGCCGGTGCTGCCGATGCGCCGATCACCAGCAACCCAATTCCGGAACCGATCGTGAAGCGCGGGCTTGCCGTCGAAGTCAAGGATCTCGCACGCCTGCCCGACACGCGCAACCTTCGTCCGCCCGACCAGGACGTGGCACCGGCCGCCTGGGCGCGTGTGAATTACGTGCGCGATCTCCCCGATGGCCGCCGCTTCGCCAACGATACGCGAGGGTTTCTGTATCGGATCGACGCGAACAATCAGGCCCAAGTCTACGCGGACGTCGGCGCGACCTTTCCCAACGCGATCTATACGCGCCTGTCAAGCGGGTTCATCGGCTTCGTCTTTCACCCTGAGTTCGCTACGAACGGCCTGTTCTACACCGTGCATGGCGAGAAGGCGCCGGGGAATCCCAAAACACCGGACTTCATTCCGATCGGCTATGGCTTGAAGGACGTGACTTATCACAACGTCATCACGGAGTGGCACGCGACGAATCCGGCTGCCAATACGTTCCAGGGCACACGGCGTGAACTCTTTCGCGGGGCCCACGTCGTTGCCAATCTTGGCCATCCGATGGGCGCGGTCGAGTTCAACACGGCGGCAAAACCTGGCGATCCGGATTACGGCTTGCTCTACACTAGCGGCAGCGATCATGGGTTCAGCAATGGCGGCGGGCCGAACGCGAACAATCCTTCCCAAACGCAGCGGCTCGACTCGATCATGACGGCCATTCTGCGCATCGATCCGCGCAGTCCGTCCGTGTCGCGCGGGCAGAAGGGGCTCGGGGATTACACGATTCCGATGGCGAACAAGTTCGCCGCCGATGGGGATCCGAAGACGTTCGGCGAAATCTATGCCTACGGGTTCCGCAACGCCCACAGGCTTTCATGGGACATCGACGGAACGATGTTCGCCTCCGACATCGGGATGAACCACATTGAAGAGATCAACATCGTCCGCAACGGCGAGAACTACGGCTGGATGCGGCGCGAAGGTTACTTCGAGAACGCACGGCCGCGTGGCGGAGCTCTGAATGAGTTGTACCCGCTTCCGCCCGAGATTTTGAGCGGTCGAGTGAAGGATGGATTCTCATACCCCGTTGCGGTCTACGATCACGACGAGGGCCGAGCCGTGACCGATGGCTTCGCCTATCACGGGCGTATTGCTGCCCTGAGGGGTAAATTCGTCTTTGGCGACATCCAGTCGGGACGCATGTTTGCCGCCGACCTTGCCGCGATGAAAAAAGCCGACGACGGCATTCCCCAGACCGTCGCGCCGATCGAAGAAATCCAACTCTATGTGCGCGCTGCGGATGGCAAACGCGTGGACGTGACGTTCCGCGATTTGATCGACGAGACTATGGGCGCGAAGATGCCTCGGGCGGACCTGCACATCAGCCGCAGCCGCGACGGCGAGCTGTTCCTCACCTCCAGGCAGGACGGCATGATCCGCCTGCTCGTGCCCGACGGCGGCGGCTCCGGGACCGCGACCACAAACCGGTAAATCGCGGCGGATCGGAAGTCGTCCGCATTTACCGCTTGCGGGGAGAACGCGCGTCCATCTGAAGCCTGGGCGTCGCCCTACGGTGGACGCTGGAGGCGTCGGGTCGATGCGGTGAGAGTTTTTCTTCGAGCCAGGCGATCAGGCCGTCACGGCGACTACAGGGATCAACAGAATGCGGGCGGACACCATCCACACGCGCGGCCACACCGGCGGCACCCGAACAACCGGACGCGATCCCGCCTCTCCGTGGTCGGCGAGGATCTGACCGGCTGCCTCCAGTGCGGCGGAAACAGCGCCCTCCATGCACGCCAAATCGATCGCATTCTTCACAAAGTCCCCCGCCAGGTAGAGGTTTTTCACCTTCGATTTGGGTCCTGGTCGATTAGGCCAAGCACCGATGGTGTTGATGAATAAAGGTACGCTCGTGTTGGGATTCAACTCGCAATGCTCTGTGTCGGCTGGCGTAATTGGAAGGTACTCGCTGATCTCCTCCAACAGCAGATCCTTCGCGCCTTGCTCACTAACCCCATTCAATGGTCCGTAATTACTCGATATGAAGGAAAGCTGGGGCTTGTTGTCGAGTCCGTTGCAGAGGCGGGAAACATCAATGAGTGAAGGCGCGTAGGGCTCCCGTGAAAAAAGATGTGCTCCCGCGGCAGATCGGGCAGTTCTCGCCGCAGACGAAGGTGCAAGGCGGCCATCGGTTGCGCTTTCAGAAAATGCATGTTGCCGAGCTCGGGATCTGGTAGTGGGTCAGTTTGGATTCAAACTGACCCACTACCGGAATTTGACACCCAAGTTAAGTAACAGCGAATACTCGGGGGTGACCCCGTGGAAGTCGATGTGAGGTCTCAGTTCTGCTGAATGAACTTTTCGTTGATGTGAATGCACCCGCGCGGCATCATGCGCGAGTAGAGATTCTGGAAAAGACAGCGCTCCTGAAGCAGCAGCCGCCTTCACATGCTAATCCGAACGGCAATGAGCAAGCAATACTTTGAAGACGATCCAGGATCGCTACACGTTCACGACGATAAACTACATCAGAGCCAGCCGGGTTTCGACCATTCGGGCGGCCGCGGGGGATTTTTACAGCTTGAAGTTACAAATGTAGCCTACGTCGTCGGTGTACCACATGTAACCGTCGCGAATAGTGACACCGTGAATGAGGGGGTCCTTTTCAGTGAGCTGGATCTTCTCTACGATTTGACCGGACTTCATATCGTGTCGGAAGAAGGCGCGCCAGTTGGTGTCCGCCACCCAGAGCGTATCGCCGTCCCACCCCACGCCGTGAGCGCGATTGCCGGCCACCGCCCATGTGGTCTGCACTTCCCACGTCTTCGGGTCCACTACGTAGACGACGCGCGCTGGAAGAGAGGCGTAATAGAGGAAACCGTCGCGAAACTCCATGCCCTGGGCGCCATCCATGCCAGTGACTCCCGTTGTCGCGTCTGATGGGAGCTGCCCGTACGGCGCCGGTGCGCGGCGTCCGCCGCGGCCCTGGCCGCCCGCCGGAGCCGCCGCCGTCTGAGGGCGCGGATAGGCTGGCTCGAGAGGCGTCCGCGCCGACGGCGGATCGCCCTTCATCCTCAGCGGCCGCTGCGCTCCGTGGGTCCAACGCTTCGCCGTCACCTTACCGTCCTGCGAGCTGCAGGTGATGGTCATGCAGTTGTGGCTCGAATTGATCCAAATGTTGTTGTCCGGATCCACGGTGATCCCGCTTGGCGCGTCTAGCCCGGCGACCATGAACTCGCGGATTACCTTGCCATCGGATGGGTTCACCAGCGATACCCAGCCTTCAGCGCCGTGGTCCAGGATCCAGAGGCCTTCCTTCGTGGTCTGGAGTCCATTCGGACCGGGATGCGGCGACTTGTAAACGATTTCAACCTTTTTCGCTGCCCGCGTCTTGATCGACGATACATCGATCCGCGCCGCCGCTGCGACGCCCGGAATTGCCGCGGCCACTTTAAACAGGTCTCTTCGTCTCATTATTGTGAGTCTCTCCCAAGTTGGTTTGCCGCGTGTCCCAAGGTTTAACCATTCAGGTCCGGGCGCCACTGAATTTACTGGAGTGCCTCGGCAATGTCAAGCCGGCAGCTTGTGAATGGTAGTACCAATCTTTAATTTGGTTCTCGTACTGGTTTAGTCAGAGGACGAACCGGATGGACCTTTCAAAAGCCGAAGCGTCTGACCCTGAAGTCTTTCCTCATTTCCTAACCGCCTCTGTAAGCGAGTTCGGGCAGGTTCAGTTGATTAGAATCGCCGGGGCACGACTTACGATCCGCCCAGAAGCTCGGGACACCACGAAGGTTCGACCAATTCAGATACAATAAACCTGGAGAGGTTGCGTACATCGGTGAGCAGAAGCGCGGCGCTGGCGACAAGTGTGACGATGATGGCGATTGCAGGCTACTCGAGTCTGCTCGCCGAGCCGCAGCAGCGTGCGAAGCCCAAGCCGTCGGCTCAGGGCGTCGTCAAAAAGTACTGCGTGGCCTGCCACAGCTCCAAGCTCAAGACCGGAAGTATCGAGCTCGAAACGGTCGACGCCGCTCGTCCCGCCGATCATCCGACGTTGTGGGAGAAGGTCGCTCGAAAGTTCCGGACCGGCGAGATGCCGCCGCCGGGCCTTCCGCGTCCGGACAAGGCCACCTACGCTGCAGTCACCGCCGAACTCGAAACCGCGCTCGACGCCGCTGCCGCAATCAATCCGAAGCCCGGACGCGTCGCCGTGCACCGCATGAACCGGGCCGAGTACACGGCCGCCGTCCGCGACCTGCTCGGCGTGGAAGCGGACGCGCGCAAGATCCTTTCCGCGGACGAATCCGATCAGGAGGGATTCGACAACCTTGCCAGCGTGCTCTCCGTCTCGCCCGCGCTGCTCGAGAATTACCTCTCCGCCGCGCGCGTGATCAGCCGCATCGCGATCGGAGACACGACGATTCACCCGGTCGTCGACACCTGGAAGTATTCGAAGACGCTGTTCCAGGATCATCGCATGAGTGACGAATTGCCGTTCGGCACGCACGGCGGCGCGGTGGTCCGGCATCATTTCCCGGTCGACGCCGAGTACAATTTCAAGGTCCTGCTGCGCCGCGAGGAGTACGACTACATCATCGGAATGGGCGAGCCTCATGTGCTTGAGATCCGCATTGACGGCGCGCTGCTCAAGCGCTTTCGCGTGGGGGGCGAGGCCAAAGGCACGACGATGCCGGAGAGCTTCGCCGGCAACACGCAGGGCGATCCCGAGTTCGAGAAGTACATGCATGAGGCCGATCTGAAGCTGGAAGTCCGCGCGCCTGTGAAGGCCGGGAGCCGCAAGGTGCAGGTCGCTTTCGTGCAGCGCAACTGGGAGGAGGAGGGAATCCTCCAACCGCCGCAGCGCGGATTCGCGCGGTCGACCAACGAATATTACTACGGCAATCCGGCCGTCGAGTTCATCTTCGTGGGCGGACCCTACGGCGACGTCAAACCGGGCGACTCGGAGAGTCGTCGTAAGATTTTCATCTGCCGACCCGAGACGGCGGCGCAAGAGAGGCCCTGCGCGCAGAAGATTCTGTCGAACCTGGCGCGGAAGGCGTACCGGCGTCCGGTGGCCACTCATGAAATCGACACGCTGATGGCCTTCTATAAGGAAGGCCGCGTCGACCGAACCTTTGATGAAGGCATCCGGCGGGGCGTGGAGCGCATCCTTGCGGCGCCGAGCTTTCTGTTCCGTATTCAAAGAGAGCCTGCCGGAGCGACAGCGGGCGTCCCCTACCGGCTCAGCGATTTCGAGCTCGCTTCGCGGCTCTCCTTCTTCATCTGGGGAAGCCTGCCCGATGACAAACTTCTTGGCGCTGTGACCTCGGGCAAGCTCAAGAGTCCCATCGAGATCGAGCGCCAGGTGCGCCGCATGCTCCGCGATCCCCGCTCGCAGGCGCTGGTCAACAACTTCGCCACGCGCTGGCTCGAGCTGAACAAGATCGTCGGTATCGTCCCGGATTCCGACCTCTTCGGCGAATGGGACGAGAACTTGCGCGAAGCCATGGGCGAGGAGACGCGCGTCTTTGTCGCCGAGCAGCTACGCGAGGATCGCAGCGTAGTAGATCTCTTGGCGGCCGATTACTCGTACATCAATGAGAGGCTCGCCCGCCACTACGGAATTCCCAATATCTATGGCAATCGCTACCGCAAGGTAACGTTCCCCGACGGCAAACGCGGCGGACTGCTCGGCCAGGCGAGCGTGCTCAGCGTCACGTCTTATCCGAACCGCACTTCAGTGGTGATGCGCGGACGTTGGCTGTTAGCCAACCTCCTGGGAGCGCCACCGCCGCCCCCACCGTCCGAGGTCCCAGCGCTCAAGGAGCCGGGCGCCGATGGCGCGCCAAAGTCGCTGCGCGACCGCATGCAGGAGCATCGCGCTAATCCGGTCTGCGCTTCGTGCCACCAGCGCATGGATCCGCTCGGCTTCTCGCTGGAGAATTTCGACGCGCTCGGCAAGTGGCGCGACGCGGCCGACGGCGTTCCGGTTGACGCGAGCGCAAGCCTGCCGGATGGTACGAAGTTCGACGGGATCACGGGGCTCCGTCAATATCTGGCCGCGAACAACACCGAATTCATTCGCACGCTGGCAGGCAAGCTGATGGCGTACGGTATCGGACGCGGGCTTGAGGACACCGACCAACCCGCCGTCCGCCGCGTGGTGAAGGAAGCGGCCGCGAAGGATTACCGATGGTCTTCGATCATCGTCGAGATAGCAAAAAGTCCGCCCTTCATTATGGGGACGATGCGCAGCGCAATCAATGGGAATCTGGCCCAGGGAAAGAAGCAAGGAGAACTGCAATGATCGCTTTCAACAAAGCACTGCCGCGGCGAGCCGTCCTGAGGGGGCTTGGAGCCACGCTCGGATTGCCGCTGCTGGACAGCATGGTTCCGGCGTTTCGCGCCTCAGCGGCCGCGAAACCCGTCCACCGCTTCGGCGTTGTCTACGTGCCGAACGGCATGATAATGCAGCAGTATCTGCCGGCGACGGAGGGCAGGGATTACAAACTCACTCCGACGCTTGAAGGCATCGCGGCGTTCCGCGAGCAGATCCTTGTGGTCAGCGGCCTGAACTGCATTCCGACGCCCGGCCGTCCGGGCGGCGCGCACGCCAAGGCTTCCACACGCTTCCTCACAAACGTCTCTCCGCCGACTAGCGAGACTTTGCTGGACGCCGGCCCTTCGATGGACCAGATCCTGGCGCGCGAGATCGGCAAAGACACGCAGTTGCCGTCGATGGAGCTGGCGATGGAATCCGCCGACACCGCCGGCGCTTGCGACACCGGATTTGCCTGCGCCTACACCAATACCATTTGCTGGCGCAGCGTGAACACGCCACTGCCGATGCAGAACGACCCGCGCATCATTTTCGAGCGCATGTTCGGCGATAGCCAGAGCACCGATCCAAAGGAGCGCGTCGCTCGCCTGAAGCACCAGAAGAGCCTGCTCGATTCGGTCCGCGATGAACTCGCGCGCTTGCAAGGTACTCTGCCCGCTTCCGACCGAACCAAGCTCGATGAGTATCTGGAATCGGTGCGTGGAATCGAGAAGCGCATTCAGATCGCCGAGAAGCAGAGTCACCAGGCGATGCCAGTGGTGAAGAATCCGAGCGGCATTCCCGCAAATTGGGAAGACCACCTGAAGCTGATGTTCGACCTGCAGATGCTCGCCTACCAAACCGACCTGACGCGCGTCATCACGTTCATGATCGGGCGCGAGCACAGCGGAATGACTTTCCCGCAGATCGGCGTGCCCGACGCGTTCCATCCGATCTCGCACCACCAGCGCGAGCCGGACAAAGTCGAGAAGGTGGCCAAGATTAACGCGTACTGCGTGCGCATGTTTGCGTACCTGCTGGAGAAGTTGCGCTCGACTCCGGACGGGGATGGCACTCTGCTCGACCATGTGACCTTGATGTACGGGGCCGGCATGTCGGACAGCAATAGCCACTCACCGATCGATATCCCGATCGTGCTGGCCGGCGGCGGCGCGGGCACACTCAAGGGCGGACGGCACGTCCGATTCAAAGGCGAGCGCTTGTCGAATCTGCACCTGACCCTGATGGAGAATCTCGGCCTGCCGTGGGACAAGATCGGCGACAGCACCAAAAAGGTCGACCCGAAGATCCTGGCTTTGAGTTAGATAGAGCGCGGCCATGCGAACACTAGCGCGCTTTTCCCTTAGCCTGCCGATGGCGGCGATCCTGACCGCCGCAAACGGCGGCGACCTGCGTCTGATTGAAGCAGTGAAAAAGCAGGACACGAAGACCGCTCGTGTGCTGGCGCCGCGGCGCATCGGCGTAAACGCCGCCGAGCCCGATGGTTCGACCGCGCTCCATTGGGCTGCGCACCGCGACGATGTGGCGATAGCCGAGCTTCTGATTCGCTCCGGGGCGCGCCCCGGAGCCGCCACTGATACAGGCGTGACGCCCTTGCATCTGGCCTGCAACAATCGCAGCGGCGTCATGGTCGAGCTGCTGCTGAAGGCGAAGGCCGATCCGAACGCAAAGCTCTTCCACGGTGAGACTGTCCTGATGAGCTGCGCCCGCGCCGGGGATGCGCGTGCGATCAAAGCGCTGATCGCCGCCGGCGCCGAGGTCAACGTGAAGGAGACCGAGCACGATCAGACGCCGCTTATGTGGGCTGCCGCGCAGAAGCATTCGGAAGTCGTCCGCCTGCTGCTTGTCGCGGGCGCCGATCTAAAGGCGCGATCGCGCTCCCGGCCGCAAACAGTGGTCGGAGAGCAGACGCAGCGCGCGGGACGGGAGAAGCTGAACTACACAGTGATGAGGGGCGGCAGCACCGCGTTGCTATTCGCCGCGCGCACCGGAGATGTGGAATCGGCCAAGCTGCTGCTCGAGTTCGGCGCCAACGCAAACGACGCGCTCGCCGATGGAACCCCGGCTCTGACGCTTGCCGCACACAGTGGACAGACCGGCGTCGGGCTCGCCCTCCTGGAGAAGGGCGCCGAGCCAAACGCGATGGGCGC
>Ga0075431_100001996_pt1 | contig 19450 bp, 14 predicted proteins | sample RhiMetdeltSRZDD5_FD_75297 | JGI IMG/M metagenome (GOLD analysis project Ga0075431, IMG submission 75297) | Populus rhizosphere microbial communities from Tennessee, USA - Rhizosphere MetaG P. deltoides SRZDD5 | ecosystem: Host-associated > Plants > Roots > Rhizosphere > Soil | place: USA... | reverse complement strand
TGGGAGCATCTCACCCCCTTATGGTACGAAGCCGAGGTCGAAGGTCGCCGCTTCGATCCAAACGATCTGACCCTCGTTTTCGTCGCAACCACCTCGGAACACCCCTGGGTCGATAACACTTGGGCCAACATCGACAAAGGCCCGATCTATGTCTCCGATTACGAGAAAGAACTGATCGATGCGGGCTTCCGCTTGCGACCCGTCGGGCTGCATCTTTATCGTGTGCTGCCCGCTCCGGCAAAAGAACCCGCCGAGGTGGGCATGATGCTCGATGCGAAGGCAGGCCCGATCACCGTCGTTGGCGTCGATGTGCCCCAAACCACTGTCACACAGGGCGGGATCATTCCACTCTCGATTGCCCTTCACGCTGATACTTCACCCGCCGATCTTCTCTTTCCATATGCCACATTTGGCGAGACAACGTACCAATTCACAACCGACAGCCACTGGCTGACCCCTTACTGGCAGCCCGATGAAACCATCGTCGAGCGCTACAATTTCCGCGCCCCTATTGATCTGAAACCGGGTCAGTACCCGTTAAAGATCGGTGTTCGCAATCTCTCGCAGGGCGGCAACTCACTCACCTTTTCGGACGGCTCTACGATGCTCGCTGTTAGGATAATCACCGTCTTAGAAGCGTCAAGGCTACAGACCCCTGAAATTATGCTGGCAGATATTGATCACCAGTTTGGATTGGTCAGCGCCTCGGCAGTTGCCAACGGCCAACGACGCACCACCGTATGGGATCAACCCTTGATTGTTCATCCAGGGCAGGATATCCACGTCTATCTAAAGTGGGCCGCCCTCAGCACACCCGCCGATAACTATAAAGTCTTTGTCCATCTAATGACCGGAGCCACTACCGTTGTCGCACAGCGCGACGCTCCGCCGCTCGGTGGCGCATACCCGACCTTCCTATGGTTCCCCAAGTGGATTCCCGGCCAAACACTGATCGATCCCTACCGCCTCACCGTCCCATCCGATGTGCCCCCCGGCGACTATCGCATTGAAGTCGGCATGTACGGTTTCAATACTTTTCAGCGCGTGCCCTTCTACGATCCACAGGGCAACCTCTCCGGCGATTTCTTCATCCTCGGCCCGGTGAGAGTGGAACCCTAATGTCTACGCAGGAGGCAAGTTCTATGCCACCAGCCTCTTACTCCTCGCCTGAGGGACGAGGGAGAGGGGTCGGTCGCAGACCGGGGGTGAGGCCAAAGGGCGCAATTTCCACGTACCTTCTTATTATCGCAGTCGCTGCCCTTGTCACTCTGATTCTCTATGCTCGCTCCTTCGCACTTCCCTTCTATTCCGATGATCTCGTCCAGATTCCCTGGCTGCGTTCGCTCTCCTTCGCCGATCTGTGGCGGCAGGTCAGTCCCTACGGCTATTACCGACCGCTCGCCTTTTCACTCTGGCTGGCGATCCGCGATCTGGGCCTCGCGTGGACTCCCGCAGGACTACGCTTGCTAAACCTGATGCTCCATACTGTCGCTTCTTCCCTAGTCGGCTGGCTAGCACTTGAGATCGATGCAGACCGTCGGGCGCTCGGCGGCATCTTTGCGGCAATGCTTTTCGCCGCCTTCCCTTTTGCCTATCAAGCGATTCCCTGGGTCAGTGCGGTGTTCTACCCGCTCATGATTTCGTTGACTCTCGTGGCAGTGATTGGCTATCTACGCTTCCGCCGTACCGGGTCCCAAATCTGGCTGGCGATCTCCCTGATCGGCACAGCCTTAGCGCCCTTCGCCCACGAAAATGGCATACTCGTTGGTGCTTTGATCCTTTTAACAAAGGCTGTGCTCTGGCTTGAATCTCGATGCTCCGATGAGCCGCAGCACCCGTCCGTGATCCCCCTTGCCCATCTGGTGATCAGCTCCATATTCCTCGTATTGTGGTTCTCGCTTAGGCGAGGCGGAGTCTCGACGCTCGATCTGAGCGCGGGCGGATTGTTCAATAATCTGACCATCCTCGCGATGGGCGTATCCTTCCCGGTAGCATGGATTGCACAAGTACTTGCCGGGCCGGGAAGCCTCTCACCCTCGCCCATTGTCTGGATTCTCACTCTTGCCTCGGTGATAATTCTTGCATCAATCCCACGCCGTTCTCCTGGGGTATCTCTCTTCTGCGCCGGGTGGTTCCTCCTGAGCATTGGCCCCATCCTCGTAACGATGCGTCCAGAATGGCTGATCGACGCGCCGCGATTTTTCTACCCGGCAGGGGTCGGGGCCGCGCTTTGGTGGGGCTTTACAATTAGCAGACTTGATAGAGAAACCCTTCCGTCTCGCGGATTGGCAGTTGGCGTAGCTTTTCTTGCTACCCTCCCTGGCGCGATCTTCATCTGGTGGGGGCTCGATTGGCATTTGCGTGGCGCATCCCCCATCTGGGATGCAGTTCATGCGGCTCAATCAGATGAAGAGAAATCGCTTCTGTTGGTCAATTTGCCGGATCGCCTCACACCGTCACGAAGCTTGTATCCCTTCTTCAATGGTGGCGCAATCCTGCTTCCTCCTCAAATCGATGCGCCGAATATTGTCAGCGCTCATACCGGAAACCCTCGCGTGGATCGTGCCGCAACCGCCGGATTCATTTTGCCCCAAATACCCTATCTGCATGGTGTATATGGCACGCCCTTCGATGTGGCTGAAATCGAGTCGGGGCGCTCTGTCATGATCGCCGCCTACGGCGAGTCTATTTCCCTGCGCAAAGCAGGTGAAATTCTGCAACAAGACCCGCCCGCCGCGAAACCTGTCGCTTTCTTTGATAGGAAATTAGTCCTAATTCGCGCGGAAAGTCACGTTGAGGGATCAGTGCTGGTGCTGCGGCTTGTTTGGCAGTTGAATAAGCCGCTTGACGGGATGCCAACTGTGTTTATCCACATCGCCGATTCAAGCGGCGCAGTCGTAGCCCAGGGCGACGGTGATCCCATCGGCGGCTTATATCCCTTCTATCTCTGGCAGCCAAATCGGATGGTCGAAGACATCCGCTATATCACTCTGCCCGGTTCTGGCCCCTATACGATCTACGTTGGCGTGTGGCTCCCCACGACGGGCAAAAAACTCCCCACCGATCCGCCCTATCCCGATGATCGTGTCCCTATTGGCGCAGTCCCATGATAGACTGACTGCCGTCCACATCCTGTGGACGATTGTTTGTAGCCCGGGATTTTTAATCCTTGGCGTGCTGCTCTACCCAAAAATCGCCTCAAGCACCGCCTCTGTGTTGCTCAGATCGTCAAATAAATAATCAGGCTGGGCACTGATAAGTTCCCGCCGCACCGCCCACCCCGTCAATACACCGATGCTCCGCGCTCCCACGCTTTGCCCGCACTGAATATCCGAGGTTGTATCCCCGATTATCGCAATCTGCTTACCGTGAAAATCCACCCCGCTCAGTTCCTTTGCCCGCTCAATCGCCAGAGGGACCAGTTCCCCGCGCTGCTCTGCCTCATGCCCGAAGGCCCCAACTTGGAACATCGCCGGATCGAATCCCGCCGCCTCCAGCTTGACGAATGCCGTAGCCCGGAAATTCCCCGTAAGCAGTCCAAGTAGCACATCATCGTGCTCATGCAACGCGTTTACTAGTTCGTGCGTTCCCGGCAGTGCTTGGACGTTATGCAGCCTCGCAGCGATGCACTCTCGCAGATTGGCTTCCATCACGCGGCCAACTTCCTCGAACCGTTCCCAGATCACCGCTTCCTCAATCCCCGCCTCGGCCATGAGTAATCGCACCGTGCCCCGGTCAAGGCTCCCTGCCAGCGAGAATGTATCGGCGCTGCCCGCCGTCCCATAGACTTTCTCAAGCGCAGCCTTAAGCGACGCACGCCCCGCGCCATCGGGCAGCAGCAGCGTCCCATCAATATCAAACAGAACCAGTCGAGTCGGAGTCGGCATACAGTAGATTTACTCAGGTGAGAGCGCCGCGCACGGTCGCACACTCGGAACAAGTGAGAGCAGCACCCCCACCAGAATCAGCCCACTCCCGATCCACAATGCAATCGTCATCGATTGTCCGAGGAAAATCACGCTCAACAGCGCCCCAACGAGCGGTTGCGCGAAGAAAAAGAGCGATGCAATCGAAGCATCCACCAGCGCGAACGCCCGGTTCCATAGCCACATTGCGGCAGCAGTCGATATGATTCCGAGGTACAACACCCCCGCGATGATCCCCGGTGTAATCACCCCGATAGGCCGCGTGCCGAGTTCAATAGCGGCAGCAGGGATCGTCAGTGCCAAGCCACCGAAGAAAGCAATCAGGCTAAATAATAGAGTATCGATTTGCGCGCTGGCTTTGCGCACCAGCACTGAATACAGCCCCCATGTAATCGCAGCGATGACTAGCGCGATATTCCCGCTAAATGCGGCAGAACTAAAGTCAGCCTGTGCAGGATCAACGATGACAATCACGCCGATGGTCGCCAGTGCCACCGCCGCGATGCGTTGCAGAGTGAGCGGTTCCTTTAGAAGCAGGGCCGCGAAAATTAAAATAAACGCGGGTGATGCGCTCGTGATCAGCGCCCCGTTAACTGCCGTCGAGCGATCCGTTCCGACGAATTGCGCGCCCACACTGACTCCGAACCCCAGCACTCCGATCCCGAACACCCGCAGGATCATCCCACGTTTGGGCAGATGCATCCTGGCGCGGGTGGCCGCCGCCCCCAGCACTGCTGCCGCCATAATCAGCCGGATTGTCAGCAGTGTAAATGGCGGAATTGTTCGAAGTACCACGTCAGAGACAACATACATTCCGCCCCAGATTGCCGCCGCCAGCAATCCGTAAGCCGCGCCTCTTACCATAAACGAATTTCCTTTGATTCAATCGGCCCGCGATTATAGACGATCACCCGTGCGCTGCGAACCGTTTGCTTTTCTGCTTTTGAGGTTCTGTTTGCAGAACCTAGCTCTCCTGCTGCCTTCCCGCCCCGACGCTAATATTCTGATGTGTCACATAAGCGCCCTTCCTACCCACGCCGATTCCTATTTACCCTGCATATTCTAATCGAGCTAAACATCGCCAATTTCCGCCTTTTTAATCCTCTTTTTCGTACTCAGTCCGACTCTGAGCACAGATTTCCGGCTTGCCCACCCGACGCTAATCCCTCGAAATTGTCACGAGTAACGTATCTCCATATATCAGTCACGGTAGTAGTTGCCAGTGCTGGTTGCTAATCGCTAACTGCTAAATGCCAATCGCTGTAACAGCATACGCGATATTTCGCCCGCCGTCTATTCATCATCTGTACAAGACCGCACCGATTTGCCCGCGACTCAGGACATGCTATACTGAGGCTGTGTTGACCGGAGGGTGAGAAGTGGGTAACGACTGGTTAGAGCGAGTGGAGCGCTGGCGCGAACTCGCCAATGAGGCTGGCTTAGGCGGAATCATCGACTCATTGGGTGCAGCCTTTCAGCCGCTCTCGCCACTAGCCGCGCAGCTTCTTTGGATTGCCCAGCCTACTCTCGGTCTATTCGGTGAGGCTGAGAACATAGGCGAGTTGGCAGACCTTCTTGACCATCTCGGTTCGAATATTGAAGACAGTTCACCCGCATCAAAGGCTGGTTGAGGAATGACAATCCCCTTTCTAGGCGGTGTAACAAACATAATTGGTCTTGGGTTCTTGATCGTAGCTGGTGGGCTGCTGCTCGGCTTTTACGTACTCACCCGGCAGGGCCTCAAGCCCGACCTACGACCCCTGAGTGGCTACGATGCCATGCTCAATCAAGTAGGGCAGGCCATAGAAAGCGGTGGGCGGGTTCACATTTCCCTCGGCCCTAATAGTGTAATTGGGGAAGACACTGGTGCAGCGCTGGCAGGTCTCGCGATTCTCGATGTGATCACAGATACTTCTGCGATCAGCGACCGATCTCCCATCGCAACCACCTCGGATTCCACTACCCTACCAGTCATGCGAGACATTATTCGTCGTTCATACCGTGAGAGAGGCACACTAGATCGCTATGAGTCAACCTCAGCACGGCTGATCTCATTGGATGCTATCTCCCTAGCGGCAGGCACAACCAGCATTGTGGCTGATGATAACGTGCAGGCCAATGTGCTGGCCGGATCGCTGGGAAGTGAATCGGCATTGATGGCCGAAGCGGGGCAGCGCAAAGGTGTCTCACAGGTCTTTGCCAGCGACCGTTTGCAAGCGCAGGCAGTTGGGTTGGCGATGGCTGACCACGTACTTATAGGCGAAGAGATGTTTGTAGGACGTGCCTACCTCGATCAGGAGCCTGCCGCAACTGCTAGCGTGCTGTCTCAGGATGTGCTTCGCTGGGTCATCATTGGCGCGATTGTGGTCAGTTTTGTCTTGAAATTTCTGAGTCTCTAACAGCAGGATAGTGAATGAGGAACGTCATCCCAGCCGCGATTGCAATCGGCGTTGGTATTATTACCTTGCTGGGCTACTTTTTCACAGGCCCGGAACTAATCGGGCTGCGGCTCGTATTCACCGATTGGGCGGTGCTCTTGGGTGCGCTGGCGGTGCTTCTGGGTCTGCTTAATCTCATGGTAGTCCATGCACGGCGCATCGATTCACAGTCGAAGGGATGGCTCTATAGCTTGCTAACGGTAGCGGCAGCAGTTGTAATGCTTGTGATTGGGATTGCAGAGCCAATTCTCTCGAAAGGCAGCAATACCCTTTACGACAGTACCAGCATCAGCAACCTGCTTTTTCAAGGGATCATTGTTTCGTCGCAAGCAGCGCTGGCTTCCCTGGTGATGTTCTTCCTGATCGTGGCTGCGGTGCGACTGCTTAAGACTCGTCCGACAGGCTGGTCGGTACTGTTTCTAGCCGTCATGCTGATTTCGTTAATTGCTTGGTTGCCCTTCTCGTCGATGGGGCTGGCAAACCAATTTCGTGATTGGCTGATCCAAGTACCTGCTGCGGCAGGAGCGCGTGGAATTTTGCTTGGCATCGCGCTGGGCACGACTGCGATTGGTTTACGTGTTTTGACCGGACTCGAACGTCCTTACAAAGATTAGCTCTGTGTAGAAAAGATTTTAATTGTGAGCACATCTGGAAATTCTGAAATGGTTCGCTGCGGGATGTGCGGCAAGCAAAATCCCGCTTCAAATGCTGTGTGTGAGTTCTGCGGCGCACGCTTGCGTCCGATGACCGCCGAAGAGTTGGGCTTGACTCCTTCAACACCACCTGCTTCTTCGGCTCCCCCATCAGAAGAGCCGCGTGTCCCGGAACCACCTCTCCCAGCAGCACCAACGCCCTCAGATGAAGAAGATCCTTTCGCAGAACTGCGGGATCAATATTTTGATGACGATCCAACGCTCATTGGGGCTAGCGCCTCGAAGGATCGCATCGGCAAACAGGACTTGTTTCAAGATGTAGAGCCTGATTTTACCTTCGGGCCAGACGAGCCAGCCGAAACTTCGCAGCAGAAGCCTGCAACTCCGCAGGATGACTTCCCTGGCAGTATCCCCGATTGGCTTAGTGAAGCCTCCAAGCCGCGCGATACAGGCCCTCTGCAAACTCCATTGGGTGCAATGCCTGATTGGTTACAGGAAGAAACAAGTACATCCACGCCTCCTCCGTCTTCGCTTTCAGCCGATGAGATTGACATCCCAGATTGGCTTGGTCAAGCGGAATCTAAATCAGCTACCACATCTCCAGCACAGTCTGAAGCCGAGAATGAACCTTTCAGCCTCGACGTGCCAGATTGGCTCGATGCGACCGCACGCTCTGAATCGACACGCCAAATGCCCGTCGAAGATCAGACTCCTGACTGGTTGAGTGGTTTGGAATCTCCTGCCGATGAAGACGCGACCACGCGGGCGCAGACTACTCAACCAATGTCGCCTATTGGCTCTGATCCCAATTGGTTAGAGGATCAGGCCGAAGAAGAATTACCAAGAGAACCAAGTACAGGCGCTGAACCATCGGCTGCGCTCCCCGACTGGCTCTATCGGGTAGCTGGTGTAACTCAGGAAACATCTCCCTCGCCAGACGAGGAAGATCTCGATTGGCTGCGTCCTAGTGCCGAAATGCCAGCATCTGAAGAATCCCCGGTGAACGAAAGCACATCGCCAATCCCCGACTGGCTGCAAGACGCGGCTGAGATCCCTACCTCCCAAGCAGAAGCCGCTCAATCAGTTCCGCCTGTTGAGCAGGATGCTGACTGGCTGCGCCCTCCAGCAGAGATGCCCGTTGAGTCAGCGATAGCCGAAGGCGTCCCTGATTGGCTGCAAGATGCTGCTCCATCCGATAGACCTGCTGCGGAATCGGAGGGAGAACTCGAAGCCGAAGCGCCACAAGCGCCGCTCATTTCGACTGGGATTCCAGATTGGCTTACTCAAGCTGCCGCGCCGCAGGAGGAAACACCTGCCGAGGCTGCACCTCTAGCGCAAGTGCCAGATTGGTTAGAGCAGAAGTCAGAGGAAATAGAAGCCGCAGAGACTGAGACCGAACCAATCAAGGCACACACCGAAGATCTTGAGTGGCTGCGTCCTGCGGGCGAAGAAACTGTCGGAGTTCCAGAGCCATCTTCTGAGCAGACAGAAGCAGCCGATTGGCTGCGTGTACCGAGTGAGGAGCAACCTGCTGAGTCACAAGCGCCGACGGAAGAAGCGGGAGAAGCCGAGCTTCCCGGCTGGTTGAGTGGTTTGGGCCTCGGTGCGGTGACACCCTCAGAGCCAGAAGTGCCTGCACCTACACCCATGTCGGAAGAACCAAGCGGCCCGGAATTAGAGGTTGGAGTGCCGGATTGGCTTGCGGAAATGGGTGGCTCGAAATTTGAACCCACCCTGGAGCACGATCACGAACATGATGAGGCGGCTGAAGTTGAACTTCCCGACTGGATGCCTGGATTGGAAACAGCCTCCCCTGAATCCGGCCAATCACATCAAGAAGTGATGGTATCGTCGCAAGAAGCTGAATCAACATCACCTACCGCCGAGCCAGAAGTCCCCGACTGGCTGGCTTCGATAAGCGGTGAACCGTCCGCACCTGCTGCACCATCGGCGCAAGCTGAACCCGCGTCGTCTGCCACCGAACCAGAAGTTCCCGATTGGCTGGCTTCGATGGGCGGTGAGACTTCCATGCCAGCTACACCCTCGGCGGAAACCGAACTAACATCACCTACCGCCGAGCTGGAAGTCCCAGATTGGTTGGCTTCCATGGGTGGCGAACCGTCTGTCCCCGCCGCACCATCATCTGCTGCCGAGCCAGAAGCACCTGACTGGCTGTCCTCTTTGGGCAGCGAACCCGCCGCTCCTGCTGTACCAACAGACCTTGAATCTGAGCCGGAAGCACCTGATTGGTTAGCAGGACTTGGTGGTCAGCCTTCCGAGTCTGCTATGCAGCCGGAGATCCCTTCACCTGCCGAACAGCCATCAGAAACTCCCGATTGGTTAGCAGGTATTGGGACGGGTACACCTGCCACTCCACAAGAAGAAGGTCTTCTCGGTGATTTCGAACCCTCCCCATCTGCTGAACTCAGCACAGATAGTCCAGACTGGCTCGCCGATCTCGATGATATGTTAGAGGTTCCCTCGACTCCGGCGGGCGAGGATTTGCTTGGTTTTCCTGAGAGCCTGCAAATCACTGAGACGGCGGAAGAAGAAGATATTGATATTAGTGCTGCTGAACTCCCGGAATGGCTCCGGGGTGTAGCACCTGGTGATGAGGGTGCATCAGAGCGTGCGGCTGGTGGGTTGTCAGCCAATGTGCCATCTGAACTTGCGGGCCTGCGTTTCGAGGCGATTACCGGGGAGCGCCGTGACGAACCTGCTACAGAGACAGTTGGGGCGCTGAAGGATGTAACGGGGGTTATCCGCCCGGAGCTTCTATTTGATGGAGCATCCTTGCAAGTAGGAAACCTCGTCGATCAACTCATCGTAACCAACGAGCAGCAGCGCCGTATAAGCACCCTCGAAGCGCTTTTAGAACGCGAGAAGCGCGGCGTGGTAGTCGCAGCCCAGCCTTCGACTATTCCATTAGTCCGGCTGCTGATCTCACTTCTGATGCTCCTTACCATCGCAGGGGCAGTCTTCCTGAGTACACAGAATACCGATGTCGTGCCTGATCCTCGTACTAGTATAGAAGTATCGGCGGCTCACGATCTGATTGCGAAACTCCCATCTGGCAGCAATGTGGTTATGGCGTTTGAATACGAGCCGGAAACGGCTGCGGAAATGGAGCCATTGTCAGTAGCAATCCTTCAGCAGCTAGCACGGCGCGGCGATGTTCATGTCTACATGATGACTACACGGGCAGCAGGCCCTGCGATGGCAGAGCATGCGCTTGCTGCTGTCACAAACGGATCGACTGACGGTTGGGTCAACTTCGGTTATATCTCTGGAGGATCAAAAGGGATTAGCGGGCTGGTAATTGGCACATTGCCGGGAGTAGTCTCGCCCATTTCCTATGATTATCGGGGGAAATCTACTGAGGTTACCGCATCCCGTTTGGCTGACCTTAATCCATCTCTGATTGTCATAATTTCATCCAGATGGGATGATCTGCGAGCGTGGGTCGAGCAAGTGGAGCCGAAGGCCGATCTGCCAATGATAGCAGCGATCAGTGCCAGCAGCGCTCCTATGGCCTATCCATACATGCAGAACGAGCAGCTTAAGGCAATCGTGGTCGGTGTGAACGATGCAGTCGCCTATGGCGCGCTGGAAAACTCGGATCGAAGTCCGGGGCTGAGAGCCGCATGGAACGGTCAGGTAGTGGGAAGTGTTGCCGCCGTCCTATTGATCTTGATTGGCAGTCTTATTTACGGTTTCCGAGCTTTCCGCCAACAGCAGGAGCAGGAATGATCTCGCTTTCTCCCGCCCAGGCCGATTTAGTCGGCGGCGCGCTTGGTTTCTTGTTTACTGTGGCGCTGCTTAGCTACCTGATTGGCGATAATCCGCTCTACCGGATTGCTCTCCATATTTTTATTGGCGTATCCGTGGGCTACATTGTGCTGGTAGTGATCTATCAGGCGCTTGTTCCCCGACTCGTCGCACCCTTGACTAGTGGCGATCCGGTGTCAATAGGTTTGGCAGGTGTGCCAGTGATTCTGTTCCTGCTACTCCTGCTGAAGCTCAACCCACGAACTTCATGGCTGGGCAGTCTGGCGGTCGCCTTCATGATCGGCGTCGGTACAGCAGTTGCGGTCGGAGGGGCCATTACTGGGACGCTGCTGCCTCAGAGTAATATGCCATTACTAAAAGGGGATGGTCTTGCTTTCCTAAGCAGCATCATTATTGTAATTGGTACGATCACCACATTGATCGCCTTCCAATTCTGGATACGCGGTCGATCAGCAAGTGGTGATGCCCAGCGCGTAGCTTTGATCCGTTATGCTGGCTATGTAGGTCAAGGGTTTACTATGATTACACTTGGCGTGATCTACGCGGGCATGATACTATCGGGAATTGCCATCTTGAGTGAGCGACTCAGTACACTCTATGGCTGGTTTCTTAATCTCCGTCCTTGATCCCAATCCGGCACTGATCTATGTCGTTCTTATCTGATTTTCTGGATAACGAAGATGTTGAAATTGCGCAGCCAGAGCCAAAGGCCGGGCGCAGCGTCGTCCCAATGGGATCGGTGCTGGCGCTCGATATTGGCAACGTTCATACGCGCGCAGTTCTCTTCGATATTGTAGATGGTCAATATCGCTTTGTGGCGCGTGGGGAAGCACCCACGACCAGCGATCTTCCCTGGAATGATGTATTCGAAGGCGTACGCCATGCGTTTGAAGAAATCTCTGGCGCTACCGGGCGACGGCTGTTAGATGAGAAGAACCATCTGATCGTCCCCGAAAGAGGCGAGTTCCTCGGCGTGAGCTTGTTCGTTGCGACTGCCAGCGCAGGCAAAGCGATCCGTGCGGTACTTGTCGGCCTTGTTCCCGATGTGAGCCTCGCTAGCGGCAGACGGGCTGCTGAAAGCACTTATCTCCATCTGACTGATACCATTAGCCTTGCCGATATACGCAGCCCCGAAGAACAAATCGACGCAATCTTACGTGCCGAGCCTGATATGATTTTGATCGTCGGTGGCACGGATGGCGGTGCGGAAGATTCGCTGCGCCAGCAGATGCGCACGATTGCCCTTGCGGCACGTCTCACCGATCCACAGTTCCGCCCGGTCGTGTTGTATGCGGGAAACAAAGACCTTCAGCCGGAAGTGCGCGAATATCTTGGCGACGAAGCCGGGATGAATGTGGAACTGGCGGACAATGTCCGCCCACGCCTCGACTTGGAGCGGCTGGACAGCGCTCAACAAGAGCTTGCTGGACTGTACAACGCGCAGAAATCGGCCAATACAGGGGGGTTTTCCGATGTCGGAAGCTGGAGCCACGAAGGGGTTCAACCAACGGCACATGGCTTCAGCCGAATGATTCATATCCTCGGTGATCTCAATCAGCATGACGTGCTTGGTGTCGATCTTGGGAGCGCCTCTACAACAGTTGCCGCGTCGGTTAAGGGAAGCACTTACCTCAATGTATTCCCTACTCTTGGCATTGGGCACTCTGCGCGTGAAGTCATCAAACAGATCAGGCCAGAAATTATGGCGCGCTGGCTGACCTTTGATCTGCGCCATCCAGATGAGCTTCACGACTATGTGAACAATAAAGCGATGTTTCCGCATATTGTCCCCGCCGATCAATTTGATTTGGAAATTGAATACGCGCTGGCACGCGAGATTGTACGCCGGGCTGTGCTTGGAGCACGCGCTACTTGGCGCGATGTGCGCCGCCGGGGATTGCTGCCCTCCTTTGGTACGATTCTGGTTAGTGGCAGCACACTTACCCGCACGCCTAATGATGGTTGGACGCTGCTCATGGCGCTGGATGGTCTTCTGCCCGTCGGGGTGACACGTATTCTCAGCGATCCATATTCGCTCGCGCCATCGCTCGGAGCAATTGCGGCAGATAATCCAACTGCACTTGTACAGGTTCTCGACACAGGTGCGTTCTACGATCTGGGCACAGTAGTCGCAGTAGCAGGCCGCGCCCGTAAAGGCGAGATTGTTCTGCGCGGCAGCGTTAAGTCGGAGGCATCGAAAGGCCCACAATCGTTCGATGTGCGATATGGCGATATTACAATTATCCCGCTACAGAATGGGGCAAAGGCTGAAGTTACCCTTCAACCACGCGGCGTTGAAATTGAGAGCGGACAGCGCGGCGCGCGGCGGATCACCGTTACAGGTGGAGAGCTTGGCCTTATCCTTGATGCACGCGGGCGTCCCTGGCGCTTCCCACGTGACCCGAAAGAGCGTCAAGCAATGATCGCCAGATGGATAGAGTCTGCGGTTGGACAGCAGGTGATAGGAGAGGCGCGCTGATGGGCCTTGATTTGCCAATTGCTTATTCACAGGCACATGTAACGCCTGTTGCCTCCATCCGGCGTATACAGCGTATGCCGCATAACGCCGTTCCGAAGGTTGCAATGGGGCAGATGGTTAAAGCGATGGAAGTAATCGCCGTTGTCGAGACGCCCGATGAACGCCGCCTATTTGATATTGCTAAGATATTCCGTATCCAACCTGCCTTGGTGCAGCATGTTCTCCGCAAACACGAACGCGATCTAGTCAGCCAGGGCGATGTAATTGCCGAGCGTAAAACTCTATTCGGCCTCCGCAAGAAGCGGATTGTCTCACCGCTCGATGGGCGGATTGCCTGGGTAGGCGATGGACAAGTTCTGCTAGAGGGCGGTAATAAGCGCGTGGAAATTATGGCCTCCGCGCCGGGTCGCGTTCTACAGATAGAGCAGGGTGAGTTTGTCATCATTGAAAGTCACGGGGCAATAATTGAAGCTGCATGGGGCACAGGTGGCCTCATATTGGGCACTCTTAAAGTGATGGATACTAGCCCCTCGTTTAACACCGATACAGGTCGGTTCAACATTGATCATCGCGGATCGATTGTCGTGATTGGATCCCCCCTTACACCGAAGTTCTTAGCAGAGGCTATCGATATTCGGGTCAAAGGGATCATCGCATCGAGTATGCATGCCAGTTTGATTCCTCAAGCGGAAAAAGCTGGTATTCCGATTGCGATTACGCAAGGATTCGGCCAGATTCCCATGAGTGAGCGTGTGCTAGGAATGCTCAATACCCACAATGGGCGGGAAGTTTCAATGGATATGGGTCAAGTTGTGGGCACACGCGATTCGCGCGAGAGTCGTCCTGAGATTATCATACCTGTGGCGGGAGGCCCCGCGAAGCCGGAGGATCGACAAAGCGCAGATCGTACCGAGCAGCATGCGCTGCGAGTTGGGGAGCGGGTTCGCATCCTCCAGCCTCCTTATATGGGTGAGATTGGTACTGTCACCGAGATACCTGGTGAACCGCGTCAGCTTGAAAGCGGACTGTGGCTAACAGGAGCACTCATCGAGGTGGCTGGTTCAAGCAGACCAGTATTTGTGCCTTTTGCCAATCTACAGCAGCTTGGCTAACCTGATCGTGCCGCAAAGCACAGCACAAAGGGGAGAATCATGAACGACGATGATAATCTGTATTTCAGTTTCGACGATGAGGAGGCTGCCGACGAAACGCCCGAAGCAGAAGAAGGGCAGAACCGATCATTTCTCATCGGCGCGCTTGTTCTAGCCGCAGTCTTTGTGCTTGGCATCTGCGCTGTTCTTCTCTATCTATTCGTCTACCGTCCAAGTCAGGTAGCTGGAACGTCGGATATTGCGCTGACTAATGCCGCCAATATGACAGCATATGCTATCACACAGACGGCGCAGTCTCAGGCGCAGACCGGGGCGACGCAGCCTGCTGGAACGCAAGAAGCAACCCAACCTGCGGTTACTACTGTCGAGCCGTCGGCTACCCCGACCCTCGAAGTCGATTTGACGCTCACCGTCGAGCAGGCAACCGGTGAAGCAACGACCGAAGGGACACAGGTAGCGGAGGTAACGCCAGTGGGCGGTACTGCATCACCAACGCCCCTCAAGCCTGCGACAACTCCTGGCGTTACACCGACTTCAGGGATCATTGAAGTCACACCGTTAGGTGGGGCAACTCCGACACGTATCGCCGGTGGCACAACAGGTGGGACGACAGGCGGTATAGGAGGTGCTGCAACCCCAACAGGTGTGGGCGGCCCTATCCAACCTACCTCACAGGCAACCCTCCCAGCAACAGGATTTGGTGGTGGCGGCGGGTTAGGCGGAGCAGGATTGCTCGCACTAGCGCTGGTGGCAGTCGTGGTTATCGTCAGGAATATGCGGGCCAAGTAGCTTTGCCCGGACACGGATGAAGCGATCCTCTGCGGTACAATCAGTGGACTGGCATGGCGGTGCATGCCAGTCCGTTTTGTTGGTGATTGAGTTTTCGTTCCATGAAACTGTCTGAGCCTATCTTTCGAGAAAAAGAAGCGGACCAGCTTCTACAAGCACTCACAACTTCCAACTGCGCTTCGGTGATCGGCCTGAGCAATATGGGTAAGTCGATGCTGATGCGCTCAATGCGGGGTGAGGAAATCGCCGCTCGCTATCGGGAGGAAACCGGGCGAGAAGGTGTCTTCACTTATCTTGATTGCAACGGAATGTTGGATCTCAGTGGGCAGGGCTTCTACGAACTCGTCCTGCGGGGGATGCAGGAAAGCATCCGGCATATTGATCCTGAGGTCGAAGCAGCGCTCCGTAAACACTATCAGCAGGTCATTGAGCCTGATTCACCCTTTGTTGTGCCGCTCAGTTTCAACAATGCGATAACCGCCTTTATTGAAGATGGTGGGCGCGATCTGATCCTGATGCTGGACGAATTTGATGAGGCATTTGACGCGCTGGATGGTCGAGTGTTCCTCAACCTGCGGGCCTTGCGGGATCGCTATCCTCACCGCTTGATGTACGTCACAGCGACTGTGCGCCGTTTGAACTTCAAACGCGGTGATGAGCAGACCGCCGAATTCGTGGAACTGTCCGCAGCGCATACCTTTACCGTGCGTCCGCTTAACCGCGCTGAGACGGATGCAGTCGCAGCCGTATTTGAACAGGAAGAGATCGGGGTTGAGGGTGATCTCTCGCCTGCCGAATTGGATTTTTTGTGGCAGCAGACGGGTGGGCATCCCGGCCTCTCGATGGCAGTCATCAGCCGCTTAGTTGATCTCCGTGCGGCAGCAGAGTCGCCTGCCTCTCAAGCAGCAGCTTGGCAAGATGTTCTCGTCCGCGATGTTACAATCCGCACTGAATGTACCCATCTATGGAGCCAGCTCAGCACCGACGAGCGCGAAACTCTGCTGGCAGTTGCAGTCGGAACGCTCGATAATCGCTTCTCACGCGCGCTGCAATCCTTGGAAGAATGGGGCTTGACCATCACACAAGCGGATGGGACAATTATCCCGTTCTGTGACCTCTTCGCTGACTTTGTGCGGCGTCAGGCAACAATCCAGCGTGAGCTTCCCGAAGGCATCTGGCTCGATGAAGATGCTGGCGAAGTCTGGGTGAGCGGTGTTCCAGTCGAAGCGCTGACTGAGCTTGAATTCAAGCTGATCAAGTTGCTCTACCAGCGCATGAACAAAATCACCGATAAATACCAAATTGTCGAAACCGTGTGGGGCGTGGACTACATCGAGCAGGTAGACGATGCCCGCATTGAGAAGCTGGTCAGCCGGCTGCGGTCGAAAATCGAACCTGATCCGAGCAACCCGCGCTATCTGCTGACCATGCGTGGGCGGGGCTACAAACTATCCGATGCAGAATAAGCGTTAGAAATTTCTATACAATTGCCCTACGCGCGATGTAACCCATTGACACTTGCGGGCTAACCCGTTATAGTGGCTTAGACCAAAAAATTTGTATGCCCATATTGTAATACGTTCCCTACCCTGGCATCCCTAATGTTACTTCGGAGGACCTAGTCCGTGTTTCGAGACAAATTCGGTGCGCCTCGCACCGACACATCACCCGATACTCCGCCGAGTTCTTCTGTGCCAGCCGCTCCTGCACGACCTCCCTCTGAAACCATCCTCGGCACTGATACCCAATTTGTCGGAACGCTTAGCAGCAAAGGTCATATTCGAGTAGACGGCACATTTCATGGCCCGATCACGACCGAAGGCCGCATCCTGCTCACCGAGCAGGCCAATATAGAAGGCGATCTGATTGGCGATTCGGTGATGGTTAGCGGCAGCGTGCGTGGCGACATCTTCGCCCGGAAAATCGCAGTAATGCGCACTGGGCGTGTCTGGGGCAATCTACGTGCAGAACAGCTTGCCACCGAAGAGGGCAGTTTTATTCAGGGCCAGATCACAATGGAAGTAAAAGTCGATGTGCTGGCGGCGATTGCGGATCGGAATGCTGAGAAACAACTGACCGAGATCGATGCAGCAGAAGCACAAATTGATGAACCTCTACCTGAACCAGTAAGTGTGACTGTCCGTCAGCGCAGGTAAGCAGTAATGCTAAAAAATCAGAGGCGACGGCGATGATTACATCGCTTAGTTACCTCTGTTGATTCTACGGCTCGAACGTCACCGTTGGAACCCATTTCTCATTTTTCGTGTTGCACACCTCAAACCATGTATGCCCCGGCTTGAGCGGGATGGTATTCTCCGCCTCGTCCGTAAAGCGGATCATATCTTCTGGATTGCGATGCCACTTCACATTGAAGCGCTGGCCATCGCGTAAAAGTACGGCATCGCCATCACCCGTCAAGTGAACTTCCGGCGATGATAAATTGCTGCCGGGGTCTTCGATAATATCTGAGAGGGTGTATTCAACGTACAGCACAATTACGTTGTCAAAAGCAAGCTGATAATTGTTGATACTGTCCAGGTCGGGTGCTTCTGCTGCCATTGAGCGAGGATCAGTAGTCAGGCTCAACCATTGATTATAAGTTTGATCGTAGCTCCAATGGTGAATAGGACCATCCTCAGGGGAGTCGATGATTGCATCAGTGATGGGTGTTCCGCCCTCAGGCACAGCGAAGCTGAACGCTAGTCCGTTCAGCTTTGGCGGGGTATTCACGCTGCGCTCGTCGGCATACTTCCAGGCATTCGCCGGAACAGCAAACAGCCCATGATAGAAATCAGTATTCGGGCGCGGCACGTCTCGAATTCGTACCAGCGCATCGCGACCCTGTTCCTCGCGGAACACATGATCCCAGTAGCCGTCAAATTGAAGATGTTGGTACACTCCTGTACTCGCCCCAGAGATCAAAAGCAAACCATCGTACATTGGGCGCAGGTGATCGAGATTAATCAGCCGCACGCTGCGCACCGACCCTACCCGCTCCGGCGATTCACTGTAGATCACGGCGGTGAAGCGAGTTTGTCGGAAGCCTTCCATCTGATACTCCCAGACATGATCTGCAAAGGAGAGTCCGCTCTGCGGCCTGACCTCGATTGATTCATTGGAGACCATAATCAGAAGTGGAGCACGCTGCAAAACCGACGGGTCTTCGACGGGCAGCCCGGTCAATGGATTAACATTGGGCGGGTAGCTGTCAGGTCCGATCAGTGCGGGTTCAGTAGGCTCAGGGGTTGGTTCGCTAGTAGGAGTTGGAGTACTAGTTACCTCGGTTGGCTCAACGATGGCAGGTTGCTCTGTAGGTGAAGGCGGCAACGTAGGCTCGATGGTAGCTGTGGAGGTAAGAATAGGAGCCACGCCGCACGCAGTCAGCAACCCGAAGAGAATCAGTACAGCCAACCATCGACGCGGCATAGAATAAATACTCCTGGCAATTGCTCGTAGAGGTAAGGCAGTTGCTCACCTCTACGAGCAATATGAAAATTACTGTGGGGTGAACACAATATCCGGTGATGCGTAAAACGTATCAGCACAGTTGAAGAACGTCTGCCCTGGCTTGAGGGGAATAGTTGCCCCATTTGCGTCAGTGAAGTTGAGCATCCCCTCTTTGTTCACACGATGCCACTTGGCAGCGAAGCGCATCCCATTACGCATAATCACCGCGTCACCATCGCCGGTGATGTTCAGACCGACTGAATATAATTCACCTGCATCGCCTTCCTGTTCCAGAAAGTCAGCCTGATAGTGCTCGATGTACAGGATGACTACATTATCAAACCCAAGCTGTTTGTTGGGCACAAGGAAATCGCCGTCAGGCTGATCATTAGTGGCACTGAGCCACTTGCCGCTCGGCTCATCCCATGTCCACGTATGCTTCGGGCCAGTTCCGGGATAATCAATCACGACACCTGTTGTTGGCGTGCCGCCTGCGGGCGGAATGAGGTCGAACGCCATCCCATCGAGATTCGGGCGCTGATTGATCTGTCCTTGATCGGCCCACTTCCAGATTTCAGAAGGCACAGCAAACAGCGAATGATAGTACGGTGTGCCTGGTCGCGGCGTGTCCGGGATACGAACAAGGTATGGATCGCTGTATCCTAGCTGCTCAGTCATGGCGCGGGCGAACCAGGGCGCTTGACGGATGCGTTCCATCACACGCGGCGGTCCGGGAGGGTCATGCTGATAGTTGCTGCTGGCCCCGGAAAAGACTAATATTCCCCCATACATATCGACCAGATGCTCTATATCAATC
>Ga0075431_100001993_pt1 | contig 19465 bp, 17 predicted proteins | sample RhiMetdeltSRZDD5_FD_75297 | JGI IMG/M metagenome (GOLD analysis project Ga0075431, IMG submission 75297) | Populus rhizosphere microbial communities from Tennessee, USA - Rhizosphere MetaG P. deltoides SRZDD5 | ecosystem: Host-associated > Plants > Roots > Rhizosphere > Soil | place: USA... | reverse complement strand
CGCGTATTTGACGTCCTGGACGACGCCGACGATGGCGCGCCTCGTTGCTGGAACAATCGTTGGGAATCCGAAAGAGATCTCTGTCGTCAACGGATCGCGGCCTTGCAAGTACCGGCGCACGAAGGTTTCATTGACGATGGCGACTTGGGCTGTTGTCTGACGATCATCCTCTGTGAACACGCGACCGCTGCGCAGTTGGATTCCCATCGCTTCGAAGAACCCGGGGCTCACGGTTCGCCGGCGGGCAACGCCAGGACGCTCGGGCGATCCCTGGACCTGAACGAGCGGCGTGGGTTCGTTGTCGGTACGCATCGGTACGCCCGACGTTGAGCCGGCACTCTCGACACCCTCGATGGCGCGAAGCTTCCCGAGCAGTGTGCGGATCCAGACGCTTCGTTGTTCGGGCTGCTGATAGCGCGCGAAGGGGAGCCGGACATCGAAAATGACACGGCCCTCGGGGCTGAAACCGGGATCGTCCGATTGCAGGTTGGTAAAGCTGCGCACGAGCCATCCGGCACCAGCCACCAGCGTCACCGCCAGAGCGACCTCGGCAACGATCATCACCCGCAGCGCGCGACGGGTGAAACGTGTTCCACGGAGTGCCCGGCCGACGTCCCCAATCAGCCTCAGGCCCTTTGCGCCCGACACCTGAAGCGACGGTGCAAGGCCGACGACGAGGGCACTGATCACCAGGGTCCCGGCAGCAAACAGCAGAACGGAAACATCGAATGACACTGCTTCCAGCCGTGGCAGGTTCGACGCGCCGTACGCCAGCAGCACGCGGACGCCCACGTACGCGAGCAGCACTCCGGCGACGGCGCCGGCGAAAGCCAGCACCGCAGATTCAGTGAGCAACTGCCGCACGATTCGCCCCCGGGTGGCGCCGAGCGTCGAGCGGACGAGAATCTCACGCGTGCGTCTGGCGCCGCGGGCGAGCAGCAGGTTGGTCACATTGACGCACGACAGCAGAAGCAGCAGTCCGGTCGCCGACAAGACGATGAGCAGGATCGGCCTCAGGTCGCCCACCATTGCATTCACGAGCGGCTGCACGATGAAGGCTCGATTCGTCTCAGGTCCCGGGTAATCACGGGCCAGGCCGACGGCCATCGTCGCGAGTGCTGCGCGAAGCGCCTCCGGATTCGTGCCTGGCCGCACTCGCAGATAACCCTCAAAGCTATGAGCGGTCCCCTCGGGAGGCAGCGACATGTTGACCCACACATCGGTGTCCGCTGGCGCCGCCATGTCGCGAGCGGCGACCGCCAGGATCGGCACACTGCCGTCCGCGAGTCTCAAGCTCTTCCCGACGATGGCGGGATCGCTGCTGAAAACTTCCCGCCAGAGACGGTGCGAGATGACGGCCCCAGGGCGACCGCCAGGGCGATAGTGCTCGTCGGTGAACCCGGAACCGATCGTGTTCGGCAGGCCAAACAACTCGAAGAAGCCTTGTGTCACCCCCTGGATAACGATCGACATGGGCGCGTCATCGTTCAGAAGCAATGTGGCGTCCCGTCGCAGCGACGCGACGGCACGCACAATCGGGAGTGCCGGATCGTTCATCCGCGTCACCTCGACGGGTGCAACCAGCCCGCTGGTGAGGTTGCCGTCCGTGAATGCCGTCCGCACGGTGCGGATGTCTTGCCAATCGGGATAGGGAAGCGGCCGCAGTAGTGCGGCGTTAGCGGTGCCGAATATCGCCGTCGTGGCACCGATACCCAACGCCAGCGTGCTCACGGCGGCGAGGGCAAAGATCCGATCTCGTCTTATCGTTCGGAGGGCGATGCGGACATCCTGACCGACTTGCTCGAACCAGAACCATACCCTGGTCACAGGTGTGTCCTTCATGGCGCTCTGTCCTCACTTGCGATCGACTTTTTCGCGAATCTCCGTGAACAGACGGCGCATCCAGGGGCTGTTTTCCTGGCAGATGTACTCCTGGATCTCGCCTTTCGGATCCCAGACGATGTCGAAGCCGACCGTCCATGGTTCTGTGTAGGCACCTGGATCGTCGATGGTGGCTTCGTACCGCAGCGTGTAGAGATCCTTACGAGTGAAACGCTCGATGAGGTGCAATCGATCGGTGTGCGGATCGCCAACCATGTCGATCCAGCTTCCCTCGTTGTAGCCTACGACATCGACAACCAATGTGTCGCCTTCCCAATGTCCGACGGAATGTCCCAGCCACGTTGGGTTGAGGGCTTCGCCTGTGGGATGCGCGCGACCATCCATGTAGATCACGCGCCAGATGTGCGTGCCTCCCTCGTAAATCATCACGATGCGCTTCTGTTCGGGAAGCTGCAGGATCTCCATCGGAAACGGCGTCGTCATCAAGCGCGGTCCGGAGGGCGGCATGCAATAGCCTTGAGGGTCCCACTTCGATAAGTCCGCGCGTCGCTGCATCGCCAGCGCCTTGGCCCAGGGCTGGTATGGGATCTCCTTGAGATGGAGCAGGACCTGCTTGTAGTCCTGGAACTGCGCGAGGTGCCAGTAGCCTTTGTTGGGTTCGACGGGACCCAGGTTTGGCGTGCCGTCCGCGAGTCGCGGCGTCGGTGGATACGGCTTCGGAGGCAGCGTCGGAAGCGGATTGACCTGTGCCAATCCCACGGCCGAGCACATGACGAGGAGCGTGAGGGTCCCGACGAGTTGCCGCATTGGCTAGACTCCTTCAGGCATCGAGACTACAGTGAGACGATGAAACGCACCTTTGCCGTCGTTCTTCTATCCGTTGCCGGGCTGTCTGCCGCGCAGGGCCCGCAAACGTTCAACGGCATCATCGAGGACGAGCTGTGTGCGAAGGGCGGCCACGCCCAGATGCGCATGGGCCCCACGGACGCCGATTGCGTGAAGGCCTGCATCGTCTCGCACGGCGCGCAGTACGTCCTGCTCGACGGAAAAGACTTCTACATCCTGAGCGATCAGCAGACACCCGAAAAGTTCGCTGCCCAGAAAGTCACCGTCGTCGGCACGCTGGACGCCAAGACGAAGACGATCCGCGTGCAGTCGATTTCCGCTGCGAAGTAGGACACCGGGTGTCATTTCCATTTTTTCTCGCTTGGGAAATGACACCCGGTGTCACTACCAGTTCCTCACCGCGTCGCCTTCAGGTCGGCGTAGGCCTGACGCACGAATCGCTCGCCGGTCGTTCCTGGCTGCTGGACCTTGGCATCGAGATCTGCCAGCACCTTCGCCGCCACGACTTCATCCTCGGTCTTGCCCTGGGCCACGAGCGTCGCAACACGATCGCGGACGGCCATCGCGACGTCGCGGTGCGCCATCACAGCGGTGCGATCCACCGTCGGTCCGTGGCCGGGAATGATCTTCGTGTTCGGACCGGCATGGCCAATCACTTCTCCCAGGCCGTCGATCAAGCCCTGTAACGATCCGCCGTTCGCGCGATCGACGTTGGGGTACTGAATGGCTCGATAGAAGTCGCCGGTCATGATGATGTCGAGACCGGGGAAGTAGACCATGGTGTCGCCGTCGGTGTGCGCGCGCGGAATGGCGATGAGCTGCACCTCCTCACCGTTCATGTGTAGCGTCAGCTTCTCGCGATAGGTTTGCTTCGGGAGCCCGACTGCGGCCGTCGCAACGCCCGGCTGCCCGTTGGCTTGCGGGTTGGGATGAGCCAGACGGAAGCGCAGCTCCTCGCGCGAGATGATGGTTGCGCCCATCTTGCCGAAGTTCTCATCGCCACCGGTGTGATCGCCGTGCACGTGCGTGTTCACGATGAACTTGATCGGCTGCGGCGTCAGCTGCTTGACCGCAGCGGCGATCTTGTCGCTCAGCGGCGCGAACTGCGTGTCGACCATGAACACGCCGTCGGGGCCAATCAAGACGCCGATCGTTCCGCCCTGACCTTCGAGCGTGAAGAACTTGTCGGTCACCTTGTTGGCCTTGATCTCGACCTTGCTGAAATCCTGCCCACCTTGCGCATAGGCGACTGCGGCAGACAGCATGAGGATGCCGAAAGTGAAGATGAATCGAACCGGTTTCATGGTGATCTCCATCAGTCGTACGTAGTGTCCGGCTTCCCTGTTCCACCGCAGCGCCAAGCGCGAAGGTGGAGGCCGTGTGCGCGCAGAGTACATCAGGTCCACAATCACGGCAAATTGAGAAAGGCCTGAAAGCGGTGTAATTCCTCCTCCAGCGCCGCGTGGAAGACACGACTGCGTGGCGGTTTCGACGCGACGTAGCCGAACTCGGGCTGTAGCGCACCGCGCTTGACCGTGAGATTCGCCCACCCGATCACCCGATCGCGCCACAGCATCGGCAACGCGTAATAACCGAGCTTGCGTTTCGCAAGCGGCGTATAGGCTTCGAACCTGTATGCCCAGCCCCAGAGGATCTCAAAACGGCGCCGGTCCCAGACGATTGGATCAAATGGTGCCAGCAGGCGCACATCATCGTCTGCCTCGGTCACGGCTGCTGTCTCTCCGGGCCAGTACCAGTCCACACCGTCTACTCGCGCGTGAGCGAGACGACGCTTCGCGCGCTGCAAGGCCGCGCTCAATTGACTAGTCCACTGCGGCGCCGCATATCGCAGCCGTCTTACAACGCTGGTCAGGCTCGCGGCCGGAAGCGGCGCATACTTTGCGACGACGATGTCGACGAGGCCGTCGAGATGCGTGCGTCGAGTGGCGGCGTCACGCGGCTGCACGACGTGCTCGTGCGGGGCGTAGATCCGAATCCCGGCCTCGCGGCGGACAACCTTGAGCAGGCCGCGGTAATGCATCTGATCGAGCAGGTGAGTCGTGGCGTTCGATGAGCCGCCCCAATAATTGGTCACTTTTCCGTGTGAGAAGTGCCCGTCGACGTCCCGCGGATGCACCGAACCGCGAGCGCAGACGAAGTCGAGTAACGCACGCACCTGTCTTCCGCGCGCCGCCGTCCACGGCGTGGGGCCGCCACGTGGATGCATCAAAGCCTGCACGGCACCGGTGACGAAGCCGTAGTTCACGAAGAAGTCCTCGTGCACGTCGAGTGTGGTGTACCGGCGTTCGAGATCTCCGGCGCGGTAGCCGCTCACGCGGTGGCGCAGGGTGAGATCCTGCGCGCGCGCTGGCGCCCGGATGGGATCGGCCTGCACGAAGCCGAACGTATCGAGCGCGCGTTGCAACGTTGTTGGTGCGAAGAGGCTGCGCGCGACGGCGGCGCGCCGAAGATCGTCGAGAGTCACTGGTGTCGGACGGCGGGTCTGAAGACCCGCCGCTACTAGTCGCAAGTAGTTTGTAGAGGCGGATCTTTGGACCCGCCTTGATTAGTTCGCGCGTGCCGTCGCGGTCGGCGCCACGAGCTTCATGAACTCTTCGTTCGTGCCGACTCGCCCGTGCGCCGGCGCATGTTGTGCGACATCGAGCTTGAGCTTTCGAATGTTCTGGGCGAGCGTGCGCATGCTCGGCGAGGGCGGCGTCGGCGCCGCGCCCTGCGCCGGCGGCGAATAGAGATCGGCGTTGAACAGGACCTTCTCCTTCGGCAGGTAGGCCATCAGCATGTCGACGCTGTGATTGCCCTGGTTGTAGGAGCGATCGCCAAGCTCGTAGGCCACGTCCTGCACCTTGATCACTTCCAGAATTCGCTCGCCATCGGTGACCACGTACTTCGCAGTGCTGCGCGGTTCGCCAGCGACGGTTTCGATCGGCGGCGGCCGCCGGCTGATCCAGTACATCGGATTGAAGAGCGCAAAGCGGTCCGGATTCACGGTGCGTGGCGCAGGGCGGAACATGATGTCGAGGTAGTACTGCTTGTTCGTCTCGTGGGTCACGATGGTCGTGCCCTGCGAGAGATACGTGCGCAGTCCGCCCGCGTGATCGAAATGGTGGTGCGTGTTGATCACGTACTGGACCGGCTTCTTCGGGGCAAGGCGCGCCGCCTCGGCGATCACGGCAAGTGAGCGCTCTTCGTTATTGGGCGCATCCACGACGGCTACGTACTCCTTGAACTCCACGAGCAGGCTGTTGTGCGTGCCGCCTCCCAGGAGCCAGACACCGGGTGCCAGCTGCTGGCTCTCGACTCTCGCCGGTGGCGTCACCGCCGACTTCACGACGTCTGGCACCGGCATCGTCGTGACTGGAGCATTCGGCTTCACGCTGGTGACACGGTACTCGTAGAAGTTGTGCGCCGTGTTCAGGCGAGGATCTCCCTGGTGCGTGTGCAGCAGCATCGGGAACTTCACACCACCAAAGTCCTTGTAATCGGTGTAGCGCATCTCGTAGTCCATGTCCCCATAGACGGGATTCGGGAACCAGGTGCCGACCAACTCCACGAGATTGCGATCGTCAATCGTGCCGACGATGCTGTACTTGTTCAAGAAGGTGAACTGCACCATCGTGACCCATCGTCCGAACTGCGAGAGGCCGAAGTCCGACGCGCCGATGTATTGAATCTTGATCGCCTTCGCGTCCTTGCTGGCGAGAGCAGCCTTGAGGAATCCGTGCGGCGTGATCGCGAGCTCGAGCTGCCGCAGTTCATTGACCGGGACGCCGTCGAGATAGGGACGCGTGACGGCCACGGGTGTGGTGTCGCGCATGTCCCACGCATAGGACCCGCTGACGATGGCCGTGATCCGCTGATCGGCCATCGGCACACGGCCGAAGGTAGGGAAGTTACCCTGGCGGCGCGTGTAGTCCTCGCGTGACCACTTCGCGTCGAAGTCGATCGCTCGCGTGTAATTGGCGACCTCGAACTGCGGCCAGTTGCCCTCGATCGAGTACTGCTGCCCGATGAGCGACGAGGAACCTGCGCCCGCGATCTCGATGGTCTTCAGGTTCTCGCCGCCCATCGCCTTGAGCGAGGCGAGCAATGCCGCGCGAGCGTCAACCTCCTGCGCGAAGGCTGGACCTGCGGCCAACCCGAGTAGCGCAACGAGCATGGAAAGCCTTCGCACCATACGTCCTCCTCAGTCGCGCGGATAGCGCTTCCTCATAATGGCAACCGATTCTTCGACGAGCGCTCGTAGCACGCCGCGATCGACGTCGTCGAGCTTCTTCAAGTACAAACAGCCTTTGCCGGCCTTGTGCTTGCCAAGCTTCGCCATCAGCGTCTTGTTCTCGAGTCCGGGTCCCAGATAGAGCACGAGATCCTGCTTGCGTGGCGAAAACCCCGTCAGCAGGATATCCCCTTCGCGACCGCTCTCGTATTGGTAGTGATACTGGTCGAAGCCCACAATGCTGGACCCCCACATCTTGGGTGGATGGCCGGTGACATCGCTCATCATGGTGACCAGTTCCTGACAGTCCTTCCGCCGGGGCTCATCCACCTGCTTGATGAAGCTCGCGGGGCTGACTTTGGTGACTTTGGTCTTGTTCTCGGCCATCGGGAGTGACTCAGTTCGCGCGACCGCCGGGGGCGCCAGCACCACCGGGAGCGCCCGCACCGCCGCCGCGGGGCGGAGGCGGAGGCAGCGTGCCACCTTCGGCGAGGATCTTCATGTTCTGCAGTGCGCGTGTGAACGTGGCCATCCGCTGCGCCTTGTCTTTCTCCTTCGCCCCATCGTCGGGCAGCATCGAGTTGTCGTAGACGAGCGTGTAGATCAGTCGCGAGGTCGTGGCCGTGACCGGGCGGGCCTCGAGCGTGCCGTGATACAGGTTGTACGGCCGGCCTTCGCGAACGGGCTGTGTGTAGGTGTAGGACAGCTCGGTCTTGCCGACGAGCACCTCGTTCGCCACCGATCGCACCGCACCGAACTCACCGTCCTTGCCTTGGGTAATCGTGCAATTGGGAATCTGGAACCACTCAGCGATGGCGCAGTACCCGCCGATCCGCTTCCACACTTCCGCGGCGGGACGATTGACCAGGATCTCCATCGGAATCGACACGTAAGTCGGACTCGCGACCACGATACTGGCCGAAGCCGGCGGGGCAGCCGGAGCTGGCGTTTGCGTATCAGCGGTGGTGCTGGCAAGTAATATGGCAAGCACCAGACATGCCGCTGCCGTACCGAATCTAGTCCTCATGTGGTCTCTCCTCACTTCTCGGCAACTTCCTTGGCGCGAAACTTCGCGATGGCTTCGATCAATCTCACCGGGACCGGCTCGGAAAGAGGGAAGCGTATCGTCCCCTTGTCGTTGACCTCGTACGGCGCAAGTTCGTTTTTGAACGCCGCAACGAGGGGCCGTGTCGCCGGGTAGAGCGAGTAATGCCGTTTCCAGCCGGCGAAATAAATCAGCGCACGGCCGTTTAGTTTATACGCTGGGATTTGATACGAGATGGTTTCTTCGGCACGGGGGAGGGCCTTTCGGATTGCGCTCCGCACCCGCTTGAGTACGGTTCGCGCTTCAGTCGGCTGTGAGGCGATGTACTCGGACACGGATTTGAAGTCAGTCCTGGCCACGGGCCTCGTTGCGACGATGGGCGCGTCGCGCACCTCCAACTCGCGCTTTAGCGAGCGTCAGCTGCCGGGATATGGAGAGCAGGTCGTGGAGCGCGTCTCTGTTCAGTTGTGCCAGGCGGGCAAGCACCACGGGATACGGTTCGTAGTACTCAGTCACGTAATACGTCTCGGGCGCATCTTCCAGCAGCCCATCGCGATCCTCGAGATTGAACCGGACGACGAGCGTCCCTGGTTCCGCCGAGGGATGGGTTGCCAATCCGGCCATAAAACAGCCGCCAGCCTTCAAGATAGGCGACCCGTCGTACCTGATCGTCGCTTCGACGCCAGGCAAGGCGAGTCCGACTCTTTGCACACTTTCGAATGCGTTCATCGCTGCCAGGTCCGGCCGCCTTCGTTTCATCGTCGCCCATTCTCGCAGAGGTGGGCCGGCGCGACGATCCCCCACTTAAATCAACTGACATATTAGAATGATGGCCTTCGAGCGGGTCGGCAGGCGCGGCCACTACACGCGTAACGAGGAGGATTCGATGCGATCACCACTCCTTGGGCTACTCGCCATCGCTTGTTGTTTAAGCCTGGCTCCCCTGGCCTTCGGCCAGGAAAGCAACGCCGAGCTTCGCGGAAGCGTGCTCGACGCGCAGGACGCGCCCATCCCTGGCGCCACGATCACCATTACGAATCAGGCAACTGGCGTGATTCGCCAGGCGGTGAGCAACCCGGATGGCTCGTATTTCATCACGGCCATCTCACCGGGTGTGTATGAGCTCGCGGCGGAGCTGAGCGGCTTTACCAAATACAACCGACGAGACGTCCGCCTCGATCTCGGACGGACGACGACAGTCGACGTGCAGCTGCGCGTCGGCGCGCTGACTGAAACCGTTACTGTCACCGCCGAGACTCCGCTCGTAGACCTCACTTCGAAAGAGATCGGCGGCAACGTCACCAACCGTGAGTTGTCGATGCTGCCGTCTGTGAACGGCAACTTCATAGGCGCGGTCGCGCTGTTGCCGGGCGTCATCTCCAACATCAGTACCGAGTCATTCGGCTCCGACGCCATCAGCGCCAACGGTCTGGACTCCCGCAACAACAACTTCATGCTGGATGGTGCCAACAACAACGACGACGTGATCGGACAGCGAGCGGGATCACAGGCGCGCGCGCCGGTCGAAGCCGTGGCCGAATTTCAGGTCATCACCAACCAGTACGACGCGGAGTTCGGCCGGACAACTGGCGCCATCATCAACGCCATCAGCAAGTCGGGAACCAACGCGTTTCATGGTGTCGCCGCGGGGTTGTGGCAGGACGCGGGCATGACGCAGAAGGACTTCTTCGTGAAGCAGAACGGGCTGACGAAGCCGGAGACCCAGCTCCAGACGTACCGCGCCAACATCGGCGGTCCGGTCGTCAAGGACAAGGCCCACTTTTTCTTCAACGTCGAGCGCGTGATGATCGATCGCGCGAACTCGATCACTATCCCTTCACATCCCGAGTTCAACGCCTCTCCGGTAACCCAGGATCGGGTGTGGAATACTCTTGCGCGCTTCGACCACCAGTTGAACGTCAACCACACGTGGGCGATCCGGTGGTTGCGCGAGTCGTCGCCGCAGCTCAATCAGATCGTACCGGCCGTGTACACCGCGCCCATCGCTGTGACGTTGCCGGTGACTGCCAACGCCTCACGACAGGAGAACGACGTCGACCAGACCCTGGTTGCGACGTTGAACTCGGTGCTTGGCGGTAACAGGCTCAATACGGTGCGGGTGAACTGGACGCAGGAAGACGTGTCGTTCGCCAATCCCAATTTCAACGACAACGGCCAGGATCAGGCGGCGCTCCTCCCGCAGCTCAATTACCTCACCTTTGTCGATCAGCAGAGTGACGTGGCCCAGGCGCGGGTGAACGACGCCTATCAGATCGAGGACACGATGTCGTGGTACATCACCGGGCATGGCGGCAGTCACGACCTGAAGTTCGGCGGCCAGTACGAATACGTCGGGGCGCAATCGACGGCGCAGGACGTTTCGAATGGCCGGTTCTGGTTCGGGACAGACCAGTTCTTCAATGCCAACAACCCGCGGACGTACCCTGAGCGCCTGCAGGTTCGCGTGCCCGGCCCACTCAATCGCTACCAGAAGGCGCACTTCGTCGCCGCCTTTGCACAGGACAAATGGCGCGTCACGAACCGCGCGACGGTCAGTCTCGGGCTGCGGTACGACTTGGAAAAGCAGCCTATCGCCGAGCTCGACAACCCCGAGTTTCCAGATCCGACGAAGTACCCTCTCGATAGCAACAACATCGCGCCACGGGTTGGTTTCACTTATGACGTGAGTGGCGACGGCAGGGGAGTCGTTCGCGGTGGATACGGCCGCTTCTACGACAAAACACACTTCGAGCTGATTTCGCAGATCCTGACTGCGGGCACGTTCTCGGACTCGTTCCTCGTGCAGTTCCCGTTGGGAACCAACAACGTCGATCCGGGTCCGTCGAACGGCGTTCTGCCCCTCGACCCGATGCTCAGGGGTGGCCCGACCGTCAACCGGGCTCTGCTCGAGTCTCTGTATCCACCGGGCAGCCGCGTGAAAAATACGGGCACGGTGACGCTCGACAATCCCGATCGCGTGATCCCGCATGCGGACCAGATCACGGCCGGATACGAGCGGCAGCTCTGGAATACCATCTCCATCAGCGCGGACTACGTGCACGCCCGTGCCCGCGACCAGTTCATGCTGGAGGACCTCAACCCCGCGCTTCGCACGACGACGGCACGAACAGCGCCTCTAGTACGCATCAACCCCGCGTACACGGGTGCCGTGAATCAGCCGATCAATGCCGGCTCGATCGACTACGACGCGCTCGAGGTCGCGTTCGTCAAGCGCTACGCATCCGACTACTCCTACCGCGTCTCGTACACGCTGGGCAACTCACGCGGGAACACCACCGGAAACGGCATTCCGCTGAGCGGGTTCCAGGTACTCGACGATCTCAATCTCGACTTGAACGAGGGGCCGACGAACGTCGATCGCCGGCACAACCTCGTGATCAGCGGTCAGGCGCTTGTCCCGAAGACTTCTGGCCTGACCGTGGCGTGGGTCGCCCGTGCGCTGAGTGGATCGCACTTCACCCTGGTCGATTCAACGACTGATCCGGATCGCAACGGGACGTTCGCCGAACCGTTGCCATCGGGCTCGTATTCGAGTACCGGTCGGAACCCCTGGAACGTGGACTTCGAGAGCAAACGAAACGGCGCCACCGGCCCGGGACTCTTTCAACTCGATTTGCGGCTCGGGTACCGCATGCGGGCCGGCGCCGGACGCGCCGTGGACATGTTCGTCGACGTGTTCAACGTCACCAACCGCGCCAACTTCGAGAACCCGACGGGGGACCGTCGCTCGACGGACTTCCTGAATCTGACGGCGCTGCGTGCGGGTGCCGTGCCAACGACCGCGCAGATCGGGGTGCGACTGCAGTTCTGAACGTCACGAAGAACACGAAGGTCACGAAGAAGACATCGCCTTCGTGGCCTTCGTGGCCTCATGGATCTTACTTCGTGGCCTTCGTGTAACCGGAGTTCGTGACGTTGACGACGACGTTCTTGGCAGTGACGTTGAGGACGACGGTCTCGGGATACGTCGTGCCGTCGGGAAGGCTGTTGAACTTCACCGATAGCGTGAGGTCGTCGTCGTTCGGCTTCTCGACGTACGACTTCACGTTATAGCTGCGCATGGCTTTCGCGCTAGGGTCGAATCCAAGTGACAACGAATCGCCCGCTTTCAAGTAGCTCTTGACGGTCAGCGTGGTTACACCCCCCGAAGGCTGCAGCGCGACGTTCCCGGCCTTCTGTGCCTCCTGGATCTTCTGCGGATCCGGCGGCACGTACTGGTGCACGAGTGCCGCGGCCTTCTCCATATAGTCCTTCAGGTCCTCAACCTTGTTCTCGACGATGGCCTCCTTCAGACGTCCACCGCGTCGACCGCCGCCGCCCTTTTCCTGCTGCTGCGGTGCAGCCTGGCCCGGCAATGGCGTCTTCTGGACCTTGCCGTCGGTGCCGTAGACGCACTGCTTCTTCTCCTGCTTCTTGACCTCACCCTTGAGGCTGATGGTCGTCGTCTCGATCCAGGAGTACTGACGGAGCGCTGCCTGATTGCGCGCGAGCGCCTCCTTGATCGCCGCCGAGCCGTCCTCGGGCGCCTGGGCCGCAGCGACAGTAATGAGAGCAACGGACGAAAGCAAGGCAGCACGGATCGCCATGGAGAACCCCCTTCAGGGTCATTCGAGTGAGCAAGCGGTGTGCCTCGAGTGAGGCCGCAGGCCGCAATGTCTCAGGGAGAAGTGCCGGGGCGAGGGGCGCGGCTGGCCACGGGAGCCACGGCGTGACGTGGCTGCCGACTATGCCGGCCCGCTGCTACCGTGAGCTATCGTGGCCAATGGACCACCGGGCAGAGAGAAAGCGGGGATGGCGCGGGTTTTTCATCTGAATCGGCGCGAGGACCCAATCATGCGCCGATTGTTCGTAGCTGGATTCATCATGGCCTGGACGACCGCCATCATCGCCGCCCCGAAATTCCTGGCTGTCTGGAAGTCGCCCGAAGTGGCGCGACTGAATTTCGCCGGCAAGAAGGTGGCGGCGCTGGTGATCACCGATAGTCAGTCGCTCCAGATGTCGGGCGAGGAGGCGCTGACGCGGGAACTGAGCGAGCGCGGCGTCATGGGAACGGCCACGTACCGGTTCGTTCCGCGCGAGGAGTTGAAGAGCGCCGAGAAGGCCAGGCCCTGGTTCGAGCGCTCCAAGGTCGAGGGCGTCGTCGCGCTACGTCCCGTGAAACGGGAAACCGGACGGGAGTACACGTCTGTCATCTGGTCGTCGGGGTACTACCCTGACTTCTGGGGTTACTACGGCTACGGCTGGACCAACGTCTACGCCATCCCGACGTCGTCCAGGGAAACCACCACAATCACGGTCGAGACCCTGGTGTACGACCTGACGAAGAATCAACTGGTGTGGGCGGCGACGAGCGAGACGAAGGATCCGAAAAACCTGCAGGAGTTCGTCAAGGACCTGGTCAACGCGGCCGTGAAGGAAATGAAAAAGATGAAGCTCGTCGGCTGACCCGTTTCAGGTCGGGTACGGCCCGTCCTCGAACACCACGTCGTGGTAGCCCTTCGATCCGATCGTCTGCGCAAGGGAACTACGGAAGTCCTCTCCCGTCTCGAGGAGAGAGAGGACATGGGCAAAGTCGTAACGCGGCTGCCATCCGAGCTCGCGCCTGGCCTTGCCGTTCACGTACACACGATCGATCGTTGGAAACATCCTCCAAGCTCGCGTGGCATAGACGCGTTCGTAAGCGGGCACATGTCGTCCGACGACGACGGCGGCGGCGGTTTTGAGGTCTTGCAGGTCATCGCGCGTGAATGGTGTCGTGGCGCTCACGATGTAGCGGCCGAAGCCAATGGAGCGGGCGCGCTCCAGCGCCCGCAGGTGCGCGCTGGCGACGTCTTCGATATCGGCGCGGCGATACAGGAATTCATTGACCTTCACGTTTGCATCGGCGTAGGCGTCCCTGGTCTCCTTGCGATCGTCGGCTTCAGGAAAGAAGCGTGAGGTGCGAAGGATCAGGCAGGCCAGGCCGCGGTCGCGATGAAACAGTTCACACAGGGTCTCAGCAGCGACCTTCGTGATGCCGTAGATGTTCTTCGGCGCTGGTGTGACGTCCTCGGTTATCCACGCCGCCGGATCTCCGGGCGCCGGTGTCAAGGCGCGTCCGAAGACGCTGGTGGTACTGGTGAAGATAAACACACCGATTCCGGCCGCGACCGCTTCCTCGAGAAGGTTCAGCGTCCCGCTGATGTTCGTATCGATGAAGTCCTGGCGACTGTGGGTGACCACGTGCGGTTTATGGAGCGTTGCCGTGTGAACAATCGCGCCCACCTCGCGCAGACATGCGCGGACGAAGTCGCGGTCGACGATCGACCCCACATGCTGCGTGAAGGGCGACTGCTTGATATCGAGACCAACAGGGGAATGGCCGGCATGGGGCAGCGTCCGCATCAGGGCCTCGCCAAGATGCCCCGCGCTGCCGGTCACGAGGATGTTTCTCGAGCTGAGGAAGGACGAAGCCATTACACACCCTCCTTACGCAGTTTCCAGATGTGTTCGGCGGGCCACTTGCGAGCCCACGCCACAGGCACGAAATCCGAATACGTCGTCGTTGCCTGAGGCGGCGCCTGCAGCTCGATGAGGTCCTCCACGACGAGTCCATGCCGGCGGAACAGCCGGATCCACTCGCCGTATGGAAGTTGATACTCGATGGACCGCCCATCATCAAACCGCCCGAGCTCGAAGTAGTCGGCCGTGAGTTGGTGAGTGACCCCGTCCACTGACGTATCGAAGCAGATGTCACGGATCGGAGTGGACATACAAAACGCAAACAGTCCTGCGGGTCTGAGCACACGCGCGACTTCGGCAATCGTGGTGTGTGGTGACGCGAACACCGTTGCACCGTGATCGCAGAAGACAACGTCGAACGCAGCGGGGCGGAATGGCAGGCGTTCGGCATCACCGTGAACGAGCACGGCGCCCGGCGACTGCGCGCGCGCCTGGCTCAACTGCTGCTCGGACAAATCGAGACCGATCACCCGGGCGCCCACCCGTGCCAACGCCGCGGTCCATTGAGCGGCCCCGCAACCAAGCTCCAGCACGTCGCGATTCTCAACGTCCTCGAGGACCCGAAGCTCTGATTCCGGGATTCGCCACACACCCCAGGCCATTGGTTGTCGCCAGAGGGCGGCCCCGTGGTCTGTCTGATAGTTCGAGCTGATGGCGTTCCAGAACGCGCGGTTCTTCGTCGATGACATGCCTGATTCGATTGCCGAAGAGCGCGGGCTTTCCTCGTCCACCGTAGCCTTTGGCGAAGGTGGAAGCCCCGCGAAGACAGCCAGGGTTACGGGTTTCGCGATGGCACGACGCGCCCGATGTTGTAGGCGCCCCCAGCGTAGAGCGCCCTGGGCTGAGGACCCGCGATCGGAATGATGACACCTGTGTCGACCACCAGCCAGCCGCGCACCTTCATCGTCGGACCTAGGAGTGTGGCCAGGACCGAGCGATCGCCGGCCGGCCCCGACGTCGCCGGAAACCCGTAGAGTTCAGCGGCCCAACCGAGTTGGCCGTGTAAGGGCCCTCCGAAGGACATCGCCCACATGCTGCTTTCGTGCGGCGCTCGATCAGCGTGTCCGACGCGATGGACGAACCCGACATTCAGGTCGAGCGACACATCTCCGAATTCGCGACTCGAAATAAGGACGATACCGATGTCAGTTGTGCCTGTACCGGCGTCTTCTGACGTCGACCCGGTCGGCAGCTTCACGGAAGGGAACATCGCAAAGCTCGCAACGATCGGCGCATGCTCCAGGGGTCGCCACTTGGCGCCAATCAGAAGGTCACCCGGCGCAGTGTGCAGGCCGTTGGCGTGGACGATCGGTGTCTGGAGTTCGAGTTGCGCGCGGGATGTCAATCCGATCTTGGTGGTCAGAGGGGCCGTTTCACCGTGACTGTGCTCGGGGTAGCGGTCGAACTCCATACCACCCTCGATCTCGATCCATCCTGGCGCAACCGTCCAGGCGTGCGTCGCGACCGAGGGGCGTTCCGGCTGCGCATCGTGAGGATTCGGAGGCGCGGTTTGAGCGGCGGAATGTGCCGCGGCTCCGAGGACCGCGCCAACGACGATCGCCACCCGACGTACAGCGGTCCAGATCATTCGAATGTCTGGCCGAGAGATGCCTTTCTACCCCAGAGCGTAAATGACACCGTCCTGCGAGCTGATGACGATGCGGCCACCGGCGAGTGCGGGGGAGGTCGTGATGCCCGAGCCGGCGTCGAACTCGGAGAGTTTCTTGCCGGTCTCGAGGTCCAGCACATAGAGCTTGCCGTCGCTCGACCCGACGTAGACGCGGCCGCCGGCGATCACCGGAGACGAGTCGACGCGCGCACGCGTCGCGAACGTCCAGACGGCTTTACCGGAGTTCACGTCGAGGGCGTGGACGAACTTGTCGCGCCCGCCAAGCACGATTCGCCCGTTGCTGATCGCCGCCGAGGAATAGAAGGGGAATTGCCGATCCTCAGGGGCGTACCGCCACAGGCGGCGCTTGCGATCCAGATCGAAGGCGAGCACCTCGTTGTTGAATGTCCCGAAGTACGCGCGGTTGCCGTCGATAAGCGGCGACGCCCCGGTATAGGCGCCGGCCTCGATCTGGTAGACCTCTTTCCCGTCGGCAACGCGTATGGCGCGAAGAACTGAATCGCAGCCGGCAATGAACGCGACCCCGTTCTGGACCGCTGGCGTGGCGTGCACCATGCCATTGGTCTGCACCTTCCACCGCGCCTTGCCGGTCTTGGCATCGAGTCCATACAGATGTGAATCGTAGGAGCCGGCCAGCACCACGTCGCCGACGATCACGGGCGATGACTTGATCTCTGATCCCGACTGGAAAGTCCAGAGACGGCTGCCATCCTTGATGTTCACGGCGTGCAGCAGGCCACCGAGATCGCCGATGTACACCGCGCCATCGCCGACCGAAGGAGAGGACTCGCCAATCAGGTTACCGGTCGTGTACTTCCAGCGCAGCTTGCCTGACGCCAGATCGAGGGCGAGCAGGTCCCCGTTGCCACCGCCGACATAGACCACGCCGTCGACAATCGCGGCGGAGGAGTCGACGACGTCTTTCACGTCGTAGGTCCACAGGACCTTCAGCGTGGCGGGAGGTGAACTGGATGAAACCCCTGTGAGGTTCGCCGTACCGCGGAACTGGCGCCATGCATCGGCAGACGCAGTGGCGGGCGCAGGCCGCTGGGCGCCGAGGGCAGGCACCAGCAAAAGCACGAGAAGCAGTGCTGTCGCCGGACGCATACCCTTACTTCGTCGCCGAGATCGCGAAGAGCTGGCTGCGGTTGTTGAGGAACAACGTCCCATTGGCCGGAACGATCGTTCCGTAAACCGCGCTTCCCATGTTCATCTCGCCGAGGACGACCTTCTCTTTGCTGTGCGCCATCACGACGACGTCGCCGTCCTCGTCGCCGAGGAATACCTTGCCATCAATGAGGAATGGGGAAGCCCACACCGCAGCGAGCATGTCGTGCTGCCAGTATTCCTGGCCGGTGTTCGCGTCGAGGCAGTGCAGGTAGCCGCTGAAGTCAGCGACATACACGAGACCGTCGGCGATCGCGGCCGTCGAGATCGTCCGGCGGATCTTGTCGAAGTGCCAGACGCGGCCCGTTTCGGTAATATCACCGCGTTTGGTCCCATCGATCGCGTAGAAGTGGCCGACGCCTTCACCGTGCTCCGGATCCTGTCCGTTGCCGATGTACACGCGATTTTGATAAATCACAGGCGTGGCAATCAGCTCGTTCCGTGTGCGGGGCCACACGGCATCCTTCGGGTTCGTATCGAATTCCCAGAGCTTCTTTCCGGACTCGGCCTCATAGCCGCGAACCCAGCCGTCACCCTGGGCCGAGACGACTTGAAGAACGCCTCCAATCGTCCCGACAGCCGGTGTCGACCACTGGCCGTGCAGGATGCGGTCCTGGACGGAATTGTCTTCCCACACCAGCTTCCCGGTGTTCTTGTTGAGCGCGATGACCGACGGCGCCTGTGGCGACGGGATGTGGACATGACTTTCGTCCTGGCCGTTTGACGTGCTCAGGTAGATCAAGTCGCCATAGACGACTGGTGACGAGTTCGACAGGTTGTGCGGGTAGGAGCCGACCTCTTCGAGCATGTCGAAGCTCCAAATCACGTCGGCGTCGAACTGACCCTTGAGCGTCTCGTCCATGAATGGCCCGTCGTTCTCGTTGTCGCGGAAGCCATTGATGTCCAGGCAGAAGACGACGCCCCGGTTGCTCACGTAGTAGAGCCGCTCACCGTCGACCAGCGGTGACGAGGCCACGCCCTGATACGGCCAGTCGTTGGCACGGCCGGCTTCGAGCTTGACGTGCGTCTGTTGCCACAGGAACTCGCCGTTCGACTCACGGAACGCCATGAGCACACCTCGGTCGCCGCCCTGCTTCGGGTCGCGCAGCAGCTCGTTGTTGGTTCCGACAAACACCATTCCCTTGGCGACGACTGGGTTGCCGTAGCTCTGCGAGCCGAGGTCGGCCACCCACTTGATGTTCTTCTTCGTCTTCACGTCCCACTCGGACGGGACGTTCTTCATGTTCGACACCTGATTGCGATCGGCTGTGCCTCCCCACATCGGCCAGTCGGATGTGCCAGGATCAGAAGCCACCACCCGGACCGGCATGGTGCCGGCGACAACCCCCAGCAACGCGAACAGCGCTGACATGCGAAGAGCTCTGCTCAAATACATAGTCATAAGTGTGCCATCAAGCAGCTACTGGTTCTTGCTCAGCGAGAAGTTGTCGAGGTACGCGCCGAAGGGGGCGTTGATGAACAGCCCGGGAGCGCCTTCACGATTGCCGATCGGATCCGTCTTATCAATCATCCAGTCAGCGGGCTCAGCGTCAGTCGCAGCCCACGCCTTGCCGCGCGCGCGAACCTGACCATTGGGCAGGTTTTCCACTCTGAGCTTCATCCGGTACCACACATCGGGTTTCCAGGCGAAGGGGACCGTTACCGTTCGAACCGTCTCTGGCTCCCATGGCTCGAGCTTCAACTGTTGCGTGGTTCCGTACAGGACGAGCGAATAGCGCTGCGCCGTGACACCGACGTCGGCCATCTGACGTCTGCGCTGCGGGGCTCGCACATCGGCCTGGAAGGTGTAGTTGGACCAATTTGGTGGGCCGATGAAAGTGCGGCCGCGCTGAAAGATGGTGTTGAGTGGTTCTTTCTGCAGCACCTTCTGTCCGTCGAGCGTTGCGACGATGAGACGGCCAGGAACAGTATTGGCCCAGCCTGGAGGAATCGCGCCGTCGGCGTAGCTATCAAAGTTTTCCGTCCACGGCAACGGATGCGCCACACGCGCGCGTGCTTCGCCAGTCAGACCACCAACGGTGGCTTTGATGAGACCCGCCTGCTGAATCGGTTTGCTCACGATTGTCACCGCACCGTCGGACACCGTGCCCTCGAGACCTTCAAGCGACCACGTGGCCTTCTCTTCCCTCAGGAACCGACCGGAGGCATCGAACGAACG
>Ga0075431_100001987_pt1 | contig 19517 bp, 18 predicted proteins | sample RhiMetdeltSRZDD5_FD_75297 | JGI IMG/M metagenome (GOLD analysis project Ga0075431, IMG submission 75297) | Populus rhizosphere microbial communities from Tennessee, USA - Rhizosphere MetaG P. deltoides SRZDD5 | ecosystem: Host-associated > Plants > Roots > Rhizosphere > Soil | place: USA... | reverse complement strand
CGAAGTGGTCCTGCAGGCCGTTGAGGTAGGCCATGAACACGACGCCGGTCTTGTAGAAGCGGGTGGGCGCCTTGAAGACGTGACGCGAGAGGGGCACCGTCGGCGCCAGGATGTCGTCGAAGCGGCGCCGGTCGCCGGCTGCGAGCGCCGTGAGCGCGGCAGAGGCGGCAGGCGCGATGGCGTCGAAGATGCCGAGCAGCGCATCGCTGTAGCCCTGCTCGTCACCGGCGATCAGCTCCGCGTAGTTGAAGTCGTCGCCCGTATACATGCGCACGCCCTTGGCGAGCTGGCGGCGCATGACGATCTCCTTGTCCTTGTCGAGCAGGGAGATCTTGACACCGTCGACCTTTGCCGCGTGCGCATTGATGATGCCGACGGCGGTCTGCATGGCCTGCATGTGGTCGGCATTGCCCCAGTAGCCGGCCAGCGCCGGATCAAACATCTCGCCCAGCCAGTGGATGATGACCGGCTCCCTGGCTTGGCCGAGCACGCGATCGTACACACGCTCATAGTCGGCCGGAGATTTGGCGATGCGCGCCAGCGCGCGGCTGGCCATGACGATGAGGCGGCCGCCGGCCTTTTCGATGGCGGCCATCTGCTCCTCGTAGCCGCGGATCACCTGGTCGATGGAGCGCACGCTTGCAGGATCCAGATGGTCGGTACCGCAGCCGCAGGAGATCAGCGCCGGGCGGCCATTGCCAGCCTCCCAAGCCTTGCCGGCTTGCACGGCGCGGCCGATCAGCTCGAGCGACGTCGGCCAGTCGAGGCCCATGCCTCGCTGGGCCGTGTCCATCGCTTCGGCGACGCCCATGCCAAGGTCCCACAGGTAGGCGCGATACGCCATGGTCTTGTCCCAATCGACCGAGCAATCGATCCAGGGATCGTTGGCGGCGCGTGCATCAGCGACGACGTGCGCGGCGGAGAACGCGATCCGATTGAAGGCAGCCTTGGCCCTGTCGGGATAGGCGCGGGGCTCCGACAGCACGAACGGCTCGAGCTTGCCGGAGTTGGTGGGCAAGTTGATCTTGAGCGAGGAAAGGATTGGTGCGTTCATGGCTATGTCCGTATTGATGGTGAGATCAGGTCTTTGGGCCATTGGCCAGTCGCGGCTTGCGGCAATATCCTGCGTTGTCCGCCCCGATCAGACAATCTCGAGCGGCCCGTTTGGAGCGGTTTCGATCCGCTGCACCAAGATGCATACCGCGCCGAAGCAATGTCAGGCCCCAAAAATTTGACCAGTGCCCGGGCATCGTCGTTGGACCCAGGTGTCTCAATCTCATCGAACAGTTCTTGGCTTGCCTTCGACCTCGCTGCATCGCGGGTGGCAGAGCTTGGCAACGCTGCGAGGTTGCGTAGTTCGAGCATTGCCGCTTGCACGGGTGCTCAAGCCTTCAGTTCCGGCACGTCGATCCAGCGGCGCTCCTTCCAGCTCCGCAGCGCGCATTCCACCAGCTGCACGCCCTTGGCACCCTCAAGCAGGTCCCACTTGTAGGGGGCGTCCTCTACCACATGGCGGATGAAGGCTTCCCACTGGAGCTTGAAGCCGTTGTCGAAGGCTTGTGTGTCCGGCACCGGCTGCCAGCCGCCATAGAAGTCGATGGTCTGCTTGACGTCGGGATTCCAGACCGGCTTCGGCGTCGCCATACGCTGCTGGATAACGACATCCTGCAGGCCCGCCACGGCCGAGCCATGCGTGCCGTCGACGTGCAACGTCAAGAGGTCGTCGCGGCGCACGCGCGTGCACCAGGAACTGTTCATGTGGGCGATGATGTTGCCCTCGAGCTGGAACGTGGCATAGGCGGCATCGTCGGCCGTGGCCTTGTAGCGCTGGCCGTCCTCGTCGATCCGCTCGGGGATATGCGTGGCACCGAGGCAGGACACGGATTTCACGTTGCCGAATGTGTTGTCGAGCACGTAGCGCCAATGGCACAGCATGTCGAGGATGATGCCGCCGCCCTCCTCGGTCCGGTAGTTCCAGGATGGCCGCTGAATTGGCTGCAGATCGCCCTCAAACACCCAGTAGCCGAACTCGCCGCGCACCGACAGAATGCGCCCAAAGAAGCCGGAGTCGATCAGCAAATTGAGCTTGCGCAGACCGGCCAGGAACAGCTTGTCTTGCACGACGCCGTGCTTGATACCCGCAGCCTTGGCCTTGCGCACGATGGCGACCGCTGCCTCCAAGTTGGTGGCGACCGGCTTCTCGCAATAGATGTGCTTGCCGGCATCGATGGCCTTAGCGAGCAGGGTCGGCCGCGCCTGTGTGGTGGCGGCATCAAAGAAGATGGTGTCGTCGGGGTCGGCCAGCGCGGCGTCGAGATCGGTGCTGTTGCGCTTGAGGCCGTGCGCTTCGGCGAGTGCCGAGAGCTTGCCGGCATTGCGACCGACCAGGATCGGGTCTGGCATGACGCGGTCGCCGTTCCTGAGCGTCACGCCGCCTTGCTTGCGAATGGCGACGATGGAACGAACCAGGTGCTGGTTGGTGCCCATGCGCCCAGTCACGCCATTCATGATGATGCCAAGCCGTTGCATCGCCATGCCGCTGCCTCCCGTGGTGTCGTTGCCACCAGTAACAGTCGATGCGGGCCGGCTGTCAACTTCGCCCGCCGTGGCTGCGGATCAGCCAACGGATGATGCGCTGGAACCAGGCGTCGTAGGGTGGGGTCATCAGGCCGGTGGGTGTGAGGCGGCTCTGCAGGAATACGCCTTTGGCATGGCTAAAGGTGTTAAAGCCGTCCCGGCCGTGATAGCTGCCCATGCCGCTCGCTCCAATGCCCCCAAACGGCAGTTCTTCCTGGGCAAAGTGGTAGACCGTGTCGTTGACGGTGGCGCCGCCCGACACCGTGGTCTGCAGCAGCTGGCGGATGCGGCTGCGGTCGGAATCAAAGTAATAGAGCGCCAGCGGACGCGGGCGCGCATTGACGTAGACGATCGCGTCTTCGAGGCGGTCATAGGCGATGACCGGAAGCAGCGGCCCGAAGATCTCGTCTCGCGTCACGGCCATCGCATCGGTCACGTCGGCAATTGCGGTCGGTGCGATCTTGCGCACGTCCGGCGAGCCGATGGCGCCTGCCAGTTCGCTCGCTGGATCGACCGTCTCGATGCGGGCGCCCTTGGCTCGCGCATCCGCGACCAGGCGCGCAAGCCGCTCGTAGTGCCGAGCGTTGATGATCGCGGTGTAGTCGGGGTTGTCGAGGAGGCGCGGATAGAAACCGGCGGCCGCTTCCCGGAACAGACGGAGGAATTCGTCGACTTTGCCGCGCGGCACCAGCGCGTAGTCGGGGGCGATGCAGGTCTGCCCTGCATTGAGCAGCTTGCCGCGCACGATGCGCTCGACGGCGGTCGGCAGATCGCAGTCGGCATGCAGCAGGGCGGGGGATTTGCCGCCCAGCTCGAGGGTAACGGGCACCAGGTTCTGCGCCGCGGCCGACATCACCGTCTTGCCGACCGCGCTCGAGCCGGTGAACAGAATGTGGTCGAAGGGCAGCCGGCACAAGCCCTCGGCCATCTCGGGTCCGCCGAGTGCAACCATCACCCGCTCGGCACCCAGTTCCTTCTCCAGCCGCTGCTTGAGGAGGGCCGACGTGGCCGGCGTCAGCTCGGACGGCTTGATGACGACGCGGTTGCCGGCGGCCAGCGCTGCCGCCAGCGGGCCAAGGCTCAGCTGCAGCGGATAGTTCCAGGTGGAGATGATCAGCACCACCCCTTTGGGCTGCCGGTGCACCTCGTTGCGGGCTGGCCAGAACAGCAGCGAGGTGCCGCGCTTCTCGGGGCGCATCCAGGCGCGTAGATGGCCCAGCGCGCCGCCCACCATAAGCAGGGTCGGCAAAACCTCGGCCATCAAGGTCTCGCTCGGCGAGCGATGGCCGAAGTCGCGCGCGATCGCCTGGACGAACTCGCTTGTAGAGGTGGAGATGGCGCGCCTCAGTGCAGACAGCACAGTGCGGCGCTCGGCCTCGGAGCTGGGTCTTTCATTGCGGCTCTTGTCGTGCATGGACCAGAAGCGGCGCTCAATGTCGGCCAGCTTCAGGCCCGCCACGTTGGCGGCTGTGTCCTGCATGTTCATTGCGTCACGTCGCGTTGGAGCCTTGCAGCGCTCATGCCCTTACCTAGGGCCTTCCCTGGTGCCGGACCATGGCAGCAGGGTGCGTCCACACGGCGCATGCGTGCTGGGCCCCCTGCTGTGCCGTTGATTACCTCGGGAACAGGCAGGGCAGGAACGGTTGCCTATTCTGGCCCCACGCGCGTGTCGTTCCGGCACCGATTGCCGGGCCGATCGGCCACACATTGGATAAGACCGCGGATCGTGCGATGCCGCCTATGCACATACTGCTCCGAGGAGACACCCTGCAGCGGCTCAGGATCGCGTCGGGGCTCGTCCTGTTCGTGTTTGCAGGCACGCATTTCCTCAATCACGCGCTGGGGCTGATCCACGTTGATGCCATGCATGCCATGCAGCATTGGCGCTGGGTGGTCACGCGCTCGGTGCCCGGCACCTTCCTGCTGGTAGCGGCGCTGGTTACCCATATCGGGCTTGCCCTCTACAAACTGGCGGCGCGTGCCACCTTGCGGCTGCCTGCCTGGGAATTGACGCAGCTCGGCCTCGGTCTGTTCATCCCCTTCCTGCTGTTCCCCCACATTGTTAACACGCGAGGCGCGCGCATCTGGTTTGCCGTCGAGGACAACTACCTCTACGAGTTGGCCCGCCTTTGGCCCGATGGTGCGCTGTTGCAGACCACGTTGCTGCTGGTGGTGTGGGTGCATGGCTGCATGGGGTTGCATTACTGGTTGCGGCTGACGCCCGGCTATCGTGCCGCTGCACCGGTTCTGCTGTTTCTTGCCATTGCCATACCGCTCGCCTCGCTCGGCGGGTTCATGGTGTCGGGCCGGTCGGTGGCTCTGCTGATCGAAAGCCCGGATCGGATGGCGCACGTCAAGCAGCTGACCAACTGGCCGAATGCCGCGCAAAACGACATGCTCGCCGGCTACCGAAGCACCGCCAGATGGGCTTTTGCGGGCGTGCTGATGGCGGTGGTCGCGGTGGTGGCGTGGCGCTGGCTGACGGCGAGTGCCGGACCCAGGGTCGCGATCCGCTACATCGGCGGCCCCATCATCAACGCGCCGCGTGGGCCAACCCTGCTCGAGATCAGCCGCATGCATGGCATCCCGCACGCCTCCGTGTGCGGCGGACGTGCGCGCTGCTCCACCTGTCGCGTGCGCGTCGAGGCAGGTTCCAGCAATCTGCCGGCACCGACCTTTCCGGAAATCATGACGCTCGACAGCATCGCCGCACCTGCAAACGTACGCCTCGCCTGCCAGATCCGGCCGCAACAAGCCCTGACGGTGACGCGCCTGCTGCGGCCGGGGCAGACCGGTCCGCAGGCTGCGGCCGTACACGAAGCCGATGCGGCGGGCGTCGAGAAGCTGCTCGCCGTCATGTTCCTCGACCTGCGCTCCTTCACGCGACTGTCGCAATCGCGCCTGCCCTACGATGTGGTGTTCATTCTCAATGAGTTCTTCGCTGCAGCCGGCTCAGCCATCCACGCCCAGGGCGGCTGGATCGACAAATACCTGGGCGATGGGTTGCTCGCAGTGTTCGGACAGACGCACGGCGTAGAGGTCGGCTGCCGCCAGGCCCTACGTGCAGCACGTGCCGTCGACTTGGCTCTCGACCACGTCAATGCCAAGCTGCGCGCCGAGATCGGCCGTCCGCTCGAGGTCGGCATCGGCATCCATGCCGGCCCGCTGCTGGTAGGGCGCATTGGCTTTGGCGAGACGGTCGACCTGACAGTGGTGGGCAACGCCGTCAACGTAGCGAGCCGGCTCGAAGCCTTGTCTAAGGACAAGGGGTTCCAACTCGTCGTGTCGGACGACGTTGCACGGCACGCTGGTAGCATGGAGAGCGCCGGCAGCCGCTTCACCGCCACCGTTCGGGGTATCGATGCTCCGCTCGAGGTGGTGGGGTTTGCCCGCGGACGCGACCTGCCGGCCACCATACTCACCGCCGACGAGGAGGAGCATGTGTCCTTGGTGAGCGTCGCCAGCAGCCGTGCTTAAGATCCCCGCCGCTCCAGTGCTACGGCGATGCCTTGCCCGCCGCCAATGCACAGGGTGACCAGGCCGCGCTCAATTCCATCACGCTGCATGGAGTGCAGCAGGCGCGTGATCAGCACCGCGCCGGTCGCGCCGATAGGGTGTCCGTGCGCGATGGCGCCACCCTCGACGTTGACGATGTCCTCCGGCAGACCAAGTTCCTTGGCCACAGCGAGAGGCACGGCAGCGAAGGCCTCGTTGATTTCGATGCGCTCGATGTCGGACAGGCGCCAGCCGGCGCGATCGAGTGCGATGCGCACCGCCGGCACCGGACCGAGGCCGAACAAGCCGGGCTGCACGGCTGCGATCCCGTATGCGGCAATGCGCCCCATGGGCGCCAATCCGTGCTTGTCGGCGAATGCCGTGTTGGCAACGATCATCGCCGCCGCGCCGCTGTTGAGGCCGGGGGCGTTGCCCGCCGTGATGGTGCCGGTCGGGCGAAAGGCAGGCTTGAGCTTGGTCAGGATGTCGATTGTCGTGTCGGGTCTTGGTGCCTCGTCAGTGGCAAATTGCACCATGCCCTTGCGTCCCTTGACCTCGACGGGGACGATCTCGCCAGCGAAGCGACCGGCGGCTTGCGCCGCCGCGAAACGCTGCTGGGATCGCGCGGCGAAGCGATCCTGATCCTGCCGCGAGATCTGCGCGCGCGTGACAAGATCTTCCGTGTGCCAGCCGGAGTGCTCGCCCGAGAAGGCGTCGTTGAGGCCGTCGGTCAGCATGCTGTCGAGGATTTGCGCCGGACCCATGCGGTAGCCCCAACGGCCGCCGCCCATCAGGTACGGCGCCCGATCCATATTCTCCATGCCCCCCGCAACGGCGGCGTCGACCTCGCCCGCGGCGATCTGCTGGGCCGCAGTTACCACCGCCTGGGCGCCGGAGCCGCATACCCGATTGACGGTCATGGCTGGCACCGACACAGCCAGTCCGCCGCCGATGGAAGCCTGGCGGGCCGGGTTCATGCGGTTGCCGGCCTGGACGACGTTGCCCATGATGACTGAGCCGATCGAGCCCGGATCGAGCCTTGCTCGGCGCAGCGTTTCGCGCACAACCGTTGCGCCAAGTTCGGTTGCGGGCGTGTCCTTCAGCGTGCCGCTGTAGGCACCGATAGCTGTGCGCACCGGCTGAGCGATGAGAAGCTGATCGGATGATGATCGGGACATGTTTGAACTCCTGCTCAATGCGTCGACCCGCGTCATGCGTTTGGAGTTGCCTAGCCGGCAGACAGGGGTGCGTTTGGTGTCAAGGTGCTCGTGCTTGCGAAGTAGACCGGGGGGTCTGCGGACAGGCCGCGGTGCACCTTACGACTGATCTCGTCGGCGAGAACTTGGCCAGCACCGCGCTCGAGGGCGTCGAGCGTCACTTTGACGATCGCCTCGGGCGAACTCTTGGGCTGCTGGACAGAGCGGGCGAGATCGGTGTCGATGAACCCGGCGTGCAGACCGAGAACCTGGGTGCCTTGTGGTGCCAGTTCGATGCGCAGCCCGTTGGTGAGAGCCCAGGCCGCTGATTTCGAAGCGGCGTAGGTCGCAAGCCTTGGGCCGTTCATCCAGCTTGCCACCGACAAAACATTGATGATGGCGCCCCCTCCGTTGCTGGCCAGCACCGGGGCGAAGGCGCGTGCCATGCGCAGTGGCCCCATGAAGTTGACCTCGAACTGCTCACGCGCCGCATCGACAGCCCCTTCGGCAAGGAAGCCGCCAGGCCTGGCAATGCCGGCATTGTTGACTAGCAGCGTAACGTCGCCGGCTGCGCGTGCCGCGGCGACAACCTCCTCGTCGTGGGTAACGTCGAGTTTGAGGCGGACGACGCCTGGCAGCTTCACCGCGTCCGGATTGCGCGCGGCGGCATAGACCTTGCGGGCGCCCCCCTCCAACAGCGCGCGAACGAGGGCGAGACCGAGACCTCGGTTCGCTCCTGTAACCAGCGCAACAGCTCCAGCAACCTTCATGGTCCAGCTCCTCTGGCCGTGCGCCCGCATACGGCGCCATCATTCATGATGATCATCATGCTTGCGCTTACATGATCCTCGTCATATTTGGAGTCAAGGACGATCGTGGACGGTCGCGTTCACGTTGCCAGGAGGACACCTGCGTGCGCTATCCCGCCAGTGAAACTGCCGAGAAGCATGAAAGGATATTGAATGAAGCAGCCAAACTGTTTCGCGAACGCGGATTTGCGGTGGGCGTAGCCGAGATCATGCAGGCGGCGGGACTGACGCACGGTGCGTTCTACGCGCACTTCAAATCCAAGGATGACTTGGCAGCCGAGGCATTGGTTCGGGCGTTTTCGCAATCTAGCGATCGAGCTTACGCGGCAACCGCCAACGCGATGGAGGCCAAGCAGGTCTTCCTGGAGCGGTACCTGAGCGCCAAGCATCGCGACCGTCCCGGCGCCGGCTGCGCCATTGCCGCGCTTGGCGCCGAGATCGCACGCAATATGGCCGTCCGCGCGCCATTTACCGAGCAGGTGAAGCGCATGATTGCAGGGATGGCAACGAGCTTCGGCCGGAAGCACAAGGCCTCAGCGCGTCAGAACGCGATGCATCTGCTATCGGCGGTCGTGGGCGCGCTGATTCTGGCTCGCGCCGTGGACGACCCCAAGCTCTCCGACGAGATCCTCGCCAGCGTGCGCGAACGGCTCGCTTCGACATGAACGTGACCGCGAGCGCTGCGAAGTGCTAGGTCAAGGCCTTTGCGCAGGAGATGCTGCTGACCGCCGAGGGGACCGCATGCCAAAGATCGACCTTGCCGCCGTGCCGCAACGCAAGGGGTCGGGCTATCCGCCGCCGTTCGATGCGCCGTGCGCCAACCGCGTGCGGCAGCGGCTGGGTGAGGCCGGCAGACTTAAGGATTTCGGGGTCAACCTGATGCGCCTGCCGCCGGGCAACTGGTCGAGCCAGCGGCACTGGCATTCGCACGAGGACGAGTTCGTATATGTGCTGGAGGGTGAGGTGGTGCTGATTGAGGATGGCGGCGAGACGGTGCTGCGTGCAGGCGATTGTGCAGCCTTTCCCAAAGGCTCCGGCAATGGCCATCACATGATCAACCGGTCCGGCGCCGTGGCGGTTTATCTCGAGGTCGGCTCGCGCCAGGCCGCGGATCTTACGACCTGCTCCGACATCGACATGATGAGCGCCAACGCCGACGGGCGCTTCGTGCACAAGGACGGCACGCCCTATCCGGGGCAGTAGTTGAATAGCCATAGTCTTGCTGAAAAAAGGGTCCCCCCTCCCCATGCCGCTGAAGTGGCCGGGGAGGGGGCTAGGGCGAAGGTGCCGGAGGCGCGCGGGGAACGCCTATCCTTCGCCCCCGACCCGCGCCGTCGTCGTCATGCAGGACGAGGCGCAGGAGGGTTCTGCATCAGGCGTCGCAGCGCTTCAGGTCGGCCGGCGCGCGCCGCCAGGTCATGGTCTCGCTTAGGAACTTGCTGCCCATGTAGCCCATGACCTTCAGGCGATCGCCCATCGGCGTGATCTCCACGTCGTAGCGGCGGTCCTCGTCGACGTCGTAGATCCAGCCGTTGTCCCACTTGCCGCCGCCGACTGGCTTGACGTTGCCGATCACCTGCTTGCCACAGGTCTGTCCGTGTGCTGCGTCCTTCAGCCAGACGACCTTGCCGCATAGCAATGCGCCGCAGTTGCTGATCTCGACGGCGCCGCGGCCGGTGTGATCGATCCACACGCCGGTCGGCTCTCCACCGGCGGACGCGGCGGTGGCCGCGGCGATGCTGGCTGCGAAGGCTGCGGCCTGCGCGATGCGGGTGATGAAGTTGGTCATGGCGTGCTCCTTGTTGCTGCTCTGCTGCGATTCGGGTCCGACCAGACGTGCGTGCGGTTCGGGGTGCTCAAGTGTGCGCCTGTCGGCGGCGTGCGGCTGTTCCAGGGGGAACAACAGCGGCAAATTTCATGCGGCCTCGATCAGGTCGAACTCGCCGCGGGCACTGGTCGGGCGGCGCCGCGCCCGGCTGGCGATGCGGCCGTCCTCGATGCGGATCATGCGGTCGCCGTATTCGAGTGTGCGGTGGTCGTGGGTAACGACCAGCACGGCGCGGCGCGTATCCTTGGCGACCTCGGCCAGCAAGGCCATCACGGCCTTGCCGTTCTCACTGTCGAGGGCGGCGGTAGGCTCGTCAGCCAGGATCACCGATGGCGAGCCAGCCAGCGCACGGGCAATCGACACACGCTGCTTCTCGCCGCCCGACAGCTTGCTGGGCGACACGTGGGCGCGGTGCGACAAGCCGACCGCGTCGAGCGCCTCCCAGGCGAGGTAGGGGGCGTCCGACAGCGAGGCTCCGCGCAGGTCAAGCGCCAGCATCACGTTCTCGAGCGCGGTCAGCGTCGGCACCAGGTTGTAGGCCTGGAACACGAAGCCGACGTGCTTGCGCCGGAGATCGGCCATGCCCTCGGCATTGAGGCCCTTGGTGGGGATGCCGGCTACCCGCAGCGAGCCGCTGGTCGGCGACAGAATGCAGCCGAGGATCGATAGCAGGGTGGTCTTGCCGCTGCCCGACGGCCCCATCAGTAGGGTCAGCTCGCCGGCCATCAGGTCGACATTGACGCCCTTGAGCGGCATCACGTCGCCGGCGCCGGAGCGATACACCTTGGTGATATCGCGAGCCTCCAGCATGGTGATTCCTGAGTGTGTCATGGTCTTCGTCTCCGAGAGAGTTCTGGCGGTCAGCGGCTGAACACCACAGCCGGGTCGATGCGGATCACTTTGAAGATGGCGCACATGGCGGCGAGCACGCACATGCCGACGGTCAGTCCGAACAGCATGCCGGCGAGGCCCGGCGTCATGACGATCAGAAGGGTCGAGTCCTGCGAGGCCCAGATCACCACCAGGCTCAGCACCATGCCGAGCAGGTAGCCGATCAGCGCGCTGAGCACGGCCTGCATCAGGATTACCTTATTGATGTAGCCGGCCGACGCGCCGAGCGCCCGCAGGGTCGCGAACTCGTTCAGGTGGTCCTTGGTGCTGGCGTACAGCGTCTGGGCGACGATGACGATGCCGACGATGATGCCGAGCGCCGCGCCGGCGATCAGGGCCGCGCCGGCACCGGTCTCGAACAGCCAGTAGTCGAGGCTACGCTTGCGGAACTCGGCATGGGTCAGGATCTCGGCGTCGGGCAGCCGGTTGGCCAGGGCCGCCCGCACCGTCTCGATCGACGCGCCGGGGGCGACGTTGACGAGCGTGTAGGAGGACTGGTCCGGCGAGGCGGCAAGCAGTGTGCGGGCAGTAGAGAGCGTCGTGAAGACATAGGGCAGGGTCGTGAAAGAACGGATGCCGGTGGTAACCGCCTTGACCACAACCTCCATGTTGTTGATCTCGGCGCGGTCACCGAGCTTGCCAATGCCGAGCTCACCGAAATAGGTGCTGTCGATCGCCACCGCCGACGGGGCAATGAGTGCGCTGGCGCTGCCTTGCGTAACGTTCCAGGGCAGGGCACTGCCGCGAGTGATCTCAGAGCCGACCAGCAGGGCGGCCGTCGACCCACCCTTGGACTTGCGCCAGTTGACGAAACCGACGGCGAGTTCCTCGACGCTTGCAACGCCAGGCGTGGAGAGTACGGCATGACGCTCACGTCCAGAGAGCAGAGAGGGATCGTCGAAGCTCTTGGTGCCGAGCGCGACCACCCACAGGTCGCCTTTCGCCTGGTCGAGCATGGCGGCGATACGGTTCTCGGAACCGAGGTAGATGCCAAACTGCACGGCCACCAGCACGACCGAGAACACGATGCCGACCAGCGTCACAATCAGGCTGAGGCGGTCATGAAAAAGATTGCGATAGGCGAGTTTGGGGATCATGGGCATCGCCTTGCCCCTCCTGCCGGCCGGAATGGTCCGGCCGGCAGAGACGCCCGGGTGGGCGATGGTTGCTGTGTTGGCAGGCACTCGCATGACTTTTCTCCCAGCTCGCTCTTGTGCTAGCGCCCGGCAAGGCGCTGCTGCTCTCTCAGTGCTCACTCAGTGCAGGGCACCGACACCATCTCGCCGACGCTCGGGAAGTACTTCTTGCACTCCGATGTCTTGGCGGGCGTCTCGGTGTTCGAGGTCACCACCCTGGCGACGGGCTTCTGGACCGGCTCAGGCTTCAGCTCGGCCTGCTCGACCTTCTCAGTCTTCGGTTCGCTCACGGCCTTGGCGGGCTTGGCCTCCGCCTGCTCGATCTTGCTCGAGAACGCCTTGATGCCGTCGCAGCTTACCTGCTGCGGCAGGCCGCCCGTCGACACGCCCCAGCCGGAGGTCGTCTCGACCCAGCGTGCGTCACCGTAGAACCACGAGCCGCTCTTGAAGGAGAACGATTTGTCGCCCGACCAGCACTGGGTCTTGCCGTCGAACCACACCTTGCTGGTCGGATCGAACTGGCGGCCCTGGGCGTCCGAGTACTTGGCGGCCGGAGCCGGCTTCTCGACGTACTTGACGACCTGCTTGACGATCACCTTGGGCTTGCGGCGGCGCACTACGTACTGTTCCTCGCTGCGGTAGGCGCGCTGCTGGAGGGCAAAGTGGTGCAAGCGGAAGTGCATGCGGTGACCGCCCCGACCGCCAGCCTCGGCCGTCGTGGTGATGAGGGTGCTGGAGGCTGCGGCGATGGCCGTGGCTGCCAGCGCGAGGGTGAAGTGCTTGTTCATTGGATCAGTCCTTTCGCGTTTGAAGTGTTGTTCAGTGAGTGGATCGTGCCGGATGTGGCCGTTGGCGGCTGTTCCCCGCGGCACAGAGCGGAGAAATTTGCGAATTGCCCTTTTTTGCGGGTGCCGGTCAGGCTGCCTTGAAGGCCGGTGCTGCAACGCGTGCTGATGGCTGGCCGACGATGGCCTTGGCGACGCTGGCGACGAACGCCGCGGTGCGCTCCACCTCCCGCTGACGCTGGCGGTCGACGGTGCCGACGTGATAGCTGTCGTCCAGCACCACGGCGTCGACTAAGCCTTTGAGATTGCGCTGCAAATACCAGGCGTTGTCGAGGCCGGCGTGGTCGTCCTCACGCGGGAGGATGATCATGGCCGGCTGGCGGATGTTGCCGATCTCGGTGCGCACAGCTTTGACCAGCCGGCGGTGCTCCAGGACGGCGCCGCCGGGCATGCTCGGCAGGCCGGCGGCGGGGCTGTCACGGTTCAACGGGGCGTTGTGGATGAAGTCGCGGATGCGCTCGTCCTTGATGCCGTGCGGGTGCAGCTCGGTAAAGCCGATCAGATTGGCGATGGGCTTGCTGCAGATGATGCGAAACAGGCGGGCGTACCAGGGGACCAGCCAGCCGTTGCGCCACAGGGTCGGTGCCAGCAGGGCCGTGCCCTGTACCTTGTCGGCATGGCGGGCGGCCAGCAGCAGGGCCAGCATGGCGCCGGTCGACAGTCCAGCGACGATGACGACGTCGCACTCCGTGCGCAGGCGGACAAGCGCCTCCTCGGCACTGGCGTACCAGTCCTGCCAGGTGGTTTGCTGGATGTCGGCCTCGGTGCCGCCGTGTCCGGCGAGCTGCGGGCAATACACCGTGTAGCCGGAGCGGGCGAGGCCGTTGGCGAGAAAACGCATTTCGGCGGGCGTTGCGCACAGGCCATGCATCAGGAGCACCCCGGTGCGGCCACCTGCAACGTAGTAGCTCTGGTCCTTGATGATCATCTCACGCCGCCCTGTTTGCTTCGAGTTCGTTTGACCCTATGCGGGTGGGCGGACCACTTGCTGTTCCGGGCGTAACAATTGCTCGAAATGAGCCAAGCCGTTGGAACCAAGGGGCAGCTGCCTTCGTTCCGCCTCGCGAATCAGTTCGTTGAGACGAAATCGCAAAGGGGAGGATGTCGTGCGCACTCAACGGGCTCTGAACAGAACGCTGGCAAAGCAGAACCCCGAGCGTGCCTTCGGCAGCCCGTTCGAGATCGTGGGTGAGAAGCTGTTCACCAAGGGCGAGAAGATCGCCACACTCAACCGGTGGCGGCAGAGTTTGTTGAAGGAACTGGATGCTTCCGGCGAGGGCATGCACACGTACGGAATATCGGCCGAACGTGCCCGTTTGCTCGAGCAAGTCGAGGCCGCCCGCAATCAGTTGGGTTAGGCGCCACCATCCTTCCTGCCCGCCCAAGCCGGCGTGCGGCTCACGCCGCGTCAGCGACGCTTTCGAGAGCCTCGATATCGCAGATGTAGCCCGACCCCTGCCTGGTGCTGGCGCCGGTATCCTCCAAGAGGGTGAGGCGATGTTCACCTTGGCCGGGAATGTTTACCTTGGCCGGCTGGCGCCGATCCAGAGGGCGAGTTCACCCTGAGACATACCGAGGTCGAGCGCGGCTCACTCCGCGTCAGCGACGCCTGCGAGAGCCTCGATATCGCAGATGTAGCCCGATCCCTGCCTGGTGATGGCGCCAGTATCCTCCAAAAGGGTAAGGGCGATATTCACCTTGGGCCGGCTGGCGCCGATCAAGAGGGCGAGTTCACCCTGAGACATGCCGAGGTCGAGCTTGGCCTTGCCGCCCTTCACCGTCGCCGACTGCAGCTTGAGAGCTGACAGCATAAGGCGTGCCAGCCGCACCTCGATCCGGTGCAGTGCGATCGCCTCGAGCCGCTGATCTGTGTCGCGCAGGCGCTGGCACAAGAAGCGGATGGCGGCGGCTGCGACCTTGGGATTGTTCTCGATCAGGTCCATCAACGCCTTCTGCGGCAGCGACATGGCTTGTACTCGGCTGATGGCGGTGGCGCCGGCGGTGCGCTCGCCGCCATCAAGGGTCGCGATCTCGCCAAATACGTGGCCGGGGCCCGCGTGATCGAACGACAACTCACGCCCATCGCTCGACAGCACGGATAGGCGAATGCGTCCCTCGATTACCAGGTAAATGTCGCGGCCCGGGTCGCCGCGCGAGAAAATCATCTGGTCCGGTTCGAACTGCACACGCCGCATACGTCCGGCAATGTCCGTGCGGTCCTGCTGGTCGAGCGCGCCGAACAGGGCGGTCCGCGCCAGCAACTCGACGATCGCTTTCTGGTCCATTTCGCGCCTGCCCTTCCGCTTTGCCGCGGTGCACATCATGCCGGTACGGCCCGGTGCCGTCGAGCGGTGAAAGTAAGTCACACTTTCGGTGCTTGGTTATGCATGTACCACGCTTACCAAACAAGTTAGAGGCAAGGGCCGGCTTGGAAGATATAGTGCGACGCGATTGCCAGTTTTTTTCTCAGTCAATTACGCACGAAATTGCAGGATATTCGCGTCCCTCTTGATTGCGCAGGCCGTGTGGGCGAGCTGCGCGTCGGGACGCCAGGGAGACCCGGGGATGCGCCAGCGCCTCAGTCAAGTGTTCAGCAGCAGCAGAGTGCGCAATCTGCGCCGCGTGATCGCGCGCCTTGCAGGCTATGGCACGGAGCAGTATCCGCCGCGCATCCGCCGCCGTCTGCAGATCATGAACGTAACGGCCTATGCGGTGGCCGCCTTCACTCTCATCTACGTCGTGCAGCAGGCGGTGCTGCTCGACTTTCAGACCTGGAAGCCGGTCATCCTGATCAATCTCGTGATGGCCGCCGTCGCCCTGTCGATTCCGTTTTTGCACCGGTATGGCGAGCTGGCAGGGCCGTTGGCCATCACGCTCTCCGAGCTGATCGGCATCTTTGCGCTCACCTACTACATCGGTCGCGATGCCGGCCTGCACCTGCAATACTTTGCGGCGACTGCCGCATTCTTCGTCATCATGGGCCTGGAGCGGCTCAAGCTGATCGCCACCTTCGTGCTGTTGTCGCTGGCCCTGCACCTGGTGGCCTGGTCATGGTTCATCCAGAGCAATGCCGTGCTCGTCATCGACAAGGCCGACGTCGATGCGCACTACATCACAGCGGTTGTCACGACGTTCAGCGTGATCTCGATTGTGGTCTACTACGCCTTCCGGCTGGTCGAGCATGCGCAGGCGGAGACCGATGCCCTGCTGCACAACATCCTGCCCGACACCATCGTCGACCGTCTGAAGCAGGCGCCGGCGGCCACCATAGCCAACGAGTTCGCCGAAGCCTCCGTTATGTTTGCCGACATAGCGGGGTTCGTGGCTCACGCCAAGCAGCTGGGGCCGGCCCGCACCGTCGAGGTGCTCAATACCATCATGCGCGCTTTCGACGAGCTGGCCGATCGGTATGGCGTCGAGAAGATCAAGACCATCGGTGATGCTTACATGGCGGCGGCCGGACTGCCGGTCGCGGTGACCGATCATGCCGAGCGCATTGCCGGCATGGCGCTCGCCATGGTCGAGACGGCGCGGCGCATCGCGCGGGACGTTAACGTGCCGTTCGCGCTGCGCATCGGCATTGCCAGTGGACCTGTGTTGGCCGGCGTAATCGGCGCCAAACGACTAATCTACGACGTGTGGGGGGATACGGTGAACCTAGCCTCGCGGCTGGAAGGCCACAGCCGGGCCAACCGCATTCTGGTGTCGCCGCTGACGCGGGTGCGGCTCGAAGGCCGTTACGTGCTCGAGCCTCACGGCGCCATCGACATCAAGGGCTACGGCGCGGTGGAACCCTGGTTCCTGGTTGGCCCGACCGATGCCGTCTCCGACCCAGGTACTGGTGAGCGCAACCCGGCCCAGACGGTGACGTCGGCCGGCAGTATCTGAATGCGCGTGGCCAGGTGTTTCGCGTGGAACAGCGTTCGATCGGTCGGCGAGCCACATTGGCCGCACGCAACACGTTCGGAGCACGACCATGCGCAGCATCAATACCCGCCGCCTGTCGGCCACTGTGGCCATGGCCATGCTGATCGGTGCCATGGCCGGCTATTGGGCCACGGGGCCGTCCACCGCCTCGAGCTCCGCTGCAGCCGCGTCCAGCCATTGCGGCGGCGGCGTTTGCGCGAGCCATACCTGGTTGTGGCTCCCGGCGATGCGCCGCGCGCGATAGCAAGACCAGCAACGCAATTCAGCCCCGTAGCCGGCCACGCGCCGGCTGCGGGTTTTTTTGTATTTGCGGCGCGGTTGATGCTTGGCGATAGACGCGAACGCCACTGGCGGAGCGCGAAGCGTGGCCACCAGTGTCGCCGCCTAGCCCGGCTCCGAGATTTGGCAATGACCGTCGGGTCGAGGGCGGTACTCGGGTGCAAAGGTGCAAACGCTGCCGCAGAACACGCTCACCACTCCCGGCCGGCGGTGATGAGGCCGATGCGACCACGGCTGGGCGGCGCCGAGCTGCCGGCGGACGTATCACATGCGCCAGCACGATGCTGCTGTGAGCCCCGATGGTGTAGGCAATGCCGACAGGGATGGTGCGCAGCGGGGGGCACAAGGCAATGGCGTAGCCCGCTACCATGGCGACGGGATCGGTGAACTGCGCACATGCCTTCGGGCGCCGCCCGTGCCTGCAACTTGGCCGCGGATGGCGATGGTTACAAAAAGGTGGCCCATGTCGGCCACCTAGCCGGCCTAGTGGAACGTCAGTTCCGCTAGGCCCATGCGATGTCAGTGGAACTGAGGGGGCGTTAAGGACCGCGTAACGCAGTCGGACCCTGCGCCAAGCAGGGTCCGACGTTTTGTTGCGATCAGCGGAAGAAGGCGTCGGCGCGCATGCCCGGCAGCAGCGGCACGGAACCTTCCAAGTCGATCATAACCTCCATCACCTCGACGTCGGTGGCCCGCCGGGCGCCGCGCGATCCCATGCGTGGGATACCGAGCGAGGGTGCCAGCTCCGTCACCTTGCCTTCGAAGTCACGGTTCGGATAGGCGTTGCTGCGCACGAATACCTTCTGGCCGAGCTTGATCTTTGCGACATCCTGCTCGTCGACCTCGGCGCGCACGCGGATGACGGTCAGGTCGCCCATCACGATCAGGGGCTGCTCCGGAGACGGAGCCACCAGCTCGCCGGACTTGGCATTCACCTGCAGCACGGAGCCGGTCAGCGGCGCGCGGATGCGCGTCTTGTCGAGCAGCTCTTCGGCCGTGGTGAGCTCGGCGCGGGCAGCAATCAGGCCAGCCTCGAGACGGTTGGGCGCCGGCGCCTTGCTTTTGGCGTGAGCGGCGGCGAAGGCGATGTGCTCCTGGCGCAGCCTGTCCTTGGCTTCCGCCACCTGCTTGCGCGCCTGCAGCAGTGCCTGCGGGCTGCCCGGCGATTTGCGGTCGGCGGACAGCACGGCGTCGAGCGCGAAACGGGCGTTGGTGACGGCCCGCTCGGCGGCAAATACCGCGTCCTCGGCCTTGCGCACGTCGTCGCGACCCGCCGTTGCCGGCTGGGCGTCGCGCTCGCGCTTGCGGGCGGCCACCTCGGCCTCGGCAGACGTTAGGCGTGCACGGGCCTCCTTGTCATCCAGGCGGATCAGCACTTCCCCCTCGATGACGCGATCGTTGGTGGCAACCGCGATATCGAACACGCGCCCGGGGATGCCGGTGCCGATGCGGATTTGGCCGCTGCGCGGCTCGACGCGGCCAGGCGCCGCGGCAATCCACTTCTGCGATGGCGGTTCCGGTGTCGTGGTGACCGGATCGGGCAGGGCGACGCTCACCGTCGGTGTCGCCTTGGGGACGGCCTGTCCCGGGCTGGCGTAGATGGCGATTGCCGCGCATCCCGCGCCGAACGCGGCGAGCCCGAGAAACATGGCGAGACGCCGGACGATAGCGGACGACTGGCTGGTGGGCTGCATCGGACTGCCCTGCATCTGCCAGGGCTGGCTGTGGTTGTCAGGCTGCATGACTGATTCTCCGTTGATCACTTGGCACTGCACATGCTGGCTTCCCCGCCGGCCTGTGCCGATGCCTGTGAAATAATGGAGGTCGCGTCGCTTGGTCTGTTCCGCATGGAACATGGGTGCCGCATTTGCCCGACGAAAAAAAATCAGCAGACCGCGCATTTGTTTCGCTGGGAACAGCGACCCGTAGCGTCATCGAGCAATCTCTCCCCACAACGCGAGCATCGCAGCCGGCATCGACCGGCTCTCGGCGAACAAGGAGAGTGCCATGCAGGGTCAGATCACCAAGTATCGCGACGACCTGGGGTTCGGCGTCATCGAGGCCGACAACGGCCGTCGCTATCGCTTCGCCAGGCATCAGATCAAGAACCAGGCGGAGATGCTGATCGGCCAGGACGTGGATTTCGTTCTCGAAGCCAGCCGTCCGACCGACATCATCATGCTGTCGGGTTCACCTTGGGCGGCCTTCGGCGGCCTCGGCGAGCGGGAGTAAGAGCCATGAGCGCCGTTCTCGATCGCTGCGACGTGCCGCAGGTGTCTCCCGAACTGCTGATGCTGCCGATGCACACCATGCTCGCCGCCGGGCGCGGACTGGTGCTGCTGCGGGGCATCGCCGACCCCGAGCTGCGAGCAGTCGAGCACGCGGTCTGGGACAAGCTCGATGGCTCTGCATCGGATAAGGTGGCGGCGCTGTTGCGGTTCCGTTGCCTGGTCGGTGTGTTCGCGGCCTCCAGGCTTCAGCAACTATTCCTGCGCCGCGGCTTGGCTCTGCTGGAGCCCGCCATGGAAGTCGCT
>Ga0075431_100001985_pt1 | contig 19523 bp, 20 predicted proteins | sample RhiMetdeltSRZDD5_FD_75297 | JGI IMG/M metagenome (GOLD analysis project Ga0075431, IMG submission 75297) | Populus rhizosphere microbial communities from Tennessee, USA - Rhizosphere MetaG P. deltoides SRZDD5 | ecosystem: Host-associated > Plants > Roots > Rhizosphere > Soil | place: USA... | reverse complement strand
ACCCGAGCCTGCCCGACCCGCCCCGGCGGCAGTGCCTCGCCATGCCCTCCCAACGCTGCCGCGCGGCGCGCCGGCGCACCCCTCCCATCCTGAGATTCGGTGAGAAAGGCGGGCTAGCCGATGTCGTGCAGTTCCATGATGCGCCAGCCGCCGGCGTTTCCCATGAGCACGGGCGTCGGCTCATCCGAACCTTCAAGGCAGAGCATCTCGACGTGGTGCACGACGCTGTCTGGCTCGCCGCCACCACAGGTCCAGATCTCCGCGCCATCAAGCCCGCCACTTCTGGCGAGAAGCTCCAATGCTTCCATGTTGACGTGATCGACAAGTCGGCTGATGTCGCGGTCGATGCCTAGAGCGTCGAGCATCTCGGGTGTGACCTGCGTGATCGCCAAGCTGTCGAGCACGAGGGCCAAGTTGTTGAAGTCTTCAGCGTCCAGGTCTTCAACGTTGATGCCGAATTTCATGTCGTTCTCCTCGGGTGAAGAGGCGAGGGGCAGACCCCTCCGGTGTGGTGGGTTACGCTTCGTCCGCGACCTTCTCGACCATCACGTTTTCGATAGTCTGTAGCGCCTCGATCAGCGCGTGGACTGCGTTGAGGTCCATGCTGAAGAGCGGAGCGTCGTTCTTCAGGACGCCAACCGACTTGGCGTCTTCCGAGAGATGTAGGGTCAGCTGGCTGGTAAACGGGACAATCCTCATGTCTCAGTTCTCCTTGCTGGTGTAGGGGCGAGGCGCCGGAGCGCATCGCGGTGGATCAGGCTGCGGGAGGCAATGCGCCACCGCTCTTGCTGGCTCGCTTCGCCATCTGGCGCAGTCGGCGGGCTTCGGCACGGGCGGGTGGCTGGGGGAGCGGGTCGGGGAGCATCTCCTTTACGGCTGCCCACAAAGGCCTGGCCATATCCAATGCGTACCTGTTGCCATCTCTGAAGTGCGCCTCCACCGTGGCTTGCATCTCCTTCGGAACCTTCCACCCCTCGCGGTACCAGAGCTCACCCAGCGCCGGAGTTTTGCCCGGCCGACCGGCCAGAGTAGCTGCCGGCTGCCACACGTACTCAGGCGGCTTCACCTGCCACGTGATGCTGGGCATGCCGTTCTGCGAGTGATCTCGCTCGACGGAGGCGGCCTCGATGAGGTCGGCATCCTGGTGCCAATCGCCCGGAGCGAAATCCACGATGTCGCCGTTGACATCGAGCCAGACGTGGAACAGCGGGTTTCCATTGACCCACTCTGCGTAATTGCTCGACCCGCAGAAGTTGACTGCATCGAGTGTGGGGTCTGGTCCGCTACGGAATACTGCGCCGCCTATGACGGGACGCGGTCGCATTCCGAGATGTGTAAGGGCCATAGCTCCCAGTGCGGAGCGTAGCCAGCATGTGCCGCCAAACGTTATGGGCTTCACGCTGCGCACTGCTGCGGCGACCTGGTCGCGCCATTGCTGCTGATCGATCGTGGGGTCCATCAGGCGGCCTCGCCGTCTATCAGGCGCTTGAGCTGCGGCACCGGCACGCGCCAGAGGTTGCCGAAGCGAACAACAGGGATCTCGTTGCGCTTGGCCGCCTCATAGGCGGCGTTCAGGCTGAGACCCAACAGCAACCGGGCTTGGTTGATCGTCAGGGTAGGTAGTTCCCGCCAGTTCTCAGGGAGAACGGCTGGACGCCTTACAGGCTTGGCTTTTCCCTTCCTGGCCGGCGGTCTGATCCTCTTTGCCACCAAACGCTCCTTGAGTTCTTAGCATGTAAATATCTCATACTGCGTCATCCTGTCGTTGACAACCCTGTTATGCACATCCTAATAACTCATCCTTGGGACAGCCTGTGACAGGAGGCGACATGGGCCAGCGTCGAGGGCGCGGAGGGCGTCCGAAGCTGCGGGAAGCAGACCCCGGCGAGAAGATCACGATCAGCGTCCGCATCACGCAGGAGATGAAACAGCGCCTTGAGGAAGTCGCAGACGCGAGTGGTCGGTCTCAGAGTCAGGAGGCCGAGCTTCGACTGGTGCGAAGCCTCGACCGCCAAGACCTCCTCCCCGAGGTCCTAACCCTCGCATTCGGGCGAGAAGCGGCCGGGCTGCTGATGATGCTCGGGCTTGTCATGAACGTGGCCGGCGAGGGGCAACACGTCGGAAGCGACGAGGAGCTAGAGGGCAAGCCCTGGACCGATAATCCCGTCGCCTTTGGCAACGTCATCTATGCCGCGCTTGCCCTCCTGGAGGCGGCCAAGCCCAAGGGAGACGACAGCGGTCCCACGTATGGCGTCAACATAGCGGAGGCCATGCTCAAGTCGCTCAGAAGGCATCATGGCAGACACGCCGACTGGTTTGCGCGTCACTCTCGCGCGGTTGACGAAATTCGTTCCATCTTGGGACCGATCGCGACCCGCATGGTCGAGGCCAGAAAGGCCGCCGGTTGGGTTCTCGGCCTGGCAAATCGCTTGGATCTGATGGAGAAGAAGAAGCCATGAGTAGAGGCAACATAACCCGGCGCGGAGCGCACTCCTGGCGCATCAAGATCGAGCGCGACAGCGGCATTCCCGGCAAACGGAAGTACCACACGGAAACCGTGAGGGGGCCCCGGAAGAACGCCGAGAAGCGGTTGACCGAACTCCTTGGTCAGAGCGACACCGGCGTCCTGGTGGACAACTCCAAGATCACGTTGGCAGAATACCTGCGGGGCTGGCTCGGCAATCCGCCCAAACCTGGCGAGCCGGCACCTCCGCCACCGGCTGGCCTCACGCCGAAAACGGCGGAGCGATACCGCGAGCTTGCGGAGGGACAGATCATCCCGCACCTCGGCAATGTCGCCCTGCAGAAGCTGCGGCCGATCGACATCGAGAGGTGGCACAAGGCCCTCCTGAAATCCGGCAGCAGGAAGGGCAAGCCGCTTGCGCCTCGAACTATCGGCCACGCCCATCGGCTTCTCCACCGCACGCTGAAGCGCGCCGCGCAGGTCGAGGTGATCTCGCGCAACGTCGCGGCCGTCATCTCGCCCCCGGCGGTCAAGAAGAGGGAGATCCAGATCCTGACCTCCGACCAGGTGGCCGACACGCTGGCCAAGTTCGAGGGGCACCCCCTTCACTCGGTCGCTGTGTTCGCGTTGGCGACCGGCATGCGCCGCGGCGAGATCGTTGCGCTCCGGCTTGTCGATGTCGACCTCGATGCAGGCGTCGTCGAGGTGCGGCGCTCCGCGGAGGAGACCAGGGCGGGCGTGCGCATCAAGGAGCCGAAGACCGAGCACGGGCGGCGAACCCTGACGCTGCCGCCGAGCGCCGTCTCCGTGCTGCGCAAGCATCTCGTGAAGCTGCTCGAGCTGCGGCTGGTGCTCGGGCTTGGCAAGCCGGACGCCGAAACGCTGCTGTTCGGCAAGCCCGACGGCTCGATCATGCCGCCGAACCAACTTTCTTGGTTGTGGCGGTCGGCCTGCAAGGCGCTGAAAGCACCGCGCGTGAACTTCCACGCATTGCGGCACACCCACGTTTCGGCGCTGATCGCCGCCGGGCTGGATGTGGTGGCCGTAAGCAGGCGCATCGGCCACGGCGATCCAACCGTGACGTTGCGTGAGTACTGCCACCTTTTCAAAAAGGACGACAGCGCCGCGGTGGGAGCCATCGAGGCCGTGTTGCGAACGAGGGAAGAACGATGATAACGCTATCCGGTACCATTCCGGTACCAATTGGGGGTTTTGCGATGGGCTCAAATAAAGCTAAGTCATTGAAATCATGGTGCCGGCTGAGGGGATTGAACCCCCGACCTTCGGTTTACAAAACCGCTGCTCTACCGCTGAGCTAAGCCGGCATATCAATGATTTCAGCAGCCTATGGGAGCGCCGCGATGCCGAAACCCGGTTTCTGGACCGGATTGGCACCGGAACCTCCATATCACCGCTCGCCGCGCTTTCGCAATGCGGCTTCTATCGCCTCGGCGGCTGCCCTGTCGCGCTACTCGAGCACGTGTCCATAGGTATCAGGTCACGCAAGAGCAGCGTGTCCTCACAGCGGGCTTGCCCAGGCCGAGCCCCCCGGCGCAGCTCGATGGCTGTTGCGACGCTCGCGCTGGACAGCCACGGCACGGTGGCAGGAGAGCGCGCGGCGGCCATGCTCGGTCTTGGGTTCTTTGAACCGCAGGCCTGGCCTTGGTCTCCCCGAGAGAGCGGTGCCGCTCGACGATGCCGGCGTCCAGGAACGGGGAAGGGCGCCGGCCGCGTCCCGTGCAACAGGCGGGTCGAGGGTCGGTACGCCATCCTCCCAAAACGGCTTTGTTCAGCGACCGGAGCTCACGCCGCCACCACGTCCGGTAGCGCCGGCACTACAAAGAACAGACCATGAGGCCGCAACACTTCCGGCGCCGCGCCGGGACCAAAACCACCCCGCTCGCAAACCGCCGAGTTTTCCTCGAGGAGCCGCATCGACCTCGCCGGCCGGCGGTGCTCCCGCCCTGCATTTGGCACGTGAACACGATAGGCAGTAAGGTGCTGAACGGAATCCGCGACAGCCGGCGGCAGGGGGGGAGATGCTGCACAAGCTTGGAAGCCAGCGCCAGGTTCCGCACCCCATTGCTGGGATAAATCTCTGGGTTGGGTGGGTTTGCGTTTCCATCGCGGTCGGTGTTGCTTATTTCCTGGCCGCGCGGCTGGGCCGTGCTCTCCTCACCGGCGCAGAGGGCTTATCTGTCTTCTGGCTCGGCTCGGGTATCGCCGCCGGCGTCCTCAGCGCGTTCGGCGACCGTGTGCGGTCGGCAGTGGTGACCGGCGTGATCGGCGCCAGCCTCGCGATCAACCTCATGGGCGGCACGAGCATCTGGAGTGCCCTGGCGTTTGCACTGTGCAACGCAGGCGAGGCGGTTCTGGCGGTCTGGTTGATGACGCAGTTGGCCGGGCCGTCTTTCACGCTCGACAGGCTGCGCAACGTGGGGGCCCTGTTTGTCGCCGCCGGTGTGGCGGCGGCCGTGGCTGCCGTCGGTGCGGCGACCGCGATGGCGCTGCTCGGTCCCTCCAACGCCCCGTGGTTCAATATCTGGCGCGTCTGGTTTGCGGCCGACGCCCTTGGCATCGTTACGGTTGCGCCGCTGCTGATCGGGTTTGGGGCGGCCTTGCGCGATGCACCATCGTGGCGCGAGGTCCTGGAAGGCACGCTTGCGGTGGTTGCCCTGACCGGTGCGCAAGCAAGCGCCCTGACGCTGCTCGTTGGGCCCTGGTCGTTGATCGCGCCGGCTACCCTATTCTTCCCGCTGTTGTTCTGGCTTGGCGCACGATGCCAGCCGGTGTTCGCGGCCGCGGCCGCATTTGCGGTGGCCGTCGTCATCGTCTGGACGACGACCCATGCATTCGGCCGCTACGGCGACGCGAGCCAGCCGCCCGCAGCCCGTATCCTCGCCGCTCAGGTCGCAATGTTGGGTACCACGCTGGCTGCGCTCGGTCTCGCGGCGCTCTTTGCCGACCGGCGCCGCAGTGAAGCGGCGCTCGGCGAAAGCGACACCCGCCTGCGATCGATCCTGGATGCAGCCAACGTCATCGCCTGGGACGTGGATTTGACCCGCTTTACCGTTCATTCGACAGGTCCCGTCACGCGTCTTCTGCATCGGCCGGAGGGCGCGGTCCCCCGCGACTTCGAGGCAATGGTCGAAACCATACACCCGGAGGACCGAGACGGTGTGATGGCGCAATTCTGGGCAGCCGTCAGTACGGCTTCCGCCTACCGTCTCGAATTCCGCCTGAACTCGAACGGTTTGCGCTGGGTCACGGCTGCCGGCTCAATCGAGCGCGATGCGAATGGTCGCCCTGTACGCGTGCGCGGTGTCACCCACGACATAACCGAGCGCAAGAAGACGGAGCTGGCGCTGGCCGAGCGCGAGGCTCAACTCGGCCTCGCCGGGAAGGCAGCCCGCGTAGGCAGCTTCGCCGTCGACTACGCCACTGAACGGATCCAGACTTCGCCGGGCTATGTGGCCATTCACAGCCTGGCGGAGGGAACCGAAGAGTTGACCCGCGCGGCATGGCGGGCCGGCGTGCATCCTGACGATCTTGCGCGCCTCGACGCCCTGCGCAGCCAAGTGTTCGCCAGGCGACGCCGCGAGATGAACATCGAGTATCGCATTACCGGCGCAGACGGCAAGGCGCGTTGGGTCGAGTCGCGTGGCCTCGTTTCCTACGACGGCGATGGACACCCGCTCCGCCTGGTCGGCGTCCACATCGATATCACGGAGCGAAAGCGGGCGGAGGACAGGCTGCAGGAGAGTGAGCGCAAGATGCGCGAGCTGCTCGGCGCGTTGCCCGCGGCGATCTACGTGACGGATGCAGAGGGGCACATCACCTATTGCAACCAGAGTGCCGTCGATCTGTGGGGGGCGAGCCCGACCTCGGGAAGGACAAGTGGAGCGATCTGGGCAGGTTCTACCATGCCGACGGCTCGCCGATGGCCTTGGCGGACTGTCCAACCGAGGTCGCATTGAAACAAGGCCGGATTGCACGGGGGCAGGAAGCGATCCTGGAGCGCAAGGACGGCACGCGCATCCCGATAGCCCCTTATCCAACCCCGCTGTGCGACGAGACCGGTGCGATTGTCGGTGTCGTGAACATGACCGTCGATATCGGCGAGCGCAAAAGAGCCGAGCGCGCCCTGGCCGAACGCAGTCTGCAGCTGGCCCTGGCTGGCAAGGCGGCCCTGGTGGGCAGCTTCGCCTACGACGTCGACTCGGATGTGATGCAAGTCGAGGAGGGCTATGCTGCTCTGCATGACCTGCCCGACGGAACCAGGTCCACCACGCGCAGCGAATGGAAGGCCCGAGTGCACCGGAAGGACCTCGCTCGCGTGGAGACGGTCCGCAGCCACGCCTTCAGCAACGGGCGAAGCGAATATGGTTTCGAGTACCGGATTGTCCGGGCTACCGGCGAGGTTCGCTGGATCGAGTCGCGCAGTTTCGTTTCGTACAATGGCGATGGGCGTCCGCAGCGCGTGGTTGGCGTCAGCATCGACGTGACCGAGCGCAAGCTGGCCGAAGAACATCTGCGCATGATGGTGGCCGAGCTCGATCATCGCGTGAAGAACGTGCTTGCAACAGTCAGCGCCCTCACGTCCCGCACGCAGGATGCAAGCGGCTCGGTGGCTGATTTCGTGACCGCGCTCGACGGCCGAATTCAGTCCATGGCGGCAACGCATCAGCTTTTGAGCAGTCAGCAGTGGAAGGGCATCCTGCTGTCCGACCTCGCTCGCCGTGAGCTTGCCCCCTACGCAACCCGCGACAATACCGAAATCGGCGGTCCGGACATCACATTGAAGGCGGAAGCCGCCCAGGCGGTTTCAATGGTGTTACACGAGTTGGCGACCAACGCGGCAAAGCATGGCGCGCTTTCTATCCCCGACGGCCGGGTTGCCATCCGCTGGCATCGGTTGCAGAGCGGCGATGCGGATGATCGGCTATGCGTCGAATGGCAGGAAACCGGCGGCCCGGCTGTCCGAGCTCCAGGCAGATGCGGCTATGGAATGGAGGTCATTCGCGGTCTGCTGCCCTACGAGCTCGATGGCGAGGTCGCCTTGACGTTTGCCGCAGAGGGCGTCCATTGCCGGTTCGCCCTTCCGCTCTCCGAGCTTGCCGGTGGTGATCGGCTGGCCGAGGCGCTCGGTGAGCCATCAACCGATGGCCAAGGTTGAACGACGCAGCCCTTCGATCCGCGTTCATTACGCAGCCGTCGACGCTGCCACAGGCCGGATGCCGCTCGGCCGGTATCAGGACGTCCTCTTGCCCGACGCCGATCCATCCGCAAGTCTCCCGGCTTCGCCTTCTCCCGAACGCGCGACATTGGGAAAGGGGCCTCGTCCAGGAGGAACGGCGCTGACGGTGGAATATGTCAATTGAGTGTGCGCGGGTCGGGGAAACGCACGATGCAGCGGGCGCCCGGGCCTCGCTCCACCTCGAAGGTGCCGCTCAGCTGCCGGGTCAACGCCAACACCAGGCCAAGTCCGAGCGAGCGCGCATGGTCGGGCTGGAGCACAAACCCCGGGCCGTCGTCTTCGACCGTGAAGATGTAGCTGCCGGCTTCCCTCCGCATGCCGATGCGAACGGTGACTTTCGACCGGCCGGCCAGCCCGTGCTTGGCTGCATTCGTGATCAGCTCCTTGGCGATGAGGCCCAGCGGCATGGCCGTTTCGCTCGCGAGGTCGCCGGCACTGCTTTCGGAAAGCAGCTCGACTGTGTCTTGCATCGGCAGCGGCACGGTCAAGCAGATGGCAGTGAGGAGATCCCAGCCATTGATCCTGGTTACCCCGTCGGGGTCATGGAGCAGGCCTTGTGCTGCCGAAATCGCAGCAACTCGCTGGATTGCGTGCTGGATGAGCCTGCGTGCCTCGGTTCCACGCGCTTGCCGTTGGACTTCCTTCAGCACGGCATCGACAAGCCGCAGAATGGAGCTCCCGTTGGGCATAGCACAAAGTGGCCGGTGCAGGCGCCGGCGCTCCCTTCATGGCTGTTGATCAGAACCGTTCTTATCAGGTGATCTGGGCGTGATAGTGCATTCCGGCAAGATTGCACCACCCGATCCGCCATTCGATGGGGCGCCCGTCAAGGGCCAGGATCACACGGTCCAGGACGACGACGATAGCGCCTTCCGCCACGCCCAAGGACTCCGAAACCTCACGAGAGGCTCGTTCGGTTGCGATGCGCTCGCTCCCCCTGCCGACCAATACGCCAAAATGGCGGGCGAGCAGAGCGATCTGGCCAGCAAGCGTGTCTTGTTGCTCCAACCCCGGGAAAAGCGCGGCCGGCATCGAGGCGTTCTCGATCATGAACGGCACGTCCCCGGCGAGGAGAACCCGGCGGACACGGTAAATCGGGTCCCCGTGCGCCAAACACAGGCGAGCGCACTCCTCCGCAGTCGCTGGCACTCGTTCGATCTCTACCGTCCGGACGCCTGCGGCAACGCTTCCACCATCCGCCCTTCGTATCGTGGCGAAGCGATCCACCAGCTCACCGGATGTCAGGTCGCAGACGAACGATCCGCGACCCTGTCGGCGTGTTATCAGACGCATCTGCTCCAGGCGTTCAAGCGCCTTTCGCGCCGTGCCAGGACTGACGCCGAACTCACGCGCGAGGTCGCCTTCGTTGGGAAGGGCGCTGCCGGGCTTCCACGCCCTGGTTGCGATGCGATCCGCCATCACCTCGCAGAGCTGAAGATAAAGAGGCCGCCTTGAAAACGCTGGCATACCATCCCCCCAAAGAAGGATAACGATTATCCCACATTCTTCTACTTACGTGCAAACTTCCTGCGATTCCTCGAGGCGGTGCAAAATGTCCTTCGCGGATTGGGCTGCAGAACGCGGAGGATGTCTTCGCGCGTGTGGCCGGCGGGAGATGGCTGCGAAGGAGCCGCTCACGCTCCGCGTGCGGCACCATACGCTCAAGGAAGTCAACATCTTACCGTTGCCGGCCCAGCGCCCGGTCTCGGTTTTGCTCAGCGGTCTCAGACGCCGATGGCTGGCGCAAACTCGGCGCTGACATGGTGATGCTGTCCCATGTATCGTATCCCGAAATTCGAAGACTCGGGCGGTCGGCTCGCCGCCGCGCGTGCCTGGGAGGATCACCAGCAGGAAGGAACTATGACCGAGCGCCTCTTTGCGGGCCTGAAAGTGATCGACTGCGCGAGCTGGATCGCAGGGCCGGCTGCCGCCACCATCCTTTCCGACTTCGGTGCCGATGTCATCAAGATCGAGCCGCCTGGTGCCGGCGACCCCTGGCGTGCCTCGACGCCGATACCCGGCAAGGCGACCGACTACTACTGGCAGCTGACCTCCCGGAACAAGCGCAGCCTCGCCCTTGACTTGAAGCACGCCGATGGTCTCGCCGTACTCTACCGGCTGCTGAACTCGGCGGATGTCTTCGTCACCAACTTTCCCCTCTCGGTGCGCGAGCGCCTGAAAATCGGCGCCTCGGACCTGCTCCCCCTCAATCCGCGGCTGATCTACGCGTCGCTCTCGGCCTACGGCGAGTTGGGTGACGAAGCCGAGAGAACGGGCTTCGACTCCACCGCCTACTGGGCTCGAACCGGCCTGATGGACATGGTGAGGGCCACGGTGGAAACCGACCCGGCGCGATCTGTACCCGGCATGGGTGACCACCCCAGCGCTACCGCACTCTATGCTGCCATCGTGACGGCGCTGTACCGGCGGGAAAAGACCGGCAAGGGCGGCGTCGCCCAGTCGTCTTTGCTTCAGAACGGCCTGTGGGCCAATGCCTGTCTTGTCCAGAGTCGACTGTTTGGGGAGGACGTGCCGCATCGCCCCCCGCGCGCCAGTGCGCCCAATCCGCTGGCCAATCACTATCGCTGCCGCGACGGACGCTGGTTCATCATGGCGCTCTTCAATGAGCAGCGCCAGCTGCGCACCTTCCTGGCGGCGATTGGCTGCACGCATCTCGGCGATGACCCGCGCTTTACAACGGGCGCGGCGCGCCAGGAAAACGCCAACGCGCTTGTCGACATCTTGGATGAGGTTTTTGCGCAGCGGGACTTGGCGGAATGGCGATCGATCTTGAGCGGGGCGGGCGTGACGTTCGGTGCGGTAAACTCGGTGGCTGAGGCGTCCGACGATGTGCAGGCCCGGCGGATCGGTGCAATCGTACCCTTCGCGGACGGTGCGGGCCTGACGGTGTCCAGTCCATTTCATCTCGATGGCGAGGCAAAGGTCGCACCACGGCGCGCTCCGTCGGTAGGGCAACATGCAGAGGAGGTGCTCCGGGAAGCAGGGTATTCGACAGGCGATATCGCAGGGCTGCGAGCGTTGGGAGTGCTCGGCGACAAGGTTTAATGCAACTGCCACGCCGCACTGCAGCGCAGCGTACATGAGGGTCAGACCTGGTCAGACCGCAGAGTTCGTGAGCGCACGGCGGCATCTGTGCGGGGGCGAGGAGCAATCCTCGTCCCTGCCACGACCCGGGCAACAATCCTGAGCAAACGAGCGCCAACGCACATGCGAAGCTCGTGTCCTCGAGGTCGCGTCCCTCTGCTAGAATTCCAAGACAAAGAGCACAACTGACTTCGCACCATCCATTGCGCGGCGCGCGGTGAGACGCTGGGCGAAAGGGGAGGTATCAATGAAGATCTTCACGCAGGCTGGCGGTGCCTTGTGGGCATGCCTGATGCTTATGGCCGCGCTGACGAGCGGCGTGCAGGCGACCGAGCTTCAGGTTCTGGCGGGGGCTGGGATAAGGGTCCCCCTGAACGAAATCGCTGCACAGTACGAGAAGGCCACCGGCCACAAGGTGGTCATTCGCTACGGTACGGCACCCGAGTTGATAAAATTGGCGGCGACCGGCGGCCCGTTCGACCTCGGCGTCTTCCCGGCGGACGTTTTCAAGGATCAGGCCACTCTCGCGCGATTTGCCCCAGGATCGATGCCCTACGTTGCCCGGATCGGCATCGGCGTCGCCGTGCCGGCCGGGGCTCCCAAGCCCGACATCAGCACGCCCGAAGCCCTCAAGCAGGCGCTGCTCAAGGCCCGGTCCATCGCGTCGATCCCGGCAAGCGCAACGGGCGCCTACCTTTCCACCGTCTATGAGCGGCTCGGCATTGCCGCAGAGGTGGGGTCCAGAATGAAGGCACAGCCAGAGCCCCGACTGATTGCTGAGGCGGTCGGCAAAGGCGAGGCCGAGCTCGCAGTGTTCATCCTCAATGTTCTGATTGATCCGCGCTTGGACGTGGTCGGCCCGCTGCCCGCGGAACTCCAAAGGGAGACCGTCTACATGGCGGGCGTCGCGGCTGGCGCTCGAGACCCGGCGGCCGCCAAGGCGTTCATCACCTACCTCATGTCTCCCGATGGAGCGGCCGTAATCAAGGCCAGGGGGATGACGCCCGGTTGAGGGAGCTGCGCATACCTTTCATGCTGAGTATCGAGCACGACGAGACCCCGGCGATCGAAAATTACCGGGGCTTCTGGTCCTGAAGGCCGCCGGTCAGGTTACAGGTCTTCTCCCTGCAGCTCTGAGGGCTTGTCCCGATTTCCGGACGTACACGATGTCGCGCATCCTGCCCGACCTTGGAAGGTATGGAGGATGCGATGCGCGGACTTCTGCTCGCAGCTGCAATGCTGACGACAACCTTGGTGTTCCTGCCGTTGCAGGTCCAGGCGGGTACGTATGGGTCCTTCGAAGGCCTGCAGGCCGCGGCGAAGGCCGAGACCACAGTCGAGCCGGCAGCTGCATGTGTGCGCCGGCGGGTGTGCGGTCCTCGGGGCTGCGCCTGGCGTACGGTCTGTGGACGCCGTCGCTGGTGACCGGTGACCGGCAAGTCGAGGGGTGGTGATGCGGAGGGCCGGGACTCGACCCCGCGCGCTCCCTTCCCCAAGGCCCGCCTGCGCTCGGCGCCGAGCTGCACCGCCATCGGCAAGGCCGGGGGATCGGTAGTGCTCCGCGCCGTGCTCAACGAAGATCCCGATTGGTGCGTATCGGCCTGCCGGCGATCTTAGCGTCATGACGCTTCTCTGGAAGAAATTGGCGGGTCTCGGATTGGCGCTGTTGGGTGGCCTGACGGCAGCCCACGGCGGCGCCATGGGACAGGCGTGGGAGGTCTTGGTCGGCCTGGCGTTGATTGTGGCCGGCGCGGCGCTCCTCGCTGGGAAGATCGTCCGCCGTAACGAGCCGCCATAGTCGCCAGCCGAGGGACGCCGGCGGGGAGAGTGCGCCGATTGCGGACACAGGCCGGCGTCAGGCATGACCGCGCTAGGGGGCCGGAAACCTTCGATCGAGCCACGCTTGCCAGTTGGCTGCAACGTCGTTTGCAATGTCCGCTGCCGAGTGGCCGTAGAGGTAGAGGCGCACCGGCAGCAGGACCTGCCCGCCCGTGGGAAGGGCGAAAAGGTGCGCAAGTGCGGGAGCCGGCTTGTCGAGGCGGAGCAGCAGACCCGGCCACTCCGGCGGATTGACGACCTCGACGACACCGCTCAGCTCCGGCGCGTCGGCAGGCGTCGTCACGCGCGCGCCGACGCTCGCAGCGGCCAGCCCAAGAGGCTGGACCAACAAGTCCCAGGCCCTCTCCTTCGCTTCGGTCGACGAAGCCATCAGTTGAACGGGGGAGCAGGGCCGTCCCCCAAAATGCGTCAGGTAGAGACGCAGGATCTGGAAGAACGCGATCCAGCCGAAGCTGTGGCCCTCGAATTGGTCGTCCCAGTCGTCGCTGCTGGCAAACCAGCTGTGCACGACACGCACCGTGCACGTGCTGCCGGCCTTGGCCTCCACCGTCCATTCGGTCGCGACCGTGCCGGGGGCTCCTTCGCTCTCGGCAGCGAAGCGCCTGGGCGGCTCCCACGCGGTGATCTTGGCGACCGAGTCCATGCTGTTGCCCGGCCCGAAGCTCGACACAGTGGTGCCGCCGACGCGCTGATCCAGCCTGGTCGGCACGAACCAGGACGAGATGCCCGGTCCCGAGGCGATGGCCTGCCAGACATCCTCGGGTGTGCCGCCGACCTCGACTTCTGCCTGAACGCTGCGGCGCCCCGATGGCTCTTTTTTCACTGGCATCCTGGGTCTCCTGCGCTGGCTGGACTGGCAGTCGGGTGAGAGACGACAACCAGCCGGTGGGAGCGGCCGCGGGATGCCGCGGCATCGTGGTAGCGGCCGACCAGCTCCGTGACGGCTCGGGTGAGGTCCCTTGTGAAGGCGGCGCGCGCCGCCGGCGTGGCAAAACGGATCTCCGTATCGACCGAGAGCGTGGCGAGATGCTTGTCGGCTCGACGAGCGCCTCTCCAGAGATCGCCGACCTCGCGCACGATGCGGGCTCCGAGCGCGATCAGATAGCTGGCGGCGAGCCGATCCTTGCTGCGAGCCGGATCGGCTGCAGCAGGTCCCAAGGCTTCCGGCGAGACGACGAACGAGCTGGCCGACGCGACGAGCAATCGCTCCGTCAAGCCGCCCCACTGACGCTCGTCCGCTTTCCTGACCAGGCTGCACGCCTCGAGTGCGCGCAAGTGATAGTTCACCTTCTGCCGCGCCAGCCCCATGCGCGCGGCCAGCGCCGCTGCCGAAGCTGGCTCCGTCAGCTCTGCCAGCAGACGGCTCCGGATCGGGTCCAGGGCGATGGCCGCTGCGGCCGGGTCGCTGATGACTTCGATGTCGAGCATGCCGCCAGCGTATATTGACAAATATTTTTGTCAATGGGCAAAGGGCACTCGATTTGTGCAAGGCGTTGCGTCGACACACAGATGGAGGCGTGGGGGTCGAGCCTCGGAAGAGGGCACCGTCGCCGCAAGTCTGGCGCAAGTCGCTTGCGACCGCGTTGCGTCGCGCGCCATGCGTCCTTCTTCGTCGGGTTGCCGGCCCGTGGGCGGCAATGTGCGCGGCGCCTGCAACTCCGCGCCGCTCCCCGGTCGACGCCGGCGGCGATCGGCACGCCGGAAGGCCTCCTTTCGGAGTATTCCTGTGGACGCGGCGGCTGCCGACGGGGAAAGTATGTCGGGAGCCGACGTGCCCGTTGCATGCACACGCATCCCAAAGCGAGCGAGGAGTTCCCTGTGGACCGGCAACAGCAGATCGGCCTGTTGAAGCGCCTGTTGCACTACGTGGAGACCGGAGGCACCCACCTTGTCGACGAGCCCTGGCGGAACGACGTGTCGGTCTACACCGATCGCGGGCGCTTCGCCCGCGAGCAGGAGATGTTGTTTCAACGGCATCCTCTGCTCATGGGGTTCGGGTCCGACTGGGGCACGCCCGGCGCCTTTCGTGCCGACGATCAAGCCGGCGTCCCTCTCCTCGTCGTGCGAGGGCACGATGGCAAGCTGCGCGCGTTTCTGAATGTGTGCAGGCACCGCGGGGCCAAGGTGGCTCAGGGCTGCGGCAGGGCGCGCGCATTTGCGTGTCCCTACCACGCCTGGCGCTATGATCTCGCGGGCAGGCTGATGGGCGTGCCGGACGAGCGCTGTTTCCCCGGCGTCCGGGCCGAGCGGCCTTCACTCGTGCAGCTGCCCCTGTGTGAAAAGTACGGCCTGGTCTGGGTCATTCCCACGCCCGCGCGAGATGGTGCGAGCGAATTCGACATCGAGCCGTGGCTGGCTGGATTGGGCGCCGAGCTGGGGTCGTACGGCTTCGGAGCCTGGACATACTTCGACAAGCGGGTGGTGCCCGAGGCAATGAACTGGAAGCTGCTCGTCGATACGTTCCACGAGGTCTATCACGTCGGCTTTCTGCACCGGGAGTCGCTCAAGGAGGTCCTGCACGGCAATGTCGCCGACTTCGAGCCCTTCGGCTTCAATCATCGCATGGTCCTGCCGCGCAGGAAGCTTTCGCGCCTCAAAACCGAGCCGGAGGAAACCTGGGACCTGATCTGGAATACCACGCTCATTTACTCATTGTTTCCAAACTCGCTTCTGATCGTCCAGGGCGATCACGTCGAGCTCGCACGCATCTTCCCGAGTGAGGGCAGGATCGATCGCGCTGTCATGGATCTTGCGCTCTACGTCCCAAAGGCGCCCACGACCGAGGAAGAGCGCACGCACTGGGACAAGAACATGCAGCTCGTCCTCGACGTCGTCACCGGCGAGGACTTCCCCGTTGCGCGCAGCATCCAGGCGGGGTTCGCATCGGGCGCGCAGTCGCATGTCGTCTACGGGCGCAACGAGCCGGCCATGATCCACTACCACAAGTCGATGCGCGCTGCCCTCGGACTTTCAGCGGCCGATGCCGTGCGCGATGCGGCAGAATAGGCCGGACCGCCGCGACAGGAGGCCGGCTGGGCGGTGCGTAGCCTTCACTGCCTCGGCGGTGGGCGCAGGGACGAGTGATGATGGGCAATGAACCAATCTTTGCCCTGCTTCACCAGGACCATTGTGAAGCGGGCCGGCTCGGGTATGAGCTTCCCCTCGCGGTTGCGCAGGAAGTCGTTGAAGCCGGCTACCAGGATGGTGGTGTCGTCGAGCACTCTGAGCTCCTGCTCCACAAACTCGACCTTGTTCCCCGTACCGACTATGACTTTGAAGTAGTTCGTTATCGCCTCCCTGCCGATGGTCAAGGTGTTGTTCTTCGTGCCGTGCAGGATCGCGTCCTGCGCATACAGGCTGGCGACGGCGACGTTGTCGTTGGCGTCGTAGGCTGCCTTCCAACGCGCAAACAGAGCCGCGGCCTCTTCTGGCGGGCCTGACAACCCCTGGGTTGGTGCGAGCGCCAGGAGCGCCAGGCCAAGGACACCGGCGAGGGCCGGTATGAACATGCCTCCCATCGTCGCTTTGCGGATGCATTGGATGCTCTTGGACATGAGCTCCTCCTCTTTGCTTTGTGGTCGACGGCCAATAGGGCCCGTGCCGTTGCAGGATGCCGAGGCTGGGCCTTCGGCTTCGAGGGGAGTGCTATTTGTCGTTCAGCCACCAATGAATATTGCCCCAGAGGTTAAGGCAGCTTCGACTCCCGCTCGAGCCTCGGGCATTGCCCCTGGAGGGTGGCGTTCTTGTCCGGCCGCGCGCCCGGCATGTCGGAGGTCTGCCTGAGCAATGTCGATGATGAGGAGCAGCACCCTTGAACGGCTCCCCACTCCGCACCGCCTGCCGCGGGATCAGTCCAACAGCGCATAACGACTATCCGATGAAGAACCGTTGTAGTTTGGACGCAGAACTCCGCCCATATCGTTGCAAAACGCGGATAGCCCGTCACTCTGCCTTGCCCTCATGACGGTGCTGCCCGATCACATCTGCATCAGGCGCTTGAGTCGAGGCCCCACTGGTCGGGTGGTCGCGGACGTAGCTCGCTCGCGCCTTCCAAGGTGCCGGGAGGCTTGAGGATGCCCGGACGTCGGTCGCTACGGTCGAAGGGGCGACCCGCGTGATGCCGACGCCAAATGCCACCAAGCATGACCTGGGGCACGCATATGACTCTGCCGGCGTGGAGTTGACCGAGGCGATGGGACATCGAGCGCCAAGGAAGCAACCGGACGAAAGCAACCGGAACAAAGCGATGAGACCAATTTCCGGGTACGCGATTCTCGAGGACTGCAGGAAGAGCGGATGCCAGTATTGGATAACGATTGCCGGGCCGAACAGCACCACGATGATAGCTGCTGGCAGTGGGCTGCCCTCGGCGCTGTACGCCGACAGAGCAACGGCTGAGCGCGACGCAGAAGTGCTGCGGCAGAGAAATGCCCGCGATGTTGAGCGCAACAGGTGGCGCAGCTTCGGTACAGAGCCAGCCACGTATACGGTGATCGAGGTCACACCATGGGCCGGGGCGGAGGTCGCCGGCGCGGTGAGATGGCCCAGGACAGGTGTGGCTCGCGAAACACCCGCTGCGGACGGTGCCCGTGCGCTGCGACCCGGCGTGGTACTGCCCGGGGGCCCGGCTTGAAGCGGCTTCCACATCTTCGCGCGGGCACCCTGGCGCTCGAACATTGTCGGCGCCCCGAGCATGGTGCCGACCTCCATCGGAGGGCAAGAGCGTGGCGCAAACTTTCAATCTGATCCTGATCAAGCCGACGCACTACGACGATAGTGGCTACCCCATCCAGTGGATGCGGTCGGCAATTCCCTCCAATACGTTGGCCTGCCTCAATGGCATTGCCGAAGACTGCCGCCGTCGAAAGGTTCTCGGACCTGACGTCGATATAGCCATCCGGACATACGACGAGACCAACCGGCGAGTTCATCTCGATCGCATCGTCAGGTTGCTGAAACGGCACGGCGGTCCAGCCCTGGTGGCGCTCGTCGGCGTGCAATCGAACCAGTTCCCGCGGGCCCTCGATCTGGCCCGGCGCTTTCGCCGGGCGCAAGTGCAGGTCTGTATCGGCGGCTTCCACATCTCGGGCTGCGTCGCCATGCTGCCCGAGCTGCCGAATGGTCTGAAGGAAGCGCAGCAGCTGGGCGTCGGCTTGTTCGCCGGCGAAGCAGAAGACGGTCGCTTGGATGCGGTCCTGCAGGATGCCTTCGCGGGCAGCCTCAAGCCCATCTACAACTTCATGTCCGAGCTGCCCGACATGCGCGACCAGCCCATCCCGATCCTGCCCGAGCGGCATGTGCGCCGGACAGCGGGGACAATGTCCAGCTTCGACCTCGGGCGCGGGTGCCCCTACCAGTGCTCCTTCTGCACGATCATCAACGTGCAGGGACGGAAGAGTCGGTTCAGGTCGGCGGACGATCTCGAAACCGTCATCCGCGAGAACTGGGATCGCAACATCAAGCGGTTCTTCATCACCGACGACAACTTCGCGCGCAACCGGAATTGGGAAGCCTTCTTCGACCGGCTCATATGGCTGCGCGAGCAGCAGGGTTTCGACATCAAGTTCACGATCCAGGTGGACACGCTGTGTCACAAGATCCCCGACTTCATCGACAAGGCCGCGCGTGCGGGCGTGGCGCGGGTGTTCATCGGCCTCGAGAACATCAATCCCGACAGCCTTCTCGGCGCCAAGAAGCGCCAGAACCGCATTACCGACTACCGCGACATGCTGCAGGCTTGGAAGAAGCACGGCATCATCACCTATGCCGGCTATATTCTGGGCTTCCCAAACGACAGCAAGGAAAGCATCAGGCGTGACATCGAGATCATCAAGCGCGAGTTGCCGGTCGACATCCTGGAGTTTTTCTTTCTGACGCCGCTGCCCGGCTCCGAGGACCATCAGGTCCTGCACGGCAAGGACGTGTGGATGGACCCGGACATGAACAGGTACGACCTCAACCACCGCGTCGTACATCATGCGACCATGTCCGACGCCGAATGGGAGGATGCCTACAGGTCGGCCTGGGAATGGTTCTACTCGCCCGAGCACATGGAGACCGTCATGCGGCGCGCGGCAGCCTGCGGGCTCAGCGTCGGCAAGGTCATGTTCATGATGCTGTGGTTCTTCTTCTCCATCCGCTACGACCGGGTCCACCCGCTGGAGGGCGGCTACTTCCGCCTCAAGTTCCGGCGCGACCGCCGGCCCGGGTTGCCGATGGAGCGCATGCTCGTCTTCTACCCGCGGTTTGCCTGGGAGACGATACGCAGCCACTTCTGGATGGCCTACTGGTTCCTGCGCATGAACAATGCACGCCGGCGCATTCACGCCGACGCGAGGAGCCGCCAATATTCCGATCAATCGCTGGCCACTGCGAACGACCAGCAGGAATGCGACGCGCTTTCCCTGTTCACCGAGACGCGCGGCGGCCAGGACGCGGTCGCCAAAATGCGGCGGGAGGACGCCGCACGGGCCGCCTTGCGCGACCGCCGCGCCGCCCAGGCGTAGCGGCAACGGCCTGCTCCGCTCCGGGACGCCGCCGCCCGACCTGCGTGCCGCCTGCAACTCCGCGCCTGACCCTGCAGCCGGCGGCGGCGCCGGTCGGCTCGCCCGAGGCTCTGCGGCTGCGCCCGGGGCCCGCCCGATGGCCGCGGCGGGCTTGGCCGGGCAAAGGCCCACCCTGCGGAGGTGGGGCTGTACGGCCTCCTGGCGCGTTCTGCCGGGTTGCGCATGCGGCCCAACCCCGGTGCCTTGGGCGGGCGGCGGCAGGGCCTCCCCAACGGCAGGCCGGCGGGTGCATGCGCAATTCGGCAGGCAGCGACCCGCGGGGCCGCCCGGTGGACATGGGCGGCGGCGGCGG
>Ga0075431_100001982_pt1 | contig 19532 bp, 20 predicted proteins | sample RhiMetdeltSRZDD5_FD_75297 | JGI IMG/M metagenome (GOLD analysis project Ga0075431, IMG submission 75297) | Populus rhizosphere microbial communities from Tennessee, USA - Rhizosphere MetaG P. deltoides SRZDD5 | ecosystem: Host-associated > Plants > Roots > Rhizosphere > Soil | place: USA... | reverse complement strand
CGTCGGCTGGCCGTGACCAACCGCGAACTGCTGGGATGCGCGCTGATCGGACTGCTGCTGCCCGTGCTCGGCCAGGGCATGGTGACCCTCGGCGAGAACGGTGGCGCCCCGTCCGGGATCACCGCGCTGCTGATCGCGGCGGTGCCGCTGTGGGTGATTTGCTACCGCGTCCTTTCGGGTGAGCGGCCGGCTAGCCGGGCCCTCGCGGGCGTCGTCGTGGGTTTCGGCGGCGTCGCGTTGCTGATCGCGGCGAACGGTCTTGGCGGCGCCTTTCCGGCGTGGACCCTTGCGGTCATCGTGCTCGCCGGGCTGTCCTGGGCGTTCGGCTCGTGGCTCCAACCGCGGCTTCGGTTGCCCCAAGATCCGTTCGTCCTGGTGGTGTACGAGATGCTCGTGGGCGGCGTACTGCTCACGGTCCTCGGACTCCTTAGCGGCGAGGAGTTCCACCCGTCGGCCTACTCGGCCCGCTCTTGGGCGGCGTGGGTCTACCTGGTGCTGTTCGGCTCGGTCGTCGCGTTCACCGCGTACGTCTGGCTGCTTCAGTCGGCTCCTGTCTCGCTGGTCGCCACGTATGCGTACGTCAACCCGCTGGCGGCTGTCTTCCTGGGGTGGCTGATCCTCGCCGAGCCCGTGACGACATCGACCCTCGTCGGTGGCGCGATCATCGTGGGTTCGGTCGCTGTGGTCGTGCGCTCCGAGCTCACTCGACGACGAGAAATCGACCCACCCACAACGACGAAGGGAGTCACCGATGAACCTGCCGGAGATCGTGTCTCGTGAGGAATGGGTGGTCGCGCGCAAGCGGCTGCTCACCCAAGAGAAGGACTTCACCCGTGCCCGCGACCGACTGAACACCGAGCGGCGCCGGCTCCCGATGGTCCGGATCGACAAGGAGTACGGTTTCGACGGACCGGACGGCAAGGCGACGCTGCTCGACCTGTTCGACGGCCGCCGGCAGCTGATCGTCTACCACTTCATGTACGACCCGACGTGGGACACCGGTTGCGAGGGCTGCTCACTGCTGGTCGACAACATCGGTCACCCCGCGCACCTGCACGCCCGCGACACCTCACTTGTCCTGGTGTCCCGGGCGCCACTGCCCAAGCTCCTGGCGTACCAGAAACGGATGGGCTGGACGGTGTCGTGGTACTCCTCGTACGGCAGCGATTTCAACTACGACTTCCATGTCACACTCGACGAGTCCGTTGCTCCCGTGGAGTACAACTACCGAGACAAGGCCGAGCTCTTGCGGATGGGGGACGACGCCACCGGCGAGGGCCCCGGGGTCAGTACCTTCCTCCGCGACGGCACCGACATCTTCCACACCTACTCCACCTACGCCCGGGGCACGGATGTCCTCAATGGCACGTTCAACTACCTCGACCTGACCGCGCTCGGCCGTCAGGAGCCGTGGGAGGAACCGCCCGGCCGCAGTTGGCTGCCGGCGGACGGCTGGTGGTGGCGACGGCACGACGAGTACGAGAAAGTAACGAACGACGACACCGGCGGGAGAATGCCGTGAGTACGTTCGCATTGATCCACGGCGCTGGCGACGTCGGCTGGTACTGGCATCTGGTCGCCTCCGAGCTGCGTGGCCGCGGCCACGACGTGATCGCCCCCGACCTCCCGGCCGACGACGAGTCGGCCACTCTCACCGACTACGCCGACGCCGTCGTCGAGGCCGTCGGCAGCAGAGAGGAACTGGTTGTTGCGGGTCAGTCGTACGGAGCCTTCACCGCCCCCCTGGTCGCCGACCGGCTCGCCGCCGATGCGTTGGTCCTGGTTGCCGGCATGATCCCCGCCCCGGGCGAATCACCAGACGACTGGTGGCACAACACCGGATACAGCCGTGCGGTGCAGAAGCAGGCCGCGCGCGACGGCGGCATGACCGGCAACCCTGATCCGTATGTCAGCTTCTACCACGACGTGCCGCGTCAGCTGGCCGAAGAAGCGATGAGCAAGGAACGGGCACACCCGTCGCAGGCCTCGATGGCTGCTCCATGGCCATTGGACGATTGGCCGAACGTGCCGACCAAGTTCGTGCTGTGCAGCCAGGACCGCTTCTTCCCGCCGGACTTCTTCCGCCGTCTGGTCGCCGAGCGCCTCGACATCGTCCCCGACGAGATCGCCGCCGGGCACTGCGTGGCTCTGAGCCGACCCAAGGAACTCGCCGACCTGCTCGAGAAATACTCGAGGCACGGGAGTGAATAGGCGCCGGGCACGAGTGCGACGGTTCCGCTGGTTGAAGTCTGACACTCGAGCCGGCCAGCGGATTCCCACCGACAACCGTGAACTTCGAGGCCATTGACGCTCATGTCGGTCAGCGGCTGTGCCCCCGGCAGGATTCGAACCTGCGACACACGGTTTAGGAACATTTTCTGACACGTCTCGAATAGTTTATGGGCGATCGTACTTGCAGGTCGCTATTGGCCAACCGTACGTTCACGCCCACATTTGTGCGGCTGCTTGTTGCACGCGGGTTGCACGAGTCGAACCTGATCCTCAATACCACGAGCCGGGGCTTATCTTTGCCACCGGTTGGCCTGTGCTTATCGACGCGTGCCGACCGATCCGCGGAGTCCTCGACAGCCTCGCTCATGGTTGTCGGTCGCGGACGAAGACGTCGGGTTGGGCGTTGGTGTCGGGGGCGACGAAGGTGGTCGCCACAGACGTGAAGGCGAGGTGTTCGCCGTCGGCGGAGATCGCCGGGTTGAAGCTGGAATCGTCGCCCTGTGTGCCGTCGGTGGCCACCGACGCCAGCGTGGTGACTGCGGCGGTCCGGTCTCTGACGAACACGTCATGTTCGAGGTTGGTGTCGTCGGTTACCAGCCTTGGCGATGACGAGGAAAATGCCACCAGATGACCGCCAGGGAAGACCGTGCCCGCCCCGGACGCTCGCTTCGATGGCAGGCCGGTAGTGGTCACCGAGATGAGCTCGGTCGTCCGCATCACCCGGTCCCGTAGGTAGACGTCGGTGAACGTGCCGGACCGGCCGCTCGGGCCGGAGGTGAACGCGACGAATCGACCATTCGGAGAGATCGAAGCGTCATAACTGCGGAACGGGAACTGCCCCCCATCCTCGGTTAGTGACATTCTCCGCGTGGTTTGGCTTGCCCGATCCCGCACGAATACGTCGAACTTGTCATTGGTGTCCTTAGGCACCAGGTTCGATGCCGGGGACTCGAACGCAATGTAACGGCCGTGTGCCGACAGCGCGGGCAGGTAGCTGTCGTCGTTGGCCTGCCGGCTATGCGGCCCCACCGACACCCGTCGGGTCATCTTGGTGACCCGGTCGCGGACGAAGACGTCAACGCTGTCGTTGGTGTCTGCGGCGACTAGGTTCGAGGCCTCCGAGGAGAAGGCCACATAGCGGCCGTCGGCAGAGATCGCGCCGTAATAGCTGCGGCCATTGCCCTGCCGAGCGTGTGGGCCGACCGAGACTCGTCGGGTTACCTTGGTGACCCGGTCGCGGACGAACACATCGGTGCGATGGTTGGTGTCTCTGGGAATCAGGTTCGAGGCCGTGGAGCTGAAGACAATGTAACGGCCGTCCGGGGAGATACTCGGCGAGTAGCTAATGCCGTTGCCCTGTCGCCCGTGCGGGCCCACCGACACTCGGCGGGTCACGTTGGCGACCCGGTCGCGAACAAACACGTCGAGCCTGTTGTTGGTGTCTTCGGGGACGAGGTTCGATGCCTTGGAGTAGAACGCGACAAACCGGCCGTCGCCGGAGATCGCCGGCTCGTCGCTGAAGTGGTTGCCCTCCTGGCCGGCCACACCCACCGACGCCCGGGTGGTCACCGCGCCCCACGTCGGCGCTACCGCCGCGGCGGCCGGAGCCCGCGCGGCGACACTGGTCGTGAGCGTCACGTCCGAGGCAAGCGCACCGCTCATGCCGACGAGCGCAGTACCCACCATCGCGGCTGTAACGAATATCCGGACGAACATGCTCGACGCTAAGCACACACTGAGCCGGCCGGCATGAGCCGAAGGTCCCATCATCGCTAGGACCGCGCACGAGGTTGTCGATCAGGAGCGCGTGACGGTCGACAACCAGCGGCTCCAGCACAGCGGCGGATGCGAAGCGCGAGTGGGATGATCCGGGAATCGAGCACCCACAGCATATGCGCGGTGGCGCGAAACGACATCAACCAGCGGCAAGGGACGCCGCCGGGCGCTCTGTAACCCAGCCCGCTTTCCAAGCCCACATTTGTTGCATTGGTGGTGTTCATGAAGGTTCAACGTGAGGGTGTAGATGCGTCCACTCCGACGGCGTACGTCGCTGAACGGAGGCGAATGAGACCAAGACCGAGATCGACGCACCACGGGTGCTATCAGCTTGGGAGTTGGACTAAAGGTTCGTCCGGCGCCGGAATCCCGACTTCTCGAAGGGCCAACCTCAACCTGAAATGCCGTTCGTGACGCTTTGCTGGAAGCCTGCCACGCACGGTGAGGGACGTGCCGATTCGTCCGCCATCCCCGCTCAGGCTGAGCCGTTCGGCTCTGGCGCTGGTCGGTGATCTGACGTAAACCCGCAGGAGAAGTGGGGCCGCTGCGAAACATTCATCGTCACGAAGGGACCCACGATGCGCCGATCTCGTACCATCATCCTGGCAGTTCTCCTCGGATTTGCCCTACCCACGCTTCTGTCAGTCGCACCTGCGTCCGCGAAGGTCGCTGAACGCGGTGAGTTCCACGATGTTTTTACCGGCGAAATCGACGACTTCTGTGACATGCCGGGCTTCACTGTGGAGTTCGAGTTCGTCGTCGACGGCACGTTCTCGTGGAAGAGCCACGGTCCGGACGGGCTCCTGTTCTACAAGGAGCACGCGACCAGCTCGCAGACCACGACCAATCCGGTGAACGGTCTCAGCGTCTTCGACAAGACGCATGTCGTGGACAAGGATCTGCACGTTACCGACAACGGTGACGGCACCCTGACCATCATCATCCTGAACACCGGGCCCTCGACCCTGTACGGACCCGACGGCAAGGCCATCGCGCGCAACCCCGGCCAGGTTCGGTTCGAGCTCGTCGTCGACCATGGCGGCACACCGACCGACCCGTCCGACGACGTCGAGCTGAGCTTCACTCAGATCAAGGGTTCGACCGGGCGGTCCGACGACTATTGCGAGGCGATCATCGACGCAATCCTCTGATGCGCCGCAGGCCGGCTCGGTACTCCGACCCGGGCTTAAAGCTGCCGGGATGGTGACCGGAATCGAACACTCACTGTCAGCTTGAGAATCGGGCCGAAGGTAGTCTGCGCGACCTCTTCCTTATCAGTTCGTTTGATCCCACGCGGCCGTGACGTGCCCATCGCCGCGAGTGTCGATCCGTCTTAGCGGTTGTGGGTCGCTGGTGGCTGTTGATGGAGCATCGGGGCAGCACAGGGGCACGAGCCGACCGTGTACCCGCGCGGAGCTGCCTTTGCAACACCAGAAGGTCATCAACGAACACTGGCCGCTGCGTGACTCGAAGGGCTAGCCCCACGCCCGTGGCATTCCTGACCAGCCGAACCCGATCGCGGTTCGGGCACGGGTCGTTTGGGCAGGCGAGGGCGAAGAGTGGGTCGACGCGACGGCCCGCCGGTGGACGGGGTGTTCGTGACCTTCGGCGACGAGCGGTTGCAGACCATCGGTGTCTGGCTTCGCCCGGAGGACGTACGACGGCGCTGAGGCGCTCCGGTCCGGAAGGTCCCTTTTGGGGGTCGGTCAGTCGTGACGCTGGTCGAAGTCGTTCCCACTTGTAAGGGGCCTCCCCGAGTCCCTAAAGGGAATCGGATCGTCGTTCGGTAGCCCGCGCGATTCGGGCTTCTTCCAGCTCCGCCACTCGAAGAAAGCGACCGTGACTACGACGAGTGCGATGATGACGATGATCCAGACCATGCCGACCCTCCTTAGAGGGTAGTTGCACTCCTGCCAGCGTGGACCATCACCACGCTTCGGCGCAGGGCCAAACGTTCTGAAGCGACAACGAAGTCAACGCCGCTGCCCACGCCGCTTCCAGGCGGCAGGCGGTAGACCATGCTCGGTGATACCAGAATGCCGCGCTGGTCACGGTCCAGCGCAGCGCGCCGGTCCCGGAGCGGCTGCAGACGCTGAGGACTTTGGGCCCGTGACGTGCACAGATCCAAGGTCTAGCGTCCAGATCGATGACGGTGCTCGACGCGACAGCTACCGAGCGCTGAGGAGGCACTCTGATGAAACCACTACGTTGCTGGTTCGGACGACATTCGTGGATCAATGTGCCGACCAAGGATGGCGAGGCGTCCGTGCACTGCGAGCATTGTGGCCGCCCGTATCGGGAACCCCACGGACCGTCGGGGCCACCAAGCTTCATTGACCGGCCAGGGGGATGATTGGTGATGGGTCTGACCGGCGAAAGGCGTGCATAGGGCGCGCAAGGAACACAGGTCCGTCGCCCGTGGCCCACCTCGCGTCGCTCACGCGGTGACGTCGACCTTGACGAACGCCTGGGGTCGCAGCGCCGTGCGAGTATGGAACATGTCGCGAATCGGTGGCTTGGACGGATCTGGCGGGTTGTCTGTTGAGGGCCGGATTTTGCCCGAGGTTCCCTTTGTTGAGCCGACTGAGCAGGGTCAAGCTTTGAACTTCGACATCGTGCTGACCAACCGCGGCGAGTCAGCGGTCGAGTTGACACAGCTTGAGGTCACCTTCGTGGGCGATGGTGGGGATGCACTGACGCGGCGGCTCGCCGGCAATGGGGTTGTCCCAGCGATCGAAGCGGTGCCCAGGCGGTGGATCCAGCCCCGCCAGACTCGGCTCGTCTTCAACCCGGTGGAGTATGCGCCGGCCGAACCGTTGGTTGTTGCTGTTCGGGTCGCCGCAACCTTGTCGGCCGATGACTCATCGGCCGCAGTGGAACTCGGCGTATCGGTTCGTCGGTGTGAGTCGGCGGCTTTGTTGCTGCCGTTGGCTGGCCGGGTGTGGGTTTGGGACGGGCATGATCATCTTTCGCAGCATCGGCGTTTCGACTACACCCAGCCATGGGTTCGCGACCAGGGCTTTGCGAGCAACGCCATGCGGTACGCCTATGACTTGGTTCCGGTTGATGACCACGGCCGACATCATGCGGGTGACGGCGTCCGCAACGAAGACTATTTCGGCTTTGGTCTGCCGGTTCGCGCGCCAGCAGCAGGTCGCATCGTCGAGGTCAGCGACCATCGGCCCGACGACGGCAGCTGGAAGGAAGGCGAGTCCGTCGAGGACCCGAATTCCTTGATGGGGAACCGAGTCATTATTGCCCATCCGGATCAAACCTTCAGCCACCTCGCCCACATCCGACAAGGCAGCGCCACAGTTGACGTCGGTGCGCTGGTCGACCCGGGTGACGAGCTGGCGGAGGTGGGAAACTCGGGCAGCTCCAGCTTCCCGCATCTGCACTACCAACGCGTCGACGCGCCCACAATGCTTGGTGAAGGCGTTCCCAGCACCTTCAGCAGCATTGTCCTCGACCGGGGCGTCGACCTCGCCCCGGTGAATGGACACATCAACAGTGGCGACATTCTCCATGCCCAATGACGGATCCTTGTGGAGTACGTCGTCGAGCTTGAGCCGACCGCCCGACGGTTGCTCCCCAGACTTGCGCGAGCTGGCATGCCGTCGACGCAGCCATCTTGAACGGCACTCCTACCCGCGCCAGATGACCGCTTCCTTATCAGTTCGTTTGATCCGGGGCGGCTGCGACCTGACCCGTCACCGTGAGTGTCGATCCGTCTTTGCGGTTGTGGATCGCTGACGGCTGTTCATGGAGCCTCGGGGGCATCACAGGGGCATACCAGCCCTACAAGCGCCGGTCGCAGGCTACTGCTCGTGTTGGCGATTGGGCTTGGCGTGTTGCGGTGGCTGGCTCCGGCTTGTCGCGGTTCCAGGATCTATTGGACTCCGATGGGCCGACTTTCGATCAGGTGAAGCCGTGGTCCCTGGCGTCGGATCGCGGTTGGGGCGTATCCCAGGGTGGAAGGGCACCCGTGGGGGCGGGCGCTTTGGTAGGGATCCGTGACCACCGCGCCGAGGGCGTTCCACGGCTCTTGCAACAAAGCGATCACAGGCGGGCGGATTGACGCACCCGCGCCACGGTTGCGCTCGTCTGTCCCGAGCGGCTAAGGCTTGGCCGAGGTTTGGCTTAGCGAGTCAGGATGACGAGCTGGCGGTAACCCCGGTGGTGACGCGGTACGGGCCCGTAGGTGGGCCTGCCGTTGTTGATCGTCCAAGCCGCCCGCTTTCCGGCGAAGTGGGGGATGGCGCTGCAGGTGTCACCGAAGCCGTTGCGGCCGTTCTTGAATGGCGGCTGAGGCACCGGCAAGGCCGTGAATCGTTTGCCTCCGCCGCGGTTGATGAGCATCCAATCCCGCTTCTGCCGCCGATCGGTACGTGACTCCAGTCCCTGAACAACAAGCAGGTCCGTGGCGGCGTCGCCGTTGGCGTGACCGCTGCAGAAGCTGGTGCCGGCGGTCAACGGGAAGCTGAAATCAACCTGCGAGAAGTGCGGCGTTTGCTGCCTATTGAGTCGCACCTCCACCGCATGGTTGGAGACGATCACCAGATCCCGCCAACCGTCGCGGTTCAGGTCGACCAGCCCGGCGTCCGCGCGCCGCCCGGTCGGTAAGCCCTCGTGGGTCGCTACCTGCCGATAGGACACGGATCCGCCCGCTGTCGTGAGGTTTCGGTAGAGACGCAGGGAACGAGAGCAGGACAGGAAGTCTTGGCGGCCATCGTGATCGAAATCTCCGGTCGAGGAACAGAGGGTGCCCTGCTCCGAGGGCAATCCGCCGGTACTTCGTGGCCGGAACCGCTTGCCCACGTTCTCGAAGATACGGTCCAAGCTTGGGAAATTGACGCTCTTCGCGTCGCCCAAGAAGAGACTGGGTCTCCCATCGCCCCGGATGTTCAATATCGACACCGTGCGGCCTCGCCCCGACGGATCAGCGGCACCCCAGGCATCCACCTCGTTCACAAAGCCACCGCCCGCCCGCTGGATCAGCAGCGCGTTCTTCTTGTTGTCAAGGGTGCCCGTGCGGGCGCCGCGGACGCAGTACAGGTCGATCCGGCCGTCTGGCCGCGTGTGGCGCGGCCCACCGAAGTCGGCAGCCGCGCAGTTGTGACGATCGGTCCTCCGTAGGGCCCGGTCAAAGGTGAATCCTCCGCGGCCGTTCCCCAGCCAGATCTCCCATCCCTGCTCACGGTGGTAGGAGAGCAGCACGTCCGGGCGTCCGTCGCGGTTCTTGTTGAAGACGAGGTTGTCGCCCCACGTCTCCGACCATGCCCCGATTCCCTTTCGTGCGGGATCCACTCGGAGGGTGATGTCACGCACCCGTGCTCCGGGAGCGATCCGTGAAGTGACATCGCGGCCAGACACCGCATCCGTCCCCTGAGTCACCGCCGCGACCGGGCTGATCGTGGCGGCGCTGATGACCAGCAGCGGGCCGACCCCCCACGCGATCAGCCCGCCCATCGGGACCCCAACTCGCTCCATGCCAACCCCTCCCTGTCACCCGCGCAGTCCGCGAACCACTCGTTGGCCACGCCCGGCACGGTAGGTATGGCACAGCGAGCCCACTAGGGCCAAATGCCTCTCCCCAAGTCTGGGAGGACCTGCTCATGGCCCATCGACGGATGCCGGAGATCGCCTCGAAGAAGCCCCAGGCCGAGGATTCGACCTCTGACCGGGCCTGGACGCTGGTGGAGCGGGTGACGGAATCGAACCCGCACTGTCAGCTTGGGAAGTGCCAGCTCAGAGCCGTCTGCCCTTATATAGAGGGCGAGTCACTGCCACTGACCTGTCGGTCTGACCGTGGCTCCCCGCTGGTCCCGGCTCGTTGTGGCACGCCGACCTCTTCCTTTCAGGGGTCTCCTCGTCGCGGCCGAATGTCCTAGTGAGCGTGCGAACAGGGTCTCCGTCCGCATGCGTATGCACCGCCGTGCGACCCCGTAGACCGGCAGTCAGACCGGCGCACGCCTGATCGCACCTCAGTCGTAGTGGTTCACGATGTTGGCGAAGATCAGATAGCCGATGCTGAAGATCACGGCCCAGAGGCCAAACCCGAGCAGCCAGGGCCGGAGGCCGTTGAGGGCTGACCCGACCGATGTGGGGGCCTCGATGTCGGGCGCTCGGAGAGTCAGTCTGCCCGTCATCTTCCGACTAGCGACAAGCTCTACAACGCCGATCCCGACCCCGATGTGAACCCCGCCGATAAGTATGACTCCGAAGAGCACGAAGTGGACGAAGAAAAGCAGAGTGACGAGCAGTGCTTGCAGCGCCTCGTACCTGTTGGGACGGGTGTCGAGAGCCACGACGGTCACCCTCCCACGGTTGCGCTGCACCTGCACCCCTCCGTGCCATGGCGGCCCGTGGCTGTCGTTGCGTGCTGTCCGTTATCCGGGCGGCCTGATCCACGCGGGGCGGCGATTGCTGATGGCTGCGGCTCGCCGGGCCTGGACGTGGGATACCCCGCCGACTTCTGGCCGACTATCGACGCGCCGCTGAGGGGTCTAGCTGTACTCGGCCGGGAACCAGACACCTGCTTGGAACTCGTTGACGCGTACGGCTTCTCTAGGTCCTTGTGTCGGTAGCACGTAGAGCCAACCGCACCGTGGACACCTGACAAGGGCCACTGCGCGGGCTTCGTCGCGGGCGAGCTCGAGCTGTCCGGAGTACATCTTGGCGTTGTCGCCGCAGATCGCACAGCCACGCTCCCACGCGCGGCGCATCAACCAGGCGAGCCGACCTAAGGGCCGGCCGGATCGAAGTCGGTGGGTCGCCACCGCATAGAGCGCAGGGATCGCGCCGCACACAGACAGCACGCCGACGCCGATGACCAAGAAGATCCGTCTGCCGCCTTCGGCCTGGATCGCCAAAATGGTTAACAGGACCGCGAACCCGAGGCAGACGATGCTGGAGCCGGCGAAGAATCGGAAGGTTGAGGTCGTCGCCTGATCCCAGCTCTGTGGATGCCGTTTGAGCCGGCGTCGCCGGATGAGAAGCCACGCGAAGAGCACCGCTGCCCCCACCCCCAACATCGACTCCGAAACGTCGCCGCGTCGCACACCATTCAGGGAGATCAGCACGTTAGCGAAGAGGAGCCCGGCGAGCACCCAGGGGCTATCCCAGCTGAGCCTCCGGGCGGTCGGCATGCCCTGATCATGTCGCACGGGCGGGGCGACGACCAGTCCTGGCCCTGCACCCCGTAGCTGCCGATTCGTAGGCCGGAGCGGAGCGAGTCCAGGGTCGGCTTGCCGATCACGTAGTGACGCGACGTAGGAGCGCCCTTGACCCGTGGAGCGGAGGCCGGAGACTGGTGCGAAGGGGTGCAGGGCCTCACCACGCGTCATCGCCTGACACGCGCCAGCTGGTGTACGGGATGGCGCTTCGTCGTGGGTGCCCTCCGCTATGGGCGGGCGGCGCGGGCGAGGACGGCGGCCGGAGGTACCGCCCGCAGCGAGCAAGCCGCCCGCTGGCGCGCCCGAAGGGCGCGCCCTTGATACCAAAGAGCCCAATTCGGCAACCGCGCGTGCTCGCCATCTGATGCGCGACAGTCACTCGAGGATGCACGGCGTCACGCTAGATGCCGGCGCCGGAGCGCGGCATGTGCGGATGAGGTCGACTCGGTGCATCGAGATCCGTAGAGGTTGCGTTTTGCGCTCGGTCGAGCCCCATCACCTGCACGCCAGGCCGTAAGAGGCCGAGCGTCTTCCACCCTGAGCGGGTGAACAGGCGTACGGCCGGGTCGTCGGGGTCGCTGCTGGTGCTGAGCAGGCACCTTCCGGTCATGCCATCAAGTAGGCAGTCATGCAGGGCTTGTCCGAGGCCCCTGCGTCGATGTTCGGGGAGAACGGCAAGTTCGACTACGTCGAAGTGGCCGCCAACCCATTGGGAGGCGATCCGCTCAGGAAGCGAGTCCCGCAGCAAATCAGCCCAGTATTGGCCGCGGTGGCCGATGGACCCCCACCCGTACCCACTTACGATGTCGTCGTCTTCCTGGATCAGCGCCAGTCGGTGCCGCTCTCGCTTGGCGGTTTTCTCGAAGAGGTCCGAGTACCAAGTTGCGTAATCGGCGAAGTCATCACCGAACACGCGTTGGTGGCAGGTCCATACCTTGGGTGCGAAGGTCAGAGCCGCGCTCCCGCACACCAGGCTGGGCACTACAGGGGAGCGGTCATCCATAATCGCGCCCCACGTCCATGAAAACCTCCTTCGGGAGCGTCGAGACGGCGTTCGGCGAATTCAGAGGTCCGCGGTCACGAGACGACCCTGGAGCTGTCGACGCCCTTGACGCTGAACGCGTGGATACTCCGGCTAAAGCCGCGGAGGGCTCGCGAGCCAGCGTCCTCGCCGACGACGAGGTTTCCGGCTGCAGCGAGCACGCGCTCGGTCACGAGAATCTGCCACGGCTCGGCGTCCGCGCACAATCGGGCGGCGAGATTGGTCACCGTGCCGATCGCCGCATAGTCCAGCCGGCTGTCGAACCCGATCTTTCCGAGGGTCGCGTAGCCCTGGGCGATGCCGATGCCCAAGGCCAAGTCATGGCCCTGTCTCGCCCAGCCCTCTGAGAGAGCGTGGACGCGAGTCCGCATCGCGACGCTCATACGGATTGCCCGCAGGGGGCCGTCCTCGCAACGAACTGGATCGTTGAAGAACACCATCAGGCCGTCACCTGCGAACCTCTCGAGGGTTCCTTCGAACCGGAAGATGAGGTCGCCGAGTGCCTCGTGATACTCCCTGAGGACGCCCATCACCTCTTCAGGTTCACTGGCCTCGGCGAACGTGGTGAAGCCCCGCATGTCGCAGAACACCACGACGATGTCGCGGCGGTGGCTCTCAAGGACCGACTCGTCTCCCGAGTCGAGGATCAGCTCCGCGACCTGGGGGGACAGAAACCGACGCAACCGGCCCATCCGCTCAAGCTGGGAGACCTGTATCTCGACTCTCGTCTCCAGCTCGCGGTTCCAGGCGGCCAGCTCGTCGGTCTGGCGCTTAATGGTGTCCTGATAGCGCTTGATCCTGGCCAGCGACGCCACGCGGGCCAGCAGCTCGCTCTTGTTGATCGGCTTGGTCAGGAAGTCGTCCGCCCCAACCTCCAACGCCTTGACCTTCTGCTCGTCGCCGCTGGCGGTCACCATGACGACGGGAAGGTATGCCGTCTCGATCCGCTCTCGGATCATGCGGCATACTTCGTAGCCGTCCATGCCTGGCATCACGATGTCAAGGAGGACGAGATCCGGCTCGGATTGGGCGATCAGTGCCAGTGCCTCCTCGCCTGAGGACGCGGTCATGACGTCGTAGCCCCGCGTCACGAGCATCGCCTCCAGCAACCGGACGTTGGCTGGCTGGTCATCTAGGACGAGCACCCGTGCGCTGGGAGGTTGGTCCATAGTCATGTCGGGCCTCCCATGCCGAGGAAGTCCTCGATCATCTGCGGCAGGTTGCGTGCACTGATGGGTTTCTCGACGTACCCGTCGAATCCGGACTCGAACGCCCGTGCTCGGTCCTCGTTCATAGCGAAGGCGGTTACAGCGATGACGGGGACCCCCTGTTTCTTGTCGTTGACGCGAATCTGCCGCAGCGCCTCAGCACCGTCGATTCCTGGCAGTTGAAGGTCCATCAGGATCAGGTCCGGAGACGCCTCCTTCGCTAGACGCACGCCGTCTTCCCCTGAGCTCGCCTCGAGCACCTCATAGCCCGAGAAGGTGAGGACGTCCCTGACCAGCTTGAGATTCTTCGGATTGTCCTCGACTACGAGAATTCGGCCCTGGCTCATGTCGTACTCGCCTCGGTTGCTTCGCCGTCGTCCGGTGCCGGGACCGCAGCACCCACGCTCTGCAGCGCAGCCAGCAGGTCGTCCCGACCCACGGGCTTCACCAGGTATGCCGCCGCCCCCAAGGCGACTCCACGCGCCCGCTCGTCGACGATGGACACCACAATCACCGGGATTTCGCGGGTCTCCTCCCCGGCCTTTAGCGCTTGGAGCACCGACCACCCGTCGATCCCTGGCAGGCGGATGTCAAGGAGCACGACGTCTGGACGGACCTGCCGTACCGCCTCGAGTCCAGACTGCCCGTCACGCGCGGTGGTCACTCGGAGTGCGGCATCGGACAGATAGGCGGTCAACAGGTCGATCGAGAGCCGGTCGTCCTCGATCACGACCACATCACCGACGACCGGCGCGCGCGCACCCGTACCGGTCTGCTCGGCGCCTTCGCGGCCCGGCAACGAGAAGCCGAACGTGCTGCCGACTCCTACCTCGGTCTCGAGCCACATCCGGCCGCCGAACAGCTCGACGATCCGACGTGACAAGGTGAGGCCCAATCCGGTGCCCTCCTCGCGTGAGCTGCCGCGGCCGCCCTGTTGGAACGACTCGAAGATCCGCTCACGGTCGGCCTCAGGGACACCAACACCGGTGTCCGTAACGGTGATGTCGATCTCCGAAGTCCTACGCCGAGCACGCATCACGACGGACCCGCCATCGTCGGTGAACTTGACCGCATTCGTGAGCAGGTTGAGCACCACCTGCTTGAGACGTAGCTCATCGGAGTAGACGCGTCCGACATCGTCAGTAACCTCCACGGACAGGTCGATCGCGTGGGCGGCAGCACGCTCGCGCAGCATCGACGCGGCATCCTCCAGCAGCAAGCGCAGCTCGAACGAGGAGTACTCCAGCTCCATCCGCCCGGCCTCCACCTTGGACAGGTCGAGGATCTCGTTGAGCAGCTCGAGCAGGTGCTTGCCCGACCCATGGATGTCGCGCAGATACTCCTCCTGACGCTCGTTGATGTCGCCGAACATTCGCTCCAGGAGAATCTCCGAGAACCCAAGGACAGCATTGAGTGGCGTGCGCAACTCGTGTGACATGCTGGCGAGGAACTCCGACTTGTGCCGGCTCGCAAGCTCCAGCTCCAGGCTCTGCTCCTTCAGCTCCCGATACAGCTGAGCATTCAGCAGCGCTAGAGCGGACTGACCGGCGAAGGTCTCCAGCAGATCGAGGGTCTCTTCGGAGAAGTTGCCCGTCCGTCGGCGCCGGACGATCAGGGAGCCGACGATCTGGTCCTCACGAAGCATCGGCACGGCCACCAGCGAACGCCATCCCGCGTCGTAGAGGATCTGCAAATGCGGATCCAGCTCGACCGCACCGAGGTCAGAAACCGCGACCGGACGACGCTGTTTGGCCGCCCGCCCGACGAGCGTCTCGTCAAGGTCGATGCGGATCGATCGGAGCGCGTCGACCACCTCCTGACCGGTCCGGTAGACGCTGCGCACCAGGAAGCACTGCTCGCGCTCGAAATACTCCATAATCGAGCCACCGTCGGTCCCGGACAACTCGACGGCGTGCATGACGACGGTCGAGAGGACATCGGCCACATCAAGGCTGGAGCTGACCGCCTCGCCGATCTCACGCAGCGCCTCCAGTTCCTCGACCTTCTTCGCGAGCTCGGCACCGCGCGCCTCGAGTTGCTGGACGAGTTGCACGCTGTTGACAGCCAGCGCCGCCTGGCTGGCGAACGCGGCGACGATGGCCATCTCACGCTCGGCGAAGGGGCTGACCTCGTCGCGCCAGACAGCCAGCGCGCCGACAACCTTGTCATCGAGGAGCATCGGCGCACCCATCGTGGTCCGAAAGCCGCCGACTCGCTGAATATCATGCCGGCCGTAGTCCGGATCAGCCAGGACGTCGGGGATCTGTCCTGGGCGCCGGTCGATGCCGACACGGCCGACGAGGGTCTCCCGGCCAACTGGGATGGGATGGTCGGTGATGAGCTTGATCGATTCGTCGGAGAGCCCGACCGACATGATCAGCCGGTAGACCCCACCCTCGAGGAGGTAGAGCATTGCCGCCTGTGACCGACACAGACGCCGAGCACTCTCGACGATAGTCCCGAGCACGGTCTCCGGATCTCCCGCGGACCGGCCCAATGCCGAGAGAACCTCGTCCACGGCCGCGAACTGATCTCGAAGGGCCATGTGGTCCCGTCGGAGCTGCTCGTACTCCGCTGCACTGGCAGTGGCGCCTGCCGGGAGTGGCGTCTGCTCGACCATCGCTGGTCCCTCCCCGTCGCCGCGTGAATCATAGACGCAGGGCCGCGTACTTTGAGTGTCCCCAAGATCTGCGACAGCGGCAATCGCCCTTACGAATCAATTCGGCTGTGACAGACGCCAGTTTCCGGTCGCGGAGGCTCAACCGTCTCGCCCCGCGACCGACAAAGCGTGCTACGGAGTCATACATCGCCTAGAGCGTGCGGTCCACGTTGTGCGGTACGCCGCACGAGATCAATCGGAGGACCCAGCCTGAGTCGTCGCTTCGACGCTTCTGATTCGAGCGCACAAGTTGTCCAAGAGCGCCAGAGTTAGCTCCGGATGCTCCTCGAGCAAAGCTCTGAACTCCCATACCGGGATCCCGAAGGTCCGCAGCCCGTCGTCGCCGGCGCGGACAGTAGCCGAGCGTGGCTTGCCATCCACGAGAGAAATCTCGCCAAAATGCTCTCCGGGTCCTAGGTCCGGACGGGCCACTCCTCTCACATCAACGTGGCCTCGGCCTTCAAGGATCAGATGAAAGGCTGCGGCGCCGCCGCCCTCGGACGCAATCTCCTTACCGGGTTGGTGCTGCACCTCGCGACCACTGCGCGACAGCCTGAGCAAGGATTTTCGGGAGAACCCGGCGAAGAGATCGACACCAGCTAGGTGTTCGACAAGGTTATTAGTCATCACGCACTCCTCAACTTCCGAAGTTTGAAGACCCCTCGATCCTGACTGCGGAACACTCAAATTACTGTTCGCTCGGTGACACACGCACAGTCGCGCGGGTTACACGGCATCGCGTTCGTAGCTCGCATCCCTCCGGGAGGGTCACGATGTCGTCGTCCGATCTCAAGGATTCGACACGGTTTGCTATCTCGGCTCGGGAGCCGCCACGCTGAGGGTCTCGGATAGCCCACAGGCCGATCTTGAGATCGGCTTGGCGACGTTGGGGTGGGTGGGAAGCCAATGTGCACCGTGGCGAGCGCCTCTTCGTGGTGTCCTCCACTCGGCGCTGCCCACCGTACGATCACGCTCAGTCGGACCACTAGCTGCCTCGCAGCGAGCAGCCAGAACGTTGCGGCGAACAGACCACTCACGCACCGGTAGGTGTTGCAATGGCGCGGTCCGCTGTCGCTACGGGCCGACCTTGCGGCGCAGCGCACTGGCGTCGTAGACGATCACCCGGTGCGTTGCAGCTCGAGGGCTTCCTGCTCGTTGAGCTTTGCAGGACTCGGTGACGGACGGCCGGGCTCCCCCGACCAGGTCCACCAGATACTCTGGGTCAGCGGGATGATCGCAGGATCCTCGCCCGGCCCGTAGACGTTCGCGAGCTCGACTAGGCATCTGTACAGCTGCCGATCGAGTCCGGTGTACATTGCGTCGACCAAACGCGCTGCGTTGCTCGATCCGGCGCGCCAGTGCCGATCAGCAGTTGGTCGAACCTGGATCACGGGCGCACAACGCGTCGAACGTCGCCGCCGATACGACCAATGTCGCGACCGGTCCGGTCGCGATGTCGTTCTCCGACATCGAAGGATCCACACGACCACGCTCATGTCGGAACCGTTGGCCGTACCGAACAGACCGTTCACGTAAGCGCGGACGGTGTGGCGATGGCGCGGGGACGTGACCGCTACCGGCCGGCTTTGCGGCGCAGCGTAACGGCGTCGCAGACGATCACCCGGCCGCGCTGCAACTCGATGACTTCCTGCGCGCTGAGCTTTTGCAGGATTTGGTTGACGGTCGGCCGGGTTCCCCCGACCAGGCCCGCCAGATGCTCTTGGGTCAGGGGGATGATCGCAGGACCTTCGCCTGGACCGTAGACGTTCGCCAGGTCGACCAGGCATCGGCAAAGCCGACGATCAAGCCCGACGTACAGTGCGTCGAGCAGTCGACTGCTGAGCTGCTCAACCCGTCGAGCCAGGGCCGAAACCAGCAGCTGGTCGAACGATGGATCACGGGCACACAGCGCGTCGAATGCGGCCGCCGAGACAACGAGAGTGGTCGTCGGCTCGAGGGCAACCACGTCGGCAGAGCGCCGCCGATCACGATTGTGACGTACCAGGGAGAGTTCGCCGAAGTAGTCGCCGGGACTCAAGAGGTTGAGCGTGGCTCGCTCGCCTGCCGACGTCGACACCATGACGGCAACGCGACCCTCGGCGATCAAATGCAAGGAATCCGCGGGATCGCCATCATGCACGAGCACCTCACCGCGCGCGAAAATGCGACGCCGGGCCGCCGTCAGGATCTCCTGCCGATCGCTTTCAGCCAAGGAAGCCAACAGGCCCCACTCCATGCCGACAGTCAAGCACATGACTCGGCCCGGTGCGGATCACTGCAAGGCGCCGATCCCCAATTGATCCGCAGTGCCCAGAAGCGGGTCGCCTGGGACATTGCAGTGTCGGCAAGACGTCACTTCAAGCGTCATCGAGCGAACAGTCGTGAGAGTCGATGCGGCGCAAGCTGGAACGCAAAGTCAGACCACGGGAGGCTCAGATGTTCCCCGCCAGCGCACACTACGGAGTCCAGTTCGCCAAGCAGTACCGCGCCGCCGAAATCAAGGCAGCACGCAAATATCGCCTTGCCCGCGAATCCCGCCGGAAGACACCGCGCCGAGGCCTGCTGGCCAAGGTCGTCACAGCCGCCACCTCAACCGCCGCGAGGATCATGGCATCCCCACAGCCCAGCGACAAGCGCCCGATCAGAGGCGCGTAGCAAGACCGGCAACCACGGGTCCCGAGCCGGCTACCCCTCGCCGCCAGGAAGTGCACCATGAAACTGCTACACGCCGTCCGCTGCCGGTTCGCCTTGCACAAGTGGGGACAAGTCACCATCAGCGACGCCTCCGGAGCACTCGTAAGGCTGAGGCTGAGAGGTTCCTGTCCGAAGTCGAGCTGAACATGCACGCAGGCCGTTAGGCCGATCCCCGCCGAGGTCAGATCTCGGTGGAGCAGTGGGCAGCTCAGTGGATGCGTTCGGCAACACACTTGAGGCCCAAGACGCGGGTGTCGTACGAGTCGTTGGTGCGTCGGCTGATCGTGCCACGCCTTGGCCGTACGCCGCTGTCTGACCTGCGGCCGATGCGGATACGTGAGTGGGTAGCCGACCTGAGCCGCGATGGGCTCAGCCCGTCGCGTATTCGCCAGGGATACCGGCTGCTGTCGCAGATGATGACGACCGCCCAGCTCGACGGCTTGATCGTCCCGTCCCCCTGCGTCGGTGTCCGGCTCCCAAGATTGCCGGAGCATGAGCCAACGATCCTCACGCCCGCTGAGGTCGACAAGCTGGCGGGCGGGATGCCGTCGCTGTACGACGTGTTCACGCTGACGCTTGCCTACACCGGCGCTCGGTTCGGTGAGGGTGCGGCGCTGCGGGTGCGGTACGTCGATCTCGATCGCGGCATGGTAACTATTGCAGCCTCGCTGTCGGAAGCCAACGGGCATCTGAGTTTCCAGGAACCCAAGTCGCATCAGCACCGCGTGGTCACGATCCCGGTGTTC
>Ga0075431_100001981_pt1 | contig 19537 bp, 14 predicted proteins | sample RhiMetdeltSRZDD5_FD_75297 | JGI IMG/M metagenome (GOLD analysis project Ga0075431, IMG submission 75297) | Populus rhizosphere microbial communities from Tennessee, USA - Rhizosphere MetaG P. deltoides SRZDD5 | ecosystem: Host-associated > Plants > Roots > Rhizosphere > Soil | place: USA... | reverse complement strand
CGAGGCCCTTACGTTACGCTTTTACAAAAAGGTGAAAGCTGACCCCATGCTGTCGCCGGTGTTTGCGTCGTTCACCGACGAACATGCGAAGAATGTGGCGATCTGGCTCGGTGAAGTGTTTGGGGGGCCTAATCGCTACTCAGAGGAGCACGGCGGCCATCGCACGGTGCTCGAGCGGCACCGCGGCCTGAGTCTCAAAGCGGATCAGAAGGACCGATGGGTCGAACTGATGCTCGAAACCGCTCGTGAAGTTCTGCCGAACGACGCTGAGCTGCAAGCGCGATTCGCCGACTACATTCGTTGGGGCGCGGGGATTGCCGTGACGGCATCTCAACCCGCTTTCGAAACTACGCACGTCGGAGCGGTTCCGAAATGGGGATGGACGACGACGACCGGGTAGCGCGTCGCCGCGGAGGCCGCGCCGTGAGGATTCGATGAGCATCCAAGATCCCAATGTCGTGAATCCGGCCCGCAAGAAGCGGGTCGCGATCGTGATTGCCAATCCCGCGAGATCCACGACGAGTGGCTGGCCGGTCGGGTTCTGGTGGAGTGAGCTGACGCATTCCTATTACCTGCTCACCGAGACCGGCTACGAGATCGAGGTATTCAGCCCAAAGGGCGGCGCCTGTCGAGCAGATGCGCTCAGCGATCCCCGAGACCCGAGCGGATACTCTGCCAGCGATCTCATCACGGCGGGGTTCATTGCGACTCCGTCCTGCGCGGCTCTCGTCGAGAATACGAGGCCAGTCGCCGACATCGACATGGACAAGTTCGACGCAATCCTGGTCGCCGGGGGACAGTCGCCGATGTTTACGTTCGATGCGGCTGCGACGCTCCAACGGAAGTTCGTCGAGTTCTACGAACGCGGAAAACTTGCTGTCGCGTTGTGTCACGGGGTGGCCATCCTCAAGGACGCGCGGCTGTCTAACGGCGACCATCTCGCAAAGGGCAAGACCGTCACCGGGTTCGCGAACGTTGAAGAAGACTACGCTGACCATGCGGTCTGGGAGATGAACCTTCTTCCCCGCGACAAGCACGTGATGCCTTGGCGGATTGAAGATGAGATGAAGCGCATCGGCGCCAACTTCGTGCACGCGGGACTGTGGCGTCCTTTCGCGATTCGCGATGGCAACCTGATCACAGGGCAGCAGAATTTCTCCGGCGCGGCGACCGCAGAATTGCTCGTACAGGCCTTGGGCAGGTGACGCGGTACCCCACTACATTCAAACGTTGTTACAAAGCCTGATCAGAGCGCGCCTGCTCGCGCGATCAGAAACCACCCTGCGCCAACGACGATTGCCCCGATGGCCCGCGCGACGCGCTCACCAGCCGGTGCGAGACGTTCCGCAGTGATGACTGCCGCCACGAGAGCCATGATGCGAAGGTCCATGACCCCCATGACCAGGAGGATCGCCATCGGACCCACACAGCAGAGGCTGCAGTGGAGTCCGAGGCGCAGGCCGTGCCGCCAGGCCTCGCCGTAGCTCGCGGTGACACGTGCGCGAGCGAAGGCGGATGCTTCGCGGCAGCATGCGAGGTGATGCGCCTTCCATGCGCTGAACTGGAGCGCACCAGCGATAAGGACGATCACGCCCACTGCGAGCGGTACAGCCAGCGCCAGCGTGGGCTGCCGCATTTCGACTGCTGTGAATGTGACGCCCAGTGGAAAGACGGCCATCCCGAACAGGGCCCACACGAAGAAGTAACCGACGCCCACGATCGCTGTCAGCGCGCTTAGCCGCGTCACCCCTGTCCTGCCCACGGCCTGCCGGTACCGCCGCAGCATCGGGATCAGCGACGGCAGCATCATTGCCACCATCATCGCGACCCACATGCCGAGGAACGACGCTGCGGCGTCAAGCCACGTCTGACCAGGCGCCCCCATCCAGGCCATCGACATCGTCCAGCCGCCGGGCATCGGCATCCCCATCGTCGACATCGATGCGCACCAGACGATCGTCAGCGTCGTGCTGACAGCGAAGAGCAACGCAGAGACGCCGTAAAACGCTGCCTCGGAGGTTCGATCGAAAACGATGCGAGTGTGGACTTCACGTTCCGCGGTTGCAGCCACTCCAACCATCCGTTCGTCCGCCCCAGTACGCATCGTGGCAGCGCGACGCTAGACCGGTTTCATATCTTCCGTGCTGCGCTCGGCGCGCTCTCGGAAGGCGGCTTCCCCAGCGTCCGACACCTCGACCCACTTCGGGTCAGGTGACGCCCCTGCGTCGTAGTTGTCGTGCCAGTTCCACCACTTGTAGGGCAGCGTCTGGGGGTAGCCCTCTGGCGAATCCTCCCACTGCTCCTGTCGCCCGAGCGCTGTGATGTCGAGGTAGTTCCAGGTGCCCCCCATTTGCTCGTCGCCGCGGTTGTTGATGAAGTAGGTGCGGAATACCCTGTCGCCGTCGTGGATGAAGGCGTTCGTGCCGTGCCACTCGTCCACGCCGAAGTCGACGTCGAAGCTGTCCGTGATGCTGTACCACGGCATCTTCCAGTCCATTCGTGCCTTCAGGCGGTCGATGTCCTTCAGCGGCGCACGCGAGACGAACGCGAGCGTGGTGTCGCGCGCGTTCAAGTGAGCGACATGGGCAACCTGGTCGGCGACGAACGAGCAGCCGCGGCACGCATGTTCGGGCCAACCGTACACACCAGGCTCGAAGAACGCGCGATAGGTAATCAGTTGCCGGCGGCCGTCGAACAGGTCGAGCAGGGTCGCCTTGCCTTTTGGTCCGTCGAACGTGTACGTCTTGTCCACGGCCAGCCACGGCATTCGGCGGCGCTCGGCCGCCATCGTGTCACGGGCGTGGGTCAATGCCTTCTCTTTCACGAGGAGCCGCTGGCGCGCAGCCTCCCACTCCTGCGCCGACACGATCGGCGGCGCGTTGAATGGAAGACGCTCTGTCCGCAGCGCCTTATCTGTCTCCTTGTTCCTGTCCATGTTGCTCTCCTCGTTCTTCCTGTTTGGTGCCTGTTTGTTGGCGAGCTCGTATCAAAACTAGCGTCGAAAATTGACGCAGTGGGAGTGACAAGTGTGGCGGGATTCCGATGACTCGCTGATCGCGGCCGCGCGGGGGGCACGGTTCTCATTGAGACTTGTCCAATGAGAAGCTCCGCCGCACTCCTTGTTCAAACATTGCCGCGGGAAGAAATCGACGCAAACGAGCGACTGACTTCGCTTGTGGTCCAATCAGATAGCGGAGTCGCGGAGCGCTACTGTCAATGATCTCGAGCAACGTGTCGGCCACCACATCCGGGCCGGGCGCCTTTTCTTCCGCAGCACGAATGGCATTTAGCGCGCGCTGACGCCACGCGTCGTACACAGTCATCCGACGCGCGGCGATTTGCCGGTGGTTCATCATGGGCGTTCTGAGAAAACCGGCCTCGGTCAGTGACACCTGAATGTTGAAACGCTTGACTTCCTGCCGTAACGCTTCCGTGTATCCTTCGAGGGCGAACTTGCTGGCCGAATAGATACCCAGGAACGGAATCGCCGTCAGGCCACTGAGCGAGCTGACGTTGATGATGTGCCCACGCGTCTGCTGACGCATGAGCGGCAGCACCGCGTTGACCATCCTGATGACGCCGAAGAAATTGGTCTCGAACTGCGCCTGGACCTCCTCCGATGAGAGCTCTTCCACTGCACCGGCCAGCTCGTAACCCGCGTTGTTGATCAGAACGTCGAGACGACCATTCCGATTCACCACAGCTTCGACGCACGCGCGCACCGAGTCATCGGTGCGTACATCCAGAGGCAGCATCTCGATACCGGGAACAACGGTCGAGGGGTTCCGGCTCGTCCCGAAGACCGCAAAGCCGCGTTGCGACAGAAGTCGAGCGGTCGATTGCCCGACGCCAGAAGATGCGCCCGTGATGAGCACCACACGTTTATCAGGCATGACGCACCTCCAGGTCTCGAACGCTCAATGCTGAACAGCGCCGATTAGTGGCCGCTTTGAACAGATGGCTGACTAAACGGCGCATCTGCTCGGATCAGGATTCGGAACACCATTGCGTGCGTCACGAGGAGAAGCGGCACGATCACGGTGGGAATGAAGTATGCGGCACCCATCTGGCCGGGTACAAGCCCGACGCGACCACCCTGATAGAACACGTTGAGTAGATCCACCGTGCCAACGCTGGTGCACAGCCACGTGATGACGATCCCTGTTCGGCTCCTTAGCGTTGCGATCGCGAGCAGCGCGAGCAAGGACGTTGCAAGATCACCATAGGCTGCCGGGCGCGCGAACGCCTCGGGCAAGTCGGGCGAGACTACGCCCGGCACGACGAACGCCAAACCGACGAATCGAAACGCGTGGAGCAGAAGCAGCGGGCGAAGCGTCTCGCTGCGTGGTCTTCCACGAAGCGCGGGCCAGATGTATCGCGCCCCGATCAGGCCCCACACGATGACGCCCAGAACCACGCTGACGCCGAACACCTCCTGCGGGTCCATCATCGGCTCTGTGCAAATGAAGCCCCGGCTGGATCAGCCCCCCACGCGCCGGCCACCAGCTGCCACAATGAGACGACGTGAAGCACGAACGCGAGCGGCACGAGGAATGTCGGCACCAGCGCCAGAGGGAAGTGCGCCATCAGTTCCGATGTAGGAACGGTCTGGAAAACCTGTGTCGGGCCAGGGCTCGTCATGATTCCCAATCCGACGGCGACGACCAGGTCGGACAAGCCGAACAGATTCCAGATCACGGCTCGCCGCTTGCCGCGACGAGTCTCGACGTCATGCGCAACCCACGGGGCCGTCACGCCGACCAGGATGTCGCCGATGCCGGCGGGGAGCGCCCAGAGCGCCGGCACCTGGCCGCTCACCATCAGCAGCAGAAACACGATACCGACGAGACGCCACACGTGGAGGCGAATCAGCTGGCTCTGCCGTGTCAACAGACGACGCAAGGACACCGAGGTGATCAGGCTCAGGAAGAGGACGGACAGTACCACGACGAGGTTGATGCCGACCGGCGGAAAGCTCTCCGCGGCTTGCGGTTCAAAGACCCCGCGGTACGCGAGCGTCGTCGCAACGACGGCCCAGAGTGACAACACCCCTCCGCTCACCAGCGCGATGGTGGCGTCGCGCGTCGACGTCCGCTCGCCCCAGAGCAGGAAGATGACGGCGGCCACGACGAGTGCTGTCAGTCCGAGGACGATGAAAGTGAGGAGTGTTGTGTCCATACACCGCTGCGTCGTGCCACGGCACTCACCGGCCGATGTTCAGAATCACCGCGCCGTAGACTCGATGTCCGTATCTCGCTTCCATGCCGAAACCGAACGCTGATACCGAGTCTCTGGTCGGGACGGCGATGAACCGATAGTCGGCGCGAAGTCCCCATCGACCTGGGTTCCATTTGATGCCGCCGCCGACGTTGGTCGTAAAGAGCGTTTCGGTGTCGTCGACGCCGAACTCTTCACGGCTGAACAGACTGAGCCCGCCGACGCCGGCGGTGGCATAAGGGACGACGGATGTGCCGGTCGGTGCCGACACCACCAGGTTGCCGTTGTAGGTGAGCATGTCGGGTGTCCTGACATCGCTTGCGTAACCGAAGTCGAGGCTTTGCGAGATCCCGAATGAACCCCCAACTTCACCCTCGACACCGATGAAGCGATTGACGTTGTAGGCGACCGCGGCACCGAGCTGATAGTTGCCGAAGCTGGGCGCCGAGGCATCGGTGCTTTCGAGGAACACGACGCCTCCGCCTGGGATCACGGTGATTTCAATTGGCGCTGGGACCGCTGGCGCCTCTTGCGCCGACGCGCGACCAGCAGCCATTACCAAGAGCACCGCACAGCAAACCGGAATCCACTGTTTCATACGTTCGATCCTCCGCTCGGTCGCAGCGTTGCAGGAGAGGTGCCAGCAGACGCGCTCACGCGCGAAAGTCGACGCGAGATCAAACGTTGCAACACGTTAAGGAACAGGTGCTGCCGCGCGGTGCTCGACGCCTGAGCGACTCTCGGTCATCTGCTGCGCCGAAGGGTCGGCGGAGCGCCGACGGGCCGGCGGTACGAAGCTGCTGTGCTCACATGCCGAGCGACACGCAGAGCGACTCGGACGAGCCCAAGTAGTGCCTCCGCCGTGAGTTCGCGCGAAGGCCGTTCACCGCTCGGAAGTGGATAGGAAATTGCCTTCAAGTACCGTCATGCCTCGGCGACCGCCTCAGGAACTCGATGACGCTTATTCAAGACACACTCGAACGCATCTCGGTCGTGCAGGTTGAGGGTCCGTTGCGTACTCCCGTCAGCCCATCGCTTCGGCAGGACGTCCTCGCACGGCTCGCACGAGGCGAACGGACTCTGGTGATCAATCTGGCTGGCGTGAACGACATTGACGCAGCGGGCGTCGGTGAATTGGTCCGCATCTTCAACATGACGATTGCCGAAGGTGCCGTCCTCCGTCTCACGCATGTCGCCCCCAGAATCCGCGAAATGCTCCGGCGACTCGGTCTGTCCCTGCTCCTAAACGAGGAAGCGTAGCGCACCGATGCCAACCCTCCCGAGTCACCATGGCGGGTCGGGAAGCGAGCACGACACCTCGAAGCCCTTCACATCGTCGGTGGCGAGCCTGAGCGTGGCGGCTCCGAGCATGGCATCGACCTGATCGGGCCGGCGCGCGCCGACAGCAACGGCGGTCACTGCCGGATGTCGCAACGTCCATGCAATCGCGACCTCGCCAGCAGTTCGCGCGTAGCGAGCCGCGACCGTGCGCAAACGATCGGTGAGTGTCAACGCGCAGCTCAAGATCGGCTCCTGAAAGTGCGGACTCCTGCGGCGCCAGTCGTTGTGAGGCATCGCGTTCACCCGATCCGCCGTCATCATCCCGCTCAGCAGACCTGAGTGCATCGGCGAGTACGCGAGGACGCCGATGTCATGGCTCTGGCAGAACGGAAACGTCTCGGCCTCGACGTTTCGGGACAGCAGCGAGTACCGGGTCTGAAGGCTGGTCACCGGCGCGATTCGCTGCAGACGGGCGAGCTGATCGCGATCGCAGTTCGACACGCCGATGAATCGGACCTTGCCTTCCCGTTTGAGTTCGGCAAGCGTGTCCCATGCTGCTTCGAGCGATTCGGGGTTCTGGTCTGGTGGACTCTTCGGCCACAGCGGCCATCCAAGCTGGTAGAGATCGATGACGTCGACGTCGAGCCGACGAAGGCTCGCTTCGGCCTCGCGACGAAGAGAGTACGGATCGAGGCTGTGCACCACGTTGCCCAGCTCGTCCCATACGAGACTGCACGTCGTGAACACGTAGGGTCGCTCGATTCGCGGAATTTCGCGCAGCGCTCGCGCGATCAGCGTCTCTGACTGGCCCAGGCCGTAGACTGCTGCCGTGTCGATCCAGTTGATCCCCTGGTCGATGGCCCGCCTGACCGTCGTGACGGAGTCCGCATTCGTTTGCGGGCCCCACCCGAGTACCCAGTCACCGCCACCGATGGCCCAGGTGCCCAATCCGACGGGCGTGAGGGTCAGGTCAGAGGAGCCAAGCCTTCTGAGGTCCACGCCCGAGGAAGAGCAATTTCGGCTCCGATGTTCGCGGGGTCAGAAAAGTGAAGTGCACACGTGGATCGTGTGAATTAGGTGCCGAATGCTGCGGGGCGACGCTCGGCGCTGCCGACCGGTCGGCATCAGCGTGAGCCAGGCCGCTCGATGCCGAGCTTCGCCATTTTCGACTGCAATGTCGTCCGTTTCATTCCCAGCTTCGCCGCCGCACCTGAAGGACCGCCTACGAGCCAGTTGGCCTGCTCGAGCGCCTGCCGTATGTGTTCGCGCTCTGCTTCTTCGAGCGTCGCCGGCGAGCGAGGGACAGCCGCACCGTCGTCCTTGATGTCGCGCTTCAGCTCCGCGAGCGGCACATCGAGCGTCGATCCGCGCGACAAGATCACCGCACGCTCGATGACATTCTCGAGCTCGCGTATGTTGCCCGGCCAGCGGTAGCGGGTCAACGTGCTCATGGTCTCGATCGGGATGGTCTCGATGCGCTTGTTCATCTTGCGCGCGAACTTGTCGGTGAAGTGGCGAACCAGCACGCCGATGTCTTCCCGTCGCTCGCGCAGCGGAGGGCTCAGGATTGGAAACACGTTCAACCGGTAATACAGATCGCTGCGGAACTCCTTTGCCTCGACCATCGCCGTGAGATCGCGGTTGGTGGCCGCGACCAGGCGGATGTCCACCTTGATCGTCCGCGTGCTTCCGAGACGTTCAAATTCCTGCTCCTGCAGCACGCGCAGGAACTTCGACTGTAACTCCAGCGGGATGTCGCCGACTTCGTCGAGGAACAGGGTGCCGCCGTTGGCGAGTTCGAAGCGGCCGATCTTCTGCGCGATCGCGCCGGTAAACGCCCCCTTTTCGTGGCCGAACAACTCGCTCTCCAGGAGGCCCGTCGGAATAGCCGCGCAGTTCACCTTCACGAAGGTGCGCGACTGTCGCGCGCTCAAGTTGTGAATGGCCCGGGCGATCAATTCCTTGCCGGTGCCGGTCTCGCCTTGGATCAGGACGGTCGAATCGGTCGGCGCGACGATCTCGATTTGCTGGAGTACCCGCTTGAGCGCCGCACTCTGGCCGATGATTTCATCGAAATTCTGCTCGGTTCGAATCTCGTTCTCGAGATACAGCTTTTCGGTGTTCAGCTTTTCTTTCAGCTCCGCAATCTGCCGGTAGGCCAGACCGTTGTCGACGGCGATGGCAATCTGCTTGGCAACCTGGCCGAGAAGCTCGACATCGTCCTCGGCAAAGGCGTGGGCCTCGAAGCTGCCGACATTGAGCGCGCCAAGCACTCGGTCGTGCGTGAGCAGCGGGACACAGCAGAAGGACTTCACCCCTTCCGCAAGGACGCGCGCCGCGGACCTCGAGACGACGGCCAGCTCGCGCAACCGCTGTTCGTCGAACAGCGCCACCTGCCTCGTCGTAATGGCGATGCCCGATGGAGACTTGTCGCGGTGCGGATCGGTGACTCGTCCCTCCTCGACGAGGTGATCGTCGTGTCGAAAACGCAGAACGTAGACGCGGTATTGTCCGGTGTCGGCATCCCAGAGCAACAGACTCGAGCCGTCGCACGGGATGACTCTTCGCACGCATGCGCTCACCGCACGGAAGACATCATCCAGGTCCAGATGCGACACCACCGCGTTGTTGACCTCGAGCAAGAGGCGAAGCCGGTCCCGTTCGCGCGTCAGCTGCTGCTGCGCGATTTGCGCGCTCTCGTCGTGAAGGACGTTGTCGACGGCAACGGCGACCTGGTTCGTGACCTGCTGCATGAAACGCTGGTCGGCTTCTGTGTACCTCCTCCGTGTCGCGCTGCCGAAACTCAACGCGCCGAGCCGACGGAGTGCAGTGGTCAGTGGCAGCCAGCACGCGGATTGCACGCCGTTTTCCAGCAGCTTCGGGACGAGTATCGGGAAGCGCTTTTCCTTTTCCAGTTCCTCCACCACGAGCGGCTGTTGCGTCTTCCAGACCAGGCCTGATGCCGAGCCGTCAACCGGGAATTCCTGACCGGGCCGAATCGTGCTGGTTGCGGGCGCGACCAGGATGTTGAGGCGCATCACATCCCGCGCCGGATCATGGAGCAGCAGGTTGATGTAATCGAACGAGACCACGCGAGGAAGCCGCTCGGCGAGATCGTGGAACAGATCGTTCAGGTTGCGATGCGACGCGATCGACTCGGACACTTCCACGAGCAGCCGCAGCCGGTCGCGCTCCTCACTCAATTGGCCCTGCGTGGCTCGGGCGCTCTCGGCATGCAGCACGTTGTCTACCGCCACAGCCACCTGATTGGTCACCAGCTTCAGGTACTCCTGCTCCGATTCGTCGAAGGCATGACGGCTCGAGCTGCCGAATGCCATGGCGCCAATTCGGCGAACGGTCGTCGTGAGCGGAAGCACGCAGAAGGACTCCGCCCCAATAGCCTTTGACAACGAGGCTGCGATCGGGAACCGCGTTTCCGCGAGGCTGTTGACGATCACAGGCTGCTGCGTCGTGAAGACGAGACCGCTGTACGACTGGTCGACCGGTAGCTCGAGTCCGGGCGGGATACTTTCGGCATCGGACGTGCCGAGCGAGTTCACGCGCATGACGTTCTTCTCGGGATCGTGCAGAAAAAGCGCGATGAACTTGAACGGGACGATGGCCGGAAGGCGCCTGGCGAGGTCGCGGAACAGTGCGGTCAGATCGCGGTGAGTGGCGACCGCCTCCGACACCTCGATGAGAAGCCGCAGTTGTTCACTGTTGCGTGTGGCGTCGATGCAGGTAATGGGCGATGAACTGTCCCGCATGGAGATCGTTCCGTGGAACGGCGTGGACGCGGCGTGACCCTTCCAAGAGCTCGAGATAACCCATAGGACTCTGCGGCGTGCCGGGAAGTTCCCGGAGCCAAGGGTCACGGCGGCTCGCCGTCATGCTCCTGACGCTCATCGTCACGTCGAAGGGCGAGCTCGCAGCAGTCCTTCAGGAACTCCAGAAGTTCCTCGGTCGAATGAAACTTCGCTTCCCGGCCCGAATCGACCTCCTCGATCACGCCGGCGAAATGGCGCCGGAGATGTTGAGTCTCCGGCCCGAGCTGCACCACGAATGCCCGTCGCATGTCGATCGGGAGCGTACGACAGCGAGGTGGTGGGACGTGTGAAAGTTTCGTTGAAATTGCGGTCTTGCAGCCGCTTAGAACGAGATCCTCGCACCCAGCTGGACTTCGCGAGGCGCCCGCGTCGCCAGCAGCTGGCCGAACCGGTCGCCCGTAACGTGACAGGACGCGATGACGGCAGTGCACGTGTTGTCCAGCCCGTTCGCCACGGGGTCTGCCAGCCATTGTGTGTCGTTGAAAGCGTTGATGAGTTCGACGCGCAGCTGCACGCGAAAACGGTCGGCGGCCGAGAAGCTCTTCGTCACCGCGATGTCCCATTGGTGGCGGCCGGGCTGGCGGAACGGCGAGCGGCCGGAGTTGCCGAACGCCCCGTCCGCGGGCGGCGCAAATGCCTGCGGGTTGAACCAGTATGGGATGCCATCGACGAACCGTTCGCCCTGGTCGATGCTGCCGACGGTGTCTGCAAGCACACCGCGCCGGAAGTTATCGGTGAGGACAACCACGCGCGGCACGGGTTGTCCGGATGCGACGTTGACGAGCCCCGCGACTTGCCAGCCGGCGAGCAACGAGCGCAGTAGCGCTCCGCGGGCGGGATACTCAGGGAGGGAATAGACGTAACTCGCAGCCACAACGTGACGGCGGTCAGTGCGCGCATCAGCGTAGTTGGCGGCAGGGTCGCGTGGGTTTTGGGGAATGTCGAGGCTGTCGCGATCGTTGCTGGCATCAGTTCGGTTGCGGCTCAGCGTGTAATGAGCCGTTGCCATCCCTCGGCTGCCGCCTTCCCATCGAAGCGACGTCAGTAATCCGTGGTAGCGCGATCGCGCGGTGGTCTCGCGGAGCGTAATGGAGCCGTAGGAACGGAACGGCCGCACCGGATTCACTGCGTTCGGCACCCGATTCTGCAGCGCCACGACATCGGCGGGTTGCGGATAGTTGATGTCGGTCGGCCGAATGAGATTGTCGCCCCTGCTGCCGACATAGCTCACGTCGACGACGCCCTGGTTCCAGAGACGACGCGTCAGCGCGACGTTCCACTGCATCGTCCGTGGGTTCTCGAAATCCGTTGCCGTGGCCACGATGTTGCGGACGCCGCTGGTGGTCGGCGTCTGGCCGGCGGCGGGATTGCTCAATCCGGGATTCGTGAGCGTGACATTGTTGACGAGCGGGGGCGTCGAGAAGGCATTCTCCTCGAAGATGCCGACCAGCGGCTGATCGTAGTAGATGCCGAATGCTCCGTGAACGATGTGGAGGCCACCGCGGTCCGGAGACCATGAGGCGCCGAACCGCGGCTGGATGCCATTCTTCTTGAATGCATAAATCGAGCGGCCGAACGGGGAATTGACATTGGCGCGGACGATGCCAGCAAGCAAGTCTCCTTGTGTCCGATCGATCAACGTCCCTGCGGCGTTGGCAAACGGCGGCGCTTGTGCGCTGTCGAAGCGCGCCGGGTCGAAGGTGACCAATCGATCGTTGGCGTCGACGAGCGGAGGATACAGAGCATAGCGGACGCCATAGTCGAGGGTGACCGCCGGCGTGAGTCGCCACGTATCCTGCCCGTAGAACTCGACGCGCTTGAATCGCAGATTGAGATCGATATCCCGCTCGGCCTCCACATAGCTGCAGGCCGGGCACGCACCGTCGCTGTTCCCGCGCAGGAAGCTCTGAAACGCCGTCGGCCCTCCACTCGTCGTGACGAACATGAACGTGCCCTGACTTCGACTCGCGGCGTTTTCGTTCTTCTGTTCGAACGAGGTGAGCCCGCCGAACTTCAACAGGTGAGGGCCGCGCTGCCATGAGTAGTTGTCGGTCAGCGTGTGATTGACGTACTGGATGCGGTACCGCTGGCTGGCGCCGATGACGCTGAGACCTTCGACGTTCACCACCGGCATCAGGCCGCCCGCGTTCTCGGGGAAGACTTCGCCGATGTCGAGTCCCAGTTGGGCTCGCGTGTTGCGGGTTCCATCGGGATTCGTGGTCCTGATGGTGTTGCCGCTGTAGTGGTATTGCACCTCGTTCAGCTGACCATCGTTGACGATCGTCTTCACGCTGAACGATGAGACGATGCCGGGGACATCGGTGTCGGTCGTCGCGACGTTGGGGACGGGAGTGTTGAAGAAGAGACCGCCGATCTCGCGCGTTTCGCTGAGGTCGTGCGTGTAGCGGCCGGTCATGCGCCACTTGGCGCTCCACCCATAATCGAGTCGAATCACCTCCTGACGCGTGTTGTTGATCGCTGGTGTTGAGGCCTGGAAGCGGCCGGCCGCTCCGGATGTCTGCGGCGTCAGGTTCGGCGCCGGCCAGAGCTGCAGCAGCTTCACGGCGTTCGGGTCACGCTCCGTCGCGGGGACGAACTGAGGATTGCCCGGATCGGTCAACCACTCCGGATGCGGCACGCTGGCGACCAGCGATGCCGACGCCCGCTTGATTCGACGCCACTCCTGTGACCAGAAGAAGAAGAGCGTCTTCCGTAAAGGTGGCACCGGCCCGCCGAACGTCCCGCCGAAGTCGTTGTATCGAAGCATCGGCGGCCGGCTCGCGATGCTCGCATCGGTACTTTGTTTCCGGAAGAACGAGTTGGCGTTGAGCGCGTCGTTGCGGACGAACTCGTAGACCGTGCCAGCAACGCGGCTCGACCCGGACTTCGTGACCACGTTGACCACCCCGCCGCCGCTGCGAGGCCATTCCGCGGTATAGCCGCTCGTGATCATCCTGAACTCGTCGATCGACTCTAACGATGGCGTCGCCAGCAGCGTGATGTTGGAGCCGACGTCCACGTTGCTGACGCCGTCAACGAGCCAGTTGACCGCGTTCCGCCGCGTGCCGTTGACCGAGATGCTGATGAGACTGGTCAGACCGAGCCCGACCTCGTCAGGGAGATCGGATGACACACCAGGAACGAGCGCCGCCAACTGCACGAACGTCCGGTTGTTCAGCGGCAGTTCACGCAGCTGTGTTGCGCCCACCAGGCTCTGCATTGCCGTTGTCGGCTGCGCCAGTTGGCCGTTCACGACCACGACCTCGCTGATGCCACTGACGCGGAGCGTCCCGTTGACGACGAGACGATCGTTGACGGACACACGGATGCCCTTCAGTGTCGACGGTTGGAATCCCGTGAGCCTGAACGTGATGTCGTACTCGCCAATCGGCAGCAGTGGTGCGCTGTAAAGGCCCGCCTCCGAGGTGACCCGCTCGAATGTCTGGCCGGTAGGGGCGTGCGTCAGCACGATTGTCACGGCGGGTAGCACGCGTCCCGTTTCATCGGAGACGAGGCCGACAATCGTTCCCGTTGTTTCCTGGGCGAGCGACACCGAGAGTGGAGCGATCGACAGGAGCGAGACCAAGTAAGCCACACGTTGAAACCAGACGGGCATGACTCGTGCCTCGTCGCGAAGCGTAGCGCAACTCACGGGCAGGAATCGACACACTTCCGACACCACACCCGGTCACCAGCGAACCGCGCGATGCTACAGTGAGCGACTGAGGATGAAGTCATTTCATCCGTTTCGACTTGACGAGGCCAACCAGTGCCTCTGGCGCGGCGACACACGTGTATCGCTGATGCCCAAGCCGTTTGCGGTGCTCCAGTATTTGGTCGATCACGCGGGCAGGCTCATCACCCACGACGAGCTGATGAATGCCATCTGGCCTGACACCTTCGTCCAGCCTGAAGTGCTTCGACGTTACATCCTCGAGATACGCAAGGCGCTCGGCGATCAGGCTGGTACGCCGCGATTCATCCAGACACGCCCCAAGCTCGGGTATCAGTTCATCGCTCCCGTGATGAACGACGATCCAACGCGCATCGCAGCGCCGGAGGCGACCGCTTTGCCGCGGTTGGTCGGCCGCGACACAGCGCTGGCCGAGCTTCGCCGCTACCTCACGATCGCCCTGGGCGGGAAGCGTCAGATCGCATTCGTGGTCGGAGAGCCTGGGATCGGGAAGACGAGTCTCGTCGACGCGTTTCAACGCGAAGCCGCGACCCGGCCGGGAGTGTCGATCGCGCGCGGACAATCCCTGGAAGGCTTTGCGGGTAAGGAGCCGTACTACCCGATCTTCGAAGCCCTCGGTCAGCTGTCGCGCGGCGATTCAAGCGCGCTCGTTCTCGACGCGCTGGCGAGCAATGCGCCCACATGGCTGATCCAGTTCCCCTCCCTCGTGCGCGCCGATCTCCGAGCCGATCTGCTGCGCCAAACCGCCGGCGCGACGCGCGAGCGGATGGTTCGCGAGCTCTGTGAGGCGCTCGAGCGCATCACGCGAGAGCGTGCCCTGGTGCTCGTCCTGGAAGACCTTCATTGGGCCGATCACTCGACGATCGATCTCATGTCGGCGATTGGCCGACGGCGGGAGCCGGCCAGGCTTCTCATCGTCGGCACCATCCGGCCCGCCGATCTGATCCTGTCCGAGAGCCCGCTCAAGGCGTTGAAGCAGGATCTGGTCGTGCACCGGCTGGCCCACGAATTGGCGCTCGATCCGCTCAGCGAATCCGATGTCGCGGCGTATCTGGCCGCGGAGTTCAACGATGACGAGGCGCTCGGCGAGCTCACCGCGCTCGTGTACCGCCAGTCTGATGGCAATCCACTGTTCATGACCGCGATGCTGGATCACCTGACGCAGCAGGGTGTCCTGTCGAGGGAACTGGGGCGCTGGAGGCTCACGACGCCGATCGAGCGCATCAATCCCGGCGTACCGGAGACGCTAAAGCAGATGCTGGAGCTTCAGATGCAGCACCTGAGCGACCGGCAACGCCAGTTGCTCAAGTGCGCAAGCGTGGCGGGTCAGCGCTTCACGGCATGGTCGCTCGCCACGATGCTCGTCACCGATGTCTCCGAACCGGAAGACGCATGCGCGCTCCTCGCCGAACGGCAGCAGGTGGTGAAGTTCTCCGGTACTCGAGATCTGTCGGAACAGCTATCCACCACGGCCTACGAGTTCAGGCACTCGCTCTATCGCGACGTTCTGTACAGAGCACTGAACCCCGCGCTGCGGGTCACCTACCACCGGCGGCTGGCGGACGGGCTCGAGCAACTCCGCTCGCCGGTCGATCCGGAGCTTGCGGCCGAGCTCGCCCTGCACTGCGAGGAGGGCCGCGAATACGCGCGGGCGATCCGGCATCTCATGCTCGCGGCTCACAATGCGACGCGACGGTATGCGCACGACGAAGCCATCGCCGTCTTCGAGCACGCGCGTGAGCTCCTGCCCAACGTATCGAACGACGAGCGCGCGCAACTCGAGCTGCAGATTCTTCACCAGATGGGGAATGTCTTCTATGCCCTCGGCAGCATCGACCGATCGGCCGACACGTATCGGCTCCTGGCCAGCCGGGCCGCTGCCGCGGGTCTCCTCGCGGCCCAGGCCGACGCATTGCTGCGCCTGCCGCACGCTGCCGCGTCGATCCCGTTCTTTCTGCGGGCGCTCGAGATCCAGCCGACGTTCGCCGCCGCACATGTCAACCTGTCGAGGATCTACAGCAACCTCGGTGAGGCCGCCGAGGCAAGGCAATTCGCGAAAAGAGCGTACGACTTGCTGGGCAATGTCGGTGAGCGAGATCGGTTGTCCATCCTGTATCAGTACCACTTCGAAGTGACCGGCAATCAGCTGCATGCCACCGACACGCTCGAACGGTGGAAGGCGACGTTTCCCGATGAATACGAGCCAGTCAACAGCCTGGCGCACATCCACATTCTTCTCGGCCGATTCGAGCGCGCGATTGCCGAGGGACATCAGGCGATCGAGCGGAACCCGTCTCACGGCTATCCCTATTCCAATCTCGCGCATGCGTACCGAGGCGTCGGGCGGCTCGTCGAGGCCGGACGAGTCGCGCACGAGGCCGTCGCGCGAGGAATCGAAACGCTGCCGACTCGTCGTCTGCTGTACCAATTGGCAATCATCAACGGAGACGAAGCGGCGGCGGCGGCACACGTTCAATGGGCTCGTGACAAGCCACGAGAGTTCGACATGGTTGGCGCCAGGGCCCAGGTACTGGCATGGTCGGGCCGCGTGCGTGAGGCCCGGCGCGCGTTCACACAGTGCGAGCGGATGGCCACGTCATTGGACCTCGCCGAGTCCAGCCATAGCTACCTGGCGTGGGCAACGTGGATGGAATTGACGTACGGAAACACCGCGAAAGCGCGGCACGATGCTGAGTGCCTGCTCGAACGTAATCCGGGGTACGACGTACGACTGCGCGCGGCACTGACCCTGGCGCTGTGCGGAGGGGCCGACCAGGCTGAAGTGATCGCCGAGGAGCTGACGGCGTCGAATCCTGAGCACACGTTCATCAATTCGGTGTTGGCCCCTCTCGTCCGAGCCGGCGTCGCGCTGGACCGGAAGCGGCCGGACCGTGCGATTGAGCAGCTCGAACCGGTCAGGCCGTATGAGCTCGGGCTGGTCGCTTGGCTCGTGCCGGTCTATCTGCGGGCGCGGTCGTTCCTTTCATTGGGTTCTGCGAAGCTGGCGGCTGAGGAGTTTCAACGTCTTGTGGATCATCGGGGCGTCGATCCCTTTTCGCCGTTCCATGCCGTTGCACCAATGGGGCTCGCCCGGGCACGAGCGATGGCCGGAGACATCGAGGGAAATCGGCAGGCTTACGAGGAATTCCTCGCGCGATGGGCAACCGCCGATGACGATATCCCCGTTCTGCAGGAGGCTCGGCGCGAGTACGGCTTCCCCGCACGTTGAACCCGCCGACTGTCACACTTCGCGTCCGGCCCGTTATACGTAGAGAGACGGGATGCCCCTGTTGAGCCGGATGCGGAATACACGCGAATTGAACGTGACTTTCACACCCGGGTGAAGGGTGGACGCCTAAGCTGTGGGCGTCGACCCGGCGAATACATGAATGTCGATCTGGAGGCTTCGCGTTCGACAGTACGTAGGGGGACGTGACGAATGGGCGGCGGACGAGAACTCGGCAAGGACTACGCTGAAACCGGACATCGCTTCGAGGGGTTGATTGGCGACTCTGCCGCGCTCGGGCAGGTGTTTGAGCAGGCGGAGCTCGTCGCGCCGACCGATGCAACGGTGCTGATTCAGGGAGAGACGGGCACCGGTAAAGAGTTGATCGCGCGAGCGATCCATAGACTCAGCTCCCGTCGCGGTGGCGCGTTCGTGAAGCTCAACTGTGCGGCAATTCCGGCCACACTGCTCGAGAACGAGCTGTTCGGTCACGAAAAGGGCGCCTTCACCGATGCCGCCGCGCGAGAGATCGGTCGCTTCGAGCTGGCCAACGGCGGGACATTGTTCCTGGACGAGGTCGGCGAGATACCGCTCGAGCTGCAATCGAAGTTTCTCCGCGTCCTGCAGGAGCAGGAATTCGAGCGGCTCGGCGGCACGCGAACGATCCACGTGAACATCCGGCTCGTCGCGGCCACGAACCGGGACCTGGCCGTGATGGTGACCGACAAACAGTTTCGCAGCGATTTGTACTATCGCCTCAACGTCTTTCCGATCGTCAATCCGCCGCTTCGCGAGCGTCCGGAAGACGTTCCGGCGCTCACTTACTACTTCATGAAGAAGTTCGCCGCTCGCATGCACAAGCGTGTCACGACCATTCCCACGGTCACCGTGAACGCGCTGTGCAAGTACCACTGGCCGGGCAACATTCGCGAGCTCGAGCACCTGGTCGAACGTGCGGTCATTCTGTCGCGTGGATCGGCGCTCGAGATCCCGCTCGACGAGCTGCGCGCCAGAACCGCCGCCGCGCCGCCGCGCGCGGGTGTGATCACGCTGAAAGACGCCGAACGTGAACACATCTGGCAAGCGTTGGAGGACACCAACTGGATGATCGGCGGGCGGTCGGGTGCCGCCGCCCGGCTTGGAATCAAGCGCACGACGCTGCAGTCGATGATGAGCAGGCTTGGCATCGAGCGGCCCAGCCGCCGGCTGAATCCCGAAACTGGCCTCAACGCAGCGTGAGAGAGCGGGTGATTGGAGGCACTTTGCACGGCATCGAGGTTACCGAGCACGGCCCGTACAGGGTCAGTGGCGACGTCGCTATTCGCGATACCGAAGGCAACCTATTGCGACACGGTGGCACCTGGTATCTATGCCGCTGCGGCGGCTCACGAAACAAGCCGTTCTGCGATGCCACCCACGGGGTGAAGGGGTTCGACGGTGCGGAGACCGCCGATCACGGTCCGATCGCCGGCCGTCGCGAGAGCTATCGGGGCATAGGCGTCACGGTCTTCGATGACCGTACGGTCTGTGCGCACTTCGGGCAATGTACTTCGAGGTTACTAACCGTCTTTCGCGCGGACGTCGAGCCGTTCGTCGACCCACAGGGCGCGACGGCCACAGAGATCGCAAACGTTGTCGCGGGATGCCCCTCGGGGGCGCTCGCCTTCGCACTGGGCGATGATGTGCAGCCGGTCGAATCGAGTCAGCCTCCGTCGATCACGCCAATCGTCGACGGACCTTACCGGTTGCGGGGGCCCATCGACGTTGTCGGTGTTGATGGTCGCTCGTACGAGTACCGAGAGCGCCGCACACTGTGTCGCTGCGGGCAGTCACGCAACAAGCCTTTTTGTGATGGCTCGCATTGGTATGCGGGCTTCCGCGATCCGCTCCCCCCAGAGCTGGTCAAGCAGGTACCGACGCTCCTCGATTGGATCGGGGGGATCGAGGTGCTGGAACGGCTCACCTCGCGCTTCTACGACGCGATCCTCTCCGAGCGCGATCCGCTGCTCGAGCCACTCTTCCGCGGCATGGATCCGAATCATCCGAAGTACGTCGCCGCATGGCTGGCGGAAACCTTCGGTGGCCCGCAGAACTACACCGAAGGGCGTGGCGGCTACGAGCACATGCTCGCGAAGCACCGCAACCGGGGCATCACGGAGGAGCAACGCCAGCACTGGATCCGTCGCATGACGGAGATCGCGGACGAAGTGGGACTGCCTGCCGATCCCGGCTTCCGCTCCACCTTCGTGGCCTACCTCGAGTGGGGCACTCGGCTCGCCGTCGCCAACAGTC
>Ga0075431_100001980_pt1 | contig 19546 bp, 14 predicted proteins | sample RhiMetdeltSRZDD5_FD_75297 | JGI IMG/M metagenome (GOLD analysis project Ga0075431, IMG submission 75297) | Populus rhizosphere microbial communities from Tennessee, USA - Rhizosphere MetaG P. deltoides SRZDD5 | ecosystem: Host-associated > Plants > Roots > Rhizosphere > Soil | place: USA... | reverse complement strand
CCGCCTGCAGCCTCGCGCTGTCGTCCCGGAATTTCGCGGGGCGCAATGTCCGGGGACCCCGAAGGACACTGGCTCCCGCCCTCATGGCATCCCGTCATCCCGGCCGAGCGAACCGCCGGAGCCGGACACAGCGTGAAGCGGCGAGGCTCACGGAGAAAAGGCCGACCCCTGCTTTTTTCAACGGCGCGCGCCGTTTCGGGCGTGTCGGTCGACTCACAGGCCGCACGGCAGTGCCGCGTGTGCACGGATTGCCTCTGTTTCTCGGCCGGCGTCGTTGTTAGTGTCCCTGTCACCTGGGTGACACTCCTGCCGCCAATTGGCCTGGATTGGCCTGAATTGGGATGACCGCATTGGCGACCTCCGCCTCATCCGCCGAGCGTCGATCGCTCACCGTGATGTTCTGCGACGTGGTCGGCTCCACGGCGCTGTCGGCGCGCCTCGATCCGGAGGACCTGCGCGACGTGCTGGCGGCCTATCAGCGCCGGGCGACGGCGGTGGTGGAGGCAGCGGGCGGGACGGTCGCGCGCTACGAGGGCGACGGCGTGCTGGCCTACTTCGGCTACCCTGCCGCGACCGAGGACGACGCCGAGCGCGCCGTGCGCGCGGGCCTCGAGCTGGCGCGCGGGGTGGAGACCGGCTGCGCCGCTGCGGAGAGGCTCAGCGTCCGGGTGGGCATCGCCACCGGCATCGTCGTGGTCGGCGAGCTCCTGCGCTCCGGCGTGGCCGACAATCCGCCGGTGGTCGGGGAGACGCCGAATCTCGCCGCGCGCCTGCAGGCCCTGGCCGATCCCGGCACCGTGGTCATCGCCGACGCCACCCGGCGCCTCACGGGCGGCCTGTTCGAGTACCGCGATCGCGGGGAGCAGCGCATGGACGGCTTCGCCCGCCCGCTGCGGGTGTGGCAGGCGGTCAAGACCAGGCAGGCCGTGAGCCGCTTCGCGGCACTGCGCACGCGCTCGCTGGCGCTCCTCGGCAGGGAGGCGGAGGTGGCGACCCTCTTCGGCCTCTGGGAGCAGGTGCAGGCGAGCGCCGGCCGGGTGACGCTCCTGTCGGGCGAGGCCGGCATCGGCAAGTCGCGCCTCGCCCTCGAGCTGGCGGCGCGCGTGCGGCGCGAGGGGTGCTCAGTCCTGCGTTGTCAATGCTCGCCGCAGCATCAGGACAGCATGCTGCATCCGGTCCTGGAGCAGCTGCAGCGGGCGGCCCGCGTCGGGCGCTCCACGGTGCCTGCCGCCGACCTCGATCGGCTCGCCAGGCTGCTCGGCGCCGGAGGCGCCGCCGGCGACACGGCGGTGGGCCTGCTGGCGGAGCTGATGGCCCTGCCGGCCGCCGCCCGTGCGGACGAGCCCGAGGCGGACGCGCGCCGCAAGCGCGAGCTCCTGTTCGAGACGCTGCTCGTCTGCCTGCAGCGCATGGCCGCCAGCCGGCCGCTGCTGCTCGTCGCCGAGGACGCGCACTGGAGCGACCCGACCTCGCGCGAGCTGCTCGCGCTGCTCGTCGCCCGCATGCAGGGCTGGGCCCTGCTGCTCGTCATCACCGGCCGGCCGGATTTCCAGCCCGCCTGGGCCGGCGCGCCCCATGTGGCGACGATCGGGCTGGGGCCGATAACGGGCGAGGCAGCCGAGGCCCTCGTCAGGCGCATCCCGGGCGGCGAGGACCTGGCCGAGACGACCGTGCGCGGCATCGCGGCGCGCGCCGACGGCGTGCCGTTCCATATCGAGGAGCTGACCAAGGCGGTGCTCGAGGGGGGTGCGCTCGACGCCGCGCAGGAGACCGGTGCCGCGGGCGCGCCGGCCATTCCCGCCGGCCTGCAGGCCTCGCTCCTGGCCAGGCTGGACCGCCTCGGCCCAACCCGCGAGGTCGCCAGGGTTGCCGCGGCGCTCGGGCGATCGTTCACCTTCGACCTCCTGAACGAGGTGGTGCCCGGACGCGATCCGGCCGCGCTGCGCCGCGAGCTGCAGCGCCTCCTCAGCGCCGAGCTGATCGCCCCGGTCCCGTCGGCTCCCGCGGAGACATTCGCCTTTCGCCATGCCCTCATTCAGGACGCGGCCTACGGCACGCTGCTGCGCAGCGAGCGCCGCGCCCTGCACGGTCGCATCGCCAAGGCCCTGCAGGACGGGTTCCCCGAGGTCATCGCCATGCAGCCCGAGATCGTGGCGAGCCACTTCACCAGGGCCGAGCAGGCCGAGCCTGCCATCCGCTACTGGCTGTGGGCGGGCAAGCGGGCGGTACGCGGCTGGGCGCTGGTGGAGGCCGCCAAGCACCTTGCGGAGGGGATCAGGATCGCCGCGACCTTGCCGCCTTCCCCGCAGCGTCAGCGCCTCGAGTTCGACCTCGACATGGCGCTGGGCCCCGTGACGATGGGCACGAAGGGGTATGCCGCGCCCGAAAGCCTGGAGGTCTACCGGCGCGCAGAGCCGCTCGTCGCCGCCGTCGGCAATGTCTCCGAGCGGCTGATGGTGTTGATGGGGCTCTTCAATGTGCACTACGGCCGTGCCGAGCTCTCGGAGGCGCTCGCCATCGCGCACCAGTATTGCGCGCTCGCGGAGAGCCATGGGATGAACCTCGGGCGCGCCTACGGCCTCGTGGCGCAGACCCATGCGGCGATGGGCGCGCACCGGGAGGCTGCGGCCGAGTTCCAGCGCAGTCTCGACGTGTTCGCGCACGCCCCGGAGGAGGCTGCGTCGCTCGGCGTGTTCGGCAGCCAGCATGTGATCTCGCTCGGCTTCGGCGCCGGTGTGCAGTACACGTTGGGCGAGCCGGAGCTGGGACGGACCATGATGGCTCAGGCGATCGCCCTGGCGCGCCGGATGCAGCATGCCCTGTCGACTGCCCTGGCACTGGTCACCGACCTGCTGACGCCGATCCCCGGAGGGGTCAACCCCGATCCGGCGCGCGCCGAGGATCTCGTGCGCTTCTGCGCCCAGCACGGTCTGCGCAACTTCGAGGCGTGGGCCGAGTTCGCGCGCGGCGCCACGCTCGCCCGATGCGGCGACGTGCGCGACGGCATCCGGGTGATGCGCGCGTCCGTCGAGGTCGCGGAGAGCATGAGCTCGCGCCTGTTCAGGCCGGTGCATCTGGCAACGCTGGCCTCGGCTCACGCCAGGCTGCGCGAGCTCGACGAGGCATTGTCGCTCGCCGACGAGGCCATCGCCATAGCCGCGCGAACCGGCGAGGGACGGGCCGACTCGGCGCTGCACAGGCTGCGCGGCGAGCTTCTGTTCGCCCTCGACAGGAGGAGCGACGGCGAGCAGAGCCTCCTCGCGGCCCTGCAGGTCGCCCGCGCCCAGCAGGCGCGCGCGGAGGAGGAGCGGGCCCAGAAAGCCATCGCCCGGCTCATGCGCAAGGAGTGAGGGGTCAGACCCTGCGGGTCTGACCCCAGGTTCCAGGTTTCAGGTTCCAGGGCACGCCGATCCGCCTCCCTGAAACCTGATACCCGGAACCCGATACCCGGAACCCGAAACCTGATCTGCTCGCGTTGACAGGCTCCCGATGCTGCCCGAACCTAGCTCGCGACAGATCGCAGGGGAGGAGCAGCAATGGCCGTGAAGCGGCTCGGCATCATCATGAACGGCGTGACGGGCCGCATGGGGACGAACCAGCACCTCGTGCGCTCGATCGGCGCCATCCGCAAGGAGGGGGGCGTGACGCTCTCCAACGGCGACCGGGTGATGCCCGATCCCGTGCTGGTCGGCCGCAACGAGGAGAAGCTCGCGGCCCTCGCCAAGGCGCACGGCCTCCCGCGCTTCACCACCGACCTCGGCAAGGCCCTTGCCGACAACAACGACGCGGTGTTCTTCGATGCCGCCACCACGCAGATGCGCCCGGGACTGCTGGCCCAGGCCATCGACGCCGGCAAGCACGTCTACTGCGAGAAGCCGGTCTCCACGACGCTGGAGGAGGCGCTGGCGATCGTACGCAAGGCCAGAGCCGCCGGCATCCGCCACGGCGTGGTGCAGGACAAGCTCTTCCTGCCGGGCCTGCGCAAGCTGAAGCTGCTCATCGACTCCGGCTTCTTCGGCCGGCTCTTGTCCGTGCGCGGCGAGTTCGGCTACTGGGTGTTCGAGGGCGATCTGCAGCCGACACAGCGGCCGTCTTGGAACTACCGCGCCGAGGAGGGCGGCGGCATCGTCCTCGACATGCTCTGCCACTGGCGCTACGTGCTGGACAACACCTTCGGCGCCGTGCAGGCGGTCTCCTGCCTCGGCGCCACCCACATCCCCGAGCGCCTCGACGAGGCCGGCAGGCGCTACAAGGCCACCGCCGACGATGCGGCCTATGCCACCTTCCAGCTCGAGGGCGGTGTCGTCGCGCATTTCAACTCGTCGTGGGTGACGCGCGTGCGCCGCGACGATCTTCTCACCTTGCACGTGGACGGCACGCACGGCTCGGCGGTCGCCGGGCTGCAGGATGTCGTCATCCAGCACCGGATGAGCACGCCCAAGCCGGTCTGGAACCCGGACGTGAAGCAGACCATCGACTTCCATGCCGGCTGGCAGCCGGTGCCGGAGACGCAGGCCTTCGACAACGGCTTCAAGCTGCAGTGGGAGGCCTACATCCGCCACGTCGTCGAGGGCGCGCCCTACACGTGGGACCTGCTCGAGGGGGCCAAGGGCGTGCAGCTCGTGGAATGCGCGCTGCGGAGCTGGAAGGAGCGGCGCTGGATCGACGTGCCCGAGCTGAAGGTGTGACATTCCCTCTCCCCACGCCTTCTTCAGGCGTGGGGAGAGGGTTAGGGTGAGGGGCAGCCACATGCGCTGACGTCGGAGTGTGACGCTGCCCCTCACCCCGACCCTCTCCCCGCGAGCGGGGAGAGGGAGACCGCGCGGCAAGGATGACGTACATGAACGCACCAATGCTCTCTTCCTTGAAGATCAATCTCCCGACCGACGCCGGCAGGCTCGCGACCTTCGTCCTCTCCGAGCCGCGCGCCTTTCCCGGCAAGGCCAAGGCCGCCTTCAACCGCGTTGCCTTCTCCGCGGCGCACGTGGTGGCCGACGCGCGCGCCGGCGCCGACCCGTGGATCGACTGCGCGCTCGACTGGGAGCAGACGCTCGCCTGCCGCGAGCACCTCTGGGGGCTGGGCCTCGGCGTCGCCGAGGCAATGGACACGGCCCAGCGCGGCATGGGCCTCGACTGGCCGACCTCGCTGGAGCTGATCCGCCGCAGCGTCGCCACCGCCAGGGCCTGGGAGGCGCGCGAGGGGCGCCCGGCGCTGATCTTCTCCGGCTGCGGCACCGACCATCTCGATCCGGCAGCCGTGCGCTCCGTCGACGAGGTGATCCGCGCCTACGAGGAGCAGATGGCGGCCATCGAGAAGGCTGGCGGCCGCCTCATCGTCATGGCGAGCCGCGCGCTCGCCAGGGTCGCCAAGTCGCCCGCCGACTACGAGCGCGTCTACGACCGCGTCCTCTCCCAGGCGCGTGAGCCGGTGATGATCCACTGGCTGGGCGAGATGTTCGACCCGGCGCTCGCCGGCTACTGGGGCTCGGCCGATCACATGGCGGCCATGGAGACGGCACTGGGCATTATCGACGCACACGCCGCCAAGGTCGACGGCGTCAAGATCTCGCTCCTCGACATGGACAAGGAGATCGCCATGCGGCGCCGCCTGGCGCCGGGCGTGCGCATGTACACGGGCGACGACTTCAACTACGCCGAGCTGATCGCCGGCGACAGCCAGGGCCACAGCGATGCCCTGCTCGGCATCTTCGACGCCATTGCGCCGGCTGCCTCCGCCGCGCTCGCCGCGCTGTCCGCCGGCGACCGCGCGCGCTTCGACGCCATCCTCGAGCCCACGGTACCCTTGTCGCGTCACATCTTCCGGGCGCCGACCCGCTTCTACAAGACGGGCGTCGTCTTCATGGCCTGGCTCAACGGTCTCCAGGACCATTTCGTCATGGTGGGCGGCCAGCAGAGCGCGCGCTCGCTGCTGCATCTGGCCGAGCTGTTCCGCCTCGCCGACCGCGCCGGCCTCCTTGGCGACCCCGCCTTGGCCTGCCGCCGCATGGGCCACGTGCTCGCCCTGCACGGAGTAGAGTGAGCCACCCGTCATCCCGGACGGAGCGACGCGAGCGCTTGCGCGAGCGGCGCTCCAATCCGGGACCTCGTGAGGCAAGCCGAGACTCGTCAGGGAGGTCCCGGATAGCCTCGCCTGCGGCTCGGCTTCCGGGATGACCGGTGAATTACCTCGGCCCCGGCCCGGTGGGCCGGTAGTAGGGCGTCTCGCAGGGCACGCCCGGGCCGTTGCGGCCCCAGCGCTTCGTGCCGGGGCCGTTGTCGCAGGCCCACAGGCCGAGCAGCTTGTTCTTCGCCTCGGTCTCGTGGTCGCGGTAGTGGCCGTCCGAGAAGCAGGTGTAGTCGCTGGCCCAGCCGCCGCGGATCATGCACTGGGCCAGGTCCTGCCCGTCCTCGGTCCAGCATTCCGAGACGTGCACGTTGCGGAACCATTCCCGCTTCACGCTCCACACCCGGCAGGTGACGGTCTTGCTCCCGATGCAGCGGCGCAGGGCCGCTGCCGCGGCGTCGGCCGGCTTCCAGCGCCGGCCGTTGCGCCAGCACGCCGCACCGCGCTCCGGCGCGTCGATGCCCCAGAGCCGGAACCGCTCCGACTTGATGTCGAGGGAGGCGCCGTCGTAGACGGTGGCCTGCCCCAGGACCTGATCGCCCTTGCGCGGCGTCTGGGCCTCGGCAGTGCAGGCGGCGAGCAGGAGGAGGAGAGCTGCGGTCAGCAGCCGGCCGGCGGAGTTGCCGGGGGGCGCGGCGCGGCGGGCCCGGAAACGGAGACGTCGACGGTCAGCCATTATGTGCGGTCGAGCCGGGCTGCAAATCGAATTTCGTTCACGATGCGTCCTTCGTGTAGCACCGGCATCCCCGCCGGGCAAGCTACACCCGGCAGGATCGTGCACCGCCCGGCCCGGGATGGGTCAATCCGCCGCTTCGGCGAGCTTGTCGGCGACGATGCGCTGCTGGCTTCTCAGCCGCGCCGCGTCGAGCAGCATCTGTCCCGCCCAGCGATAGACGTTGCGCACGCGCAGGAAATCGCGCATCAGCCGCATGCGCTCGCGCTGCTCGCCCTCCGGCATGACGAGGGCGCGCTCCAGCGCCTCGGCCGTGGCGTGGGTGTCGTAGGGGTTCACCATCAGCGCCTCGCTGAGCTCGCGCGCGGCGCCGGCGAAGGTCGACAGGATGAGCACGCCCTGCTCGTCGTCGCGGGCCGCCACGAACTCCTTGGAGACCAGGTTCATGCCGTCGTGCAGGCTCGACACGATGCAGGCGTCGGCGGCGCGGAACAGCTCGTACACCTCGTCGGGCTCGTGATGGCGCGCCACCAGCACGATCGGCTGGTAGGCGCCCGAGCCGTGGCGCGCGTTGATCTCGTCGGCGAGGCGCTCGGCCTCCTTCTGCAGGCCGCTGTAGGCGGCGAGCCTGCTGCGCGTCGGCGCGGCGGCCTGAATGAAGACGAGCCGGCCCTTCCAGGACGGGCGCGCGCTCAGCAGGTGGTCGATCGCCAGCATGCGGTCGAGGATGCCCTTGGTATAGTCGAAGCGCTCGATGCCGACGACGATGCGCGCGCCGGGCTGGAGCCCGAAGCGCAGGCTCACAGCGCGCCGGCAGTCTTCCACCGGCGCCTGCGAGGCGAGCGCCGCCGGCGGCCACTCGATCGAGATCGGGTACGGCCGGATCATGGTCTCGCGCCCGCCGACGGTGACCGAGCTGTTCTCCCGGTCGATGCGGCTCTCCACGAAACGGTCGGTGCCCTCGAGGAAGTTGTTGCAGTGGAACTGGGTATGGAAGCCCAGGATGGTGCTGCCGAGCAGGCCGTGGATGATCTCCTCGCGCCAGGGGCAGATGCTGAAGGTCTCCGCGTTGGGCCAGGGGATGTGCCAGAACCCCAGGATGGTGGCGTTGGGCAGGCGCTCGCGCACCATGCGCGGCAGCAAGGCAAAGTGGTAGTCGTGGACCAGCACGATCGGGTCCTCCCGGAGCGCCTCGGCGAGCACGGCGTCGGCGAAGCGCCGGTTGATGGCCACGTACTGCTGCCAGTCCTCCTGGCGGAAGGTGGGGCGCACGAAGGCGATGTGGCAGAGCGGCCAGAGCCCCTCGTTGGCGAACCCATAGTAATAGCCCTCCTGCTCCTCCTCGCTCAGCCAGATGCGCCGCAGGGTGTAGGCGGGGCTCGCCGGGGGCACGCGGATGTGGTCGCGCGCATCGACCGTCTCGCGGTCGGCCGAACCGCTGCCGTGGGCGATCCAGGTGCCGCCGCAGGCGCGCATCACCGGCTCCAGCGCCGCCACGAGGCCGCTCGCCGGTATCTGCAGGGAGACCGCCCCGGAGACGCGGTTGTGGATGTAGGGCTCGCGGTTGGAGACGGCGATGACCTCGGTTCCGGGCAGGCGCTCCTCGAGCAGGCGATGCAGCGTCTGGGGCGTCCACTGCACCTGCAGGCCGTCGCCCTCGCGGCGCTCGGAGCGCAGGTTGCGCAGCAGCGAGCGCATCACGGGCGGCATCGGGATGACGGTCGCCAGCGGAGCATCGACCTCCGGGCGCCGGGTGTCGGCCACGGCGGAGCGGACCGTTTGCGCCCAGGCGCGCAGGACGCCCAGCACGCTCGCCGTGGCCAGCAGACCGAGGCCGAGAATGATCGCGATGACCGACATCGCCGCACGGAACCGTGCGCTCGCCACCCGGTCGCCGATGAAGCCGAGGTCGTGCAGGATCATGAGGTGGCCGCGCTTCGATCCTGCGGGCAGCGGAAAGGTGCCGACCAGCAGACGCTGGCCGCCGTCGGAGACGGTACGGAAAATCCGGCCCTTGGCCTGCTCCGGACCGGGACAGGCCACGCTCTTGGGCATGTGCCGGGTTGCATGCTCGATCCTGCCGTCCTCGCCGCAGTAGCCCAGCGCCAGGAGCTGCTCGTCCTGCGTCAGGCGCTCGAAGAACGGCACGAGGGTCGCGCCCGACGCGCTGGCGAGGGCCGGGGCGACCTGGTCCCTGATGGAATTGAAGACGAGGTGCGACCTCAGCTCCACGTCGCGCTCCGACCAGCGCTGGACCACGGTGGAGGTCGTCGGCGCGATGGCGAGGATGACGAGCGCGGCGCCCGCAACAGCCATGGCCGCGTAGGCGGCAAGCGGATTGCGCAAATGGCGGACGGCGGAGCGAACGGTGCTGGCGATTTCCATCTGGGCGCTCGGACGCTCCTCGTGCGGGGACTGGCCCGCGCCATGTCGCACCGCACCCAAGCGTTCGCAGGCGCTGAGGCTCGGCAACCTAGGGCGCACCGTGCGGCGAGAACAAGGCACCGCTCCCGGTTTCAACATCCGCGCGCTGCGAGAACAACTTCCGGTGGAAAATCCGGGCGTTGTGGAGCGGAGTGCACAGGCCATTGCCGTGCGAAGGACCCTGGGCGCGCCTCAACGCCAGAACTCGAACAACCTGAGGCCCTGGCCGAGCGCCCACACGTCGAGGCGGGTGGCGTGGGAGAGGGCCAGGACTCCGTCCCAGAACACGCGGCCCACGGGCGGAATGAGCAACGACACCACGAGAAGCAATGGCGCGATGCCGGCCCAGCGCCGGCCGAGCTCGCGCAGCTTGCCCGGAAGCCAAGGGTCGAGCACGCCCCATCCGTCGAGCCCGGGGACCGGCAGCAGATTGAAGACGAGCGCAGTGAGCTGAAGGAACGCCAGAAATGCGAGTGCTGCCTGCAGCGGCGTCCCGATGAGGTCGCGCCAGGCGATCAGGATCGCCAGCAGGGCGAGAAAGACAGCAAGCGTCGCGGCCGGGCCGCCCGCCGAGACCAGGGTGCGCTGCAGGCGCCCGCGCAGCGCACGCTGATTGATATAGACGGCGCCACCAGGCAGCCCGATCCCGCCGAGCGCCAGGAAGAGCAGCGGCAGGACGATGCTGTACTGCGCGTGCGTGTAGCGAAGCAGATCGAGCGTCAGATAGCCCTTGGCGCGCACGCTGCGATCGCCGCAATGGTAGGCGACGATGGCATGGCCGAACTCGTGCAGGCACAGCGAGACGAGCCAACCCGCCAGGACCAGGGGAAAGACACCCCAGCGTGCATAGCCGGGGAAAGCGTGCAGGGCTGCTGCCGAGCCGAGGAGCACGCCGACCAGCCCCAGGAAGCTGAAACCGATGGGCCATCCGGTCGCGGACGATGGCCGGTGCCGCGCCGGCCTCCCGCGCCGCCCGGCGTCTGCGCGGTCCGCCTCGGCCGGCGCCTCGTTCGGGTCTTTGCCCTCCGAACGCAGGGCCGCCCTGTCCGCCGCCCGCTTCACCTGCTCAGGCGTCATGCGCTTCCTGCCTGGCAGGGCGTTCCTCATTGGCCGTCCCCGCCGCAGCCATGACGACCGTTGCGCAGCGTCCCGTACGGTTGCCTCGACATCGGGCTCCCCCCTCAAAGGCTGCGTTTCGCAGCTGCCTGACGGCAGCAGCCCTCTCCTCGGGCAGACTGCCAATGCGACGCGAATGGCCTGCCTGTGCCACGACAACATATACATTGGGCCGCGGATTGCGTGGATTGGCGTTCGACGGAGCGGACGGCCCTGGCGAGGTCCATCCCCCGGATTGTGTGCTATGCTGGAGTGCATATGCGCCTTCTCGTGACACGGCCCGAGCCCGACGCCCTCAAGCTGAGCGGCCTCCTGGAGGAGGCCGGCCACGAGGCCGTGGTCGAGCCGCTGCTCAGCGTCTCCTTCGAGGATGCCGATCCGATCGATATCGACGGCGCACAGGCCCTGATCGCCACCAGCCGCAACGCCCTGCGGGCCCTGAGGGCGACCCCGGTGCTGGCCGAGGCGCGCCACCTGCCCCTGTTTGCGGTGGGCAAGGCCACCGCCACCGAGGCCCGCGCGCTCGGCTTCGAGATGGTCGTCACCGGCGCGGGGACGGCGGCGGAGCTGGTGACGCACATCGTCTCGGCGCTCGACCCTGCTGCCGGCCTCGTCGTGCACCTCGCCGGCGATTCGCTGGCCGGCGACCTGGCGGGCGACCTGGAGGCGCACGGCTTCCGCGTCCTGCAGCCTGTCGTCTACAGGACGGTGCCGGCCACAGCCTTCGCGGACGGCACCGTGGAACAGCTCGCCGATGGGGAGATCGACGGCGTCATCCTCCTGTCCCCCCGCACCGCTGCGGTCTACGCCGGGCTGGTGCGCCGGCACCGTCTGGTGGCGGCTGTGCACAAGATGCCGCACTTTTGCCTGTCGGCTGCGGTAGCCCGGCGCCTGGAGCCGCTTGGGCCCGTTCCCACCAGGGTCGCGGAGGCCCCCAGGCTCGAAGAAGTGCTTGCCCTCGTCGACGACAGCGCGGCAGAATTGGGGGGCTAGTCCGGGGTACTGCGACGAGGGCGCCCAACAACGGCCAAGGCGTCTGTGTACACTTCTTCAATGCGAAGCAGCGAGCGTTTGCGTTTGCTGTCCCCCTGGCCCGGAAAAGCTAGCCGATGACCGACAAGAAGGACGAGACCGGCAAGGCCGCACCGAGGCCCGGCGACGGGTCCAGGCGCCCGTACGCGACCATCGACCTGCAGGCCACCCAGGTCGGCGCCGAGAGGGGCCAGGCGGGCCCGGCCGGCGGTGCTGCGCCGGGCGCCAGGCCCGAGGCCAGGACCGCAGCGCTGCCCCCGCCGGGCCGCAAGCGCCTGCACGGGGCGCAGGCAGCCCTGGGCCGCGGCCTGCGCGTTGCACAGATATGGTCGGTGAAGGCGGCGCGGAGCAACGATTTCCTCTCCCATATGGCCGCCGGCATCGCCGGCGCCGTGGTGGCGCTCGCCGCCGGCGCCCTGTTCGGGCTCTTCTCGGACGGGGGTGGGCGCCTTTCGCCCGAGACCGCCGGCCGCATCGCCGCAGTCGAGACGGCCCTCGAAAAGCGCACCGCCGCTCTGGCCGACGACGTCGTGGCCACGCTCGCCGCGGCCAACGCCCGCCTTGCCCGTCTCGAGGAGCGGGCCCGCACCCTCGGCGAGCTTGCCGAGGCCCAGGCCAGGCTGGCGGCAGAGGCCAAGGAGCTGGAGGCCCGCATCGGCGCCCCCGCGCTGACGGAGCGTCTCGCCAAGCTCGAGGCCGCCCTGGCGGCGCTCTCGAAGGACGACAAGTCCGGCCGCGTGGCCCTGGCGGAGGGGCTGGCCGCGAAGCTCGCCGAGCTGGAGAAGCTCGCCGGCCGGCTGGGTGAGACCGACAAGGCGAGCACGGCGCGCATCGATCGCGAGGTGGCCGCGGTCAAGGGCGAGGCGGGCGCCCTGGGCCAGCGGATCGACACCTTGAAGGCCGACCTCGACGAGCGCTTCAGGGGCGTGGCCAAGGCCCAGGACCTGGCCCCGGTGCTCGCCAAGCTGGCTGCCTTCGAGCAGGACCTGCGGGCGTTCCTGAAGACCGAGGGCGAGCGCGTCGCCGATGCCCGGCGTGTGCTGCTGACCCTCGAGCTTGCCAACCTGAAGCGGGCGCTCGACCGTGGCGACAGCTACGCACGCGAGCTCGACGCGGTGCGCAAGGTGGCGGGAGACGGCGTCGATCTCACCGCGCTCGACCGCTACAGCCGCAACGGCCTGCCCACGCCCGCCACGCTCGGCAAGGACTTCCGCCGCTTCGCCAACGCCGCGATCGACGCCGACGCGGAATCCGCCGACGGCTCCGTGCTCGACAAGCTGATGGCGGGCGCCAAGTCCGTCGTGCGCCTGCGCAAGACCGGCCACAGCCCGGACGATGCCAGCGCCGAGGCGATCGTCGGCCGCATGGAGGCGGCGCTCAAGGACGGCCACATCGGCGAGGTGCTGGAGCAGGCGAAGCGGCTGCCGCCGCGCGCCGCGCGCGCGTTCGACGACTGGCTGCGCAAGGTCGAGGCGCGCCACGGCGCCGACCGCGTGGTCGCCGACATCGAGGCTGCGCTCAAGACCTCGCTGGCTGTGCCGCGTCCGTCCGCGACGGAGCCGAAGCGATGATCCGTATCGCCCTCTATCTGCTGGGCGTCCTGGCGCTGACGGCGGGCCTGCACTGGCTCGCCAAGCGTCCCGGCATCATCACGATCGACTGGCTGGGCTACATCGCCGAGGTCACCGTCTTCAGCGCGGTGATCGTCCTGACGGCTCTCGTGGGCGTGGCGCTGCTCGTCTGGTCGGCGCTGCGCCAGATCTGGCACAGCCCGGCCGCGCTCGGCCGCTATCTCAACCGCCGCCGCCAGCAGCGCGGGCTCGATGCGCTCACCGGCGGCATCATCTCCGTCGGCGCCGGCGACCGGGCGGCCGCCGTGCGCTACGCCGCGCAGGCGCGCAAGGCCCTGCCGCACGAGCCGCTCACGCATCTCCTGCGCGCCCAGGCCGCCGAGATCAGCGGCGATCGCGCGACGGCGCGGCGCATCTTCGAGGCTATGCTCGCCTCCCCCGACACCGAGCAACTCGGGCTGCGCGGCCTGTTCCTGGAGGCGGAGCGCGAAGGCGAGCGCGAGGCGGCGCGGCAGTTCGCCGAGCGGGCGCTGCGCAAGAACCCGCAGCTCGGCTGGCCGGTAGAGGCGCTGTTCGGCCTGCAATGCCGGGCTGCGGACTGGGAGAGCGCGCTGGTGACGCTCGCCATCGCCGAGCGCCAGCGGCTCGTGGAGAAGGCGCCGGCCGCGCGACGGCGCGCCGTGCTGCTCACGGCGCAGGCCCAGGCGCTGGAGGACGAGGAGCCGGAGCGGGCGCTCGAGATGGCACTCGAAGCCAACAGGCTGGCACGCGACCTGGCGCCGGCCGCCGCCATCGCCGGCCGCCTCCTGGCGTCGCGCGGGCGGACGCCGAAGGCCGCGCGTGTGCTGCTCAGGACCTGGCGGCTCTCCCCGCACCCCGACTTGGCGACGGCCTACGCCTACGTCCGTCCGGGCGACAGCCCGCGCGACCGGCTCGAGCGCGTGCGCCATCTCGCCCGCCTCACGCCCAACGAGCCCGAGGCGCTCATCGCCGTGGCGACCAGCGCCGTCGAGGCGCGCAGCTGGGACGAGGCGCGCGAGGTCCTCAAGCCGCTGCTCGAGGGCCGCCTTACGCCGCGCGTGTGCACGCTGATGGCGCGCATCGAGGGCGAGCAGTACGGCGATGCCGGCCGCGTCAGGGAGTGGCTGTCGCGCGCCGCGGCGGCGCCGCGCGACCCCGCGTGGACGGCCGACGGCGTCGTCTCGAGCCGCTGGAGCCCCGTCTCGCCGGTGACGGGCGAGCTCGACGCCATGCGCTGGCGGGTGCCGGCGGGCTACGGCGGCGGCTCCTCGGCCGCCGAGGACCTGGCGGCCCGGCTCGAGGTGCTGGCCGGCGTTGCCGGCCGCCGCGAGGCGCGCGCCGAGGTTGCGACCCCCGAGGCCGTGGTGGAGCCCGCGTCGCCGGTTGCCGAGGCTCCTCCGGCGACCGCCCGGGCGCGCGCCGAGGCGCCGTCTCCGGCCGTGGCGGCGCAGACCCAGGCCCGCCTCGAGCCGCCGCGGGCGGAGGAGGTCCCCGCGACCGACGTCCCGTTCCGGCGCGACGCCGCGGCGCAGACTGCGCGGCCGCGTCCGCGCAAGGCCCTGGAGGCCAAGATCTTCGTCGCCCCGCGCGCTCCCGACGATCCCGGCACCGGCCCCTCCGACGCCGACGACCTGCAGGGCTACCCGACCAAGGCGTGAGCGGCGGGGTCAGATCCGCGTCTGACCCCATTCACCGGACATCGGGAGCCTTGCGGGCGTCTCGAGGCGATTTCAGCGTCCAAGGACGCTCACAGGTCGCGCAGCATCCACATCATGTAGGCCCCGGGCTCGGGCTCGAATTCGACGAAGGGGACGAATCCCACGGCCTCGTAAAAGCGCGCGTCAGCTCGTATTCCCGATTGTTCCAGCGGGGGCTCACGGTCTCCACCGCCAAGCGCCGGCAGCCGCGGGCGCGGGCCTGCTCGGCCGCCCGCTCGATGAGCGCCCTGCCGAGGCCGCGCCGATGCGCCATGGGGCTCACGCCCAGCCACCAGATGTTGCAGGTGAGCGCGAAGCGGACCCTCCAAGGCAACGATACCGCGGATGCGGCCATCGAGCGCCGCCGCCAGCACGTCACGGTCGGCGATGCCGCTGACGTAGCGGGCATTGGACTCGGGCTGCCCGAACCACATCGGCAGCTCGGCGGTGATCTCCGCGCAGAGCCTCGACTTGACGGCGCCGTCCCTCACCGGCTCGACAGTGATCCGCATCGAGCATTGCGCCTTCCATGGCAATCGAAACGGATGCGACGACTGCATCTCATACGGCATGGCCCGGTGCTCGTCGACCCACGGCCGCCGTCGTCTGCGGCGGATCGGACGGGGGTCAGACCCTGCGGGTCTGACCCAGGGTACAACCGTCGAGTGTCGTCGCATGCTCCGCTCGCGCAATCGCGATGGGGTCCGCCATGGGGTCGGACCCGCAGGGTCTGACCCCGCTCCCCCGTTGCGGGGACGGCGCTGGTGTTCCATAAGTGTTCCGTGGCCGTCGAACCCCCAGTCCCGGATGCCAACCCGCGCGCGGAGGCGACGCTCGACGCCGCGCGCGAGGTGCTGCGGCGCACCTTCGGGCACCAGGACTTCCGCGGGCTGCAGGCGGCCGTGATCGGCGAGGTGCTGGCCGGGCGCAGCGCGCTCGCGGTGCTGCCCACCGGCGGGGGAAAAAGCCTGTGCTATCAGATCCCTGCGATGCTGAGGCCGGGGCTCGGCCTGGTCGTCTCGCCGCTGATCGCGCTCATGACCGACCAGGTGGCGGCGCTGCGGCAATGGGGCGTGGCCGCGGCCAGGCTCGACTCCAACGTCCATCCCGAGGAGCGCGCGGCCATCTGGCGCCAGGTCGAGGCCGGCGCGCTCGACCTTCTCTATCTCTCGCCCGAGGGCCTGATGCAGGGGCCCATGCTGGAGCGGCTCGCTCGCCTCAGCCTCGCGCTCGTCGCCATCGACGAGGCGCACTGCGTGAGCCAGTGGGGTCACGACTTCCGCCCCGACTACCGCATGCTGGGCCGCCTCGCCGAGATCTTCCCCGACGTGCCGCGGCTCGCCGTCACCGCCACGGCGGACGCCCGCACCCGCGATGACATCCGCGCCGAGCTGCGGCTCGGCCGGGCGCGCGAGTACGTGGCGAGCTTCGCGCGGCCCGAGCTGGCGCTGGCCGCCGAGCGCAAGCGGGGCCAGGGCCACGCCCGCGTGCTGGAGCTGGTGGCCGAGCGTCCCGGGCGCTCCGGCATCGTCTATGCCGGCACCCGCGACGGCGTCGACCAGCTGGCGGCAAACCTGGCTGATGCGGGCGTACCGGCGCTCGCCTATCACGCCGGGCTCGACAAGGCCGTCCGCTCGGAGCGGCTCGAGCAGTTCCTCGAAGCCGAGGCGGCGGTCATGGTCGCCACCATCGCCTTCGGCATGGGCGTCGACAAGCCCGATGTGCGCTACGTCATCCACGCCGACCCGCCGGCGTCGATCGAGGCCCACTGGCAGGAGATCGGCCGCGCGGGCCGCGACGGCGCCACCGCCGAGGGCATCACCCTCTACTCCTCCTCCGATCTCTCCTGGGCGCGCCGCCGCATCGAGGGCCGCGACATCGACGACGCCGTCAAGGCCGTGCAGCTGCGCAAGCTGCACCAGCTCTACGCCATGCTCGACGGCACCGGCTGCCGCCCGGCCGCGGTGCGGCGCTATTTCGGCGAGCCCGCCGTGACGCCATGCGGGCAATGCGACCTCTGCCTCGCTCCGCCCGCAGCCGCCGATGTCACCGAGGCGGCGCAGAAGGCGCTCTCGGCCGTGCACCGCCTGGGCGGGCGCTTCGGCCGCGGGCGCATCGTCGACCACCTGCTCGGCAAGACGAAGAACGCCTTCGAATCCGAGACCAGGCTGTCCACCTTCGGCGTCGGCCGCGAGCTCGGCGCCGGCGGCTGGCGCGACCTGCTGGACCAGCTCCTGTTCGAGGGCCTGCTGCGCGAGGACCCCAACGACGGCCGGCCGCTGATCGGCCTGGGCGACACCGACGAGGTACGGGCCGTCTATCGCGGCGAACGGCGGGTTTCCATGCGGCGGGCCCCCGCCGCCGAGGGCAGCGGCCGTACCGGCCGCGCGGGGCGCCAGCGCCAGCGCCGCAGCGGCGAGGAGCTGGGCGTCGAGCCTGCCGATGCCGCGCTGTTCGAGGCGCTTCGGGCCTGGCGCCGCGAGCGCGCCGCCGAGCAGGGCCTGCCGCCCTACGTGATCTTCCACGACACCACGCTGGCGGCGATTGCGCGCCAGCGCCCGGCCGATACGGACGCACTGGGCAAGATCAGCGGCGTCGGCCAGAGCAAGCTGCAGCGCTACGGTGCCGACGTGCTGCAGCTGGTACGCGGGTCGGCGTCGGACCCTCCGAGCCCGACACCGTAGCGATCAGGCCGCCACGACAACGTCCGTGGCCGCAAAATCCTGCCCCTTGAAGAGGAGTGGGACATCGAGGCGCTTGGCCAACGCATACGCGACGCAGTCGCAGAGATTGAGACTTGCCGCGGCGTCGATGCCCTTGCCGAAAACCATGTACGCGGCCTGAGCGGCGCGGGCTTGATCTTCGTCGAAAGGCAGGATTTCCGCTTCGGCTGCTTCAATCAGGTCCGCCAAGTCGGCCAGATTGTCGGGTCCACGACGTGTGCCGGCTATGGGCATCGTCTCGTAGCGTGTGACTGCAGACACGACCGGCCGCTCATCATCACTCAGGATGTCCAGAAAGCGGTCCCGCTCCGGCTCGTTGTCGAGAATGGCGAGCAGGGCCGAAGTATCGACGACGATCACTCCGGCAACCCGCGCTCGTTGTAGCCGAGGACCTCATCGGGGGGCCTCGGATCGAGGACGGGACGAGCGGCGCTGCGCTCGGAGATCTCCAGCAGGCGCTGGCGCTTCCGGGCACTGCTCGAACACGTCGACTTGGCCGCCAGCAATCCTGCTTCCCGTGCGCTCGCTCGCACGACTACGGAGAGTGGCTGGCCTCTCGCCTCGGCGACCTTCTGGGCCAAGCGTTCGGTTTCGGGATCAGCTGGCAAGGTTATCGTCATGCCGACCTCCAGCGATGTCAGCACATCGAGTCGAGGCGCGAAAATGGGGCAAGCGAGGCGACTTCGCTCGTGCGCAGCTACTCATACCAACGCGCCAAACCTTTCACCCGTCATCCCGGACGGAGCGATGCGAGCCGCAGGCGAGCAGCGCTCCGATCCGGGACCTCGGCGATCTGATGTACGACTCGCTTGACGAGGTCCCGGATAGCCTCGCCTCCGGCTCGGCTTCCGGGATGACGGGTGGAAGGATGCGCTCGGCTGTTCAGCTGTCGCTTGTGCGGCGAAACATCAACACGCGAAGGCGCGGGCGTCGTCCGCGCCCGAGCGCTCCGACGGCCCGGCCTCGATCGCCTTCTCCAGCAGCATGATGCCGCGGGCTCCGGGGCTCGGGCGGACGGCGAAGCCGGCCTTGCGGGCGAGATGCAGCATGCGGGCGTTGGTGGCCAGCGTCTCGCCGACGATGCGCCGGATGCCTGAGCTGGCCGCACGGCGGGCGAGCTTGCCGAGCAGCAGTGTCGCAAGGCCGTTGCCCTGCCAGGCCTCGGCCACCGAGACCGCGAACTCGGCAGCCGCCGGGTCGCCGGCCAGGCGTGCATAGCGCGCCTCCGCCACCACCGTCTCCTGCCCGTCCTCGATGAGCTCGCCGACCAGGGCCAGGTGGTCGTCGTAGTCGACGTCGGTGAAGCGCTTGACGAGCTCCGGCGGCAGGCTGCGCATCGGGCTCATGAAGCGGTCGTAGCGGTCCGCCGCCGGCAGGCTGCCGAAAAACGCCCGCGTGAGATCGGCATCCTGCGGCAGCACCGGGCGAATGACGAGACGCCGGCCGCCCTCCAGCCGGACCACGTCGATGAGGTCGGCGGGATAACGATGGATCTGGTAGAGCATGGGAGGTGTCAGGTTTCAGATGTCATGTTGCAGGTTCAGCGATCGGGACCGGGCTCTGTGAAACCTGGAACCTGGAACCTGAAACCTCGCTCACGACGATCGCGGCGTCGTCCAGCAGTGCATAGGCCACCGCGACGCCCTTGCGGTCGAGAACGAACGAGCGGCCGCGGCCCAGAACGATGTCGCGCGGGTCGTTGGCCTGGGTGACCCACACGGTGCCCGCGACGGCCGTGATCTCGAGGCCGGCACGGCCGTCGATGCAGTAGATCGTGTGCGCAGGCAGCTCAACCTGCGCGGTACTGAGGCCATGCTGCATGGCCGCCTCCTCTGGGTCGCTCGATGCACACCCGGATGCATGATCCGGGCGCATTGATCGAGCTGCGAATCCATGATCAGATGCTAGCGTTGTGCCTGGAATAGGCCCTCTTTGTGCGCGGCACAAACGATCATTTCTCACGGGATGCATGAGCTATGAGAATGCATCAGCACCAGCGGCGCTTCCACCTGCCGCCGCTCGAGCTCATCCGCGGCTTCGAGGCGGCCGCCCGCACGCTGAGCTTCACCAGGGCGGCGGAGGAGCTCAGCGTCACGCAGTCGGCCGTCAGCCGGCAGATGCGGGCGCTCGAGGAGCACCTGGGCGTGGCCCTGTTCGAGCGGCGG
>Ga0075431_100001971_pt1 | contig 19572 bp, 18 predicted proteins | sample RhiMetdeltSRZDD5_FD_75297 | JGI IMG/M metagenome (GOLD analysis project Ga0075431, IMG submission 75297) | Populus rhizosphere microbial communities from Tennessee, USA - Rhizosphere MetaG P. deltoides SRZDD5 | ecosystem: Host-associated > Plants > Roots > Rhizosphere > Soil | place: USA... | reverse complement strand
CGACCAGGACAAGGCCGCGAAGGCGCAGAAGGCGTTGACGAGCGCCCGCACCGAGTACGCAAAGGCTGTCAAAGATCGGCAGAAAGCCGGTGAGGCTGGTGCCGTGGCCAGGAAGGCGCTGGAGGACAAAGCAAAAGACGTCCTGGACAAGATTCAAGCGCTTGAGTCCGCCAGCCCGGCCGCGGCAAACCACGAAAAAATCGGCGCGCTTGTCGAGGTGCTTACGGCCGCTGCAGGCGGCAAGGTCGAAACGACGAACGAAAATCTTTCGCCGGCGCTCATCATCGCGAAGCGCGTGCCGTCGCTCGTTGGTACGATCGAGCAAATCGAAGCGTTACGCTCGGCGCCTACCGTGTCCAATCTGGTGATCGCATTGAATCACCAGGTGCTGGCGGCCGAGCTCGATGCAAGGCTCGCCTCGATGCGCGAAGAAGAAGTGACGCTTCTGCAGGAAAAAGTAAGAGTCCTCGAACACGAGGCTTCATTGTGGCGTGCATTCAACGATCAGTTATGCAATCTCGCCCTGTTGGGGAGTGCCGCGAACCACCCGTCCACGACGTGTGAAGCGATCACGTTTCAGCCCGCGCCGGACAGCGGCACCGAGACGGTGACGTGCAATATCCGATTGTTGAGGCCCAACGGACCAGAGGAGAAGAGCATCCCCAAGTGTGTGCTGAGTCGCTCCTGGAAAGCACTGTTTTCGGATTCCAGCCTGAGCACAGCATCGCGACGCGCGCTATACGAGGCTGCGGTTGCATATCTCAACGCCCGAAACGCGGGCAACAGAGCGTACGAATACGACTTCAAGGTGGTGAATCACAGACACCGGACCTCCCTCGAGCTGCGGGAAGCGGCGCTGCGCCAGTGGAACAACATCGTGGCAGTGCCGGTCGAGCAGCTCGACGCGTACTACGCGAGCGGCATCAAGCCCGCCGAGCTTGCCGACTTATTGGTGAAAGCGCTCGGCCTCACGGCGATCGCGATAGGAGTTGCGCAATGAAAGCGGTGAAGATGCTGATCACGGCCGCAGTGGCTGCTGTAATGGTCGGCTGTGCCACGCCGAGTGCCGTGTATGAGCTCGCGGACAAGAGCTCGGCCAATGCAGCCCTGTTCGGACAGCGTCTGGGCACGCTGGGCACGCAAAGCCGTGCACTGGCCGAGAAACGAGCGGCTCATGTCGCCTCGATGGATGCCTTCAATGCGTCCATGCAGGCCGATTATCAGCGCGACCTCGCAATTACACGCAGGGCAGGAGCGGGGGACGCGGCGAAGCGGCTGATCGATGACCTGTCATCGTTCGTGCAGGAGCTCGAACGCATCGAGAAAAGCGGACAGTTATCGGAAGCTGCGCGGCGTCAGGAGCTGATGAACAGCTATGTGGCACTCGAGCCGAATACGGCGGCGCTCCGAAACGTAGCGAACATGTTAACGGCGCTTGCTAACCAGGAGAGTCGGGCTGATCGCGCGAAGTTCCTGGCCGACTTTGCCGCGCAGGTGCATCGCGAAGCGCAGGTGCTGCTCGAAAAAGACGAGGCCTCGAGTAAGCACGCGACTCAACTGCTCGAGCACATAGGGCAAAAGCTCACGCCGGAAAGCAAGAAATAGCCTTTCACGCAAAGGAGGTCATATGGCTACCGCGGACGTTCTCGAAGCGGCTCACCCGAAGGACCCGGAACTACCGCTCGCCGCCGCCATGGTCGAAGTGCTGCTCGCAGAGCACGCACAGGTGGTGGCGACGGTAAACAAGGCCCTTGAGAACAATCCAAGCGCGGACGACCGACGTGCGCTGCAAGGGAAGTTGATTGCGCTGAAGAACCGGGAAGACGCGCTTGTCAATGCATTGATTCAGCTCGATGCCGCCGGGCGGGATATTCCGACGCCGTCCGACGAGATGGTGCAGGAGCTCGCAAAGCTGGCCGAAGACGTGGAGCGGGCGACGAATCAGCGGCTTGCCGCCGCCGAGGCGCTCGGACTCGCCACGCAGTTCGTGACATTGGCGAGCGATGTTCTCACCGCCTTCAAGATTCCGGACGGGCCGCGAGCATAGACTTTCGTAAGGGTATCTTCAAGATCGTCGCAATCGTGGGGTCGCGCGCTTCTCCCGCTCGATTTTCGGTGTCGGCTGGCCGGACCACGTCATTCGGTACGCGCCGCCCCGTCGAACGTTCGCGACGACTGCGGGCCTGAAGCACGCGAGATTCGTGCCGCGCGGCCGGCGTGTGCTCGGATAGATGATGCCCACCGAGCCTTTTTCCATGAGCCGCGCGGCGAGGCGCTGAGAAGGCGCGTAGCTCGACGGGTCCACGCACGACTTGAATCGAGGATCTCTTCTGATGTCGTGGAACTCGTTCGTGAAATCGGCGAGGAGCGCCTCGTAGGTGACGCTGTCCTCGAAGTAGCCGATCTCCCGATACTCGACGCTCTTGTGAAAAGCCACTTCCGCGAGCGCCGTCTCTTCCTCGAACGAGCAGTACCACGCGCCGCGCTCGGGGCCGTTGAAGCGGCTGCCTTGCGGATGCGCATACGTGAACGCTGCGTTGACGAGGCCGGCGTTGGGCACGCCGAAGACAAGCTCGTCGACACCGATGCCGGGCAGCAGACCGCGCTGGCCGCGCAGCCGCTCGTTGGTGGCGTTGTCCAGCTCGAAAAGATCCGCAAGATGCGCATCGTCCTCCGAGATCCCCGTGAGGACCGAATCTTCCCGCATGGCAAAGCGCGACGGCAGCAGACGGTACGTGTCGAACTGCCGCAGTCGGGTCGTGCGCGGAAGCGGCGCGCTCACCGAGGTTCCCTAGCCGCCGCGGCGTGCGTCGAGGAGCTTACGCACGGTCTGCATCGCGACGAGCCCGCCGCCGATCATGTATGCGAGCGGGGTCCCGCCACCAAAGATCGTGTTCGTATTCGGGAGCTTCACCCACTGGTCGGCGAGTTTCTCGCCATAGAGAATGTGCAGCGCCTTGTAGATCCCGGTGAGATAGGAAATGCGCATGATGCGATCGACGTCGAGCACGCGATCCGGATTCTTCTTCCAGTCGTAGTAGGCGCTGCTCGAGAGTCCCCCAAGCAGCTCGCGTGCGTCCTCGTCGCGGATCTTCCATCGCTCGATCATGCGGAAGAAGCCGCGCAGCGCCGAGCGCGACAGGCGTTCACGCTCGCTTTTCGAGCTGAGATCGGCGATGCGAGGCAGCTCGAAGCTGCTGGAAGGATAGGCAAGCCCCACGGTGATATCTCCTTATTCGGACAGAATACACTCCGAATTCGGAGGCCGCAACCAGAGCGTCCGACCTTGAGGCACTCTTTCAATGCGCGGCGTTTATTGGCGGGGCAGACGCGCCGCCCGTACGACCTGGCCATACCGGTCGATGTCGGCGACGAGCAGCTCGCGAAGCTGCTCCGGCGTACCGGGCCACGGATCCACCCCCAAAGCGGTCAACCGCTCGCGGATGTCGGCTGCTTCGAGCGCCCTCACGAGCTCACGGGACAACCGCGCAACGATGTCCGGCGGCGTGCCGGCAGGCGCGAACATCCCGTACCAGAGCGGCATGGTGAAACCGGGAACACCGGCCTCGATGCCCGTGGGTACGTTCGGCAGCGCCGGGATCCGCTCGTCGGTCAGTACGGCGAGCGCCCGCACTTTTCCCGCACGGATGTGCACGAGCGCGGTCGAGACCGGCATCACCACTTCGTCCACCTCGCCCGTGAGCATTCCGTAGACGGCCTGTGTCACGCCTTTGTAGGGCACATGCACCATGTCGATTTTCTCGAGGTGCTTCAGCAGCTCGTTCGCGAGATGGTTGGTGGTGCCGGCGCCGCCCGAGCCGAAATTGATCTTGCCGGGGTGCGCGCGCGCAAGACTGATGAACTGCCGCAGCGTTTTTGCCGGAACGGACGGATGTATGAGCAGCACGTTCGGAATCGACGTCAACCGCGCAACCGGTACGAGGTCTTTCACCGGGTCGTAGCCGAGCTTCGCATAGAGCGAAGGGCTGACGGCGATGCTGGAGGTGGCGATCAGGATCGTGTAACCGTCGGGCGGAGACTTCGCTGTCGAGGCGATGCCGACATTGCCACCGGCGCCCGGCCGGTTGTCGGCCAGCACCTGCTCGCCCAGCTGTGCCGAGAGCTTCTCGCCCAGCATGCGCCCGACGATGTCGCTCGACGCGCCCGCGGGGAAGGGCACGATCAGCCGTATCGGTTTGGCGGGATAGGCCTGCGGCACCGCAGGTATCGCGGCGAGCGTACGAACGGAAGGGCAGAGCAGCGAAACCGACAGCACCGCCAAAAGAACCGCGCGACGTATCTCGATGGGGCCCATTCGTGCCTCCTCTGCGCCTGGTCCGCCCGCGGCAGGCAGATTAACCGCGGCAGGGCGGCGCCGCTATCTGCCTTTCCACTGCGGCTTGCGCTTCTCCTTGAACGCGCGAGCGCCTTCTTTCGCGTCTTCGCTCTCGTAGAGTGGTGCGCAGATCTGTTTGCCGACTTCCAGCGCGGGCTCGAGCCCCATATTCAACGTGTGCCGCACTACTTGCCGCACCGCGCCGACCGACAACGGCGCGCACTCGATGATCTCGCCGGCCATCGCGAGCGCTGCGCCGATCAACTCTCCGCGCGGCACGACCTGATTCACGAAGCCGATCTCGTACGCGCGCTTCGCGTCGATCGTTCTGCCCGTCAGCATGAGCTCGAGCGCGATGCGGCTGCCGAGCATACGGATCATCGGCGGCGACCACGCGACACCGCGTCCGACTTTCGGCTCGGTGATCCCGAACTTTGCAGTGTCCGCCGCGATGCAGAGGTCGCACATCTGCGCCAGCACCCAACCCCCGGCGATGGCGAAACCGTTCACGGCCGCGATCACCGGCTTGCTCACGTGTAGCGTATCGCCGAGGATCGGCAGCGGCGGCAACGGCAGCCCTTCTTCGCGTGCGCCTTCCTTCAAGTCGCGGCCGGCCGAGAATGCCTTGTCGCCCGCGCCCGTGAGGATCGCGACTCTCAGCGCCGAATCCTTGTCGAAATCCTCGAACGCGCGCCAGAGCTGCGCGCACATCGGACGGTCGATTGCGTTGCGCTGGTCGGGACGGTTCAGCGTGATGAGCGCGCACTGTCCGCGTACCTCGAACAGCACTTCGTTTTGCGTTTCCATGACTCCTGCCGCAGCTAAAAAAGACTGTGTCTGTTTATCCTTTCGTGCGCGGCGAGGCAATAGTCATTCGTTCTATGGCGGCATGCGAAAGGGATCTCGTGCTTCTCACCGCGGCGTCCGAGCATTTCGGCGAGCCGCGCTGCGGTGAACGCGGTCGCGCCCTTGCACGCGACTGGCTCCTGCGTCCGCCCGGCTGAGTCCGCACGACCACCTCGATTTCGGATGGAGCGTGCGCGCGTTTCCGACCATCGTCCCCACGCCGACCAGTTGACGCTCGAAGCTTACACGATCACTGCCGGTTTCTCGCACGCAGCTGTGGCACCATTCGTACTGCGCATTCGCGCAACTTCACTGGGCTATCGCGGCGCTCCGTCGTCCATGCTCAGCAAAAGAAGAACGGAAGCTCGGGCTCGATGTGATTCGACCATTCCTCCTGCGGCTTGCCCGCATGCAGCAGTTTGCGGCGCTTCGCCATCGCGGCTTCCGCCTGCTGTGGAGCGCCACGCTTCTTTCCTCGACGGCGCGGTGGGCCGACACGGTGGTGATCGGCTGGCTCACTCTGGAGCTGACGAATTCGGCGCTCATGGTCGGCATCGTCGCGGCGAGCAAGATGGCGGGCTATGTCGCAGCGCCATTCATGGGCGTCATCGCGGACCGTATGGACAGGCGCCTGCTCCTGATCATCGCGGCAGTCGTGAACCTGGCGGTCTCGGCGCTAATGCTGATTCTCTTTGCTACGGGCGCGCTCGAGTTGTGGCACGTCATAACGCTCGCGCTCGTGAGCAGTCTCACCTGGGCGCTCGACAACCCGACGCGTCAGGCTTTCCTGCCGGACCTCGTGTCGAGAGACCGCCTCACGAATGCGATCGCGCTGAACGCGCTCGCGAACGAGATCACCGTCGTGGTGGGTCCGGCGTTAGGCGGGATATTGATTCCGGTATTGGGGATGGGCGGCGCGTACGGGATGATCTCAGCCATGTACGTGCTCGATGTGTTCGTGCTGCTCATGCTCAAAGATCGCAAGGACGTCGCCTCGCACGTGCACGAGTCGCCGGTCAAGAGTCTGATCGGCGGTTTCAAGTATGTCTGGCGCCACCAGACCGTGCTCGTGTTGATGGTAATCGCGTTCGTCATGAACCTCCTTGCAGCTCCTTACCGATACGCCTTCCTTCCGGTCTTTTCGCGCGACATCCTGCACACGGGCCCGGCGGGCTACGGCATCCTCACGGCGATGGCTGGTGTCGGGGCGCTGGTCGCGGGGCTCTGGGTCGTGTCTTTAGGCGACTTCGAACGCAAGGGCAGGCTGCTGATATGGACGAGCATCGCGTGGCCGGCATCGCTGCTGCTGTTCGCCGTGTCGACGTCGTATTCCCTTTCGCTCGCGCTCATCTTTGTCGCCGGGCTCACGCAGGCGATCGTGTGGACCGTGATCGCGACGTTGATATTGAGTCATACCGAACAGGCGATGCGCGGCCGTGTGATGGGTCTGCGCACGGGGGTCATTGCGAGCTTACCACTCGGGAATCTGTTCGCAGGCGCCGTAGCGGAGCGCTTCGGTGCTCCGATCGGGCAGGGCGCTTATGCGCTGATTGCGATAGTCGTCATGTTCGCGATCGTTCTGTGGGCGCCGAATCTATATCGGTCGGAATGAGACATGGCGGCGCGTGTTCAGCGTGCTCTTTCAGCGTTTCTCGGGTGTCCAGCCATATGCCTTCGCGCACGCACCCCCCATCAGCATCGCCCGTTCACTGTCGGTCAGGCGATTCGTCTCGAGGAAGGGCTTCACCGCCTGCTCGTAGTTGCAGACCGCATACGCGCGCGTCCAGTCGGTACCCCAGAGGCAACGCTCGAGGCCCCACGCGTCGAATACACGCTGGAGCGGATCCCAGATGTCCGGATAGGGATACGGCTCGCGGGATAGCGTGCAGGCGCCACTCACCTTGATCACGGCATTCGGCCGTTTCGCGAGCGACAGTACCTTCGGAAGCTCGGCCCAGGGCTGCGGCGGGGCGGGTGGCGTGCGAGGCTGCATGAGTCCGAGATGGTCGATGATGAATCGCACGTCGGGATGGCGGTCGATCAGCGTCGTGCCCACGTCGATGTTGCCCCAGAACAAGATGTTCACGGGGAAGTCGTGTTTCACCGCTGCTCGCAGGATGCGGTCGAGGCCCGGATCGGCCGGGTCGCGGTCCCGTCCCGGATCTTTCGTCAGCATGATGCGAATGCCGACAGTGCCCGGCGTATTCTTCCAGTCGGCGATGACATCGGCCACCGCCGGATTGTCCGGGTCTACCGGTTTTACGAGCGCAAAGCGGTCAGGATGAGCCCGTTGCACTTCGACGGAATAGCTGCCGTCATAGCGGTACATGGCGAACGGCGAGATGAAAATCGCACCGTCGACGCCCAGCTTGTCCATCGCCGCGACCATCTCGTCGCCAGTGACGTGATCGGGCCAGTTCGGCACGCTGTGCCAGGGGCGTTTCGGAGTGTTCGCCTCATAAGCGTGGACCTGCGAATCGATGATCGGCATTGCGAAAGCTCCTCTGTATGCGTCTACTTTGTGGTCATGCCGCTAAACCAATTGCTGAATTGGCGGCGACGGCGCGGCTATAGATGATATCCGGCTATCATAGGACTGCGATAGAAATCCGTCGTTGCGGCCACCAGCGAGGTCGATGACCCGATACTCACGCTGCCGCGTTCAGTATCTCCAGCACGTCATGCGCGGTGCTCATCTTGCGTGGATTCGTGTACAGCCATGCATCGTGCAGCGCATGCTCTGCGATCACACCGAAACGCTCGCGGCTTACGTCCACTTCCGTGAGCCGGCGGGGCAGGCCCAGCGCGCCGATGAACGACGACACGACTTCCGCTGCACGCTCTCCAGGGTGGGCCATCGCTTCTGCAACGAGTCGCTGGCGGTCGGCGTTGGCGGGTTCGTTGTAACGCAGAACGTACGGCAGCATCACGCACGAGGTGTATCCGTGCGGGACACCGCACGTTGCGCCGAGCGCGTGGCCGATTGCGTGGCTTGCCCCCATTTGCACGCCCCCGTGCCGCCCCGCCGTCGAGAGCCAGGTCGCGAGCTGGCAGTCCAGGCGAGCGTCGAGATCGCGCGGATTTTGTTTCACGCGCGGAAGCGCCGCAGCCAGAAGCTTCAGGGCATGCACGTAATACATGTCACTGACCGGATTGCTGAACTGCGAGCACAAGCCCTCGGTCGCATGATCGAGCGCGCGAATTCCGGTGGATAGCCAGACCCACATCGGCGTGTGTACCGTCGGCGCGGGATCCAGAATGACGACGCGCGGCACGAGCAGATGATGGCGATAGCTGTGTTTCGTCTTGCTTCGGTGATCCAGCGCGCCCGCCGTGGCGTTGAAGTCGCCGGCCGAGAGCGTGGTCGGAACCGAGATCTGGTCCACTGAAGGACCGTCGAATGTCGGGTTTTCACGTTTGCCGTCGGCGCCAAGCGTCGAGCGATACGCGTCGAATCCGTCGAGATCGTCGATGCCATGCTGCAGACAAAGCCGCACCATCTTGCCTGCGTCCGTAAGGGAGCCGCCGCCGAACGTCACGATCAAGTCGGCCCGAACAGCTCTCGCGGCGCGTGTGGCGTCGAGCACGGCCTCGCGCGGTGTAAGGGCAGGCATCGCGTCGTAAAGACCCGCATAGCGGCTGTCGAGTGCGTCCCTTACTTTCCCGACCTCATCGGTGTTGCGACTCATCGTGCGGCTCGCCATCAGGAACACCCGGCTTGCGCCGAGCCGGTCGGCTTCCGCCGTCAGCGCGACCGCAGTGGGTTGGCCATATACGATGCGTTCGGTTGCGGGAAAATCGAATATTCCGGACTGCATGCCGAATCTCCGATGCGGGATTGAACTGCTCGGGAGGCGAGCGCTCGGTCAGGCCGACTTCGTGCAGACGCCCTCAAACGGGGGCTGGACCCCGCATCATCCGCATCGCCAGAAGTATTTCACCTGCCTCCGCTGACCAGCTCAAAGCCGGCGTCCGCCCATCGCTGACGTTGTGCGGGATCCGAGATGAACCTGACAAACGCGAGGCCGGCATCCGGCACAGTACTGTTCAGGGGAAGGGCGGCACCATACACCACAAAACTCTGGAAAGGGGGCGGCAGAAGACCGACCACAACGACATCCTTGGCCTTGCGCACTTCGCTGATGAGATACAAGCCGACATCGGCTTCGCCGGTCGCGACCAGGCCTGCTCCGCCGTCGATCGCAGCCTTGAAGAGAAGCTTCGGATTTATGGCCTCTGCAATCCCAAGCTCCGCGAACGTATGCATAAGATGACGCCCACTGGGAACGCTTGCCTGCGGAAGGGCAATCCTTCGGGCATCGAGCAGCGTCTTGCGCACGGCATCAGCTGTCGAAATATCAGGGCGCTTTCCATCCGGCCGCGCGATAAGCGCGATGCCGACCCGCGCCACTGTTGAGCGTCCGTCTGATCGCATAGGCACGTTTTTCTCGGTCGCGGCGAGCAAAGGCTCGGGCAGCAGGACGACATCCGCGCTTTCGCCGGCTGCGAGCTTTCGCTGAATTTCCGTCACGAGTGCGAAAGTGAATGCCACACTGTGCCCGGATTGCTTTTCGAATTCCGGCGCGAGCAACCGCAGTACTTCCTGTGGCGCGCCGCCACTGTATACGCGGATATCCGCGGCATGCGCAGACTGAGCGAACATGCAGGCTGCGGCTACTGCTATCGACCTGAATCTCATCTCCCCTCCATTTGATCATCGATTCGATGGGTCTGCCGCTACATTCAGGTCCGCGTTCCCATTCGCGGACGTCATTTTCCGCTCGACCAGGTTCACCTTGAGCCACTGCTTCATGTCACGCCAGACGTGCGCAAGCTCCTCATCGGTCGGCATATCGAGCGCGTGCGGCAGTTCCAGCGTGACCACCGGGATGCCTTCCTTCAAACCGCCGAAATTTCCCAGCGAACCAGGGAACACGCCCAGGCGTCTGAGATGCAGCCGGCCGAAACGTAGTGGCGCCTTCATGCCGGCTGGCGGCCCGTCAAAGTCGAGAACGTTGTGCGGCGCGTGAACGGACACGATCACGTCGGGCTTGAAGCGCTTGATCTCGTCGTATAGCCAGCGCGATTCTGGCTCCGAACCCGGTGCGCTACCCGGAAAGCGGCGCGGATCGCGCCTCGCCGAAACCGACCAGTAGCGGTGTGCTTCGGTGAACCAGTCATCGGTCGGGAAATTGCGGTTCAGGTCCACCCCGCGCGCGTTGACGCGCGTCGGCGGCTTTGCGAACAGCCCATCCGGGTTCATGACCGGAACCATGCGCCAATGGTATTGCTCGGCATCGCCGGACGGCTGTTGCAGCAGTTCGAGCCAGCGAAAGACGATCGATACTGCCGTCAGTTCGTCGCCATGGATGCCGCCGACGACCAGCACTCGTCCCCTGGCGTCCTGTGCCGGCTTGAATTCGCGAAGCATGATGGGCCGACCATTCACGGACCGGACCGGAACGGGAGCCAGCCTTGCCGCTACGCACGCTTTCGACTTGATGCGCGGGATCACGCGGGTGACGCTTGCACACCAGCTCTGCAACTCGCTTGCAGTCCGCATTGGGGGCGGCTGCATGGCATGAATGCTCGTGGGAGCCGACAGAAGAAGAACGGATAACAGCGGCAGATTGCGCGGCATCGTTTCTCTCTAAAGCGCTGGACCTGGCCCGGAATGCGGCGCATGACTGAGCCGCTACGCCGCTGTCGCATGATACCTAAGCGCGCCGGATTCGCCAGACCAGAGGCGCTTGCTCATCGCAGCCAAGCGTCGAGTACGCGTCCGTCCAAATGTGACGTATTGCACCTCACACGAGACTGTCCATAGTCCCAACCCGCACGCATATCGCCTCCCCTATTTGGAAGTCGCGCCGGTCGATTCCCGCATTCACACTGAACGTCACCGCATCAGAACCGACTCACCACATGCGAGGGAGACAAATGCGTATCCGGACATTGCTTCTTTGGCCTCGATGTCGTGGTCAACGGTGTCGTCTCGATTCCGACCTGAATCCGGGAGAAAGCTTTCTCTTCGGGCCGGCGTAAATGCTTTCTCGCTGCTCGGCATTGCGCTCGGTGCGCTTGGCTGGAGCCGAAGCCGCACGCTGAAGAAAAGAGTGTCGCCTCACTGGACAGCGTCCGGCCTGCTGCCGCATCATTTCGTTGTGTAAGGAAGCGGCGACGGGCCGCGCGTTCGAACGTACCGACGAGGCGCACACATGAAAATCAAATCGCTGGGACATGTTGTCGTACGGGTGACGGACCGCGATCGAGCCGAACGTTTCTATGGCGGCGTGCTCGGGTTGCCGGTCTGCGCACGGCTCGATCAGGACGGCTTCAGGATGGCGTTCTTCAGCCTCGGTAATCATCACGACTTCGCGGTGATGGAAGTGAGCGGGGAGGGCAGCAGCCGCAGCGAGACCGCGGTAGGGCTACATCACGTCGCGTTCAACATCGGGACCACGCTCGACGAGCTGCGCGAAGCCAAAGCGAAGCTCGAGGCTGCCGGTATTGCCACGCGGCCCGTGGACCACGAGGTGACGAAGTCGCTGTATTTTCACGACCCCGACGGCAACGGCGTCGAGGTCTACGTCGATACGTCGGATGCGTGGCGGCGCGAGCCGCAGCGTGTGGCGCAGCTGATGCCGCTGGAGCTGTAGCCGCGCGACTTTGGTAACCGCCTACGTCGTGCCGAGAACTTCGCGCATGACAGACGCGAGCTCCCGCAACGCCCGCGCGCCGTCGCCCCGAAACGCCGATCCGTGCATCGTCGCGCACGTACGCGGCGCCAGGGCTGCAAGCTCCTTGAGCCGGGACTCCGTTTTCGGCGTCCACGGCATGTAGTCGAGCAGAGAAGTGGATTGCATCGTCTGCATCGCGTGTCTTGTGCGGCCGATGACGTCCGACTCCGTGCAGGGTTCCACATCACCCGCGTGATGCAGGAGATCCGAGCAGAGCAGGGTGCGGTTCGTCTCTTCGAACAGGATGGCCGCATCCCAGCCATGCGGCAGGTGAGGCGTCGGATACAGGCGGAACCTGTATTTGCCGGTTTCGATGAGCGCGTCTTTGGTGACGCCCAGCGCAGGCCGCAGCGCACCGTCGTTCACGAACACCATCGCGCCCACTTCACTGCACACCGCCTGCGCGCGCGGCGCAAGTGTCAGCCAGTCGTTGAGCGATCCGCATTCGTCCGGCTCGAAATGGCTGAATGAAATCCACCGAAGTGTCGCCGGGTCGATGATTTTCGCAACCGCTTCGCGCACGGTGGGAAACAACTGCTTCATGCCCGTCTCCCAGAGCAGCGGCTGCTCGTCCTTCACCAGGAACTGGCAGAACTGAAGGTCGATCTCCGGCACGTATGTGCAGATTCGATAGACATCGGGCGCGATTTCGCTGATTGCCGTCACAGGTCACCTGAAAGTTGCGCAACGTCTCCGGATTGTATAGCCGCATCGATCAACGCTTCGCCGGCTCTTTGATCGCTTTATCCTCATCGGATGCCACGGTCAGGGCGAGCATCAGGCGCCTGATAAACCTACCGGGGGCGCGCTCTCACCTTCCAGAAATGCGCGCAGTCGCACGAGGAATGTGCTGCGCGCGGTGTTCACGGCCGAATGGCAGCCGGGAAGCTCGGCCGTTTCCACCAGCGGTAAATGCGTCGCAAGCAGCTCGTTGATGCGGCGGTGAAATCCCGCCGTGCTGACTCCCCGAATGAGAAGCACGGGCCGCCGGAAGCTTTTCAATCGGGCCACATCGTCCACGTGATCCGGCACGGCTGACAATCCGCGTAGGCATCCTCGTCTCCTTACCCATTGCTCCCGGCACGGATCATTCCGGCCCGGTGCGGTCGCGTTGCGGTCCCCGAGCGCACGGAGAAACTCCACAAGTTGCGCGTCGGTCGGTTCGTGGCTCGGACGGAACTGGCGAACAAGTATGGTAATGAGCTGCATCTCGAGCGAAGTGCCCAATTCGTCGGGTGCAACGACCCAGAATGCGGGCGGTTCAGACAGTACGAGTTTTCGAACTCGCTCCGGGTGATCGAGTGAAAAATCGAGTGCTACAACTGCGCCGAGCGAATGGCCGACGATATCGAGGCGTTCTGTCGGAGCGATCATGTCCAGAGCCGCGGACATCGCCGCGCTTTCGAGTTTAATGGAGTATTGCGAAGGCAAAGCGCGCCGGTTTTCGGCGTAGTCGACATTCATGGTTTGCAGGCGAATCACGCGGAATTCGCCGGCAAGCTCTGCAGCGTGCGGTGCGAAGCCCGCCGCTCCTGCCGTTCCGCCGCCCAGCATGACAAGTGGGGAGCCGGTGCCTTCAGCAAACGCGCGTAACGGCAGAGGTTTTCCGTCCAGACTACAGCAGCAGCCACGCCCGGTCGGATCCACTCGGCCCGTGCTCAGTCGAATCTAATTTTCATCTCGTGAACGAGCCGTCTCATCTGATTCACGTCCGCGCGAACTTGAGCCGCTGTCTCCTTCAAGCCCAGGCCAGCGATCTCCATCCCGAGCGCGTCGAGTCGCTGACGACTGCTCCTCTCTGCAGTTGCTTTCGTAATGGCCAGGTGCAGGCGGTCTATGACATGCGCCGGTGTTCCTGCCGGCGCGAAGATCGCCTGCCAGTCGCGAAAAACCACTTTGGGATATCCCAGCTCGGCAAGCGTGGGCAGGTCCGGATAAGCACGTATGCGGTTCGGGGCAGAGGTTGCGAGCGCGCGAAGTCTGCCTGTGCTCAAGTGCGGTGTAAGCGCGCCGGTTGCGCCGACTATGAAATCGGCCTCCCCGGCCACTACTGCGGTGACCGCCGCGGCTGCCCCTTTGTACGGCACATGCATGACGTCGATCGCGGTCTCTCGCTTCAATAATTCGCTCGTCAGATGTGCAGGCGTTCCGTTCCCACCGGATGAATATCGCATCACACCGGGCTTGGCCCTGGCCGTGGCTATGAGTTGAGCTACGCTCGTCACAGGTGACGTGCTCGGCACAGCGAGAATGTTGTAGTTCCACGCGACCAGCGTAATCGGCGTGAAATCTTTCGCCGTGTCGTACGGCAGGCGCGGCAGTAAGTGCGGCGTAATTGCCACGAATGGCATGCCTACCGCGCCGAGCGTATGTCCATCCGCCGGTGCCCTGGCAAGCATTTCCAGGCCGATCGCACCGCTCGCGCCTGGGCGATTGTCCACTATCACAGGTTGGCCAAACGCTTCGCCGATCTTCTCGCCTATGACGCGCGCTATGATGTCCGGAGGACCTCCGGGCGTGGTCGGCACGATGAGCCTGATTGGCCGCACCGGGTAAGCAGTCAGCTCTTTCCCGCTGAGACAAAAGGGACATGCCGATAAGGCCATAATGGCTGCGGTGGCGAGTGGCTTTGGCGTCATTTCGTACCTCGGACGTGACGCTGTTCAGCATAGTGAGCCCGCCGGGCGCAGCCAAGCTATCGCAACCTAATGCAGCGTTAGGTTTTGCTTAACATTGCCGACATGGACAAACTACGCGCGATGCAGTACTTCAACCGTGCGGTCGAAATGGGCAGCTTTGCGGCGGCCGCCCGATCGCTTGCAGTCAGCACGCCCGCGGTGACTCAACTGGTAAGAGCGCTGGAGCAATCGCTGGGCGTCACTCTCGTGAATCGAAGCCCGCGCGGGCTGTCATTGACGCAGGATGGCGAACGCTACTATCGCACGTCGCAGCGACTCGTCACCGATCTGCGCGAGCTGGAGCAGCAGCTCGGCGCGCGCGGCGGCAAACCACGGGGTACGCTGACCGTTGGCATGCGCCAGAGTGTTGCCGAGCACTGCGTGATGCCGCGCATCTCACGTTTTCTGGCACGCTTCCCGGACGTGGAGCTCCTGATGCGTGGGGTGACAGCGGAACAGATCGAGAGACAAACCCTCGACATCGCCGTAATGGTTGGATGGCCGCAGAAAGGAAACCTGATCGCCCGTCATCTCGCCCAGACCCGCCACGTTGTCTGCGCGTCCGCCAGCTATTGGGCTGTCGCGGGCAAACCTCAGCATCCTGCGGATCTGCGAGGCCATCACTGCCTTGTATTCCGGAACGACGAAGGAATGCTCGTGGATCGCTGGACTTTTACCAGGGCCGGCGAGCAGTGCAGCGTCGACGTTCGCACACGGCTGCTCAGCGATAACCGCAGCTGGCTTGATGCGGCGGCGTTAGCGGGATGCGGTGTAATGCGCGTAACTGACCTGACGTCGGGCCGGTACTTTTCTTCCGGCCTGCTTGTGCCGGTTTTAACGGAGTGGCAAAGCGTGGAGGCACCCACCATATACGCGGTATATGCGCGCGCACAAAGACGCTCGAAGCTCGTCAGCGTCTTTCTCGACTTTCTCGCTGAAGTCTTTGCGGAGGTCGAGCGGGAACGTATGCCTGGGCCGGCGACAACCCCGGCGCGGGTGGCGCAACCGTACTGGTTCGGGCATGACCGCGGCCGTCAGTCGGCACACGTCGCACACCAGAAAACACCGCGCTGATGAAAGATGCGCTTGCCGGAAGGGCAGATCCAATGATATCCCGCGTCGCCCGCTTTTGGATGTTTCGCCGGTTTTTTCAGTCGGCATGTGCGGTGATCGCAGTCGGGGTCGCGGTCGATGTTACGCACGCGGGCGAGGTGTATCCCGATCGCCATGTCCGTTTCATCGTGCCCTACCCGCCGGGCGGTATAACTGACGTTCTGGCCCGGACGATCGCGCAGCGCATCTCCACTCAGTGGGGGCAGCAGCTGGTCGTCGACAACCGGGCAGGCGCGAGCGGCAACATCGGAATGGCGATCGCCGCAAAAGCGCCCGCTGACGGGTATACCGTCGCGTTCGGGAATGCCAGCACGCACGCAATCAACGTCTCGTTGTTCAGGAATCTGCCCTTCGACCCGATCAAAGACTTCGCGCCCATAACGATGGTCGCGAGAGTTTCGAACGTGCTGCTCGTCAGCCCGAGCTCCCCGGCCAGGAATCTCGGCGAGCTCATCGCCCTGGCCAAGTCGAAGCCGGGACAACTTACGTTCGCTTCGAACAGCGTGGGGAGCAGCAATCATCTGACCGGTGAGCTGTTGAAGACGATGGCCAGCATAGACATGGTACACGTGCCTTACAAGAGCTCGACCACGGCTGCGGTTGACCTCATCGGCGGACGCATCGCACTCATGTTCGACAATCTCACGACGGCGATTCCGCAAATCAAAGCCGGCCGGCTACGGGCGCTTGCAGTCACGAGCGATCGGCGTGTCGCAGAGCTTCCCGATGTGCCCACGATGCTGGAGTCCGGGCTCAAAGGCTTCGTGGTTACACCGTGGTGGGGCATCTTTGCGCCGGCGGGAACGCCGAAGTCGGTCATCGACAAGCTGAACCGCGACATAGTGGGCGTGCTGCACTCGAAGGAAGTAAGGGAATACCTCGCCAGCCAGGCGACCGAAGTGGTCGGCAATTCGCCGCAGGAATTCGCGGCGTACCTGAAGGGCGAGATTGCGCGCTGGGCGCAAGTGGTGAAGGCATCGGGCGCGACCGCGGACTGACGACCAATGTGCACAACGCATACGGCTCACAAGGAGAACACGCATGGCCCAACAACCTGTAGATCCTAGCGACGTCCTCATGACCGGTGAAAACTCGTTCATCCGGCTGAGCGCCGATGGCGGCAAGACGCACTCGTCACGCGTGTCTCACTGGCGCGTGCTCTGGTGCCCGGCGGGTGCGGGCCACGCGCTGTTCATGAAAACGCCGCTAACCGACGATGAGGTGCAGATCTACAGCGACAACGCGGCGGTTGCACGCTGGCTTCAGCGCACGATCGAGGCGCTGCTCTATCCTGCATTCGCGGACGTCGCGTTACCGATCCATGACGCACAGTTCGAGCGGGCCGGCGACCCACGATCGACGACTACGGAAACGGTAGTCTCGACCACCGAGCACATCGTGCTGACGTGGTACGACTGCATCGATCCGTTCGTCCTGACGATGGCGCCCGGGATGGGCGGCCGTCCCATTGGCGTATTCAGCACGTTCTTTCCCGCGAAGTCGGCGCAGATCGAAGTCAATGGACGCTTCGCACCGGATACCCCGTGGCTGGAGATGCGCGGAGAGCGCCAGTCGACGAGCGCGTGCCTCGCGTGGTCGGAAACGTGGGTGAAGCCGCGCGGCTCCAGCTGATTTCCTTATCAGGCACGTGGACCGGAAGAGGACAATAAAAATGCCGCCAGTTCTTCGCTCCAGCGAAGCGGCGCAGAGGCGCCGCAGCAAACGCCGAAGCGCTAAAGCCGTAAAGCAACACGGTGTGCGCATCGACCGGCTCATGGCCCAGCAAGCGGCGACTTCCGACATATTGCGCGCGATCAGCATGTCGTACTCGGATGCCGGGCCCGTGTTCGACGCGATCGTCTCGCATGCCGCCCGCCTGTGCGAAGCGAACTTCGCATTCGTCATGCTGCACGAGGGGGGACGCCTCGAGCTCGTCGCGCGGACTGCCTGCACGGCGGATTTCGGGAGGTATCTTGCAAAAGGCATCGAGCTGGATCGTACGACGAGCAGCGGCCGCGCCGCGCTGACGCGCAAGCCCGTTCAGGTCCTCGACTTCCAGGCCGACCCTGAAGTCGTGGTGAAGGCGGCTCACCGTGCAGAACGCGTCCGTACGATTCTCGCCGTGCCGCTCTTGAGAGGCGATACGGTGCTCGGCGTGATCACTCTGTGGCGCCATGAGGTCCGAGCGTTTTCGGAAGGACAGATCGGCCTGCTCTCGACGTTCGCCGACCAGGCCGTGATCGCGATCGAGAATTCGCGTCTGTTCAGGCAGCTGGAAACGCGCAACCGCGAATTGAGCGAGCTGCTCGAGCAGCAGACAGCGACCGGCGAGGTCCTGAAGATCATCAGCCGGTCGGCCTTCGATCTGGAGCCCGTGCTGCAAACGCTCATCGAGAACGCGGCGCGGCTTTGTGCCGCGGAACAGGGCTTCATGTTCCGGCGCGAGGATGCCGGTTACCGTCTTGCGGTCGCGTATCGCGCGCCGCGTGATTTCACGCGATTGTGGAAGCGTCTCTTGCGCAAGCCGGGGGACGGCACGATCGTGGGCCGCGTCGCGGAGCAGGGCCACACGATCCAGCTCATCGATGCCCAGAAGGACGAAGTGTGGCGCACGGCATTGCGTGACCTGTCCGAGGCATCGGGCATCCGCACGCTGCTCGGCGTCCCGCTTCTTCGCGACGGCGTTCCGATCGGGGTCATCGCAATGTGGCGCACCCGGGTAGAGCCATTCACGGACAGGCAGATCGAGCTCACCAGGACGTTCGCGGACCAGGCCGTCATCGCTATCGAGAACGTGCGGCTGTTCGACACGATCCTGGACAAGAGCCGCGAGCTCGAGCTCGCCAACACCTACAAGTCACGCTTCCTTGCCGCCGCCAGCCACGATCTTCGGCAGCCTCTGCACGCGCTCAATCTGTTCGCCGCGCAACTTCGCACCTCGACGGATGCCAGAGAGCGGGACAGGCTCACGGTGCGGATCGGCGCCGCGATCGCATCGATGAACGAGTTGTTCGACTCGCTTCTCGATATGTCCAAGCTCGATGCGGGTGTCCTGCAGCCCGAGATCACCGACTTCGCTGCGCAGGACGTTCTCGAACGTCTGGAAACCACGTTCGCCGAAATCGCGCGGGACAAGGGCTTGCTGCTGCGGGTCGCGCCCACGCGTGCATGGGTTCGCAGCGACTTTATCCTGCTCGAGCGCATTCTCCTCAATCTCGTGTCGAACGCAGTGCGTTACACCCCAAAGGGAGCCGTCACGGTGTGCTGCAACGAACGCGGCACTCGCATCGACTTCGAGGTGCGCGATACCGGGCCGGGTATCGCGGAGGACCAGAAGCAGAATATCTTCCGCGAGTTCTATCAGCTGCCCGCGCAGGGCTCCCGCAACGGCCCCGGCCTTGGCCTGGGCCTCGCCATCGTAGACCGCCTGAGCGAGTTGCTCGATCATCCTGTGACGCTCGAATCGAAGGTAGGGCGCGGCTCGCGCTTCCGCATTTCGGTGCCGCGCGCCCGACGCCGTGTCGCCGTGCGTCCGGAGTCCGCGTCTGTCGAGCGCATCGCCGATGTCGTGACCGGGAAGCGCATCATCGTGATCGACGACGACGCGCTCGTTCTCGATTCCATGCGCGGTATTCTCACGAGCTGGGGGTGCGATGTCGTCACTGGATCTTGCGCGGAGGAGACGCTGACCGGCCTGGTAGGTCAGGGGCCCGATCTCATCATTTCCGATTACCAGCTCGGCAATGGCAGGACGGGCATCCAGGCGATTCATCAGCTCAGGGCGAAGCTCGGCACGGCCGTCCCCGCCTTTCTGATGAGCGGCGACACGGCGGCGGAAAGGTTGCGCGAGGCTGCGCAG
>Ga0075431_100001969_pt1 | contig 19588 bp, 19 predicted proteins | sample RhiMetdeltSRZDD5_FD_75297 | JGI IMG/M metagenome (GOLD analysis project Ga0075431, IMG submission 75297) | Populus rhizosphere microbial communities from Tennessee, USA - Rhizosphere MetaG P. deltoides SRZDD5 | ecosystem: Host-associated > Plants > Roots > Rhizosphere > Soil | place: USA... | reverse complement strand
GCGGAGCGCCGCTCGCCCGTGAGCAGCGCCATCTCGCCGAAGAACTGCCCTTCCATGAGCCGCGCGATCTCGCGGTTGGCGCCGCCCATGCGCTTGGAGACCAGCACCTGCCCCTGATCGATGATGAAGAAGCTGTCGCCCGGGCTGCCTTCCTCGATGACCCTCTCCCCCGCCGCGTAATGCAGGGGCCGGCTGCGCCCCATCACCTTGCGCAGCTCCTCGTCGGACAGGGGGCGGAAGAGGTCGACCGTGCGCAGCGCGCGCTCCAGACGCTCCGCGGGGGTCTCGCGGCTCTGCACGGCGGGCGCGGCCCGATGGAGGAACACGTCGCGCACGGGGAACGGGATATCGATGCCGTGGCGGCGGAAGTGGTACCAGATGAGACGGTAGAGCTCGCTCTCCAGGCGGCGGTAGTCCTCGTAGGCCGCGAAGTAGTAGCGGACCTCGTAATGGATGGCCGACTCGTGGTACCCCACGATGCGCACGGTCGAGGGCGGCTCCACGGGCAGCCCCACCTGATCGAGGACCTTGCGCAGCACGCCGATCACGCGGTTGGGCGGGGTGTGGTAGTTGACGCCGATGGCGATCGTGCGCGAGTGCGGGGCGCGCGGATGGCTGTAGTTGAGGACGGCGTGGCGCGCGACCTCGTTGTTGGGGACGGTCAGGGTGTCGCCGTCCCACGTGCGCATGCGCATGGCGCGCCAGGAGACCTGCTCGACCCGGCCGTCGCGGTCACCCACGCGCACCCAGTCGCCGACATGGACGGGCGCTTCCGAGTGGAGCGCGATCCCCGCGAAGAGGTTGCCCAGCGTGTCCTGCAGGGCGAGGCCGACCACGGCCCCGACCACGGCCGAGGTGGCCAGGAACGGCGTGAGCTCGACCGCGAACCACTGGCTGGCGATCGCCCCCAGGCCGATGCCGTAGAGCAGGACGGAGACGACGCTGTCGAGGAGGGACGGGGGCGGCGTGCCCTGCCGGCGGTAGAAGACCCACTGGAAGGCGAGCGAGGTCGCACGCACCACCAGCACGAGCACGGGCAGGAGGTAGAGGAGTCCCAGCGGGGACTGGCCGGTCGGCGGCCCCGCGAACACCATGACCACCGCGGCCAGCGCGCAGGCGGCGAAGGGGCCGACGAGGGGACGGTAGGCGGGCCGCACGCGGGCCAGCCGCGCCAGGGCGAGCAGGCACAGCAGGGCCACGGGCACGACCACGAGGGCGTCGATCGGTCGCAGCGCTAGCTCGAGAATGGCCGTCCTCCCTCCGCGGCGCGGAAGGCCCGAATGATCGCATCCGCCGGCCCTTCGAGAAACGGGCGGATGGCCGCGCCGCCGCGCGCGCCCGCCGCGCGCAGGGCGGGCACACGCGAGGGGGTGACGCCGCCGATCGCGTGCACGGGCACGGCCACCGCGGCCGCCGCGGCCGCGAGCACGTCGAGGCCGAGTGGCCGCTCCTCCTTGCCCGGCGTCGTGAACACCGGGCCCAGGAGCACGAAGTCCGCGCCCTCGCCGGCGGCGCGGCGCACCGCGTCCACGGAGTGGCAGGAGGCCCCGACGGTGAGGGACGGGAACGCGCGCTTGACGTCCGCGACGGGCAGTCCCTCCTCGGGAACCTGGACCCCGTCCGCCCCCGCCGCGAGGGCGACGTCGGGACGGCCGTTCACGAAGAGCCGGGTCGCGGTCGAGGAGAGGGCGGCGCGTAGGGCCGACACGACGGAAAGGAGCGCGCGATCCGAGAGCGCCTTCTCGCGCACCTGCACGACATCCAGGCCGGCGCGGGCCGCGGCCGCCGCGCGCTCCACCAGCGTGTCGACGGCGGCGCCGGCCAGGCGGCCCTCCGTCACCATCGTCAGGACGAAGCCACCGGGCGGCTCAGCGGCTGATGGCACGCACGCTCAGGTGCTGGTAGGCCTCGTGAACGGCGAGGACGATGTTCAGGAGGCCGAGTCCGGTGACGGTGCCGCGGGCGAACGGGCTGATCACGAGGAGCCGCAGCGACGGGTAGGGCTGGAGGAGGTAGTTCGAGTCCCAGAGGGTCGTCCAGGGCACGAAGATGAGGAAGATCCCCACCATGAGCGAGATGAGCACCGACAAGGTGACGGCCAGCAGCTCGTTCATGCGGCCAGGAGGGTGTCCGGGACGGCTTCCTACCCCTGGGCCATCGCCCGGAGGTCCCGCACCTTGGTCGCCACGTCGCGGAAGTTCGCGTCCTGGCCGTAGAGGTCGGTGAAGAGCGCGAGCGCGCGGTCCACGTCTCCCGCCGCCTCGTGGGCGGTGGCCAGGTCGTAACGCAGCGCGGCGTACTCCTCGTCCGTGCGGCCGGGCGACTTGAGCCCCTTCTCGAACCACTTCATGGCGAGCTTGGGCATGCCTTTCTCCAGGAAGCAGATCCCCAGCATGCTGGCGCACTCCAGGAGCCGCGCGTCGTCCTTGGCCGCGAGCTGGAACTCCGCGATGGCCTCGTCGATGAGGCCCATCTCCTTGTACGCGATCCCGAGGTTGTAGCGGGTGTCGTAGTCTTCCTTGCCCAGCTGCTTGTCGACGCCCTTCTTGAACTCCTTGAAGATGTCGGCCAGCCCGGCGTCGCCGAGCTCGGTGGAGGCGCCTTCGACGTGGGGCTCCTCCACCGCGGACTGCGCCCCGAAGAGCTCGCCGAGCTCGGAGCCGAGGTCGAGGCCGCCTTCGCCGAAGCCCACGGTCTCCGCGCCGGTGGACAGCAGCTCCTCGCCGGCAGCGGTCTCGTCCGGGTACTCCGCTCCGGCGGAGCCGCCGACGTCCCCGAGCAGATCCTCCGCCCCCGACGGCTCTGGCGAGGAGGCGGCGTCGTCCGCGAGGTGACCGAGCGGATCGTAGGCGGCGGGCGACGGCGACCCGAGATCGAGCTCGGAAGCGAGATCGGTCTCCGCGGGGGCCTCGGCCGCTTCCGGCTCGGGCGCGCTCTCCTCGAGCCCGAGCTCCGCGATCTTCTGCAGCAGCACCGGATGGTCCTTGAAGCGGACGGTGCCCTCGCGCAGCGCTTCCTTGGCGTCGTCCACGAACCCCAGCGACACGTACGACTCGACCTCTTCCAGGAGGCGGACGAGATCGGCCGGGATCTTTCCCGTGGGCGGACCGCCGGGCGCCTTGGCCACGAGCGGGGCCGCGCGCAGCTCGGCCGGCGGTGATTTCGGCGGCGCGGCGGCACGCGCGGGCGGCCGGCTCGGCGGCGCCTCGACGCGCGGGGCGGGGCGGGCCGGGGGTGGGGCGGGCTTCGCGGGCGGCACCGCCTTGGCGGCCGGGGCCGGCTTGGCAGGGGCAGACGGCGCGGCCGCGCGTGCGGGAGGAGGAGGAGGAGCAGGAGCGGGCGCCGGCTCGTCGAGCGGGAACTCGTCTTCCATGCCGAAAGCGACCTCGGCCGGCGCCTCCGCCGCGACGGGGGCGTCGAGCGTCGCCTCGTCGAACCCGATGGAGACTTCCTCCTCCGCCGCGGGCGCGGCCGGCTCCTCGTCGATGAACTGCGCGGGCAGGTCCTGGCCGCCGGCCAGCTCCTGGTCGAGGTCCAGGCTTTCCTCTTCCGCGGGCGCGGCGGCGGCGGCCTTGGGAGCCGGCTCCTCGACGCCGATGGAGATGTCCTCTTCGCCGCCGAGCGGGATCTCCTCTTCCTCGCCGAGCGCGAACTGCTCCTCCACGACCGCCGGGGGAGGGCTGGGCGCCGCGGCGCGCGCGGGGGCGGGAGCGGGAGCGGCCTTGGCCGCGGGGGCCGGGGCCTTCGCGGCCGGGCGCGCCGAGCCCGGCACGAGCTGCTCCGCTTCGTCCTCGTACTTCTTCGCGGAGGCCGCGTCGCCCTGCAGGCGGTAGATCTCCGCCAGGGCCAGGCAGTGTTCGGCCGCCTTGGCGGGCAGGCCCTTCTCCCCATAGACCTCGCGCAGCTCCTGGCGCGACTCCAGGTTGTCGGGGAAGCGGGCCACGACGGCCTCGAACTGGTCGGCCGCCTTGTCGATGAGGCCGTACTTGCGGAACACCTTGCCTTCGGCGAGATGCTCGTCGATGAACTCCCGGTCCTGGTCGCTCAGGGGCCCCGTCGCCTGGATGACGGGCCGGGCCGGCGCCGCCGAAGAGGCGGCCGCGCGCGCGGGCGGCGCGGCCGGGGTGCGCGCGGCGGGAGACGGCGCGGGCGCGGCGGCGGGAGCCTCGTCCGCCGCCGAGAGATCGAACTCCTCCTCGATCAGCTCGGGGCCGGCGGTCGCGGCCGCGGGAGCGGGCGCACTGGGCGCGGCCCCGCCCAGCTTGCCCTTCACGAACTGGAGCTTCGTCTTGTGCTGCGCGTTCGCCGGCTCGCGCTGCACCAGGACCTCGAGCACGGAGGCGGCCTCCGCGAGCTGGCCCTGCTGGATGTAGGCCTCGGTCAGCTGGGAGTAGGTCGCGAGGAGGCTCGACTCCTTCGAGAACTGCTGGTACACCTCGACCAGCCGGTTGAGCGTCTTCACGTGGGACGGGCTCTTCTGCACGATCTGCTGCAGGAGCGACGCCGCCCGGTCTCCGTCGCGCCTCTCCACGAGCCTCTCGACCAGGGGCTCCATCTCGGCGTAGGCGCGGTCGAACTGCCCCTGCTGCAGGGAGACGCGCGCCATCTGCACGCGCGTGTCCTCGTCGTTGGGGTTGATCTCGAGCAGCCGCTTGAAGATTCCCTCCGCCTCCGCGATCCGCTTCGAGCCGAGGTAGGCCTCGCCCAGGCGGCCCATGATGTCGGGGTCGTTGGGCGTCGTCTGCGCCGCCTCTTCCAGGAAGTGCGCGGCCTTGTCGTAGTTCTTCTGGACGAGGTGGATGCGGCCCAGCTCCAGCCGGAGGCGGCCGCTCTTGGCGTCGATCTTGAGGCCCTTGTCCAGGACCTGCAGCGCCTCCGCCAGGTGGCCCTTCTTGGTCAGCTCCTCCGCGATGGCGACGTGCTCCTCCACCGCCTTGCCCGAGTTCCCTTCCCGCGTGTAGAGGTCGGCGAGCTTGCTCCGGATCTTGAGGTCGCTGGGGTCGATGTCCGCCATCTTCTTGAGGACATCGCCGGCCTCGCGCATCTTGCTGCGCTTGATGTACTCGTCGACGACGTACTGGTACTGGCTCTTGGCCTCCATCATGAGGCCCTGCTTCGCGTACAGCTCGGCCAGGTTCAGGTAGGGATCGAGGGAGGTCGCGTCGAGCTTGTTGATCTTCTTCCAGATCGCGATGGCCTTGAGGTGGAACCCGTCCTTCGCGTAGAAGTCCGCCACCTTCGCGTAGTAGTCCGCCGCGTCCTTGTTCTTGTTGAGCTTGGCGTAGAGGTCGCCGACCTTGTTGATGATGTTCCAGTCGCGCGGGTTGTCGTCGATGACCTGCTTGTAGAGAGCGATGGCCTCGGGCAGCTTGCCGGCCTTCTCCAGCTTGTCGGCGTCCTGTTTGACTTTGACCGGATTGATCTTGGCCACCCTACTCCTCGGTCACCCTTGGCGTCCCCTCCCCCGCCCGCATCGCTCGCCTGCCTAGAATAACCACCGCTGCGTCCCGTGGAAAGATCGCCGGTGGATCTCGGAGGGACCCATCCGGCGCAGGGCCTCCCGGTGGTCGTCGGCGGCGTAGCCCATGTTGTGTCCCAGGCCGTAGCCCGGATAACGCTGGTCGTACTCGCGCATCATCGCGTCGCGCTCCACCTTCGCCACCACGGAGGCGGCGGCGATGGAGACGCTGAGAGCGTCGCCCTTCACGATCGGCCGTTGCTTCACGGCCACGTCCGGCACCTCCAGCGCATCCACGAGGATGAGGTCGGGAGGCACGGCCAGCCCCGCGATCGCCCGCTGCATGGCCACGTAGGTCGCGCGCAGGATGTTCAGGCGGTCGATCTCCTTCGGATCGGCGACCCCGACGGAGAACGCTCGCGCCTTCTCCCGGATACGCGCGGACAGCGCCTCGCGCTGGAGCGCGGTGAGACGCTTGGAGTCGTCGATGCCCTCGGTGTCGAAGCCGTCGCCGAGGATCACCACGCAGGCCACCACGGGTCCGCAGAGGGCGCCCCGGCCGACCTCGTCCATCCCGGCCACGGCCAGGCGGCCTTCCGCGCGGGCCTCCTCCTCGAACCGCCAGGTGCACCGGAGTTCCTCGCCGTCGTAGACGAGAGGCTTGCGGCCGCGTCGCGGTCTCTCCGAAGCCAAATCCACCCTCTTTGGACACTTTCAGGGGGGTACTCACCACGGATGCACCCCCCTGCGCCTTCGGCTACCCCCCCACCTGCTCGCGCCGGAGTGAATCCGTCGCTCGCTGCCGGTGGCCTGTCCCGTTCGGATTCACCCCCCTGCGCGCTCCGCCCCTTCGCGGCGGTCTGTCGACTCAGGCTTCCGTCGTGCCGGTCCGGCGCTCCTTCATGCGTCCGGCCTTGCCCTTCAGCTCGCGCAGATAGTAAAGCTTGGCCCGTCGCACCTGGGCGTGCTTGACCACCTCGATCTTCTCGATCGTCTTGGCGTGCAGGGGGAAGATCCTCTCCACCCCCTGGCCGAAGGAGACCTTGCGCACGGTCATGGTCGCGCGGGCCCCGTTGCCGCGCAGGCCGATGACGATCCCCTCGAAGACCTGGACGCGCTCGCGCTCCGTCTCCTTGACGCCCTTGCCCTTCATGCCCACGGCCTTCTCCTCCTTGACCGCCGACTCCTTGACGCGCACGTGCACGCGGACGGTGTCGCCGGAGGTCAGGCGGGGAAGGCCCTTCTTGAGGTCTGCGGCTTCGATACTGTCGATCGGATTCATTTGCCTCTTCCTTAAGACTTGCTCGCGGCCACTTCGATTGATTCGTTCTCCAGCTCGTGCAGGAGGGCCTGGTCTTCCGCGCTCAACGGAGCGCGCGCCAGGAGGTCGGGGCGGCGCGCCCGCGTCGCGCGCAGGGCTTCCTTCCGCCGCCAGCGCCGGATCTTCCCGTGATCGCCGGAGAGCAGCACGTCCGGCACGCGCCGCCCGCGCACTTCCGAGGGGCGCGTGTAGTGCGGGAAGTCGAGCACCCCGTCCGAGAACGAGTCCGCCTCCGCCGAGCCCTCGTCCCCGAGCGCGCCCGGAAGGAGGCGCACGGCGGCTTCGATCACGGCCAGGGCCGCCACCTCGCCCCCCGTCAGCACGAAGTCGCCCAGGCTCACTTCCTCCGCGCCCAGGGTCTCGCGCACACGCTCGTCGATCCCCTCGTAGCGCCCGCACAGCAGGACCACGTGGTCGAGGCGGCTCAGGCGCTCCGCCATGGCCTGGTCGAAGCGCTGGCCGCGCGGTGAGAGCAGCAGGACCGCCCGCGGCGTCGCCGGCGCCCCCGCGGTCAGCGTTTCCACCGCCCGCAGGAAGGGCTCGGCCTTCATGACCATGCCCGGTCCGCCCCCGAAGGGCTGATCGTCCACGCTCCGGTGGCGGTCGTCCGTGAAGGCGCGGAGGTCGTGGACCCCGATGGAGACGAGGCCGGCCTCGATCGCGCGGTGAACGATCCCATCCTCGATGGGAGCCTGCAGCATGCGCGGAAAGATGGTCACGACGTCGAACCTCATGCGTCCACCGGCTCCGGGCTGACGGCCACGATGCGCCCGTGCTCGAGGTCGACCTGGCGGATGAACGCCTCCGCCATCGGGATGAGGACTTCGCCCCCCGCGCCCCTCACGACCAGGACCGGCGCTTCTCCGCCCGTGACCAGGACGTCGGCGGCGACGCCGAGCGGCCGGCCCGCCGGGTCTTCGACCTTCAGTCCCTTCAGCTGGTAGTGGTAGTAGGAGCCCGCGGGCAGCACCTCCACCTCGTCCTCGCCGATGCGCAGCTCGATGCCGCGGTACTTCTCCGCCTCGTCGATGGAGTCGACGCCCTCGAGCTTGAGGACGATCCGGCCCTTGTGCGGCCAGCGATCGGTGACGGACACGGCGCGCGCACCGGCGCCGCCCGCCGCGGGGACGTACACGCGCTGGAGCGAGGTGAAGCGGTCCGGGCGATCGGAGAGCGGCTCCACGAGCACCTCGCCCTTCCGGCCCTGAGGCTTCACCACGACGCCGATCGTGATCATGTCGTCGTAGATCCGCTCGGCGGACTCCGCGCGCGCCATCAGTCCACCACCTCCATGTCGCATTCGATCCCACGGCGCCGGCCCACGGCCTCGAGGAGCGTCCGGAGCGCGTCCGCCGTCCGGCCCTGCCGGCCGATCACCCGTCCGCGGTCGTCGGGGGCGACCTCGAGGTCGAGGTGCACGACCCCGTCCTCGGTCCACTCCTCGACGCGCACGCGGCCGGGCTCCTCGACCAGCTCCCGGGCCAGGGCCTCCAGCAGCTCCCTCATGACCGCTTACTTGGCCGCCGTCGCCTTGGCCGCCTCGCTCTGCTTCTTGAGGAGGCTGCGCACGGTGTCGCTCGGCTGCGCGCCCTTGCCGATCCAGTACTCGGCGCGCGCGGCGTCGATCTTCACCACCACGGGGTCCTTGCGCGGATCGTAATGGCCCAGCACCTCGACGAAGCGCCCGTCGCGCCACGCGCGCGAGTCCGCCACCACGACGCGGTAGTGCGGCTTCTTCGTCGTTCCCGCCCGTCTCAACCTGATCGACAGCATGTCTTCTCTTTCTCCGTTAGCCCTTCTTACTAAGTCAGGGGGGGCACTCACGCGTCACCACGCTGGGCGTTCGCGTCCCCCCCTGAAACCCCCCTCGCGACGCCGCCGCTGCTGCGCAGCGCCGTCGCGCTCTACGTTTCCTCCCGCCCCACGCTATTCAGCGCAGTTGCCCCTTGCCTCCGTTCGTCTACCTGAATTGCGGAGGCATTCTGCCGGCCAGCTTCTTGAGCATCTTTCCGCCGCCGCCGAACTGCTTCATCATCTTGCGCGCCTGCACGTACTGCTTGAGCAGGCGGTTCACGTCTTCGACCGTGGTCCCGCTGCCCTTGGCGATGCGCTTGCGGCGGCTGCCGTTGATGACGGACGGCTCGCGCCGCTCGACCGCGGTCATGGAGTCGATGATGGCCACGTGCCGGCGCATCTCCTTCTCGCCCGCCTCCGTGTCCACGTCCTTCGCCTTGCTCCCGAGGCCCGGGATCATCGAAAGCACCTGGTCGAGCGATCCCATCTTGCGGACCTGGCCGAGCTGCTCCTTGTAGTCGTCGAGCGTGAACTCGGACCGGCGCAGCTTCCGGACCATCTCCTCGGCCTTCTCGCGGTCGACGTGCTGCTCGGCCTTCTCGATGAGGCCGAGCACGTCGCCCATGCCGAGGATGCGGCCGGCCATGCGCACGGGCTGGAACAGCTCGAACTCGTCCACGCGCTCGCCCACGCCCGCGAACTTCACGGGCATGCCCGTGATCGCGGCCGCGCTCAAGGCGGCGCCGCCCCGCGCGTCGCCGTCGAGCTTGCTGAGGACGATCCCGGTGATGCCGATCTTCTTGTGGAACTCCTCCGCGCTCTTGACCGCGTCCTGGCCGGTCATGGCGTCCGCGACGTAGAGCACCTCGCTCGGCTGCGTCAGCGCCTTGAGCTCCTGGAGCTCCGTCATCAGCTCGTCGTCGATGTGCAGCCGGCCCGCCGTGTCCACGATGAGGAAGTCATGGCCCACCGCGCGCGCCTCGTCGAGGGCGGAGCGCAGGATGGCGGCGGGCTGATCGAGATCCGCGGGATGGTGGACCTTGAGGCCGGCGCCGGTCGCGTACGTGCGCAGCTGCTCCCGCGCCGCCGGCCGGTAGACGTCGGTGGAGACGAGGAGCGGATGGTTCCCCGACTTCGCGAGGAAGGCGCCCAGCTTGGCCGAGGTCGTGGTCTTGCCCGATCCCTGCAGGCCGGCCATGAGGATCACGGAAGGGATGCGGGACGAGGTCAGGAGGCGCGCCGGCTCCTCCCCGCCGAGGAGCGCGACCATCTCGTCACGCACGATCCGGATCACGGCCTGGGCGGGGGTGAGGCTCTTCAGCACCTCCTGGCCCGTGGCCTTCTCGCGCACGCGGTCGAGGAACTGCTTGGCCACCTTGAAGTGGACGTCCGCCTCCAGCAGGGCCAGGCGGATCTCGCGCAGGGCGGCGTCCACGTCGGAGACGCTCAGGGACCCCTGCCCGCGCAGGGTGCGGAACACCCCTTCGAGCTTGTCGCTGAGCGAGTCGAACACGGCGGCGAAATCCTCCCGGCAGCGGCGCGGGCGCAGTCCCCCGCGCACCTTTGCCACCGTCTGAAAGCAAAGTAACGGTTGATTTTATGGGATCGCAGCCAGGATTGTCAAAAACTCACAGCGAATGAGGAGTTTAGGCGGGATTCTAGAACTCCCGGGCGATCGCAAAGAGGCTCGAGATCTTCTGGTTGGACTCGCGAAGGCGCCCGGCCAGGGTCCGGCTGAAGGCCCAGAGGAGCTTGGCGCAGACCGTCGGGTGGCTCTCCATCATGGCCCGGACGTCGGCGTGGGGGATGGTGAAGACCTCGCAGTCCGAGTGCGCGATGGCGTGAGCGGAGGCGGGGGCGCCATCGAAGAACTCGACCTCCCCGAAGAACTCGCCGGGGCCGAGGATGGTCAGCGCCTCCTCGCCCACGCCAGGCACCACCTTGCTGATGCGCACCCGGCCCTGGTTGATCACGTGGAGCTGGCCCCCGGCCGTGCCTTCGGTCAGGATGACCGTCTCCTGCGGATAGCGTTTGTGCATGCCGACCATGAGGACGTGGGCGAGCTCCTCGTCGTCGAGGTCGCCGAAGATGGCCGACGAGCGCAGGGACTGTTGGATCACGTTCAAACGCTCCGCAGGATGTGGCCGAGCTTTTCCTTCTTCGTCTTCAGGTAGCGCCGGTTCGCATCGGAGGCCGGGATCTCGATGGGCAGGCGGCCGACGATCTCGAGACCGTAGCCTTCGAGGCCGACGAACTTCCGGGGATTGTTCGTGAGGATGCGCATCTTCTTGACCCCCAGCTCGACCAGGATCTGCGCGCCAATGCCGTAGTCGCGCTGGTCGGGCTTGAAGCCGAGCGCTTCGTTGGCCTCGACGGTGTCCTGGCCCTGGTCCTGGAGCTGGTAGGCCATCAGCTTGTGGACGAGGCCGATGCCGCGCCCCTCCTGCCGCAGGTACAGCAGGACCCCGCGGCCGGCCTGGCTGATCATCTCCAGCGCCTTGTGCAGCTGGTCGCCGCAATCGCAGCGGGAGGACGCGAAGATGTCGCCGGTCAGGCACTGCGAGTGCACGCGCACGAGCGCGGGCTCGTCCCCCGCGCCGAGGTCGCCGAGCACGAGGGCCACGTGGTGCTGGCCGTCGATCCCGCTCTCGAAGGCGTGGATGCGGAAGGGACCGTAGCCGGTGGGGAGATCGGCCTCCACGATCTTCCGGACCAGGCGCTCCGTGCGCATCCGGTGCTGGATGAGGTCCTTGATCGTGACCAGCTTGAGCCCGTGCTCGCGGCAGAAGGCCTCCAGACGCGGGCCGCGGGCCATGGTGCCGTCCTCGTCCATGACCTCGCAGATCACGCCCGCCGGGTAGAGACCGGCCAGGCGAGCCAGGTCCACCGCGGCTTCGGTCTGGCCCGCGCGCACGAGCACGCCGCCGTCCACGGCTCGCAGCGGGAACATGTGGCCGGGACGGGCCAGGTCGGCCGGGTGGGTCGCGGGGTCGATGGCGGTCAGCACGGTGCGCGCGCGGTCGCCCGCGGAGATGCCCGTCGTGGTCCCCTTCTTGGCCTCCACGGGCACGCAGAAGGCGGTGCCGAACTTCGCGTCGTTCTGCTCGTCGCGCACCATGAGCGGGATGCGCAGCTCGTCGAGCCGCTCGCCGGTCATGGGCAGGCAGATGAGGCCGCGGCCATAGCGGGCCATGAAGTTGATGACTTCCGGGGTGACCTTCTCCGCGGCCACGGTGAGGTCGCCCTCGTTCTCGCGGTCCTCGTCGTCCACCACCACGACCATGCGGCCCTGCCGTATGTCGTCGATGGCGTCGGGGATGCTGGCGAACGGCATCGGACCTCTTATCGGGGGCGGGCGCTACGCGCGGGAGGACGCGGGTGCGAGGAGCCTCTCGACGTATTTCGCGATCACGTCGATCTCCAGGTTCACCCGGTCGCCCGGACGCGCCGCCCGGAGATTCGTATGGTCCAGTGTATACGGGATGACCGCGACCGAGAAACCGCGCGGCCGGAGGGCGGCCACGGTCAGCGAGATCCCGTCCACCGCGATCGAGCCCTTCTCCACGAGGTAGCGCTGAAGGGAGGGCGGGACGCCCACGCCCAGCTCCGCCGCCTCCCCCGAGCGCTCCAGGGCCAGGATCTCGCCCAGGCCGTCCACGTGTCCCTGCACGATGTGCCCGTCGAAGCGCCCGTCCGCTCGCATCGGGCGCTCGAGGTTCACGAGCGCTCCCGGGACGAGCCGCTCCGCGAAGCCCGTCCGGTCCAGGGTCTCCCGGGTCAGGTCGCAGAGAAAGCCGTCCGCCCTCGTCTCGACCACGGTCAGGCAGCAGCCGCTGACCGCGATGGAGGCGCCGGGCAGCAAGCCCGCGGTGACGGCCCGGGCGCGCACGCGCACCACGAGCACGTCGGCGCGCCGCTCCGCCGCCGTGATCTCTCCGACTTCCTCGACGATGCCCGTGAACATGGCCGCCTAGCGCGTCCTGCCATACCGTACACCCGCCCGGTACCAGATCTCGTACGCGCCGTCGGCGGCGGCGGCCGGGGAGAGGGCCGCGCTCCCGCGCGGAAGGATCGGGCTCCGTGGGGTGAGGGGCACGGCGTCGGAGAGCCGGTCCGGATCCGGGCCGCCGAAAGCGGACCGGCTGTGGCGGCCCCCGAGGAGCAGGGGGGCGCGGAACAGCGCGACCTGATCGAAGAGGCGCTCGGCCAGCAGGGCGCCGAGCAGGTCCGACCCTCCTTCCACCATCAGGCTCCACAGTCCCTCCGCCCGCAACGCGGCCAGGCCCCATTCGAGGTCGACCCGCCCGTCACGCGCGGGCGCGGCCAGGAGGCGCACGCCCCGCGTCTCGAACGCCTCGCGTCCGGGCGCCGTATCCGTGGTCACGATCCACAGCGGCCCCTCTCCGGCGCTGGAGACGAGGCGGCTCCGAAGGGGCGTGCGCAGCCGCGAGTCGAAGACCACGCGATGGAAGGGACGGCGGGTGCGGGGAGCGGGCAGGAGCAGGGGGTCGTCCGCCAGCACCGTCCCCACGCCCACCGCCACTCCGTCGTGCAGGCGGCGCAGGGCGCGGGCGCGCCGCCGCAGCGAGGGCGCGGTGATCCACTTCGACTCGCCGGCGGCGGTGGCGATGCGGCCGTCGAGGGTCAGGGCCGCCTTCAGCATCACGAACGGACGCTCGAGCCGCGCCGCGAAGACGAACGGCTCGTTGAGGGCCGCCACTGCGTCGGCGGCGACGCCGACCGCCACCTCGAGCCCGCCCCGGCGCAGGGTGGCCAGACCGCGGCCACTCACGGCCGGATTGGGATCGCCCATGGCCGCCACCACCCGCCGCACTCCGGCCCGGACCAGATCCGGCGCGCACGGCGGCGTGCGCCCCTCGTGCGCGCAGGGCTCGAGGGTCACGTAGGCGGTGGCGCCGCGGGCGGCGGGGCCGGCCGCGCGCAGGGCGTGCACTTCGGCATGGGGCCCGCCCGCTCGCCGGTGCCAGCCCTCGCCGACGACGCGGCCGCCCTTGACGAGGACACACCCCACCATCGGATTCGGGTTCGTCTCGCCCAGGCCGCGGCGCGCCAGCGCCAGCGCACGCGCCATCCAGCGGGCATCTGCAGCCGTAGACATGGTCAGGACCCGACGAGCGCGTCCGCGAACGCGGCGGGCTCGAAGGGCAGGAGGTCCTCCACCGCCTCTCCCACGCCCACGTAGCGGATGGGCACGCCCAGGTCGCGCACCACCGCCACCGCGATACCGCCCTTGGCCGTGCCGTCGAGCTTGGTGACGACGAGGCCGGTGACGCCCCCCGCCTTGGCGAACTCGCGGCCCTGGTTGAGCGCGTTCGAGCCCAGGGTGGCGTCGAGGACGAGCAGGGTCTCGTGCGGCGCGCCCGGGACCTCGCGCCCGGCCACGCGGGCCATCTTGCCCAGCTCCGCCATCAGGTTTCCCTTGGTGTGCAGCCGGCCCGCGGTGTCCACGAGCACCGCGTCGTAACCCTTGCTGCGGGCGATGCGCAGGCCGTCGGTCAGGACCGAGCTCGGGTCCGCTCCTTCCGCGCCGCGATGGAAGGGCGCGCCCGTGCGCCGCGCCCAGACCTCGAGCTGCTCGGCCGCGGCCGCCCGGAAGGTATCGGCCGCACACACGAGGGTGGTGCGGCCTTCCCCCTTCCAGGCCGCCGCCAGCTTGCCGATCGTCGTCGTCTTCCCCACGCCGTTCACGCCCACCACGAAGACGACCCAGGGCTTGGCCGCGAAGGGGACCACCCCCGCCGGCCGCGTGAGGATGGAGCGGATCTCGTCGCGCAGCAGCTCGCGCATCGCCTCCACGCCCCCCGTCCAGATCTGCGCGCTCTTCGCCCGCAGGACCTCCATGGCCTGCTGCGTCGCGGGCAGGCCGAGATCGGCGGCGATGAGACCTTCCTCGATCCGGTCGAGGTCCTCCGGCTTGAGCGGACGCCGGCCGCGCACCAGGTCCTCGACGTCCGCGTTGAGGATGTCGCGCGTCCGCTCCAGCCCCTTCCGGAAGCGGTCGACGAAGGATTCGGGCATCAGAGCTCCTGGTTGAGCTTCTCCTGGGTGAGCTCCGAGCGATGGATGCCCTCGGCCACGCGCCCGTCGACGGGCATCGACAGGACGAGGTAATACCCGTCCTTGAGCGGGCGCAGGATGACCACGCCCGCGGTGTAGCGGCACAGCATGTAACGGATGGGTCCGCTTCCGCCGTACTTGGCCAGCGTCTTGCGCGCGGTGGCCAGCCCGATGCCCTGGTAGGCGCCGATCAGGCGATGCCGCTCGTCGCGGGTGCCGGTCTGGATGGCCACCTCGCCCTCGGCGTCGAGGAGCAGGGCGGCGTGGCCGCCGACGGACCGGAGAAGCTCGTCCAGGATGCGCTGATAGGGCATGGTTTTCGTCGCGCGATCTAGGACGCAGCGACGAAAACCAATATTAGTTTTGGTCGCCAGCGGTTCGCTACGCGGCCAAAACTACTTGGATGGGAACTGCTGGAGGAGCTGGGCCGCCCGCCGTCCGGCCGCACCCACGGGATCGCGCTTGCGCGCCTCTTCCAGGCGCGAGCGCGCTTCGCCGAGCCGGCCGACGCGGGAATAGACCTCACCCAGGTTGAGCAGGACGGCCGCGCTCTGGGGGCACTCCTTCGCGCCCGCCTCCAGCGCGCTCACCGCTTCCTCGAGCTTCCCGGAGGCGACGAGCGCGTCGGCCAGCCCGAGGTAGGCATCCGGGTAGCTGTGGTTGCGGTTGAGGCTGGTGCGGTACCAGTTGATGGCCTCGGCGTAGCGCTTCTCCTCGAGGTAGGCGTTGCCCAGGTTGCGCGACGAGATCTCCGGGGTCGGGTTGGTGGGATCGTTGAACGCGGCCAGGAACTCGTTCTTGCCCTCGTTGCGCCGGCCGGAGAGGACGAGCGCGGTGCCGAGGTCGTTGCGCACGTCGACGTAGTACTGGTTGAGCTCCAGGGCCTTGCGGAAGGCGGAGATGGCGTCGTCGAACCGTCCGGTGGCGAGGTACGCCTGCCCCAGCCCCTTCTGGAAATACGGGTTCTTGCCGTCCTCGCGCACCGCCTTGCGGAAGGCCTCCACGGCCATGGCCGCACGCCCCTCGCGAAGGTGGTTCAGCCCGGCGTTGAAGCTCGACTCCGGATCCACGCCCTGGGCGGCCGCCACCGCGGGCGCGCTCAAGGCCAGGGCCAGCATCCACCAGCGGAGATGAGTCATGGGCCTCCTCGTTCTCAAGACGCGACCGCCTCGCCCGCCTGGCGCGCGGCCACGGATGCGCGCCGGGCCTTGGCCGGCGTGAGATCGCCGGCCGCCGCCGCCTTCTCGATGGCGTCCACGCAGCCCGCGTCGAACTTCTTGCCGGCCAGGAAACGCAGCCGGCCCAGCGCGACCTCGAACGTCATGGCCTTGGAGTACGGACGGTCGGTGGTCATGGCGTCGAAGGCGTCGGCCACGCTCACGATGCGTCCGAGCAGCGGGATCTCCTCGCCCTTCTTGCCGTCCGGATACCCGCTCCCGTCCCAGTTCTCGTGGTGCATGAGCCCCGCTCCCGCCATCTCCTTCAGCAGGGGCACCGCGTCCAGGATGTGCTCGCCCTTGCGCGGGTGCTGCTTCATGATCTCGTACTCTTCGTCGGTGAGGGCGGCCGGCTTGCGCAGGATGCGGTCCTCGATCCCGATCTTGCCCACGTCGTGGATGATCCCGGACAGGTGGACGCGTTCCACCTCCTCGTCCGACATCCCCATGTGGCGCGCCATGAGCATCGCGTAGAAGGCCACGCGCTCGGAGTGGCCGCGCGTGTAGGGGTCCTTCTCGTCGATGGCGTTGGCGAGCATGCGGATGGCGCCCATGAACAGCTCCTTGTTCACGTTCGCCTGGCGCTGGATCTCCAGGAAGGCCTTCTGGATCTCGTCGCCCATCTGGTTGAAGGTGTCGGCGAGGACCCCGACCTCGTTGTTGCTGTTCACGGAGACCCGGGTGTCGTAGTCGCCGCTGGCCAGGCGCCGCGCGCCGCGGGCCAGGGCCTGGATGGGCTGGCTGACCTGCCCGGCGAAGAGCGTGCCGAAGACGATGGCGGCGATGGTCACCAGGGCCACGAGCGCGAGCGACTGGTAGCGCATCTGGATCGCGCTGTAGTAGGCCTTGTCCTGCTCGACCTGGACGATGACGCCCCAGCTCGACTCCGGCACCGCGGCGTAGGTGCCCAGCATGTCGACGTTGCCCTTGGGCGTCTGCATCTGGAACGAGGTGGTGACGCCGGCGCGGCCCCCCGACTCGATGAACTGCCGCACGATCTCCACGCCCGAGACGTCGAGGTCTCCCTGCAGCCGCGCGGGATCGGAATGGGCGACCAGCCAGCCCCGGCCGTCCACCACGTAGACGTCGAAGAGGCCTTCCTGGCCCATCTGCTTGGTCGTGTTCCAGAGGGGACCCAGGCTGGCCACCACCAGCACGACTCCCTGGGGGGCGGCGCCCGCGGGCCGGATGGGCTCGGCCAGGACCATGACCGGCTCCTGGAGCGACGTCGAGACCACCGGATGGCTGACCATGGGGTTGTCCTGCAGGCCGCGCAGCACGCCTTCCTGCAGGAGCTGCTCGATGATGGGCTCGCTCAGCTGCACGCCCGAGCGTGCGCCGGACCCGTGGACGTCCACGACGCTCACGGAAACGAAGTTGCTCGTGCCCTCGACGTATCGCTTCAGGCCGTCGACTTCGCGGATGCGCGCGACCTTGGCCCCGAACTGGTCACGCGGCGTGTCGACTTCCAGGGTGCGCGCGATGGCGACGGTCTGGGACTGCAGGCTCTTCAGGTACGTCGAGACCTGCTGGGACAGGGAGCGCGCCTTGTCGAGCTGGATGCTCTTCTGGTCGAGCTCCAGGATCTCGCGGCTCTTCGACACGAGGTGGAACGAAGTGGCGACCAGCGGCACCACGCCCACCGCGAAGAGGAGGAGCAGCAGGGAATGGAGGATCCGGCCCCGCCGGCGCGGAGGCGGAGAGGCGCCTGGCCCGCCAGGCGGGGCCGTGGCCGGGGCTCCTGCTGCCGCCACTCTCTATGCTTCCCGCGAGGCGGCGGAGGGCGGAGTCGCGCCCGCGGCCATGCCGATCGGCCCGAGCACTTCGTACACCTCGACCGTCCGCTCCTTGCCCTTGAGGGTGGCCGGGCCCAGGCTCTTGAAATCGAACTGGTGCTTGGTGGCGTTGTAGGTGTTCTCGCCGACCACGACCTGCATGGGCTTGGCCACCGAGCTCTCCAGGCGGCTGGCCGTGTTCACGGTGTCGCCGAGGACGGTGTACTCCTTCTTGTTGATGCCGCCCAGCTCGCCCGCCACCGCCTTGCCGCTGTTGATGCCGATGCGAATGCGGATGGTCGGCCCTTCCTTGCGATCGGCGTTGAAGGCCTCGAGCTGGTCCCTCATCTCGAGGGCGGCCCGGATGGCCCGCACGCAGTGGTCGGGCATGTCCAGGGGGGCGCCGAACACGGCCATGATGGCGTCGCCGATGTACTTGTCGAGGGTGCCCTCGTACTTGAAGATGATGTCCGTCATCCGCGAGAAGTAGTCGTTCAGGAGGAGCGACACCGCGGCCGGGCTCATCTTCTCGGACATGGTGGTGAAGCCCACGATGTCCGAGAAGAGGACGCTGACGTCCTTCACCTCCGGCACGCCCAGGGCCACGCCCTGCGAGTCCGAGGTGGCGATGATGCGCGCCGTGACCTGGGGGGAGAGGAACCGGCCCAGGCGCTCCCTCTTCTTCTCCTCGGCCAGGATCTTCTGGTTGAGCCGCGCCCGCTCCACCGCCACCGCCGCGTAGTTGGCGAGCGCGCTCAGGAGGTCGAGGTCGTTCAGCGTGAAACAGTTCGCCAGCATGGGCGAGTCCACGTGGATGATCCCGATGACGTGGTCCTGGTTCCAGAGGGGCGCGCACATCGCGCTGCGGATGCCGTGGAAGCGGATGGAATCGCCGGCCCCGAAGCGCGGGTCGACCATCGCGTCCGAGGTCAGGATGGAGACGCGGTCCTTGGTGACCCGGTCGGCGATCGTCTTCGAGATCGAGATCTTGCCGTCGGTCGCGGAGCTGGGGTTGCGATGCTTGACCACCATCGGGATGAGCTTGTCCGAGCCGTCTTCGCTGAGCATCAGGAACCCGCGGTCGGCGGGGACGTGGTCGAAGACGATGTCCATGACCTGCTGCAGGACCTCTTCGACCGGCCGCACCGCGATCAGCGTCTCCGCGACCTTGGTGAGGACCTTCAGGATGCGGTTCGCCTTCTCGACGTCCTGAACGTCGGCGGCGACCTTCTTCTCGGCCAGGCCGACTGCTTCGCGCTGCCCGGTGTCGGAGAGGAGCTTGCTCAGCTCGCCGACGCTGCGGATGATCGTGCCCGCCTCCTCGGAGAGGGGCTTGGCCTCGTCGAGCACGACCTTGCCTTCCAGCGTCTTGCTGAAGGCGAGCTGGAACTTGCCGAGGAGGATCCGGTCGCCGTCCTTGAGGGGGGCCTCGACCACGGGCACGCCGTTGACCTGGGTGCCGTTCTTGGACTTGAGGTCCTGGATCCGGACCCCGTCCTCGTCCGCGTAGAGGCGGGCGTGGGTGCGCGAGATGCCGAAGTCCTTGAGGACGATCTGGCACTCCGGCGACCGCCCGATCGTGACTTCGCCCTCGGTGAACGTGTACGCCTGCGGGGTGTCTCCGTCCTGATAAATCAGCCGGTACATTGAGGTTCAAGCGGGGCCACCCGCCGGCCCGCCGCGGGCATCAAGTTTACTCCCTTTTCAACGTCCGCAACATGAGCTCGTCCACCCCCTCACGCGGTGGCTTGCCTTCGTAGAGGACGGCCCGCATCTGCTGGGCGATGGGCATCTCGACGCCCGCTCTCTCCGCCAGGGCGCAGGCCGCCTGCGTGGTGCGCACGCCCTCCGCCACCATGTGCAGCTCGGCCAGGGCCTCGCCGACCGAGTGTCCCGCGCCCAGGGCGTGCCCCAGGCGCCGGTTGCGGGACAGGGCGCCCGTGCA
>Ga0075431_100001968_pt1 | contig 19591 bp, 12 predicted proteins | sample RhiMetdeltSRZDD5_FD_75297 | JGI IMG/M metagenome (GOLD analysis project Ga0075431, IMG submission 75297) | Populus rhizosphere microbial communities from Tennessee, USA - Rhizosphere MetaG P. deltoides SRZDD5 | ecosystem: Host-associated > Plants > Roots > Rhizosphere > Soil | place: USA... | reverse complement strand
GCCTGCGTCGAAGGGCAGTGCGTCTTCACGCCGACCCCGGGTGAGACCTGCGACGACGGCAACGCCTGCACCACGCAGGACACCTGCAACACCGACGGCCGTTGCGTCGGCGTCGGGACCACCTGCGACGACCGCAACAGCTGCACCAGGGACGCCTGCGTCAATGGCGAATGCGTCTACACCCCGACCCAGGGTGACGCCTGCGACGACGGCGATGCCTGCACGACTGAAGACACCTGCAACGCCGACGGGGTCTGCACAGGCAAGGCGGTGACGTGCAACGACGAGAACGCCTGTACCAGGGACGCGTGCGTCGATGGCCAGTGCGTCTTCACGCCGACCCCGAACGTCACCTGCGACGACGGCGACGCCTGCACACGGGGCGACGCCTGCAATGCCGACGGCAAGTGCGTGGGGACACCGGTCGTCTGCGACGACAAGAACGCCTGCACCAAGGACGCCTGCGTCGGCGGTGAATGCACCTTCACGCCGACGCCGGGTGACGCCTGCGACGACGGCGACGCCTGCACCAGGGGCGACGCGTGCAACGCCGACGGTCGGTGCATCGGGTCCGCGATCACCTGCGACGATGAGAACGCCTGCACCAGGGACGCCTGCGTCGGCGGCCAGTGCGTCTACACGCCGACCCCGAACGTCACTTGCGACGACGGCAACGCCTGCACGAACGGGGACACCTGCAACACCGACGGCCGGTGCGTCGGCGCGGCGATTACGTGCAACGATGAGAACGCCTGCACCAACGACTCCTGCGATCCGGCAAGGGGGTGCGTCTTCAACCCCAATACGGCGCCGTGCAACGACGGCAACGCCTGCACAGCGAACGACACGTGCCGGCAGGGCCAGTGCGCCGGCGGGCCGCCTCTCAGCTGCGACGACGGGAACGGCTGCACGGCCGATTCCTGCAACCCGGCGTCGGGATGCGTGCACGATCCTCACATCACGTTCCAGCCGGTGTGCAACATCAGTCCGACGACGCTGAACGTGAACGCGCAGGGGAACGCCTTCTCGATGGATCTCTCGCTGGTCAACACATGCAACCCGGGGGCCCCGTCCCCGATCCCGCCGAGCTCGATCGGGATCACGCATGTGTCGAGGGCCGGCAACACGTTCTTCCCCGATCCGGCTTCGTTGTCGTGCCCGGATTCCGGCGGCGGGACACAATTCGAGACGGGACTCTTCGAAGACCTGGCGGCCCGAAACGTCCAGGGCGGTTCGCTCAACCTGAAGTTCGACCGGGCGAGCGACGGGAACTGCCACAGCCAGGACGGGAACCGTCAGGACCTGCTGGCGGCGCTGTCCGACATATCCAACGGCACGAACGCCGATATCTGCATCTCGGGGACGGCCGGAGGACAGCTGTTCCAGTGCTGCACCAGCGCCCGGATCCTGAACCGGGGCAACCGGTAAAGTCGGCCCGGGAATCGGGCAGGGTACGGGACCAGAGCGGAATCACCACGGGGCGGCGCCCGTCAGCGCGGGCGCCGCTCCTGTTTTGACGCCACGCATCGCGACTCGACCGGTATCCACCATGAAACGGTTCCGACTGCCGTCGAATCTCGTCCTGCGCCTCGCGATGATCGGGCTGGCGGCGGGGGCCGCGATCGTTCCGCTCCAGGCGGACTTGAGGCAGGAGATCGAGCCGAACGATTCGACGGCCTCGGCCCAACCCCTTGCGCCCCCGGTCAGCCTCGGAGGATCCGTCCAGGCGCCCGGGGACGTCGAGATCTTCGCGGTGGCGCTCCTGGCGGGACAGACGATCAAGGCCGATGTCCTGGCGCGGGGCTTCCACGCCGGCAGCCAGCCCGGCTCGAGCCTGAGCGGCGTCCTGACGATTCTCGATCGAGACGGCAGCACGGTCCTGGCCCAGGATCAGTCCCAGGGGGAATTCGACGACCCGACCGCGGTCGCGCAGGTCCCCCAATCCGGAAAGTACTTCATCTTGCTGCGCGACGCGGCGGGCGCGGGTGGGCCCGGGTTTCCCTACGTCCTGACGATCGAAATCGACTCCAACGACGATTTCGGGACGGCTACCCCGGTGACGCCGCCGGTGTTGACGGCGATCGACGCGCTCATCTACCCGGCCGGCGACGTGGATTTCTACCGGTTCGATGGGGCGGCGGGACAGGTCGTCACGGTCGACATCGACTCCGCGGTGTTCAATCCCTCCCAGCCGGCCGCCAACATCGTGGCCACGCTCTTCGACGCCGCGCACAACGTATTGGCCGAGGACGCCTACAACGCCGGGGATCCGAACGATCCGTTCCTGCAAACGACGCTGCCGGCCGGCGGGACCTGCTTCCTGCGCATCCGTGAGCTCCGGGTCTTCGTCGGCACGACGAACACCTTCTACCAGATGAGCCTGACGCTCGGACCGGCCGCGGACGACGGCTCGTTCGGGGCCGGCCAGCCGATCGGCGCGCCGCGTGCCGTCAGCGGCACGGTCAGCCCCACGGGGGACGTCGATCACTATCGCTTCCTCCTGGCCGCGGCCGGGACTCTGCATGCCGACCTCGACGCGCGCGCCGGGCTGGGGTCCCTCCTGCAGGGGACGCTCGCGCTGCAGAACGCCACGACGGTCCTCGCCCAGGACGCGTCGGCGCCCGATCCACTCCTCGTCAGCGCGCAGGGTGCGGGCGACTATTCGGTCTCGGTGCGGGGGCCCTGCACCGGCGGGGGCTGCCTGTCCGAGGATGCCTACTACGTCCTCTTCCTGGACCCCGATCTCGACGCGGACGGCCTGGTCATGCCGCACGACAACTGTCCCCGCGCGGCGAACCCCGGCCAGGCGGACGCGGATCGGGACGGTGCCGGGGATCTCTGCGACAACTGCCCCGCCGTGTTCAACCCCGGCCAGGCCGACTCGGACGGGGACGGGCAGGGGGACGCCTGCGACTCCTGCGCGCCGCCGGAGGTCGCCACGGGACTCCTGTTCACCGATCCGCAGACCCTGACGTGGGGGGCCGACCCGTCGTCCCTCACCTACGCCCTCTACCGGGGGACCATGGACGCCGGTCCCTGGGTGTTCGACCACGCCTGCCTGTCCCCCTCGCTTCCGGGCCCGGGAGCCACCGACACGACCAGTCCGCCGCAGGGCACAGCGTTCTACTACCTCGTCGCCGGCCGGAACGCCTGCGGAGAAGGCCCACTGGGGGCCTCCTCGAACGGCCAGCCCCGACCGAACCCGTCCCCCTGCCCCTGAGGAGCCGCGGCGTCTGCGATCGATCGCGGATCGCCGGGCTCCGGTCCATTTCGGCTAGAATCGCCCGCCTCGGGAGCGGCGCGGTCCCATGATCCCTCTCACGCGACGATCGTTCATGAAGTCCGCCGCTCTGGCGGGCGCCGGCGCGGCCCTCCACGGTTGCGCCTTCCCGTCCCGGCCGGCCCACGACGTCCTCGTGATCGGCGCCGGCATGTCCGGCCTGTCGGCGGCGCGTGACCTGGCGCGGGCCGGCATGGACGTGCTCGTCCTCGAGGCGCGCGACCGCGTCGGCGGACGCATCCATACGCTGCACGATCCGGCGCCGCATGGCCTGGAGATAGGCGCCCAGATGATTCACGGGTCGCGGGCGCCGACGTGGGAGCTCATCCGCGAGTTCGGCGTGGAGACGCGCCCGTTTCCCTCGTGGGACACCTGGCCGTGGTCCACCGCCTCCGGCTTCCATCCTCCGGACGCCTCCCTCCGCGAGGGGGCCGAGGCGCGCCTGAAGGCCGCCTTTCACGACTATCGCGGGGAGGACGAGTCGTTCCAGGAGTTCCTCGAGTCCAGGCACTTCACCCCCGCCGATCAGGAGGCGGTCCTCGAGCACGCCCTGTCCTGGTCGGCGGAGCCCGGCGAGGTCAGCCTGCGGGCCGCCATGGAGGACGAGGCGGCGTGGGAAACCTACTTCGATCGGAACTACCAGGTGATCGGCGGCTACGACACGCTGCCCCGGAAGGTCGCCGAGGGGCTCGGCGACCGGGTGCGGCTCTCCTCGGTCGTGCAGCAGATCGAATGGGGCCGGTATGGAGTGCGGGTGTCCTACCGGCGCGACGGCAAGGACGAGACGGCGCGCGCAGCGCGGGCCGTCGTCACGCTGCCCATCGGCATCCTGCAGAGCGGTCGGCCCGAGTTCACGCCCCGCCTGCCTCCCTGGAAGAATCGGGCCGTCAAGGCGCTGCGCATGGGACGGGTCGTGGTCGTCCACCTTCTCTTCGACGACTGGTTCTGGCGCGCCGCCGCTCCCGGGCTGCCGGGATGGGACGTGCGAGGCGGGCGCATCTCCTTCTGGGATCCGCATCCGCCCGGGACCGGCGCGCCGGTGCTCCTGGGCTGGATCGTCGGGACGGCGGCGCAGGAGCTCAGCGATCTCGGGGAGGCGGCCGGCAAGGAACGCGCCCTCGCGTGGGTGGAGCAGGCGTTCCCTTCGGCCGGGGTGAAGAAGCGTCTGCGCTTCTCGTCCCTGCGCGACTGGATCACCGACCCGTATTCGCTCGGGTCGTACTCGTACACGCGGCCCGGCGGCACGGCCCAGCGCGCTGTGCTGGCGACGCCCGTGGCGGACCTGCTGCATTTCGCCGGGGAAGCCACCGCCGCGGCGCCGCACTACCAGACGGTCCACGGCGCCTACGCCAGCGGCCGGCGGGTCGCGCGGGAGATTCTCTCGGCCATGGGGCGGGACGAGTCCGTCATCGCCCGCCAGTCTCCCGGCGGCGCCCCGGCCCGGCCCGCGCTTTTCTTTTCGAGACGCCGCCTGTATCCTCCCGCCCGGAGGATCTGAGGGACAGACCGTGCCCTTGTACGAATACACCTGCCTCGCGTGCTCGAAGCGCGCTCCGCGTGACGCGGGGGGATCGTGCGGAAGCTGCGGCGACCCTCGGGGTCCCGGCTCCTGCGCGATCAACTGAGTCATGGCCCTGCCGGGACGCGGGCCCGAGCCACCGCCTCTCCCGAGACCCCGGCGTGCCTCCAGGATGCGCAGCGTCGCGCTCGTGGCGGCTGCTCTCCTGATCCTTCGCATCACGCCCGGCCTGGGGCGCCTGTTCGGCGATCACGTCGCGGGGCGGACGCTCCGCGTCCTCACCTTCGTGATGGTCGCCGTCACGATTGCCTATTACGTTTTCAGAGGGATCGCCTGGTTCTGGCGCAGGCTGATGTGGCGCGTGCGTCGCCGCCTGGCCGTGACGTACCTGTTCATCGGGCTGACCCCGATCGTTCTGCTGGGTCTGCTGGGACTGATCTCGGCATTCGGGCTCAGCGCCGAGGCGATGGCACGCCTCGTCGCCGTGCAGGTCGAGACGATCAACGCCCAGGAGGTTGCCGTGGCCCGGAGCCTCGTCGCGGAGGCCGCACGATGGCCGCGGCAGGGCGACCCTGGAGCCGTGCGGGCCTGGGTCGACGACCGCCAGCGTGTCCTGCGTGCTTCGCTCCCGGGAGTGCGCATCGAGCTCCTTTCGGACCAGGGCCCTCCCCTCCCCGCCTGGCTGGCTGACAAGCCCGAATGGCACGGCCTGGTCCTCGAGGCGCCCGATGCCGGGGAAGCGGGTGCCACGCGCTCCTTCTCGGCCCGCGCCCTGGTCCGGGGGTCGGCGGGGGGTCGCCCGGCCGCCGTGCTCCTCGACGTTCCTCTGGACGACTTCCTCGCCGGCGTCCTGGGGCAGGCGAGCGGCATGACCCTCAAGCCGCATCGGGTCTCGCCCGACGAGGTGCGGAAGAGCCTCGAGGACGCCGAGGCTTCGGCCCGTGAGGCGGAAGCCGGACGGCCGGTCGCGGCGGTCGGTCCAGGGCTTCCCTATGTGGTGATGGGGGACGCCGTCGACTGGTCGACGGGGAAGACCGAGCAACGCACGGTCTTCACCTTCACCTGGTCCTGGGCAGGGGCGATCGGGCAGCTCCTGGGGAGCAGCATCGCAGGCAGGATCTGGCGCCAGGGACTTCTCATCGTGGGGCTGGTGTTCCTCGGCCTCGAGCTTCTGGCCTTGCTGGTGGCCGCGTGGATGACGCGCGCCGTGACCGGCACGGTGCACGAGCTGCACCGGGCGACGGCCTACATCGACCGGGGTGATTTCACGCACCGCGTGAGGGTGCGCTCGAAGGACCAGCTGGGAGACCTGTCCCGGTCGTTCAACGACATGGCGGCGCACGTCGAGTCGCTCCTGCAGGGGCGCGTGGCGCACGAGCGGCTGCAGCGCGAGGTCGAGATCGCCGCCCAGGTGCAGTCCCGCCTGTTCCCGAGGCAGATCCCCTTGATGCGGAACGCGGAGATCGTCGGGGAGTGCCGTGCTGCGCGGGGCGTCGCGGGGGACTACTACGACTTCCTCGAGATCGCCCCCGGGCTCATCGCCCTGGCGCTGGGGGACGTCGCCGGCAAGGGGCTCTATGCCTCGCTCCTGATGTCGAACCTGCAGGCGTCGCTTCGGGCCCAGGCCGCCCTGATCCAGGAACCCCGGGAGGGGCGTTCCGGCAACGGTCACGACGCGGTCGCGCGCCTGACCTCGACCATCAACGAACAGCTGTGCCGGAGCATCGACTCCAACCGCTTCGCCACCCTGTTCCTGGCCCTGTACGACGATTCGACCCGCAGCCTGCGATATACCAACGCCGGACACAATGCGGCTATCCTGGTAGGCGCCAACGGAACGGTCGAACGGCTGTCAATCGGGGGCGTCATGGTCGGGGCCTTCCAGGGCTCGCGGTACGCCCAGGCCCAGACCGCGCTCCCCCCCGGCTCGCTCCTCCTCGTCTTCTCCGACGGCCTGAGCGAGGCGCGCGATGCGCAGGGAGAGGAGTATGGCGAGGCCAGACTCCTGGATTTCGCATTACGAAACAGGGCATGCTCCGCCGAGGCCCTCCGAAGGGCGGTTTTCGAGGAAATCGACCGGTGGTCCTCGGGGCAGGACCGTGAGGACGACCAGACCCTGGTGATCATCCGGGCCCTCCAGGCCTACGGCCCGGCCTCCTCATTGCCGGCCTGACATATTGTTTGGTTGACAGACGCCCGGCTTGGCGTACATTTCGGGCACATTCGAGGTTCCGGAGAGTGCTCGCTGCTGAACTGCTTACCGAGGAGGCTGAATCCATATGTGTCCGAGACGAATCGTAAGGCCGCTGGCAGCCCTGGCGATGGTCTGTTCCTTCCTGCTGCTGGCGCCGGTGGCGCACGCCCAGCAGTGCCCCTTCAGCGTACCCATGGGACATTTCCTGGACACGGTGTGGACCGGGCTGCCCGAGGCGGACCTCGCCGGGCGCGTCTTCGTCCGGGGCGCCGCGATCGACAACGGCTCGGCCATCTGGGTCTGCAAGTCGTCCAGCCAGGTCAACGCGGGCGGTCCGTGCCAGACGAGTGCCGGCAGCGCCTCGGACGGCATCGTCACGCTGCTCGGAAACTGGGCGGACGATGGAGTGAGCGGCTGTCCCGCGGCCAGCGCGGACGGCGACTCGCCGAACGTGGCCTTCCTGACTTCGATCACGAATGAGGGGACGTCGTCCTACAGCGGCGTCTACCTGCTCTCCTCGGTCGGATACAGCACCGCCTTCGGTGGCTTCATCATCGACCTGGCCAATCCGCTCGACTCGACGGGCAACAATCTGCTCAGCATCGGATCGTCGCGCACGCCGGTCCCGCGCGCCACTCTTCTCACACCGATCCCCGGCGGCCAGGCCACGGTCTCCCTCACCTGGGAAGCGGCCGTGTCGCACGACGATTGCGCCCTGAACCCCGCCGGTTCCTGCTCCGACTTCCCGGGCAGCAGCCGGCCGGTCGTGGGCGGCTATGCTGTGTACGCGAAGACGGCGCCCTGCAACGCGCCGCCGACAAGCGGCAGGCTCGCGAACTGGACCGCGCCTCTGGCTTCCCCCGGACTTCTCACGACCACGTCGGGGCCGGGGACGTCGTCTCCCCTCACGGTGCCGTTCGATCCATCGGGCGTGACCTGCACGTATGTGGCGGTCGGCCTCGTCGTCGACGGGCGCCAGGGGGCGTCGGTCTCGAGCCCCCTGAAGCTGTCCAATGCGGATTGCGACGCGGACGGCCTGCCGGATCCGACCGACAACTGCCCGTGCATGTCGAATCCGAACCAGCAGGACACCGACGGTGATGGCGTCGGCGACCTCTGCGACAATTGCGTCACCACCCCGAATACGGACCAGTCGGACGTCGACCATGATGGTCGCGGGGATGTCTGCGACAACTGCCCCACCGCCGCCAATCCGACGCAGGCCAACGCGGACGGAGACCCGTTCGGGGACGCCTGCGATAATTGCCCCGGTGTCGCCAATCCGACCCAGGCCGACGGCGATCTGGACGGCAAGGGGGATGCCTGCGACAACTGCCCGGCAGCCTCCAACGCCGACCAGGCCGACGGAGATTCGGACGGCGTCGGGAATGCCTGCGACAACTGCCCGACCATCGCGAACCCCAGCCAGCAGGATTCCGACGGGGACCGCGCCGGAGACGCCTGCGACAACTGTCCGAACGATCCGAATCCCGACCAGGCCAACGGCGACCGCGACGACAAGGGAGACGTGTGCGACCCATGCCCGCTCTTCCCCTTCGTCACCGACTGCACCGAAAAGGTCAAGGACCAGTGCATCACCTTCGGCAGCCCGATCGGCAAGGGGTCGGGAACGGTGGAATGGAACACGGAGTTCGAGACCTCCGTGGCCGGCTTCAACGTGGTGAAGATCGACGCGAAGGGACGGACTCAGCAGAACACGGCCCTCATCCCGTGCGAGGAGTGCATCACGGGGAACGGCCACCACTACGAGTTCATCGTCCCGAAGCACAAGAGCGGCCACGACCTCTTCATCGAGCTGCTGGGTGTGAACGGGACGGTAAAGATCTTCGGGCCGGCCACCAGGAATTGCCTGCCCTGAGGGTCTCTCCGTGCGCCTGAACGCGCGGTGACCGACAGGACTTGGATGACCGGCGCGGCGGCGCCTGAAGCGTCGCCGCGCCGTTTCTTTTCAGGGCTTGTCGTAGGCGAAGATCACCGAGGTGATCTTCCATCCATCCGCGGCCTCGACCAGGTGCAGGCCGAGCTTGCCGCGGCTCTCCTCCCCCTGGTCGACGAAGACGAAATCGGCGCTGACACGGGCGATCTTCCAGCCCGCATCGATGCGGATGTGCTCCAGTCTCTCGCTGACCGCCCGGCCCGTCTCGAAGTAATCCTTCTGCGCCTTGAAGAACTCGTCGAGCCCCCGCGCCTTGATCCCGCCGTTTTCCGCCGGGTAGGCAACGACCAGGGACGGATGGAACAGCAACTTCCAGCGGTCGAGAGTGGACCGGGCGTAGAGACCGACATAGTCGGCGACCGTCTTGTCGAGCGCCGCCCTGGAGTCCCGCGCCTGCAGGGTGTCCGCGGTGGCGGGAGCGGCGGCGACGCAGATCCCCGCAGTCGCGATGAGAATGCCTGCGAACAGGGCCAGGGCGGCCACCGCGCCTGGGAGGGATGACGTACCGGTCCATCTGGCTCGGGATCTGTCCATGGGATTCCTCCTCGTCGTTCAGGCGGCCATTATAGGAGCCTGTCCGGGTACTCAGCGCGCGGCACGAGGGGGGGATTCGAGGATCGCAGGGACGGGCCGCCCGGTTTCCGGCTCGACCGCCGCCGAACCTTCGATCAGGGCTCCCGCGGCCCGTCCCCGCCCTGCCACCGCGGGCCCGGAGCGTGCCGTCGAACCCCGCGCGGCGCGCGAGCCGGGGAGCCGGATCCCCTCCCAGACACGCAGCGTCAGTCCGCGAGTCGGCCGGACGGTCCAGACGCGGAGAGGCATCATGAGGTGCGACCAGTCCGGCCTGCCGATGCCGCGCAGGCGCCACAGGATGCCGACGGCGGGGACCAGCCGCAGGACCGTGGACAGGGCCATCGCGGCCAGGTATCCCGATCCTCCCCTGCCGCTCACCACGTTCACGACCGCGCCGCCCAGGAGGGACCCGGCGATGAGCACCCCTCCATCCACGGCGTTCAGCCAGGCCACCTGCCGCTCCCGGGCGCGCGTCGTCTGCAGGATCGACGAGGCCTGCGCGAGCTCGAAGGCGCCCCAGACCAGGCCGGAATAGACCTGCGCCGCCAGGATCCACCAGGGGCTCCTCGACACCAGCCAGAGCGCCGGCACAGGGGCGACCAGCCAGCCCGTGGTGCGCAGAACCGGCCCCGGACCCAGCCGATCGGCGAGCTTTCCCCACATCCTGAGCGTGGCGACCTTGACGATCGCCGGCGTGGCGATGAGCACCCCGACGAGCAGGTAGGTGAACCGGAGCTCCCTCAGCATGTAGGGGACGAAGAAAGGGCTGGACACGTGCGTCGCGAAGTGGAGGCTCCAGAGGTAGACCGACAGCCGGCGGAACTTCCGCGAGGAGCGGACCGGCTTGATGTCCACGGGCCGCGGGCGTCCGGCCTCGGGGCGCGCGGGCTCGGGAAGCCCCGCGAGCAGGACCGACCCGAGGACGCGTCCGAGGGCGGCATAGCAGAAGATCAGGACGAAGCCGAGCCCCTCGTGTCCCCTGCCCGTCAGGAACGACAGGAGCGCCCCGCCGCTGAGGATGGCGGTGAGGACGCCGAACGCCTGGGCCGCCCCCCGCAGGCCGAAGAACCACCCGTGCCGCGAGCGCGGCACCAGTGCGGACACCAGGGATGTCCAGGCGGGGACGGCGACCCCGCCGCAGCCCCAGGCGAACAGGGCCACCGTGACGAGCGCCACGACCGACCAGGGGTATGGAGGGAGCAGGCAGAGACCGAGGGCCATGTACCCGACCGCCTGCGCCAGCCAGGAATTGGCGAGGAGGCGCTTCGCCCCGCTCGCCCTCCCCGGCACCCGGCGGGCGAGGATCTGGGCCGCCGCCGTGGCACCGGTCGGGAGGGTCGCCACGAGCCCGAGCGCCAGGCCGCCCGCCCCGAGGAGCAGGGCATACGCCCCCAGGTAGGCTTCGCCGAGCCCCTGGGCCAGAGACTGGAAGGCCCCCTCCAGGGCGAGCCGGCGGGCTCCGGGGGGTCGGTCGACGGCTGTCCTGGCTGCCAAGGTCACCTCGATGCGGGCAATTTAAGTTGCGGGGGGAGACCGGGCAACCGGACGGGATGGACCGACCCGGCGGCCGCGGACCCCCGATCCCGGGCGAACCTGTGGTAGCGTTCCCGGCCGGTGGCCGGAGAGGCGGGGCGATGAGAATCCTGGTGAGCGGGGCCTCGGGTTTGGTCGGGTCGGCGCTGGTTCCCTCGCTGGGAACCGGGGGGCACCAGGTCGTGCGCCTGGTCCGGACCCCGCCCGGGCGGGGGGCCTCCGCGCTTCACTGGGATCCCTCGCGGGGGCAGCTCGACCCCGCGTCGCTCGAGGGCTTCGACGCGCTGATCCACCTCGGCGGGGAGGCACTCGTCCAGGGGCGCTGGAACGCCGCCAGGAAGGCGGCCATCCGGGAGAGCCGGGTCGGCAGCACCAGGCTCCTGGCGGAAACCATCACCCGTCTGTCACGGCCGCCCCAGGTCTTTCTCTGCGCCTCGGCCATCGGCTTCTATGGAGACCGGAAGGACGAGGTCCTGCGGGAGGACTCCCCTCCAGGGCACGACTACCTGGCCGAGGTCTGCCGGGCCTGGGAGGCGGCCGCGGACACGGCGGCGCGCCAGGGGGTCCGCGTCGTGCAGCACAGATTCGGGGTGATCCTGAGCCCCCGAGGAGGGGCGCTCCGGAAGATGCTCCCCCCCTTCAGGATGGGGGTCGGGGGACGGCTCGGGGACGGACGCCAGTACATGAGCTGGATCGCGCTGGACGACGTCCTGGGGGCGATCGAGCACACCCTCCTGAACGGAACGCTCAAGGGGCCGGTGAACACGGTGGCGCCGCGCTGCGAGACCAACGCCGGGTTCACACGCGCGCTCGGGAGAGCCCTCGGGAGGCCGACCCTCCTCCCCATGCCGGCCTTCGCCGCCCGTCTCGCCTTCGGCGAGGTGGCCGACGCGCTCCTCCTGTCGAGTCAGAGGGTCGAGCCGGCCCGGCTGCTCGCCTCCGGGTACCGCTTCCGCCATCCGGACCTGGAGCCGGCGTTGCGATCCCTGCTCGGCCGACCCGCGTAGCCTCGTCCGCATGAACCCGTGGCGGGGTCTCCGCGGACTGCCGCGGACGGTCTGGATCCTCTCATTGACGACGCTCGTCAACCGCCTCGGGACGATGGCGCTCCCGTTCATGGCCCTCTACCTGACGCGCAGCCGGGGGTTCACGGGGGCCGAGGCGGGGCTGGTGCTGACCGTGTACGGCCTGGCGGCCCTCATCGCGGGGCCTCTCTCGGGCCGCCTCTGCGACCGCGTGGGGGCCGCACGCGTGGCCCAGGCGGCGCTCCTGATTTCGGGCGCCACGGTCATGACGATTCCCCTCGCCCGCTCGTTCGGGGCGATCCTGGGGATCACCGTCCTGTGGGCCTTGACCAACGAGTCCTTCCGGCCGGCCAACCTCACCATGTTCGCGTCGCTCGTCGACCCGGGGAGCCGCAAGGCCGCGTTCGCGCTGGCCCGCCTGGCGGTCAACCTGGGGATGAGCATCGGCCCCGCCGCCGGCGGCTTTCTGGCCTCCGTTTCCTTCCCGGCCCTGTTCGTCGTCGACGGGGCGACGTCCCTGGTGGCGGGAGTCGTCCTCCTGCTCTCGGCCGCGCGCCTGAGGTTCGGGGGTCCGGTTCCCACGGGGACGCGACCGGGGCCCGATCGTCCGGCGAGCCTTGCGGCCGGCTCCGCGGCCGGCGGCCCGACCGCCTGGACCGACCGGCACCTGCTCTGCTTCCTGGTCGCGCTTCTGCCGATCCTCGTGGTGTTCTTCCAGCACGAGGCGTCGATGCCCCTCTTCCTGGTCGGGGACCTGCACATGAAGGAGTCGTGGTACGGCCTGCTGTTCACGCTCAACACCGTCCTGATCATCCTGCTGGAGGTCCCTCTGAACTTGAAGACGGCGCACTGGCCCCACCGCCGGACGCTGGCCACCGGGGCCTTCCTGGTCGGCGCAGGCTTCGGCGCCATGGCGTTGTGCCGGGGCCCTCTGGGGGCCGCGATCACGGTCGTGATCTGGACATTCGGTGAGATGATGCTGCTCCCGGGAAGCAGCGCGTACGTGGCCGACATCTCGCCGGCGGAGCGGCGGGGCTCCTACATGGGCCTGTACACCATGTCGTTCAGCGCGGCGTTCACCATCGGCCCCGGGCTCGGTGTGGCCCTGCTCGAGCGGTTCGGGGCGCGCGTCCTGTGGGTCGCCGCGTTCGCTCTCGGCTGCCTGTCCACGGCCATGCTCGGGCGCGTGAAGACCCGGGCCTGGGCCGCCCCCCTCGAGGCGGCGCCGCCCGTCCTTCCGCCGACCGGAGAGGCACTGTAGACCCATGGAACCTGGCGCGTGCCCCATGCGTTACATGCACGGAAGGAGGACACCATGAGACTGTCTACCGCCGTACTGACTCTGTCCGCCCTCGCCCTGGCGCTCCCGGCACCCGAGGTCTCTGCCGAGACCACCAGGACGATCCGTCTCGAGCTGCCGGCGGCGGACGCCGGCCTCTTCGCCGTGGAGAACCTGGCCGGCACGATGCGCGTCGCTCCCGGAACCGGCCCGGTCCTCGTCGCGATCGCCACGATCCATGCCGAGGACGAAGACCTCGCGAAGGCCATGAAGTTCGAGCGGGTCCTCGACGAGAAGGGGATCCCGACCCTCCGCGTCCGCTACCCGCTCGATCAGGAGGCCAGCATCCGCTACCCCTCCAGGAGATCGGAGGACCATGGGTTCCTGGAGAGCTTTTTCGGCGGCTCCAACACCCGGACCAAGTACGACGGCGAGCAGGTCAAGGTGAGCGACCACCAGGGGGTGCTGCTCTATGCCGACGTCGAGGTCCAGGTGCCCCGCCAGCGGCTTGCCGGCGCGACGTTCCGCAATCACGTCGGCCCTGTCGAGGGGCACGACGTCGAAGGGAAGATCGTCTTTGACTCGGGAAGCGGTGACGTCTCCCTGGCCAGGGTCCGGGGGGAGATCAAGGCCGACACCGGCTCGGGCGACGTAAAGGCGACCGACGTGGAGGGGAAGCTGGTCTGCGACACGGGCAGCGGCAATTGCGACATCACGGGCTTCAAGGGGGAGAAGGTCTCCTGCGATGTCGGCTCCGGGGACGTCACCATCCGGGACGTGAACGCGAAGCTCGTCGACGTCGACACCGGATCGGGGGACGTCCACGTCATCGACGGCGATATCGAGGAGTTCCAGGCCGACACGGGATCGGGAGACGTCCGGCTGGAGAACCGGGGCGCACGCCTCATCCGGGTCACCGCGGACACCGGATCGGGCGACGTCACCCTGCGCCTCGCCCCGGGGGCCTCGTTCGAGGCGCTGGCCGACCAGGGAAGCGGCGACATCAACATGGGCTTCAAGGACGCGCAGGCGATCGTGCGGCACAAGGAAGTGATCGGCTATCGTCGCGGCGACGCGCACATCAAGATCGACGTCGACACCGGCAGCGGGGACCTGACGATCGAGCCGGGCGCCTAGCTCCGGGCTAGGAGCCTGCCCGGGCATTCGGCCGGGCGGGAGGCGGTCCCAGGCAGACCCTGCACGGCGCGTAACCGGCCGCCGCGGCATCCTGCGAGTCCGCGAACTGGATGCGGTTGGCCGGTGCGATCCGGGCCGCCTTCATGCAGCCCGGGCGATGAAAAACAGTTCCGCGCAGCGAGCCGACCAGGGGCCCCCGGGCCACGGGGGCCGGCCGCGCGACCGACGGCTGCCCGGTCCCGCGCCGCGCGCCCGGAGTTCCCTGCGCCCACAGGCCCAGGTGCCGGGCCCGTGCCTGGCGCTCGTGCGACCGGAACTCCTCCATGCGGGAGAAGGGATACCGCAGGTAGGCGTGACCGTACCCCAGCCGGATGATCTCCGCATTCAGGAGCCGGCCGTCGGGGAGGAAGACGTACCGGAGGAGGCGGTCGTACTTGTCACGACCGGGCGCCCCGTCCTCCCCCCGCAGGGTGACCCGTTTGCCGGACGCCAGGCTCCGGGTGAATGCCGCGGCCTCCTTGCCGAAGTACTGCACCGGACGGCGCGGATCGACGCTCTCGGGGGTGTCGACGCCGATGAGACGGACCTTTTCAGCGCGCCCGTCGAGGCTCACCTGGAGCGTATCGCCGTCGACCACGCGCAGGACCGTCGCGACCTGGTCCCCGGGGGCCGCGAAGCTCGCGACGGCGAGGAGCAGCGGGAGCGCACATACGGCCGATGCCCGGGGGCGCATGGCACGGACCTTCCGGAAACCGAACGATTACTTGGTGCGCGCGTCCAGCTCGATCTTCAGGCTTCCGCGCAGGGCGTTCGACACGGGGCACCGTCCCTCGGCCTCCTTCGCCACGTCGGCGAACTGCGCCGCGGTGAGGCCCTCGAGGCCTTCGGCGACCGCCTGGAGCCTCGAGGACTGGATCTTCAGGCCCCCCTCCCCGAACTCGGCGGAGATCGTGGCGGTGACGTGCAGGGTCTTCGCGCGGCCGCTCTTTCGCCCCAGCGTGCCCGACAGCGCCATGGCGTAGCACGCGGCGTGCGCCGCGGCGATCAGCTCCTCCGGGCTGGTCTTGCCTCCCGGGGCCTCGACTCGTGCCGGGAACGTCACCGGCAGCGCGAAGGCTCCGGTGCCGGCCTTGACCTCGCCGCGTCCTTCCTTGACCGTCCCTTCCCAGTCGACGTGCGCGCTTCGTTCGAACGTGGCCATGAGTATCCTCCCGCAGCGGTGTTGTGTGACAGGCAGGCCGTATCATATCGTGAATCACCGCACCCGGCGAAAGAGCGGGCGGCCCGCCGCCATGGCATGGTAGGATTTCCCCGAACCGGAACCCAGGAACAACGAACCAGCCGCCGGCGCAACGCGCCAGGGATCAGGGGTGATCTCATGATCGATCGGGCCCGTTGGAGGATTCGAGCGGTGCACGCACTCGTCCTGATCTCCGGGGCGCTGGCTCCCGTCGCGGCGCGGGCCGCCGACCAGCCCGCGGCTGCGGCCGCACCCCCGCTCGTCGAACGCGTGCAGGTCATCACGACCCGCGCTCCCGAGCCGGTCGAAACCACGCCGGCCTCGGTCACCGTCATCACGCGCGACGATCTGATCCGCCGCGGCGCGTACGACCTGCGCAGCGCCCTGCTCATCGCCGCGGGGATCGACATCGCGCCGGGCGGCGATGGAGGCCCGGCCGGGTCCGTCCCGGAATTCTGGGGTCTCCGTGAGTTCGACGCCTTCCTGCTGGCCGTGGACGGCTTCCCCTGGGGCGGCGCCTTCAACCCGTCCCTGGTGACCCTGGATCTCAACGACGTGGAGCGGATCGAGATCCTGCGCGGCGCGGCTCCCGTGTCCTACGGCGCCACCTCCTTCGTGGGCGTCATCAACGTCGTTCACGGCGAGCCGGGATCCGGAGGGACCACGCTTCGGACGGCCGCCGGCAACTACGACACCGGCTCGGTCGCCTGGTCGTCCCCCCTTCCGGCCTGGGGAGAGATCAAGTCCTCGCTGCAGGCGGACGTCTCGCACCAGGGCTTCAGCGACGACCGGACCGACTTCGCCCGCGGACACGTGCGCTGGCAGAACAGCAGAAAGATGGAGCACGGAACGCTGCGCTTCGGCGTGGACAGCCTGTTCCTGCGGCAGGATCCGGGCAGCCCCCATCCGCGCGTCGGGACGAGCCTGACGACGCAGGTGCCGGTGGACGCGAACCACAACATGACCGGCGCCCGCGTCGACGAGAATCGGCACACGCTGAACGCCGGATACGACCGGAAGCTCGAGACCGGGTCCTGGTCGAACTCCGTGACCGTCAGCCGATCCCGGCAGGAGGTGCTGCGCGGGTTCCTGACGGACGTCACCCTGGTGGCCCCGAACGCGCACGGCTTCCGCGAGTCGATCCCGACGGTCGACGCCTTCTTCGACAGCCACATGGCCTTCCACCCCGACCCGAAGGTCGAAGTCGTCGCGGGGTTCGATCACCTGCACGGGAGCGGCCGGGCGGACGGCGGGGACTTCGACTACTTCGTCGATCTGGAAGGGGACGCCCCGCCGTCGGGGAGCAGCCTGAGCAACGAGGCGGCCGTCACGATCCGCGACCGCCGCGAGTTCTCTGGCCTGTACGGCCAGGTCGTCTGGAACCCCAAGGAGCGGTGGCATTTCGAGCTGGGGGCCCGCCTGAACCGCACCGCGGAGTTCCGCAAGACCGACACGCTCGACTTCGTGTCGTCGATCCGGGTGAAGAGCGACGATCGCCGCAACGTCATGCGCGGGGGGGGATTCGCGGGGATGACCTGGACGGCGTGGCGCAAGGGAGCGAACGCCCTCCACCTGTACACGAACTACCGCAACACCTACAAGCCTGCGGTCATCGACTTCGGCCTGGACGCCGACCCGGAGATCCTGGCGCCGGAGACGGCCGAGAGCTACGAAGCGGGGCTGAAGAGCGGCCTGATGGGCGGCCGCCTCGCGGTCGAGCTGAGCGCGTTCCAGATGGATTTCGAGAACCTGGTGCTGTCCCAGGTCGTCGGCGGCGTGCCGGCCCTGGTGAACGGGGGGACGCAGCGCTTCCGGGGGATCGAGGTGTCGACCGTCGTGCGGCCCTGGCCCGTCTTCGAATGGCGCACCGTCTACAGCCTGCATGACGCGCGGTTCCGGGACTACGTGACCGAGTTCGGAGGCGTCCCCACGCAGCTCGCCGGCAAGCGGCTCGAGATGTCGGCCCGCTACATGGCCGCGACGGAATTCGTGGTCGGTCGCGCCGAGGGGTGGCGGGGCAACGTGCGGTCCAACTGGATCGGGAGCCGTTTCCTGAACAAGCGCAACACGGCCCTCGCCCCGGACTACATCACCTGGTCCGCCGGGATCGGCTACGCGCTCGGGAACGTCGAGCTCCGCGTGGACGGGACGAACCTCAACGATCAGCGGCCGCCCGTGGCGGAGAGCGAGCTGGGAGACGCGCAGTACTACCTCATGCCGGCGCGACGCGTCGAGGTGAGCGCGCGGTGGCTCCTCGGCGGCTCGCCGCGCTGAGCGGCATCGCCCCCGCCCCTCGGTGCGCATCGAGTCGCTCCGGCAGGTTCTGACCGCCGGCCTGCTGGCCACCTCCGTCTGCGGTGCCGGACCCCAACCGGCGCAGGGACCCGGTCCGTCACCGGGACACGGCGCGGACGCCGGCGCGGCCGAGGCCCTCCTCCTGTCGCGGCCGAGCTCCGACGCCTACGGGCGCCACCTGCTCTACCTGACCGAGGAGCCGCACCCGGCGGGGAGCGCGCGCAACATGGATCTGGCGGACTACGTGCGCGACCGCTTCGTCGAGTACGGGCTCGAGGACGTCCGCTTCCACGACACGCCGGCGCTCCTGTCGCGCGGCGTGTCGGCGTCCGTCGAGCTGCTCCGGCCCGAGCCGCGGCGGATGAAGCTGGCCGAGGCCCAGCATCCCGCCGACAAGGACAGCTTTCTCTATCGCGACGGGCGCTTCATGCCCTACCACGCCTACGCCAGGAGCGGAGACGTGACCGCCGAGGTCGTCTACGCCAACGGCGGCAGCCCGGAGGACTTCCGGGCGCTCGAGTCGATGCACATCGACGTGCGCGGGAAGATCGTCCTGATGCGCTACTCGGAGCCCTACAGCTACCGCGGCTACAAGGTCTGGCTGGCCGAATCGCACGGAGCGGCCGGAACGATCATCTATTCCGACCCGCAGGACGACGGGTACGGCCGCGGGGTCGTCTATCCCGACGGCCCGTTCGGCCCGCCGAGCCACATCCAGCTCGGCTCGATCGTGTACGACTGGCTCGGCCCCGGGGAGCCGTTCACCTTTCACTGGCAGAAGTCCCGCCGCGGCGGCTGGAAGGAGGGCCCGGTCCGCGATCGGCAGCTGCCGAAGATCCCTTCGATCCCGATGTCCTACGAGGATGCCCGGGAGATCCTCTCGCGTCTCGGAGGCCCGGTCGGGCCGGGAGGCTGGCAGGGCGGCCTGCCGTTCACCTACCACGCGGGGCCCGGGCCGGCCGTGGTCCGGCTGCGCGTGGAGAACTCGGAGCGAATCGGCACGATGCGCAACGTCCTCGGCTCGATCCGGGGCGCCGAGGAGCCGGATCAGTGGGTGGTCATCGGCAACCACCGCGATGCCTGGATCTATGGCGCCGTCGATCCGGCGAGCGGCACGGCCGCGCTGCTCGAGGTCGCGCGCGCTCTCGGCGAGGCGCTGCGCGCGGGGCACCGCCCCCGCCGGACCATCGTCTTCGCCAACTGGGACGCCGAGGAGGACCTTCTGGGAGGATCCACCTCCTGGGCGAAGGACCTCCGGGCGCACCTCCTCGGGCACGGCGTGGCGTATGTCAACGTCGATTCGGCCATCGCGGGACCGCATTTCGAGGGCGGCTCGACCCCGGCCCTGGCGGGGTTCCTCGGGGACGTGGCGCGCTCCGTCCGCCATCCCGACGGCGACGGGACGGTCTTCGATGCGTGGGCGCAGCATTCGCGGGACGGCGTGCCGGAGGTGAGCGACATCGTCGGCGCCACCGACTACACCGCCTTCCAGGAGAACATCGGCATGTCGTGCATCGACATGTCGTTCGGCGGCGACTACGGCGTGTACCACTCGCAGT
>Ga0075431_100001966_pt1 | contig 19603 bp, 21 predicted proteins | sample RhiMetdeltSRZDD5_FD_75297 | JGI IMG/M metagenome (GOLD analysis project Ga0075431, IMG submission 75297) | Populus rhizosphere microbial communities from Tennessee, USA - Rhizosphere MetaG P. deltoides SRZDD5 | ecosystem: Host-associated > Plants > Roots > Rhizosphere > Soil | place: USA... | reverse complement strand
CACGGCACGCTGTTTCTTGAGCTCGGCCAGCGCCTCGTCGAACTTGCCCTGGTCGGCGTAGGCCACCGCCTGCGCAAAGAGCGCGTTGCGCCTGTCGGCGTCGTTGCGGGCCTGCTGGTAGAGCTTGGAGGCCTCCGCCCGGGAAGCATCGTGCTTCCCCTGGTACATCAGGTTGCTGGCGATGCCGATGTGCGACGGGGAGAAGTTGGGATCGGTCTTGAGCGCCTTCCGGTACATCGCGATGGACTCGTCGAACCGTCCCATCTTCATCAGCAGCTCGGCGTAGGAATCATAAGGGTTGGGATCGTTGGGGATCAGCTCGATGTACTTCTGGAACGCCTTCTCCGCGTCCGGGTAGCGAGCCGCGGCGCGATAGGCGTAGCCCAGCAGGTTGTAGGCCGGAGCAAAGTCCGGGGCTACCTCGACTGACTTCTGGTACTCCTGGATTGCCTTGTCGTAGTCCTGCTGCCCGAAGTAATTGTTGCCGAGCAGGAAGTGGGCCCGCTCATCCTGAGGGTATGCCGCGACCAGCTGCTCGTAGTACTCGCGCTGCTTGTCGGTGTCGGCGTTGGCTCCCGCCTGGAGACCGAGGATCATGAGCCGCTCACCTTCCGACGCCTTCCCTGCCAGCGCGACGGCGTCGTTCAGATGAGCGAAGAATTCCTTGGCGGTCGGAGAGTTGAGCGCGAGACTGTAGTGGGCGAGCGCGAACTGGGGATCCTTCTTGACGGCCCGCTGGAGCACTTCGCGTGAGTCGTGGGCCCGAAGGTTCTCGCCCAGTGCCCGTCCTTTCAGATACTCCTGCCTGGCATCGACTACGGCGGTGGTCACCGGGATCTTGACCGCTCCCGCTCCGGCGTGGTCCTGAGCCAATCCAGAACCGACGCCGGTGGTCACCAAGATGGCCAATGCCAAGCCGCCGGTCCGCATGGGCAATCCAGTCCATCGTTGCGTCATGAAACCTCCTGCGCGATAAGAGACTCTGGTGGGTGCGGAGTAGTAGGACTCTCTAGGCTCTACTACCGGCCCCGCCCAAAAGATTCATTCCTGCTGCGGACGGTTCCGTTCCTGAATACCTTCCCGTCATGTCCGACCTGCTCGCCGCACGCTCTCAGATGGCAGTCTCGCTGGCCTTCCACATCATCTTTGCAGTCGTGGGGATCGGCATGCCGGTGCTGATGGTGATTGCCGAACGGCGCTGGCAAAAAACTGGCGACCCGATCCACCTCGACCTCGCTCGTCGCTGGTCCAAGGGAACGGCCATCCTCTTCGCCGTGGGAGCGGTATCCGGCACCGTGCTCTCGTTCGAGCTCGGTCTGCTCTGGCCCGGCTTCATGGAGCTGGCCGGAGGAATCATCGGAATGCCGTTTTCGCTCGAGGGCTTTGCCTTCTTCACCGAGGCGATTTTTCTGGGGATCTATCTCTATGGCTGGGATCGGATCTCACCGCGGGCTCACCTGTGGGCCGGGATAGCGGTAGCGGTGAGTGGGGCTGCATCCGGCATCTTCGTGGTGATGGCGAATTCCTGGATGAACTCACCGGCGGGGTTCGACATGGTGGGCGGCCGGCCGGTCAACGTCGATCCGGTGGCTGCGATGCTCAATCCCATGGCATTTCAGCAGACCCTGCACATGACCCTGGCGGCATACGCCGCGACCGGATTCGCCGTGGCCGGGATCCACGCGTTCCTGTTGCTGTTGGACCGGGACAACGCATTCCATCGCCGGGCGCTGAGCGCTGCCCTGGTGCTGGGGGCGCCGGCGGCGGTGTTGCAGCCGATCTCGGGCGACATCAGCGCCCGATCGGTGGCCGCCCGCCAGCCGGTCAAGCTGGCGGCGATGGAATCCCACTTCGAGACCATGGCAGATGCGCCGCTCATCATCGGTGGCTTTCCTGATGCCGAGACCGGTGAGACCCCCTACGCCATCAAGATCCCCTATGGCCTTTCCCTGCTCGCCTTCCACGATCCGCACGCGGTGGTCCGAGGACTGAACGACTTCCCGCGGGAGGACTGGCCTAACGTCCCGATCGTGCACACGGCTTTCCAGATCATGGTCGCCCTGGGCACCTATATGGCCCTGGTGTCACTCTGGGCCGGCTGGGTGGCGCTGCGCCTAAGAGATGTGACGCTGAGTCGCCCGCTGCTGCGGGCCCTGGCGCTGGGAGCACCAATGGGATTCATCGCCATCGAGGCGGGGTGGACGGTGACCGAAGTAGGCCGGCAGCCGTGGATTATCCACGGCGTGCTCCGCACGGCTGACGCGGTAACTCCCATGCCAGGACTGGTGGTGCCGTTCGTGCTGTTCACGCTGCTGTACTGTTTCCTGGGAGTAATTGTAGGCTGGTTGTTGTACCGGCAGATCATTCGAAGCCCCAAATCGAGCGAATGGAGCCGGCGCTACACGCCGGCCACGCTGCGCCGTGTCTGAGCTGCGCCTGGCGGACGTCCTCGCCGCCGTGCTTGCCCTATCGCTCAACGCCTATGTGTTGTTCGGGGGAGCAGATTTTGGTGGCGGCGTGTGGGACCTTCTAGCCTCGGGCCCGCGACGCAACCGTCAGCGGGAGGTGATCGCCCATGCTATCGGGCCGATCTGGGAGGCGAATCACGTGTGGCTGATCCTGGCCATCGTGCTCACCTTCACCTGCTTCCCTCCGGTTTACGCCCGGCTCGGAACCGTACTGCACATTCCGCTCACCTTGATGCTGGTCGGGATCGTCCTTCGGGGCTCGGCTTTCACCTTCCGGACCTACGACAGCCAGCACGACGCTGCCCAACGCCGCTGGGGCCGGATGTTCGCCAGCGCCAGCGTGATCACCCCGGTCCTGCTCGGGATTTCCATCGGGGCAGTAGCGTCGGGACGGGTGGGCGTGGAGACCAGCGGCGGGTTCGTACAGCAGTTCGTGGACCCGTGGCTGACCCCCTTCTCCCTCAGCGTGGGTCTCCTGGCCCTCACGCTGTTCGCCTTTCTGGCGGCCGTGTTTCTCACGTTGGAGACCAACGACCGCGAGTTGAGCGACGACTTTCGGCTACGGGCGCTGGCGTCCGGGGTTGCGGTGTTCCTGGGGTCGGGGCTGGTCCTGCTGCTGGCGGACGAGGCGGCCCCGATGGTCCGGTCCGGACTGGTGGGCTCTCCCTGGTCGCTTCCCTTGCATCTGGCAACCGGGCTGGCCGCTGTCGGGGTCTTCGCGGCTCTCTGGCTCCGACGCTACCGGCTGGCACGACTGGCGGTGGGACTTCAGGTCTCGCTGATATTCTGGGGATGGCCGCTGGCGCAGTATCCCTTCCTGCTTCCCCCGAGCTACACCATTGCGAATACCGCGGCGCCGGAGCCCACACTACGGCTGACGCTCATCGCGCTGCTGGGGGGGGGTCTCATTCTCTTGCCCTCTCTGTGGTATCTGTTTCGGGTCTTCAAGAGTGGGCCCGCCGATCCAGATGGCTCAGGCTCGCTCCATCATTCGTCGGATCGGCTTCACCAGTAGCGCCAGGACTAACGCAGCTCCGAGCGCCGTGGCAGTCACAATGGCGAACAGCTGGGTCAGCGGTATTGACTCATAGAAGCTGGAGGCCATGCCGGCGAGATAGTTCCCCACCGAGAGCGCCAGGAACCAGACCCCCATCACCACCCCGGCGATCCGTACCGGGGCCAGAACGCTCATGGCGCTCAACCCTACCGGACTGAGGCAGAGCTCGCCGAGGGTCTGGAGGAGATAGGAGAAGAAGAGCCACAACGGGCTGACTCTGGCCCCACCGGCTGCGGCTGCAGCGGCGCCTATCATGATCGCAAACCCCATCCCCAGCAGGAAGAGTCCGAGAGCGAACTTGGCGGGACTCGACGGATTTCGGGTTCCCAGGCGTATCCAGATCGCCGCGAAGACCGGCGCAAAGAGAATGATGAACATCGGAGGGAGCGACTGGTACCAGCTGGCCGGATACGCGTGGCCGAACACGACATTGTTGGTGTTTCGCTGGGCGAAAAGGCTGAGCGTGGACCCGGCCTGCTCGTAGGCCATCCAGAACACCGTAGCCGCGGCAAACAGCACCGCAATCACCACCAGTCGCTTCCGTTCCTCCCGGGTCCACCCGCGGCTCAGGAACAGCCAAGCGAAGAATCCCACGGTCACCGCGATCAACACCCAGCCGAAGTTGCGGGAGATGGCCTCGGGGCTGAAACGCACTACCCCGCTGATCACGAGCACCATGGTGAGGAGGACGATGGCCAGCGTAGCATACCCGACCAGCCGCACCTGACGGGCCACCCGGGCCGCGGCGGCGGGCTCGCTCGGGCGGACCGGATGCAATCCGTCGGTGGACAGGTACTTTCCTCCCCGGGTGTACTGGACCAGCCCGAGAAACATTCCTACCGCCGCCGCACCGAAACCCCAATGCCAGGAGTTCTCCGGCGCGATCCCGGCGGAGTCGAGCATACGCTTGAAGCCGTCGCTCTGGGCCAGCCAACCGGTGATGAGCGGAGCGATGAAGGCCCCGGTGTTGATTCCCACGTAATAGATGGAGTAACCGGCATCGCGCCGGACGTCGTCCGCTCGGTAGAGCTTTCCCACCAGCACGCTCACATTCGACTTGAGCAGACCGGTGCCGGTAGCTATCAGAGCGAGGCCCAGATAAAACGTGGCGATCGAGGGGATGGCGAGGCAGATGTGGCCCATCATGATGATGACACCGCCCACGAATACGGCCCGGCGGAGTCCGAGCACCCGATCGGCAACCCAGCCGCCCGGAACCGACAGCAGGTACACCGAGCTCACGTACAGGGCATAGATCGGGCCTGCCGTTGCGGTATCGAACCCCAGCCCTCCAGCGGCGACCGGTGCCGTCATGAAAAGGATGAGCAGCGCCCGCATCCCGTAGTAACTGAAGCGCTCCCACATCTCGGTGAAAAACAGGGTGGAGAGTCCGCGAGGATGTCCGAAGAAGCTGCGGTCGCGGGAAGTGGGAGCGGTTGTCGGGGACGGGGCGGTGGATATAGCCAAGAGAAGCGTGCTCCAGTAAAACGTAAGCGGGACTGTCCTAGCCCCGCTTACGCTTCTTCAGTATGTCGTCCAGGACGACGCGATCGATCTTGCCATCCATTCGGACCCGGACGTCGTAGTTCTCCCAGTACATGAAGTTCTTCAACGCCTCGAGGAACACCGGGGTCGCGCTCCCCTGCTTGCTCTTGAGCCATTTGTCCGGCTGACCCGCCGGCTCCCGCAGCAGAATAGGCTCCAGTTGAACCACGATCGCGGGGGTAATCGGCACTACGTCCTCGGGGCGGCTGGGAAAGAAGTGCAGCTTGTGCAGAGCGAGCAGACGCTCCAGCTCGGCAATGGGGTCGGGCGCGTCGTACACCCGAATGTCGATAAAGCGGTCGTTGGCGCCCAGGTAGCCCCCATGCTTGCGGACCACCAACAAGGCAGCGGACTGCATCCCTCGCTTGTCCCCACCGCCGGCTTGTCCTGCCTTGAGAGCCGCCATCAACCGGTCGGCCAGGCTCCCCCGGGTGCGCTCGAAAGTTTCCGCCAGATTCCTGACCGTCTGGTCCGAGACCATGATATTCGCTTGAGCCGCATAGCCGCGCCCAACGATGACCTCCCCCTTCCCCCCAGAGACGTTGCCCTGACCGGACGGTGCACCCACCCGCCCGCCGGCCCAATCGAAGGTGGACTTGCCGGTGAAGCTCGCCGCGTTTCCCCGGCGGTCCACGATGCCGACCTGGCGGTCCTGCAGCATCGTGTCGGTGCGCATGACGGCCCGTAGCGCTTCCTCGGCTGTGGCTCCCTCGGCGATCAGATCCAGACCCCGTTCCCCATACGCCGTGTTCCCCAGGCTCTGGGTGGCGACAGCCCCGACTTCGGCCTTACCCCAGGGCACGATCCCACCGACGTTGGGAAACTTGGATTGCACGGCGACACCGAGATCGCCGGTGGCCGAATCGTAAGCGACAATGCTGTAGGTATGGGCGAGCTTGTGCAGGTGGGAGGGAGTCGCGGTTGGCTGTTGCGCCGTAAGCGGTAAGCGGTGAGCGGCGACCAGGATCGCTCCGGCCACTGTCATCTTGATCGCAGCGAAGGATCTCCTCACGGCTTTTGCTCCTTCCCCAGCTTCTTCTTCAGATACGCCAGCTGGGCCTCCACTGCCTGCTTCAGTTTCTGGTCCGAGTCCTTGGGAGGCTGTTCGTCATCCAGGCCGAGGCCGGGGCGTTCCCCGCCCGCAGCTTCCAGCTCGCGCCACGCAGCTTCTACGGATTCAAACCGCACCCCAGGGCGTGCCGCGCGATACTCGTTCAGCATGTCGGCCACCTCCCGCTCCGCCAGCAGGAGCTCGTCCCGCTGTACAATCAGCTTGCGCTCCAGCATGCTGACCCGCTCCCGATGGCGGGCGGCAAAGCGTTCGGCGACGGAGACGGTCTCCGAATCGGGCAGCTCGGCTGCCAACCGCCCCCGCCGCTCGGCGTCGGCCAGCTGCTGGCGCTCCCGGGCCAGCTCCCTCTCGGTGGCCGCGAGGGCGCTTCGCATGGTGCTCACGCCCACCTTGGCTTCCAGCAAAGCTTCCCGCAGAGCAGCAGCGCGGGCCCGGTGGTCCGGCCGCCCCCGATCCTGCAGCAGCCGATCGAGCCGGGCCTTCAGCCCTTCGAACACGACGGCCGAGCCCTGTTCATAGACGCATCCTCAAGAGGGCACGAATGTTACGGAGCCGGGGAAGGACCGTCAAGCAAGCGCCTCTAGGCCGGAAACAGGTTCCTGGCTATTATCGCAGTCTCCCAATCAGCGGGCTTCAACTCCTGCGGAGGCCATGGTGGCGCTCAGCATGCGCGGTTTGCTCGGCATTCTGGAACAGCTCCGCACCCGCCACCGGCGCCGGTTGCCGTTCCTGGCGCCCGCTCTGGAGCGGCGGCGGCCCCGGATTGCAGCTGAGGACTACGCCGCGCGCCACTCGATCGAGCACACCCTGGACCGCAAAGCCGAGCTTCGCCGTTTGGCCCCCAGCTGGCCGCCGGCCGCGCGGCGTTACTATGAGCTCCTGAGCTATGAGCTGGAGGGGCTCAAGGAGCTGGCCAACGCGCTACAGAGCGTCACCGAAGGTCGGGAGTTGGAGGAAGCGCTGGCCGAGACTAGCGCGCAGATGGAACGCCTGGAAATCGAGATCGCGTGGTGCGCCGCTCTGTTGAAGCGGATAGGCCCTCGGGTCGTGGTCGGGTGACACAGTGTCCGAGGCGCCAGCTGGTCTAGACCAGACCCGCTGGACCGCACTCTGGACCCGGCTCGGCGCCGCAGGTGCGGGGACCGGCACTTTCGACCTACTGGCAGCCGCCTACCACGAGCCCGGTCGCGCCTACCACACCGCCGCCCACATCAACGACTGCCTTCGAGAGCTGGACCACCATCGGGAGCTGGCTGCAAGACCCGACGAGGTGGAGGCCGCCATCTGGTTTCACGACGCGGTCTATGTTCCAGGTGCATCAGACAACGAAGCTCGCAGTGCGAAGCTGGCCATTGCGGAACTCACCTCAGCCGGAGCCTCCTCCGACCTGGCCCACCGCGTCGGCGAGCTGATCCTGGCCACGCAACACTTCGAGGTGCCGAGCGCGCCGGATGCTCAACTTCTTTGCGACATCGATCTCGCGATCTTGGGCCGGGACCTGCCCGCCTTCGATGCCTACCAGCGACAGATCCAGCAGGAGCATGCCTGGGTTCCCGCGTCACTCTACCGAAAAGGACGCGCCAAAGTCTTACAGGATTTCCTGAGCCGCTCCTCCATTTATCAGACCCCGGCCTTCAAGGCTCGTGACGAGGCCATGGCCCGCCGGAATCTCACCCGAGCCCTGACGAGTCTGTCAGGTTGACCAGCGGCTCTGGTTACGAGTTCTTCCGACCAGAGCTCCGCTTCCGTGTCGGCCGAGCACTGGGGGAGATCTCTTCCAGGACCGGCGCACCGTTCGCCCGCGTCTTCCCTTCCTCCAGCAATGACTTGAAGCGTACCAGATCGTCATTCATTGCACTCTTGGGATCAGTTCCGAAGAGGGACGCGATCACATGTCCTGCAGCTCCGGCGGGCGGACTGTATGCCAGCTGCACATCGATCTGGGTTTCGACCTCGGAAAGTGGGCGGAAGCGCACCTGACCGGTGGCGTCGACGGTGGAGCCCTCGACGCTGCTCCACCCGATGAACTGTTTCGGCACCCAGTCGGTGATCACCGCATCCCATTCCACGGGGATGCCGGCGGGACCGGCGGCGACCCAGTGGGAGTGAGCCTCGTCGAGCTTCCGAACCTCGCGGAGGTGAGTCATGAAGCGAGGGAAGTTTTCGAAATTACTCCACAGCTCCCAGACCTGGTCCAGGGGCGCTTGTACCGTGATCGTCTTCTCGACTTGGATTTTCTGGCGGGCGGCCGCGAGCTCAACCAGTAGGCCAGGCTGGATGTTGCTGGCGGCCCGGGTGAGCATTCCCACGCCGGCCGATGTCAGAACGCGACGAGCTACACCGCGCGCCCGCAGACCTCGCAGGACCAGCAGTCCACCGACGATCCCCATGACGACACCAGTGGTGGGCGCCCAGCTCTCCAGCAGCAATTCGAGGCGTTCCTCCCGCGGACGTCCCGGGCCCTGAAGGTCCGGCACAGCAGCTGCCGTGCGATGGATCTCCAGTTCGTTGTGGACTTCGGTCACTCCGCGGACGCGCTCCACCCGCTCGATAAGGGCATCCACCTCATCCTCTAGAACATGCCCGGTCAGCGTGACCCGACCCTCGGTGGCAGTGACGCTGATGGCGCCGGCATGGGAGACGACTCGCCCGATGGCCGAGCGAACCCGGTCGTGCAGCACCTCGTCATTGGTCTGATCCGGCCGGAACCGGGCGCGCAGCTCCGCCGCGGCACCCAGAGTGCGATTTCTCGCGTCACGCGCGGTGGCGGAGAGTCCGTCTCCCAGCTTGTGGCCCACGTGAATCCCCTGGTCCCTGAGCAGAGAGCGGCGGCGCGCACCGCGATCCGGGTCCAGGAGATACATGGCGCCCGCGCCAGCTACGACACCGGCAATGAGCTTTCCCTGACCTTTCATGGGTTGCCCTCCTGGTTAAGGCCGCTGGGATAGGTGACCCCGATCGCACGCTTCAGCCGAAGCTGGTCCAAAGTATGGCCCCTCGAGGAGTGAGTACAGGTCCAGCCCGTAGGACCCGACCTGCTGGCTCGGCGGCTCACCGCCAGTCCGACCCGCGGGAGCATCTAGCGCCATCGGGAGGTCTCCAGGCGCCCACCCTCGGTGTCCAGCAGATATCGCACCTCGTCATCGGTGATCTGGGAGAAGTCCTCGTACCAGTTGCCCACCGAGAAGAAGGGGTCCGGCGTGACCAGGCAGCATACCTCGTCCACTTCCCTGCCGAGCTCGGCGCAGGTCTCGGGCGGTGCTACGGGGACTGCCACGATGAGCCGCTCCGGATCTTGCGCTTGGAGCGCCAGCGCTGCGGCCCGCATGGTAGATCCGGTGGCGAGCCCGTCATCTACCAGTATGATTGTGCGACCGGTAATGGCAGGGGGCGGCAGCTGATCCCGGTACAACCGCGCGCGCCGGTCCAGCTCCTCCTCTTCGTTGGCCGCGACTGTCGCGATGACTCGCTCCGGAATGGCAAAGGTGGCCACGACGTCTTCGCTCACGATTCGAATGCCGCCGGAGGCAATGGCACCCATGGCGAGCTCCTCATGCCCGGGGACACCGAGCTTTCGGACCAGCATCAGGTCAAGGGGTGCATTCAGCCGTCGGGCGATCTCGTATCCCACCGGCACGCCGCCGCGAGGTAAGGCAAGGACCAGCAGATTGGAGCGGGTGGCGTACTGCTCTAGTGCGGCCGCCAGTTGACGTCCGGCATCGACGCGGTTGCGGAATCGGGCTCGGCTCATGGGTCCCCCGTCCAGGGTGCAGACCGGGTGCATGCATAGACCCGGCGCTCCGACGCTGGATGTGACGAGTCTCACATCAACAGCTACCATTTTTCCCCTTCGAGCGAGATCCTCCAGTGCTCATCTACGAAGTCACGCTGCAGGTCGAGCCGGGGCTGGCGCCCTCTGTCGAACGCTATATGTGTGATCATCACATCCCCCGCATCTTCGAGACCGGCTGCTTCCGGCGCATCAGCTTTGCGCAGGCGTCGCCGGCCCGGTTTCGTACCAGCTACGAGGCCGCGGCTCAAGCCGATCTCGATCGCTATCTGAGCCAACATGCGCCGAGACTGCGCACCGAGTTTCAGACCGACTTCCCGAGCGGCATCACTCTGACTCGCGAGGTCTGGGCCGTGCGGCAGCTGTGGGGTTCGCCGAGTCACTACCCGGATCCCTGATCCCCGGTCCCTCGGTGTATCTTCTCTCCATGCAACGAACGCGGTTCGCCGTACTAAGCTCGCTGCTAGTCCTTGCAGCTTGTGGCCGCTCTCCCGATCGCGGAACGGCAGGGTCTGCCGCGTGCGGCCTGGCGGCCCTGGCGGGTCCCACCGCGCTGCTCAGTCAATTCAGCGTACCGGAGCAGACCCTAGGCTCGACTCCCCGCCGCTTGCCCGAGCGTCTTGTGGTGCGACTGGTAGCAGGTCCGGCCTATCCCGCCATCGTCGGACGCTCTGATTCGCTCTGGGTGATCGGGGTGGAGGGTGCGCTTCCCGGGAACGTGAAGCCGGGTTTCGGCGTACTGGTCATGGACCAGAAGGACCAAGCCAAAGGAGTACTGCTGTACGAGGGAACTCCAGTCGAAGGAGCGCCTCCGATCGGTTCGGTCTCAGTGGGCAATGCAACTGTGCCCCTCATTGGAATCCAGCTGGACCCCGCCCGGATCGAGGACCCCCGCTGTCCCTTCTTCCCTGATTCGGTGCTGCGTTGAGCGCACCACGCATTGGCGTGAGCGGTGTGGTGCGGGGCTGGGACGGCGGCGACCGAACCGGGGTGAACGCCGCCTACGTTCGCTCGGTGCTTGGTGCCGGCGGAGTTCCGTTGGTACTCTCGCCCCTGATGGGGGCTTCGCTTGCAGCGCGAGCACTCGAGGGAGTGGACGGCCTGGTGCTGACCGGCGGCGAGGACCTAGACCCCTCCTGGTATGGCGCCACCCAGTCACCCTTCCTCGATCCGCCCAGCCGGGAGCGAGACCTGTTCGAGCTGGCGCTCTTTGCCTGCGCCAGGCAGCGCGGGCTTCCCATGCTAGGAATCTGTCGAGGCATCCAGCTCATCAACGTCGCGCTGGGTGGCACTCTATATCAGGATCTTCCGTCGGAGCGGCCGGGTCCAGTGGAGCACCGTCCCGAGGGGGCCCGTGACCTCCGAAGCCATCGGGTTCGCCTCCAGCCAGGGAGCCGGGTAGCCGCCGCCCTCGGCACCATGGAGCTGACGGTGAACTCGTCCCATCATCAGGCCATCAAGGATCTCGCGCCCGGCCTGCAGGCAACCGGCTGGACCGACGATGGCCTCATCGAAGCGGTGGAGGCGAGTGCAGACGCATCCTGGCTGCTTGCGGTCCAGTGGCATCCCGAGGAGATGCACGCCGAATCGGCAGCTCCGGAGCGAGGACTGTTTGCGGCCCTGGTTCGGGAAGCGGGGGAAGTTCCGGAGAGCCTAGTGGGGAAACGCCGGAAAGAGGAGCCGATCGCTCACGCCGTTCAGCGCGCTCCGTAATGCCGGGAAGCGCTCGGCAGCGATTCGCAGCACGTCGCCGAGTCCATATTCCTCGGCTAAGGCGTGATCGGAAGCCAGACCGAAGCCACGACTTCCCATGGCGTCGTAGTAGCTCACGTCGGGCCCTGCTTTGCGCAGCCGCCGGGCCGCGATATAGTCGGGAAACAGACCGCTCAGCCAGAGCGCGTAGTTCCCCAGGTGGACCATGACCTTGAACCGACGGTCACCAACCGTCGCGTCCAGATCGGCCAGGATGTCGATCAGGTATCGGTGGCGTTGATCGTCGTTCCAATCGATCCGCCAAGCCCGGCCTCGCTGACCGAACTCAAGCAGCAGCGCGGAGAGATAGTCAGCCAGGTCGCGATCCTCTATTCTGGAGGCTCGCAGCGCGTGACGGACCACGACATAGAAGAAGAGCGCCTCGGACGGCTGCAGCATCGAGCGGAGGGTGAGCAACCGCTCGAAGAGATCCGGGGCATCCAGTAGTGCATCCGGACCCTCCGAGGTCAGGCGTCGCTCCAGGTCGGCCCGCCGACGGGCTGAACCCCGGCTCAAGAGCAGGATTACCAGCTGCAGGTCTGCCGCAGTCAGGCGGCCCCGCGTATTTGCACGGATCATGAACAACCCTCCATCGACAAGACTTTCGCCCGGCCACGAAGGGTCCTCGTCACCTGAGGACCTGCTACTGGTTCGGCGCCTGACCGCCTTTGGCCAGGAGGTGGCGGGCACGCTTCGCCGCGCCTCGGTCATCGACCTCCTGGTGCGTCACGTCCGCGAATGCCTGACGCCCAGTGAGATAGCGGTCGCCCTGTTCCAGCAAGCCGAGACCATCGACTTCGTACTGAACTGGCCTCCCGGCCGGTCCAATCCGCGGCCCCTGCTCGAGCTGGCCAGCCGCCGGGGCGCCCTACTGATTCACGATGGCCTCGAGGCGTTGCTCCGGGAAGCCGGCCTCACCCCACCTTCTCTGACGGCGGGGAGCTGGATGATCGCACCTTTTGTCGCTAAGAACAGAGTAACCGGGGCCATTGCCGTGCGCGGTGAGACAGGTCGCTTCCGCCCCGCGGATCTGGTCCTGCTTGAGGGGCTGGTATCGCAGGCCAGCATCGCCCTCGAGAGCGCCCGGCTGATCGATCTGCATGATGACGGACGGCGGACCTGGCAGGAAGTGGTCGACGCCATTCCGCCGGCGCTGTGCATTGTCGATCGCAGCGGTGCCATCCGCCGTGCCAACCGCGCATTTGCCGATCTGGTCAATGCCCCGCCCGCCAGCCTGATCGGCCGTCCCTGGCAGGCTTTCGTACCCCCGGAGTGGTCCACCGATCTCCAGCGTGCTCTCGATCAGCAAGGAGCGGGCCGGGAGGTCGAATTGCGCACCAATGAACGCACCTATGCTGTTACCGCTGTGCCAATTAGCAGCACGGATCGATCCGCCGTGGTCCTGCTCTTCGACGACCAGACCGAGCGCCGGCGGTTGCAGGACCAACTGATCCAATCGGAGAAGATGTCGGCCATCGGGCAGCTGATCGCAGGCATTGCGCACGATCTGAATAACCCGCTGGCCTCGGTGGTGGGGTTTGCCGATTTCCTGACGGAGGTGCCCAATGTCCCGCCCGGCATTCGCGAGCCACTGAGCGTGGTCCGGGAGGAAGCCGAGCGGGCCTCGAGCATCGTGCGCAATCTGCTGGGCTTTGCTCGAAAGCAGGATCATCAACGCCGGCCCACCGCACTCCAGCCGCTGCTCGACGCCACCTTCGTGCTCCTGCGCAACCAGCTCATGGCCCAGCGGGTCACCGCACAGGTAGAGATCGAGCCTGACCTGCCAATGCCGGACGTCGATCCGAACCAGATTCAGCAGGTCTTCGTCAATCTCATCAACAACGCCGCCCAGGCCATCGCTTCGACTGGACGTCCGGGCAACATCGTGGTTCGGGCGCGCCGCTGGCTCGATGGAGTAGCCATCGATGTGATCGACGACGGGCCCGGCATGTCCGAGGCGCTCGCCACCCAGGTGTTCGAGCCGTTCTTTACCACCAAGGCGGAGGGAGAGGGCACTGGCCTCGGACTCTCCATCAGCCAGGGCATCGTGAAGGAGCACGGCGGCCGGATCATGCTGGCCACCGAGGAGGGCCACGGCTCCACCTTCACGGTGCAGCTCCCTCTGTCGACCCGGGCGCCGGCTCCTCCGGCCCATGTCGGTGCGGGAGCCCCCACCCGGAGATTGCGGGTGCTGGTGGTGGACGACGAGCCGCACATCCTGCACTACATGCGGGCAACGCTGGAGGCTTGGGGCCACATTCCGGTGGAAGCGAGCGGCGGCGAGGAGGCGCTGGCGCTGGCTGCCCGGCAGGAGTTCGACCTCATCATCTCGGATCTCCGGATGCCCCGGTTTGGCGGCCGGGAGTTCTACGAGGAGCTGTCGCGGAGGAACCCGGAGATGGCCTCCCGCCTCGTCTTTAGTACCGGAGATACGGTGCGCGGCGATACCCTGGCCTTTCTCGAGACCCTCGACCGTCCCTACCTCCATAAGCCGTTCAGTCTCTCGGAGCTTCGGACGCTGCTGGCCGAAGTAGCGCGCGAGAGTGGGTCCGAAGCCATGCTGCCGGGGACCTGATCGCGCCAGTCGTTCATGTCGCCTCGGGCCGAGAGTGGCGGGGCGGGCAGCGGCAGGTCTGGCTGCTCACTCGCGAGTTGCACGGCCGAGGACTGGAACAGGTCGTCATCACGACGGCGGGGAGTGAGCTGGCCCGCCGTCTTGCGGGCTCCGGAATTCAGGTCATCCCGGCAGCCTGGCGTGCCGGGCTCGATCCCCGGGTCATTCCGCAGATTCTCCGGCAGCTCCACCCTCGTGCCCTGCTCCACGCCCACGACGCCCACGCGCTGACACTGACCGGTCTCGCCGGTTGGCTTACCGGCTCTCCGGTCGTAGTGACCCGGCGGGTCATCTTCCCACTCCGACGCCGCTTCCTCTGGAAACGAGCCTGCCGCATCATCGCCATCTCGACCGCCGTTCGGGACGCTCTCATCCGCGATGGCATGTCGCCGGGACGCCTGGTCGTGATCCCTTCCGCACTCGATCCCCAAGCCGCTGACTCCGAGGGCGTAGACCTCCGGACACGTTTAGGCATTTCCGGGACAGGACAGCTGGTCGTGACTCTGGGTGCGTTGACCCCGGAAAAGGACCACCTAACCTTGATTGCGGCGGCTGCGCGGCTGGTCCGGGAATTGCCCGACCTCCACTGGATCATTGTAGGCGATGGCCCGCTGCGGCAGGCACTGAAGCAGCAGATCCAGAACTCCGGGGTGGCAGAGCGGGTTCACCTCCTAGGAGCGATGGACGACCCCCATCGGGCTCTCGCGAGGGCGGATTTGTTCGTGCTGAGCTCTATCAGTGAAGGCCTGGGGAGCTCGCTGTTGGCGGCGATGTCACGGGGGGTTCCTGTGGTAGCCACCCGGGTGGGCGGGATCCCGGACATCCTGGGCCAAGGAGGCGGAGTGATGGTGAAACCCGGCGAGCCAGCCGAGCTGGCCAGTGCGGTCCGGCGGGTCCTCGGTGACGCCGAGCTGCGGCAGCAGCTAACCATGAGAGGCCACGAGGAGCTGAGCAGATTCTCGCCCGCCACCGTGGCAGAGCAGGTTCTCTCGGTTTATCGTTCCTGCGCTCATTCCATTGACGGATCATGATTTACATCTGCATACCGAGTTATAACGAAGCTCCGACCATCGGGCTTCTGCTCTGGAAAGTTCGCCAGGTGTTCGCCGGGTTTCCCCGGGAGTACCAACTACTGGTTCTGGACGATGCATCGAGCGACGCCACGGCCGAAGTGCTGGAGCGTTACACCCGAGTGCTTCCTCTGACGGTCACGCGTCATCGGGAGCGGCTGGGCTATGCGGCCAGCATCGAAGACCTGCTCCGACAGGCGGTCGAGCGAACCGACCGTCCCAAGCGGGATGCGGCCGTGCTCATGCACGCCGACTTCGCCCATAGCCCGAGCTTCATCCCCGACCTGGTGCGCCGGATCGAAAGTGGGGCCGATATAGTTGTGGCCGAGGCTCGACTGGAAGGTGAGCCGTCCCGGACCAGACGACTGATCCGGCGGCTCGCGCCGGTGCTGCTGCGGGGCGCCGTGACGGTGCCGGGCGTGTCCGATGTAGTCTCTGGGTTTGCCATTCTCCGGCTGGTGACCCTGCGAAATGCCTTCCGAAGCGGGCCCACTCCGCTGCTCAAAACCGACGGATGGGCTGCTAACGCGGAGCTCTACGACCGCGCGTCTCGCCACGCCCGCCGGGTAGAAACCATCGCCGCCGTCGAGCGCCGGGACTTGCGGCAGCGCCCCAGCCGGACCGGCTCCTGGGACGCAATTGTGACGGTCTGGCGTTCGCGCAGCCGGCTGCGCCATTTGCCCCAGTACGAGCACCTGCGCTCGCCGGCGAACGCGACGCGAGGTGCCAGCCAGCAGCCTGAGGTGGCGTCCTCATGACGGCTCTCGGTCTCGTCGTCGCCCTCGCCCTGCAGGCCTCGTCCGGCGCTGCCCCACCGGTTTCCTATCCCTTCGCCGTCGGGGAAAAGCTCTCGTACAGCGCCAAGCTAGGCATGTTGACGCTCGGCTCGGGGACACTGGAGGTGGCCTCGATCGACACCGTCCGCGGGGTGGAGAGCTTCCGGCTGCGTTTTCGGCTCCAGGGCAAGACCATGTTTTACTCCCTGGATGACGTTCTGGAATCCTGGATCGGAACCGCGGACTTCAATTCCCGCCGCTTCGTCCAGGACTTTGTGGAGAACGAGAAGACAACCAAGCGGCACTTCGAGATTTTCCCTGATTCCGGCTTTTACCGCGAGCATGGTAAGGATGCCACCCGGGAGACTCCAGCGGATCCTCTGGATGATGCAGCGTTCTTCTACTTTGTTCGGGTGACCCCGCTCGAAGTTGGCAAGAAGTACACCTACGACCGGTACTTTCGGAAGGACAAGAATCCGGTCACCATCGAAGTTGTGAAGCGCGAGAAGATGGAACTGCCGGACGGCAGCAAGGTGCAGTGCCTTGTGCTCCACCCGACGATCGACACCAAGGGCCTTTTCTCCAAGCGGTCCGAGACCCGGATCTGGCTCACCGATGACGCCAGGCGGCTGCCGGTACAGATTCGGACCAAGTTCCCCTTCGGCACCATCACGCTGCGGCTCAAGGACATGGTTTTTCCCGGGACGACAGAATCAGCCATGAGCCACTGAGGTGCAGTACCGGGAGGCCGACCTTTCCCGAGTGACGACCGTGCCGGTCTCCGCGCGCCGAAACAAGGTCGACCCTGGCATCCTGGCCTCGCCTCCCGGGGACGACCGCTCCCTGGCCGCGTTTCTCGACAGCCTGCCCAACCTCCTCGCGGCGCGTGATTTCCGGTTGATCATTGATGCCGTTTCCCAGGCGGCCCGCAACCATCGGGGAGTGATCCTCCTGCTGGGCGGGCACGTGATAAAAGTGGGGCTCGGCCCGCTGATACGTAGATGGCTGGAGCGAGGGATCGTCACCCACATCGCACTCAACGGGGCGGCCGCGATTCACGATTTTGAGCTGGCCGCCTTCGGCGGAACCAGTGAGGACGTGGAGAGTGGGCTCGCCGACGGCAGCTTCGGGATGGCTGAAGAAACCGGAGCCGAAATGAACGCGGCCATCATCGCCGCTGCCCGCGGAGGCCAGGGAATGGGCGAGGGTCTGGCCCAGGCGCTGGCGTCGCGCCGGCAGACCCCGGGGGCCGAGGCGTCGATCCTGCTGGCCGCGTTCCAGCAGGAGATCCCCCTCACGGTTCATCCCGCGATCGGGGCCGAGATCATTCACCAGCATCCGGCTGCCGACGGGGCGGCGATTGGTGCCACCGGACAGCGGGACTTTCGCCGGCTGGCCGGATCCATTCCCGATCTGGATCAGGGCGGGGTGGTGTTGAATTGGGGCAGCGCGGTGCTGATGCCGGAGATTTTTCTCAAGGCGTTAACGGTGGCTCGAAATACCGGAGGTGGGCGCCCCACTCATTTCACGGCGGCCGATTTTGACATGCAGCGCCACTACCGGCCTCGGGTGAACGTAGTCCAGCGCCCCACTCAGGCGGGGGGCACTGGACTGCTGTTCACCGGACATCACGAGATTCTGCTCCCGCTGCTTATTTGGGGAGTGTTGGAGCGGATGCAGGGGACTCACCAGTCGCCGGTCGCCGGTCGCCAGTCGACTGGTGACTCGACTCTCAATGCCCCGCGATCATCTCCCTGACTCTCGCGGCGGTCTCCGGGGCCAGGACCTTCAGGACCAGGTAGATCAGAAAGCCCAGGAATGCGAGCCAGAGCACCGCACCCACCAGCCCCAAGACCAGGCCGAAGAGTCCGAACAGCAGCTTGAGCACGAACACTGCGACAATGGCAAAGAGGGCAAATCCGATCAGGTTCCGCAGCATGTCAGCTTCCTTCCGAGAGTGGGTCATCGCGCAGTACGGTCTACGTTTCAAATAGTTTCATCCGATTGCTGTGCCAGCAAGCTTTGACGTCGTAATCGTGGGCGGGGGGGCAATCGGTGCGGCCTGCGCCCGGGAGATCGGGCGGGGCGGTCACCGCGTGGCCCTGATCGAGCCGGGTGACGACCGAGGGCAGGCATGGCGGGCCGCCGCCGGGATGCTGGCGCCCCAGATCGAAGCCGATGAAACCGATCCGCTCCTGGCGCTCGGCGTTGCGGCGCGAGACCACTATGACGGGCTGGTGCCTGCTCTCGAGGAGAGCACCGGCATCGCGGTGGGTCTTTGGCGGGAGGGCATTGCCCGGGTGGCAACCGAGGCCGAGGACGCGGTTGCGCTGCAGGCGAAAGTGGCCTGGCAGCGGGAGCACGGATTGCGAACCGGGTGGCTGGAACCGGCTGACCTGCGCCGACGCTGGCCCTGGCTCGGCCCTGCCCTCGGTGCGCTGTGGGCGCCGGACGATGGGGCCCTGGATCCGGGACAGCTGGTCCGGGCCCTGCTGGCCGATGCGCAGCGATCGGACGTCGTGGTGGTGGCCGACCGAGCTAACTCGGTGCGACGCCGGGGGGAGAAAGTCACCGGAGTGACCGGGGAGCGGGACAGTTATTCCGCTCCGGACGTGGTGATCGCCGCAGGAGCATGGTCGCCACTGATCGAAGGCCTGCCGCGCACCCTTCCAGTGCAGCCGGTTCGAGGGCAGATGGCGGCGCTCCCGTGGCCCTCGAACGTGGCCCGGGCCATCGTGTACCATAGGGATGCCTATCTCCTAGTCCGGGGAAGCGAAGCCATCCTAGGCTCTACCATGGAATACGTCGGCTTCGATCCCCAGGTCACCCGCGACGGCGTGGCCCGGATCTTCTCCTCTACCATGGCACTGTGCCCCGGCCTAGTGAGAGCAAAGGTGCGGCGTACCTGGGCTGGGCTCCGCCCGGTCACTCCTGACGGGCTGCCTGTGATTGGAGCCGACCCGGCACTGCAGGGACTGTGGTACGCGACCGGACATGGGAGAAATGGTATTCTGCTGGCAGGGCTCACCGGACTGCTGGTGGCCCAGTTGCTCCGCGGAGATCGGCCGGCCCACGACCTGCGCCGCTTCGCGCCCGATCGCTTCGACGCTAACGCTTCGGCTTGAGCTGCACCCGGGCAGTCCGGGCTTCTGGATCCACCCGTAGCTCGAGCCACTCTCCTTCGACAGCGTGGCCGGGCACGCCGCAGAGGAGCCAGTACCATCCGGCCTCGTCTGCTTCGAAGGTGGTCTGATCGGTTTGGCCCGAGGCAAGGCCCTCGGTAGCCGATCGGGTCATCGCGTTGCTGAAGGCCGGCCGGCCTCCCTCCAGGGGGATTTTCTCCCGCTGCACCATCACCACCAGGCTATGGGGCGAAGACGAATCCGCGTTGTGCCAGTTCCAGCGGACCGTCCAACCGAGCGGGACGACCACTTGTGCCTGGCCGGCGCGATATCCGTT